>ERZ773147.638-NODE-638-length-41241-cov-10.386272_pt1 | contig 41241 bp, 65 predicted proteins | sample MGYA00580851_ERZ773147 | MGnify/ENA primary metagenome ERZ773147 (study PRJEB29015, sample SAMEA2737818) | human gut metagenome | biome: human gut; feature: human-associated habitat; material: faeces | place: China | collected 2012 ... | reverse complement strand
CAAATATAATCCACATTTCGTATTGGATAATCCTCTTTTTCATTTTCTATTATCCTTTTTATCCAATATCCATGTTTCTTCTCTATAACATCGGCGGCGGGCAACATCTCTATCGCGGATATTGCACACTCTATTGCACCACTATGATAACCGAGCGTCGAACCACTCGACAGGTCGTAACGCTCCAGAATTTTTATCACTTCTTTGCGGTCTAAATATTCTTTACTCATTATCAATCTCCTCAGCTGGTTGTCGAAGCCAGTCAACAATAGTATGATAGCAAAATTTTCTATCAATGTCTGAAGCCACTGAACAGTTAGTTAAAAGATGTGCCAGTTGCTCGTCGCTCATCGTCCTGATGAGGTCGGCGTTAGTCTTCATTTTGTAGGGCTTTGGGTAATCCAAATAAGGCGGGTAGTTTTTTATTTCGTCCATAATCATTTCTCCCTGTATTCACTATGTTCTCGACCAAAGCGACGCTGTTAATGATTCCATCGCTTTGCAAGCAGCCTCTATTGCCTCGCTCAAATCCGCTTTGGTTATATCTTCTTCGTTTGCTATCTTTGTAGTGTTAAATTCAGGCGTATATTCATCAGACAGTTCTTTTCTTATATTCTCTCTTTCTTCATCGGGATAAGAAATTGGGCATTGCCTTTGAATGTTTGCGATATGCGAGATTTGTTCTTGAGAGAACATGTATAAATGATCTAAGACCACTTCTCTACGTTTGCTTCTGTCTGGATGACAACTACCACTATACCGGCATTGACACGTATCAATCCTATAGTTACAAATTGGGCATTTATCCACTTATATTTCCCCGCACTTCTTGCACCTAAGCTTATGAGTTATGATGATTTTGACAAAACTCATTCATCCATTTCCACAAAATTGCCGTCCACGAGGACATAATATGTATCTGCTTTTATGGTCACGCCGTCTACCTGCGCCATCTTGGCACAGATAAGCTTGCCTTCCTTCCACTCCGTGCAAACAATATATGCTCCAAGCACGCCCTTGGCACGGCCTTTTAAGCCCCACGCAACCGCAATGGCAGTAGGATTGTCCGCAGATGCTGCGCCCCGACAGCCTGTCACCAATGCCGCACTATAATTGCCTGTCGCAAATGCAGCACCCTTATCACCTGTCGCAGATGCCACACCCCCTTTGCCTGTCGCAGAGACCGCGCTCTGATCACCTGTCGCAGATGCAGCGCTATAATCACCTTCCGCGAATGTTGCACTATAGTCGTCTGTCGCAGATGCAGTGCTCTGAATGCCTGCCGCAGATGCCACGCTTTGATAGCCTGTCACGGATGCCGCGCTATAATCGCCTGTCACATATGCCACACTCTGATCGCCTGTTGCAGATGCAACGCCCTGATCGCCTGTCACGCGCTTACGGCGTGATTTATTGCACTTGGACATATTATATTTCAGGGATGCCTTCACAAGGCTTGCTATATCCATTCTTGCGCCAACCCTGATGGTCTTGGCACATACCTTGCTATCGTCTTCACACTCGTCAGATACCTCATCAAGCTCTACCTCATGATATACGCTGCTGTTTGGTGGGTAGTAAGCCAGCACGTCAAGCGGATACTTACATGCGTGGAAGCCGCTTTCGCACAGCTTTGTCATATCAGTATGGTACGTCTCGCCCTCTGCATATTGAAAGCCACGGCACGTCATATCGCGATTGAAACCCTTGTATGCTTTCATTCTTATTTATACCCCCTCATCGAGCCGCTCAATCTCTGCTTCAAGTTCAGCCTTTTTGTATATGGCAATAGCGCGACGCATATCATTTATGGCCTGTTTATATATATTACCAAAGTCTTTATACAGCTTATACCCATTTTCGACGGAGAAGATATAGTCATTATTTACACCATCCCAATCTATAGGGTTATATTCCTGTATGCGCTTTAGAAAATTAACCCAAACATCTTCGGCTTCTGCTTTATAGGCATAGGCGGAACTCGCGCATAAATTCAATCGCCCACAACCTCCACAACCAAAATGAATATACCATTTACTATCATTCAGCGTTTGATGTGTAGTTTTATTTGTAAGTCTGTAATTATGAACTACGTCAAAGCAAAAACTACAATAATGGCGCTTTAGCTTAATCATATGCCAACCATCGACAGACATTTCCTCCGGTGGAATATCGCACTCTATTGCAGCAGACAGTAGTTCTACTACTTGTTGAGGTGTCTGCCCGTTGTATTCTTTTGTCAACACCTTTGTGTCCTTAACAATTCTTTTAGCAATGGATAGATGTTTTTCCAACTGCTTCTTATTAACCATTCCCAACATCCCCTCCCTTGTATTTCGGCATCTCGGCCCAATTTGTCACTTCACACTCTTCACACAAAGCATGACAAAACCATGTTCCTTTGGGGGTTAAAAAACATTCACGCGAAGTAGGGAACGGATCTTGACTTGGTATATGTCCTATCACTGACACATACTCCGGGGGTGGGTTACTTGGGGCGTCGTGCCAAGTTACGACCTGTTTACTAAGCTCCTCTATGACATCGGCAGCTTCCGCACATATATCACGTTTTCGAAGACTGACGCTATTTGTGTGCGATATTTCTCGCAAGCTCTTTATAAGTTCCTCTTTGTTCATTAAGTGGGGCAAGGATACCCATAACTTTAGTCATGGGAGGAATTGCCCTTTTACTTCCTTTCTGTAATGTAATTCGTTGAAGCTTCTAATAGTCGCAGCTTTCTGTAGGACGCACTGTTAGAAACAACAGTGCCATCAAACTTTTTTTAGAGCAAAATATCCTGATATGCGTCTGCCTGTGATAAAGCATTCTGTACCGTTATAGGATACTTTGTCCCAAAGGCGATAGCCTTTTACGATGTACGGTGCTTGATTAGCTTTGCGTATGCCGCCTTTCAGGATGGTTGCTTTATGCAACTGCCTGTTATGGTGACGTACTGCTTTTGTGTAGTAGCAAGTACCACAAGGTATAGCCAATAGATTTTTACTAATGCATCGTGCATCATTGGTGTGGCTTTTAGAGATGCTGTTCTTTTCGCGTAAATACTTTGTTATGTAGCCGTAAGTCTCTTGCACAGGGATCTTTAGATTTTTGTGCAGGCGTTCCATAAGTGTCTTGCGCATAATGCCCATAAAGGCTGCATCTTGGAGAGGCTTTCCTCTCTTTTTGCCGTCAAGTGTTACCTTTCCAGCGTGTAGTGCTTTGTGACAAACTGTGCAAAGCACTACAAGATTGTTGGGTGCATTGCCACCTGTTCTACGGGTCTCGATGTGATGCACATGCAGCTTTATGCCTTTAGTTTTGGTAGAATGCGCTCCACAGCACTGGCAAGTGTTTTAGTACATACTGGCGTACATTGTACTCATCGTACATTTCACCAATCTGATAGTCTGTGCCAACTGGCATAGGTTTACCTTCCAGCATTGCTTTCAAACGTTGTGTGTCAAACTCTGCTGTCTCCACTCTGACGAGCGTAATAGGTAAAATGCGACATACGCGCTTAATGAGCGTAATGTGTTCCTGAATCTTAACCTCTACCGACGGCGCTAACCAGCCCTTATGTTTGCTATGCACCCTGTTGCTAAAACGCGGCGCACGATAGCGTGTTTTACGGTGCCGTCTGTTGCGTCTGAAAGCACGGCGTGCAGAAAGCAAATCGACCACATCATTGCGTGGAGTTGCTTCTTCACGATAGAGTTCGTACTTTTCAGTCGTAGCAGATATACCGATATGTTTGCTGCCTGCATCCACACCCAAAGTAACGGGTTGTTTGTATCCTGTACTTCCGTACAGAAGTTTGATTGTAAATGGTGTACGTTTTACAACGCTCGCCTTATTCTGCTTTAACAATAAGCGAGTCTTGCGTGGAGAACACGGCATCAAGGGTTCGCCGCGCTCGTTAAGTACATACACATATTGCATGACGCCATGCCCCTTTCTTAGTGTGACAGCTAATGATAAGCTGTCCTCTCCTCCGAAGAAGAGTTAGAATCCTTCCCCAATGTCATAAGCGGTTTAATGCAGCCACACCTGTTGTCTTTGCCTCGGATTTCTTTGATGTGTTGCCTTAGAGCGTGCAGTTAGGATTGACGCCACACGGTAACTATCTATTCGCCTATAACGTAGTGCAGCATACAGCACGAGGCTATAGCTGAGGGTAGTCAACACACCCTTTCGGGCGCGGCTGAAGTTACAGACTCACGTTTCCACAAGCCCGCGACTTCAGTCGTGGGTTATTGACTTCCTCAAAAGGCTTAACCTCCGGCTCGACATGACCACTGATTGTCATATCATCACGTCTCCGTGGTGTATACACGCGCTCCTGTTGCTTGTTATATAGTTTTCTGGCATTGCCTTGTATCTGTGTGAGGCGGTTCTTAAATGCTGATTGACTTTGAAGATAAGTGTAAAGCTCGTTTAGTAGTTCGTTTTCCTCCTTGGCTTTGCGCCGTCGCTGTCGTGCCTCCCGCAATTCCTTATATATAACGTATCCTTCGCGAGCATTCTTGGGTTTACCGAGTTCGATTTCATGCAGCAAGTCGTTTATTTCCCCGTTTACCTGCTCCAACTCGGTCTCATTGGCACGATACGCTGACGCCACACTGTCATATATCTGCGTGATGGTTGTAGCATACCTGTCAACGATATTAGAACTCATAATTCCTTATCCGCTTATCACCCGGTGCAACACGGTTGTAATGCCGCCATATCTCGCAGGCCACTGACGTGCGGGATTCGCCATCACCAAGCACCTTAGCCCTTGCAATCAGCGAACGGGGCTCAATCCCTTTCATGGCTTTCACTAATATCTTCTCATCTATTTGGTCATAATAATATTTATAAAACAGAGACATGCCGGACATCATAGCCTGTCCTACGGCGTTCCTGTCCTGCGGCCAGAGCTTGTTGAGCATGATGAGCATAGACTGGAACTTAGCCTTACCCAATTCTTTATAAGCTCGCTCCATGGCTCTAACGGCGCTTATCTGCACAGCGCCCTTGATAGTTCCACAGGATGTACCGCAAGCATAACCGGCCTTACGTACAGCTTGCATCATGTCGAGAGCGATGGGTTCCTTAGCCTCCATACGGGCATTCAGCATAGGCTTGGCAGATACAACAGCGCGTTTATTATTGAATTCAATAAACAACTTAGCCTCGTCCTCATAAGACAACCCTTCCAGCACCTGACACAGATGGCCCTTGAGGCCACGCATCTGCATGGCTATCATGCGGTGATGGCCATCGATTACAACATACGTGCCGTCAGTCCTATGTGACACCAGCAGAGTGCCTACCATATCTGGATTGAAATGCTCTTTAATGTACTTACAACGCGAGTAATTGATTGGTCTCTGATAAGCAGCGCAACTAATGTCCGAGAACATTAAGGTCTTGAATACGGCGGTTTTCTTTTCCTGAGCTTCCATGGTTTACGCAATTCCTTTCAATTTGGTTTTGATGATGTTGAAATTATCTTCCATTCCACGCACAAAACTACATACAGCATCAACGTCGCCGTCTTTACTATTTACATTTAAGACTTCGGATAAAGCATAATGTTGGATTTGTTCGGAAACTTCTGACAGATAACGCAGCAGGGTCGGCATCGAGTACGGCGTGTCAAACTGGGCGATATTGCTGGCGGAAGATTTCTCAACCTCCGCCGCAACAGCCTTCAGGTCTTTTACCTGACAGCGTAACTCGGCGATTTCCCTGTCTTTTTCTGCACTTATTCTATCATATTTTTCCTTTTCTATGTCTCTGTCTGCCTGTGCTTTGTCTAAGTCATCAAGCAAATCATTAACCTGACTGGCTGCTTCGGACAGCTTGGTATCAAGCCGTTGCACCTGCGTTTCCAACTTACACTTTTCTGCTTGCAATGACTGCGAAAGCTGACGCTCACGCTCGCTTTGTTCGTATAACTTCTTCATAGCGGGATCGCGTTTGGTGCGTAGCTCCTTAACTGTATTTTCCAACTCGATCACCCTCTGAGCCTTTGCATCGTTATCGTCATTTAACTCCGCTATATCTTTACGGTTTTGCTGTTTTATTTCAGCAATTTGCTTGTCATACTCCCGTTGCTGTTGCTCCAGCATATCTATATATCGCTTTGCTTCGCTGGCGGTTAAACGTTGCTTAGTGCCATCTGGCAAAGACTCCAGCAGCTCTGTCTGCTTATCAGATGGGAGTTTGGCAATGATACGAGACGCCACAGATGCAGACACGTTTCCTGCCTCTAAAAGCTCCTGCCAATCAGGGTTGAGGTCTGCAAGAGATTTGAATTTCCGATACGATTCATAATCTATACCTGCCGCCGCACAAACCTCTGCTGTAGTTTGCGGAGAGTTTGCCAGTTGGGACAATGTCCCAACTGCCACCTTACCACCCGTATGCTGATTTCCTCTGTCCCCTCCGTTTTGCACCCCATATATCCTTCTCAGTTCGTCTACCCTATGTATTGCCTTAAGTTCGCTGCCACCTATTTCCCCGCGCTGACGGACATTGGTCTCAATCAAATCCTTTAATATCCAGTCTTCCTTGCTGCGGCCATCCTTATCGGCGTAATACCGCACATCGCACATCACAGTTTCAATTCCCTCGTCTATGCAACCGCGACGGCGTTGATGGCCGGACACAATAATCATATCCTGCGTCACAATCAGCGGCTCGATAACCCCGCTTGTGCGGATACTTTCACGAAATTCCTCGTACTTCTGCCCTGTCATGTCATCAAAGAAATACTCATTCTTTGGGTGCGGTTTTAAGTCTTGTACCTTTAACGCCTGCATTTGTTCGTCCTCCCCGTTTTTAGAACTTTCGTTCGTATTTATCGTGTTGCTATTGTATCTCATGTAGACACAAATTGCAAACACAAAATTCTAAAGTTTCTCAACAGTAAATAATTGGTCGACATCAACCCGCAAAGCCCGCGCTATAGCCACCAATGTGGACAGCTTAGGATCGGTCACATCGTTTTCGATATTATTCAGCGCCGATATGCTTACTCCGCAACGGCGCGATAGCTGCGGGAGCGACATCCCGCGCAAGGTTCTTAGTTCAAACAAATTACTTCTAACAATCATGTAGTTAGCGTTTGCGTTCCCGCTTGACTACATTCTATCAGACTTGCCTTTCTCTTCAGAAAAAGATTAACATAAAAAGAAGGGACTGCCATCTCGACAGCCTCTTCAGATTATATCACAAAAAAATAGCCTATGTTATATCCCAATTCAGCGGCGGCATCTGCTATGCTCTCGCAGTCTTCTTGACACTATAACTTTACCGTTATCTTTGCGCCTTTTACCATCGGCCACCCGATCATCAGTACCAGACTTGACAAGAGTATGCCCCAGACCAGATAACGCACTCCAGCATTGTAATCGCTGTCCATATGAGCACACTCATTGATAGCCTTTGTAATATCGGGATGCGGATAGAAGGACAACTGGCTGAACTGCGCTACCAACTCGTTCTTAACTATTGCCATTTTGACTATGCCCACGACTATCAGGCTCAAGCAGAGCGTCAAGACAATAGCGAATATTATTTTGTTCTTATCCGCCGCCTTCTTCGAGGCCACCTGCGCTTCATGGATTATCTTCTTAGTTCTCTCAATCCGCGCCAAAATGATTTCCGGTTTGTGTATGCGCAGCCACTCGTTTGCATCCGCACCATACGACCTGTTGTACTGCAAAAAGCAATTATAAGTGTGCCGATTGAACGAACCCCACGCATCCATGGGCTTACAGCCGTTTTCCAGCATACATTGCGCGGCCAAGGCATCGAAGTAAGCTTCCCTCGCGCTGTTGTTTTCCTCGAAGAATCCTTCCAGTCCTTCCGGTATGAAGTCACGCTTGCCGGTTTCCCACAGACTGCGAATGTCATGCTGCAACATACGCTCCACTTCCGGATTGGTGGGCCAGAATACACCCTCGTCATCCATGCGGTTGGCGTTGCGGTATATGTTGGCGTTCGTCTTGATGCTATCCGCCGCAAAGTACGCGCCGCTTGCCAATAAAGTTGCTAATGCTCCTGCTATCATAATGCCTCCTCCTAACTCAGCCAGATTTCACGCTTGATTGCATTCTGAACGGCTTCTTGCTGCTCTGTTCTGGGTGTAAATTCGCTGGTTGTCGGGCGAAAAGTCTCCACGTCAAACAGAACACAGTCCCACGTTTCCACTTGGTATTTCACCTTTGGCGGGCGCACCAGCACATAGTACGGTTTGAACGGGCCATTGCCGAACATATCCGTGGCCAGCATCATCGCCCTGTTTATTACCCGCATGAGCGCCTTATCTTCTCCGAAATACTTCAGCATCTCCGGGTCGAAGTAGTGCCCGTCAGGGTTGTGACGATAATACTCAGCTATAAACGACTCTAATGAATCAAACGGCACATCCGTCATAGAATTTCCTCCAACAGGCTTACGGCCTCATTCAGTGAGCTTATGCCATCATCTATATTAGATACAGCATCCTCCATGGTGTCCACAGCCGTTTCCATATTCTCATATATTTCCGTTCCCTGTAAATTCTCAGGATAGTTGCACATAGAATCTTCTTCTTCGTCCTTAACTTGATTTACTATATCCAGCGCTGTTTCTATAATCTCAATAGCCCTGCGCAATTCTTTCCTACGTTTGTTATTCATTAGCAACTCCTCATATCAGATATAACAGTCGGCTCGAACCCATCCTCTTGTTCCCAGAATCTTTCCACAGATAGGTCTGCCATCGCGGCAACACGACCAAGGCATTTCCCATAACGTTCAGCAACGTCCATTGTGGCATAGTGTGCATCACTAAAATAATTGTCTTGATTAGATGTACTGGCTCCGTCTTCGCGTGTTCTGTATACAGCGTTTTCCCTGTCCACCTCCAATAGTACAACCCTGTCTCCGTCATTCACCTGTAATATAATCTCATATACGTTTTCCATAAACTTTAACATACCTTTCCTTTTTATTATTATTTAGCACAAAAAAGAGGGCGGAATCCGCCCCTTCAATCAATTCGACAGCAACGTCAGTATGACGATTACAATTATCCATGCAATTAATCGTTTGGGATAGAATTCAAAATACATTTCCAACACCCTCCTATTTGCATTACAGAAGCCTGAGCTCCGTTTATTTATTAGCATTGTACCATATTGTTTACAATTTGTATAGATATCCCTTTATTTTTCATGCGTTGAAGTTGCACAAAATGTGCCATAACTCTCATATTTTTACATTTATAAACGCATATTCTGGTTTTGTGTGTTAAAACCACCTTTCCCATTCTCTCCGGCGTTCCTTTCTGCGCCACACGCCGCGCTTGCTGCCCTTCACTGGGTCGAAGCCGACTATGCACAGCCGCAACTGTTTGCTTATTGATACCGTGCCGCGCACTCCGTCCCACTGCACGATTATCTCTCCGGTGTTTCGCACATGACCCACAATCGTGCCGGTGCGTGTGCTGTCGTCTGCTAATGCAATTCGTGTGCCTTGATACATAATTCGCTCCTCCCTGCAACATATAAAAAGAACCGCTATCTGCGGTTCCTAATCCTTAGCACGCTCGACACACCGAGCCGCCATTATTTCTGATTATTATTTCCCCGTACTTAGAATCGTATGGTTCGTTTGCGTTCTTGGTACAACCGAATGCTCGCCAGAGTATGTCGCCATTTTCCTTGCCAGGCTGTTCGTCCATTTGCGGCAAATCGTCTGGGGATTCATTTGTTACCAGCAGATACGTAAACCTTTCCTTGCGCTCTTCATCTTTCATCTTATAACAGTCATGTATAAAGAACCAGACTACTGCGTCATTTCCAAATTCTGCTTCCACATTATGTATCGCCTCTTGCGCCTCTGGAACCAGTCCTGATTCCCTAAATCTGAGCACGGGAACACCTATTGAATAACTATCCGGATCGTCCTCTACTGTGAACATTGAATACCCGCCTAAAAGCGTAACAAACATTCCCAACTGCCCCATATATCGGAATCCTTTTTCGATGTTTTCCATGTTAATCCTCCCCTAATTCATCCCGTAATGCCTGCGCAAAAGCCCAATCATAGTCCTTTGCCGACAGGTTACATATCTCTTTGATTTCCTCTGCCTCGATACCTATGTAGCAAAGCGTTATGGCCTCGTTGCTGTGCCCCAATTCCTTACAGAGCATAGACAGCGCCCTATACCCACGTTCCCGACTCAGATGCTGTGCCTGCGTGTAGAAGCGATATGCATATGTTTTGCGCATAGTGTGGCTGCCGTACAACAGCGGATTCCACCCCAGCCGTTCTGCCGCCGGAACGATTATGTTGTCGTTGAGCGTTTTGCGGGTCAGGCATCCGCCCTTCTGTGAGCCGAACAGGAAATCTTCGCTTGCCAGATGCATATCATCCGTGTACTGGGCGACCATCGCCGCCACCTCGTCGCTTATCTTCAGCTCCCTGCCCTTGCCGGTTTTCTGCTCGATGACATACACCGTATCCTTCGGGCTGCCGTCCTTGCCAATGAACTGCCCGGCCTTGAGCTGCACCAAATCCCCGCCGCGCAAGCCAACGTTACACCCAAGCCGGAACAGAACCAAATTTCTGTACGCGAGACGCCTGCGCTTAGTGTCCTGCAAAGCGTGTTCCATGGCGGTTATCTCGGCCATTGTTTTGAGCGGAACCTTTGTGTGCTTAGTCAGCGGCGCGTACTGTTGCTTGGTGCTGCGCAACTGTGGTCTTAACGCTTTGCCGCAATGTGAGCAGAAATTCGCCGTGCCCTCATTTTCCTCCCCGCACTTGGTGCAGATGAGTATGTACGGCGTTTCCACCACTCGCGGCTTGAATTGTAATAAGTTACTTGGCATCCTTTAACACCCCTTGCCGTTTTAATGAGTGGTCTACCTCAGTCCAAAAGTCGAATCCCGAATCCAAAGTAGATTCACATGCTTTATTGACATCCTCGTCTATTTTCTCCATTATGCCGTACAGTTGGTCTTCCTCATCTATCTCCATGCGGCCAGTACCTTCAAGAAAACCAAGATAATTTGCCACGCTTATGAGCGAGTGAGTATCCATATGGTATTTCATGGTCGCATTATCTCCTCAATAAACGCCATCTTTTGAGCAAATGTTGCAACGGCCTGAATGATTTGCTGCGACATCACATCGAATGCTTTTACGGCGTACTTTAAGTTTTCTGGTGTGTATGGTATTGCCAAACACCCTAATCCGTGTTCCAGATACAGCTTGTCTGTCACGTTATTAAGATACAATGTCATTCCGCTTACGGGTTCTCTCTTAATTTCCATTGCCTATGCCCTCCATGCTACCGCTAATTCTCTTGCTTATTCTCGCTTGTTTGCCGCCAGCAACGACACCATTATGCTCATCGTCTGCTCAGGTGTTAATTCGTACAACTCCTGCTTGTCCTCCACCATTCTGCGGATGTACTCATCGGAACTGTAATCATATTCCTGTGGCGCGGCATTACGCATCATAAAGAAGGTTTCGCGCAGGGTGTTTTCATCATATATATTGCCCGTGGCAGAACTGACGTACAGTTTCATCTTGTCTCCTCCAATGTGCCGTTCTTGCTTGTGCAGTTCTGTATGTACTGCTCAAAGGTGTAATCATATTCTTCCGGCTGCTCCCGCTTGAGCTGCTCAAATTCCTGCCGCAGTTCCTTCTCGGTCACAAACCGCATTGCCTCTGTATCAATGAAAATATTCATCTGCCATCTCCTTGAACCCCGCCATAACAAAGTCATCGTATGTCAGCCCGAATCCGTTTTCATCCGTCAGCGTATCCATGATATCGCTGTCATTCCAGAACCAGTCCCTGCCGACGCTTATAGCGGAATCTATGAGCAGCTTTAAGGCGGATATGTATTCGTTATCGGTCATTTAGTGTTCCTCCATCCATTTCTCGGCAATTTTAGCCGCCTCGTCGTAGGAATCGGCTTCGCCTATCGAACACCCGCTACTCCACATATTGTCTTCCAAATAACATTCGGCAATTATCCGTCCTGCATCATCGCCGTATATCTCTCTTATACTGTCTGTCATATAGCCATATGGTTCAAGGCAATTCTCGATGTCTTCTTCGCTCAAGTCGTCCATATTTGCTGAGACATGGCATATCACATACTCATGTTCTCCAGCCGCCCTGTCCTTCTCAGTAAGGTTTACACATGTCATCTGCACCATTTCATATTCGTTATTACCGTTATCACGCATCCACTGGCCATCATCAGTTTCAATCCAGCCTTTACACTCTATATTCATTGGGTATCCTCCACTATTTCAACTATATTCAGCAATTTGCCCGGTTCTATACTGAAGCACCGCGCTATCTGAGCTTTATAAGCTATGTTGTCATCATCCCCGTCCCATTCCTCATCAATATCACTGGTGTCCTCACCTATTCGTTTGAAGCTATATTCAGCCAGATTGCGATAAAAGGCGGTAATGAACTGTATCTCTTCGTAATCGTCGTACCACTTAACCCACTCCCAATAAAAGGTGACATATTCATCTTGGTCTACAACGTGCGCTATACACATAAATGGCCGCACCGCATTACTTTCTTTTGCCTGCTTTATTAGTTCCAGAGCATCCTCCTTGCGCAATGTTAGCGCCACATCACTACGATACCCCATTATTCTTCCTCCTCTATTTCTTCAAACATGTCGTATATATATGCTCTGTGGTGATGATGTCTCTTGTGCCATCATCACCCCATATTTCCATCCAATCATATGGTTCATCACTGGCATCTCTCAAGTCATCGCTTCGCAGTAAGTCCCGGCAAAACAATGCCTCTGCCTGTATCTCCTGAAGCGTACCGGATTGCCATTTATCATGTCTGTCTTGATCTTTGTTGTATGCCATTAAGTGAAACATTGCTTTCTTTCTCCTCAGTTCGATAAGAACGTCAATATCACGATAACGATAATCCATGCTATCAGTCGTTTGGGATAGAATTCAAAATACATAGTTATACCTCCTCAGATGCCACCAGAGCCTCAAATAGCCCCTCTGCGGCGTTTTTATTATTTTGTAGATAGATTGGTTGTGTAAGATACAGAATTGCTCATAACGTGTATTTGGAGCCGATATAAGAATTGCTTATTTCTGTAGCTCCCACACATGCAGCTCCTGCCATGTCATCACCAGCCAGCCGCCGCAAACCCTGACAATGGGTTCATTGCCGTGACAGGCTTCTTCCGCTTCCTTGCGGGTATCGTACTGTGTCATTCCGTTTCCTTCTTCTCAAGGTTACAAAAGAAATCATCTTCCGAAAACATCATACCGTCATAATACTCAAACAGTGCTTCATCAGGGATGTCATCTGGGTCTGGCAAAAGCGCTGGATACTCAGTGTCATTCTCCAACACCATCAGATAACTCAGTTTCAGCTCATCCAGTTCATCGCGGGTCAGGTCTTGTATTACTCGATACATTCTTTTTCTCCTTCGCATAGCATATCTGTACTCATTAAATACATTCCGTTCCTCCTGTCGCTTTAATATTTGCCCTTTATGGGCGGGGAATTAACGATTCAATATCAAATGCAGAAGCCCAGCGCCACGCCATACGAGTCCAAGGCATAGCTATAGCTCGCGAATCCAGAAGTGTCGACCACACAAAAGAAGCGGGAGTCACCGAAATACGCGGAACGCAACCAAGCCGAACAAGCGGAGCCCTTCTTGCCAAAAGTAATTCTATCCCTGCGCGTTGCGAACGCCTCATACCGCTTACCATCTTCAGCAGGCGAATAAATAGCACTGCCAAACATTTCGCTTTCAGAAAACACCCATAGTTTGCGACACATAACTTTAATACTACCATTATGCATTACATATTCTTTCGACACTGTACGCACATAAGGCAATATTGACTCAGGAATCCAACTCTGGGGCGATTTTATAAGAAATTTATCCAATTCAGAGGCAGCAAATCCATCAGGACAAGAACCGGGATCTATGCGACTCTTTTTTATATGATCCACCTGCCTCAGCGTAATAGTGTTATACTTTCCGGTTAAAGCGTCTATATCGTGACCTATGCCCACAATCTCAAATGTAATACCATCCACTACAATGGTATCATGTACATTATAGTAAGCTTCTGTTTCTCCCGCTTTAGAAATGCGGGACATCTTTGCTATTTCACTTTCAACAGGCGTTATGCCAAGTTGCCGCATCTGCTCGTCAGTCAATTTCGTTTTCTTACCATTGATACAAAGATAATTTTCAAACATAGTTCGGTTCCTTTCTAATTTAGTATTCGCCCGGCCAAAGCTCGCGTATTGCACCAGTCAGGCGCTTAGTTGCTTTTGCCGCGTCCCGCAGCCCCTTCATTGTAATACCATAAGTGTTTGTCATAGTTCAGACCTCCTCTATTGTTATCTTGAATCTGTGAACTGAACCCCCTCCAATATCAACATACACCACATTATCATCCGTACTACTTGGGTAGGCATAGAATTTCTCGCAAGTTAGCTGTTCGCCATAATACTCATGGATTCCATCCACCAACAGGCTGTCCTCGCCCAAAAAGTCTTGGTACAACCCACTTTGAATTGCGTCTTTAATGTAGTCTATCACTTTGATTCCTCCTGCGTTCTCAGTGCGCACCACGCTGGCCAGTCCAACTTCGACACTAACGCTCGTGTTCTTTCTATAAACGTTGTTATAGCCTGCAACCTTTCATCCGAATATCCACCCCAATAAAATGATGGGACCCCATTCTCATAAACATAGTTCCACACCACAAACGGGGCGGGATCGTTTTTGATGCCAGACCGCATACCTATTGCAACGCCCGCATCGCCAATTTCATGGAAAATCTTGATTTCATAGCCCTCGTTAATATGACCTGTGTGTATCATTTACCGTTCCTCCTACAAACGAACTCTTGTAAACACGCCCTCCTTCTTTTGAGGGCTCCAAGTCAGTCTCCAATACTGAATGCCTCGGGTTTACGGTCTACAGTATTATTTTCGATTCTGCGTTCAGTTACACCGCTCTCTTGAAACACTATTAGCCTGTCATAGTTACAATTCTCACGCACGTCGTAATCATATCCGACCAACGAATAGTAAACATCACTTGCATAGTCCTCGCATAATCGCCCTGCAATCTGCACCATCCGTGACATGATGCTTGATATATTGTCGTTTACGCTTTTAGCTGTGTACCCTTTGTCCGTACTGTAGGGGTGTATTGTATATGCCATTTATCGCTCCTCCTTAACTAATTCTGTGCGCCACGCCGATGCACACATCGCGTATACATTGCTGATGTTCCATCTGGATACAGCTTCGTCTGGTATTGCCGCGTCTATGAATTTCAGCGGAATCCGCAAATCCTTCTCTAACTCAATTTCCAACACGCTGCCAGCGCCGCTCCACTTGTCAAACAGCCCGCACATGACGGTGCGCGGCACGGTAATGTAATCCTCGCTGGTGTTTTTCCAAGGCTCATAACGAAACTCAGGATTCTGGCTTGCAGCAATGCGTTGATTCAGTTGCAAACACTCACCCAATGTCATTGACACCAGAAATACCAACTGTTGCATGTCGCTGGCACGATTCGCAAGTTCTTGCTCAACCGATTTCAAATAGGCACTGCCGCCAAAATCTGTGCCCTTCCGCGCCTTATTAAGCTGCTCCTTGGTATACCCCATCTGTTCGGTTAACCACATTAGGGCCGCTTTATCATTAATTTCATCATCTTCCGGGTACACACAATTTAGAACATAATCGTAATTGCCATCGCCCGTATCTATGAGAATGTCGACATTCACTTTCTGGTCGAGATAATGGCGATAATCTGGCTGCCAATGTACGTGCTCATCAATATAAGCAGTGATTTCATCTTCAACTTCATCCCACTCGGCAACGTCCTCATCCCATGCCAATTTCACGTTAGACATAGTATCGGCTTTCATGTCTTCTATGTTCCAGAACCACCCATCATCAATAGCCTCATAAAATGCGGTGTCCGGGTCATCGCTTTGAAAGATTTCCTTTATATCCGACGATGATATTTCGTCACGATAGTTGGCAGGATAAGTGCAATAATAGTCGTCACCTTCCTTACTGTCTAAAACCCACCGCAATTCATCATCTAAAATGCGCTGTAACTCAGCTTGCACCCTTACTTCCATTTCCGCCCCTCCTTACTTCACAACATGTTCCAGTGTTTCCACATCGAAATGATGATACGCACGGCGCGGCCCCATTGGGTGTTTCTTTTGCAAGCTGCTGAGAATATAACAAGTGTGTTCTTCGCCCATACTATCCGTCGCTTTCACAGTTCCTTTTAGCAACCGCATTGAGCTTACCGTTTCCCCAAAGAATTTGAGTGTATCTCTGTCAAAAAAGTGCCCGTTAGGATGCATACGCTGATACTCGCTAATAAGACCGTATACACTATATACTTTCACTGCCATTTATTATTCCTCCTTGCTTTTCTGTTATTCACATCTTTCCTCCCATCAATACACAAAGTCCGTCTCGACATAATCCCAGCCGGTGCCCCAGTGCGTCACACCCAGCACGCACAGATCAAGCATCTCGCAGTAGAAGATGATTTCGTCCGTGTGTTCCTTCAGCCGTTCTGCCGTGGTGCGGTCAATCAGATAATACTGGTAGATTTCTATTGGTTCCTCACTCTCCCAATCGTCATCCGCGTCCACCTCGTTGTCGTCGGCATCGTAGTAGCGGCACAACTCACCGTTCTCAATGTTGTCATACAGGTTCCCATCCACACTCGCAATATCGTTGCAGAGCAACATCTGACTGTCTGGATAGAATATCTGGCTGTACTCGCAGCGCACAGTCTTGCCCCTACAAGTCGTGTACGGATCTGCCACCTTTTCAAATTTATATCTATCTTTGAGCCACTCGTTGTGTTCCAGTGCCAAGCCGGTATAGAAATCGTCGTTTTCGTTGCGGTATATCTCATCCACATAGAATGATCTGTTAGCCATATTATATCACCTCACCTGTATATCTTAACAATTTCCCAATCTGTTAGTGCTGCTGTGGTATCGAGCTCCCTTATGGGCAACCTCTTAATTACGGCCTTATCGAAGTCGCATTCATAAATATAACGATAAATCTTGGTATCAATTATCCTCTCTTTTTGTATTCGTGTTTCAAATTCCTTGGTCATTGTTACCTTTCCAGCTCTGCCATGCAATCCTCGCACAGCATACCTATTTCCGTGTGTTCCAGCTTATCCTTGCACTTTATCTCGCCACACCAATAGCAGCGATCGTATTCATCTTCGTAGTCCAGCAGTTCTTCAAAGCTGATATCCATGCAATACGGCATCAGCTCGGCCAGCTTTGAATCGTACTTGGCTCCGCCCTCCAACTCTGCCCGCTCGCTGGGATAGAGCATGTCATCCTCCCAGTTGTAGCCATACACATTTCCCTTTTTGTCCACGTAAAACTCGCCGTAGTCGCTGTATTTGTTGCCGTCAAGGGTCACTGTGCCGCCAAGGTCAAAAATGTCGCACACGCTCTTGGTCGGAGTCCAGTATTTCGGTGTCTTGTAGGACGTATTGCTGAACATCAATCCGGTTTGCTCGTCTGTCACGAAGTCCCCCACGGTGCTGATGTTACCTTCCATATCGAGGAATGCAAGCCGTGAGCCGCCTATTTCGTTTTCTATCAGCTTGCGGAAATACTTGTCCTGCGGGAAGTGTTTGTTGATACATTTCATGGTGCTGAGCTGGGTCAGTATGTATTCCATCGTGTCGCTTATGCCGCTCCTCGGCTGCACGCTCAGTATGCCGTTGTGCGCCACACCCAGACTGGTTTTGCACATGAGTTTCCGCAGCATACTCAGATTGTCCGTCACAGGGAACGGATGTGTGTTCTCAGGCGATGTGCCACCGTGTGTGGTTATGCGGAAGTGGAATACCATAGGCGTCTGCACAGTGTCTATTTTGCCCTCTACGCGCTTATATGCCTTATAGAAGTCTTTATATTCCATGAAACCTTTCTCGATGCACACGCCGCCGTTGGCCGTGTACATGAAGCCTGCGCCGTCCGGATTATGGTTCCACATATTCTCGAACATTTCCTCGCTGGGTGTTGCTATGCCGGCCTTCTTTACTACTATGATGCACATGATTATGCTGCCTCCTGTTGTCTATGGAATGTTGTTCTCTTGGTCAAATAGTCAATAAGGTCTGGGTAATCCACGTCGCGGAATATATCTTCCCATGTGGTTTTATTTATATCGTTGATGTTTAGTTTCTTAGCAAATCGGCAAAGGGTGTCTACGAATTGAAGTGTTGCGTTGAATGTGCTTGCTTTTAGTGTTCCTCGGAACAGTCTGAACTCTATCGTGTTGTCGTTTCTTAGGTTGACGGCGTAATATCGGCCTTTGTTGCGTAGATCACGCGCTTTGCTGGCAAGTGTGGCATCGTTGTCATCATCCTCCAGCGCGATTTCGTTCTTGCTTGCCCAATGGTTTAGCTGTTCTTCCGTGCGGCGGCTGAACGGTATCATATGTGATTCCCAGAACCGATTGACCAGCAGCACGGCCTTGGCGATATTCAAGTCGATTTCAGTTTGGGTATTGCCGAAGAAATCTCTGTTGACGTGCACATGCAGGCCGCACGTTCCGGCATCGTGTGATGTGAACCCGTACTCACAGCATTTCTTCCGTATCCATTCCCAATCAAGTTCGTCCATGTGGTAGGCAAGTGTGCAGGGATGGGACACAATTTCCACGCCATCCTCGAGGCTGCCGTCATGCTTGCAGTAGATTTCCGGCACATTATCCTGCAATTCCTCGGCCAATTTTTCCGGGTCTTTGCCTTTGTCCACTTCCAACTCCACGCCCATATACAGCGGTGTGCCGTGAGCGAAGTCCTCCCGCTTCCCATAAAAGTCTGGGTCTGGCTTGTACGAATAGTCGTGAATAGTTGCGGATTCCACTTCCTCCGCGCAGTCTTCGCAGTAGATATAGCCGTCGATTATGTGAACATCATCATCATGCACCAAGCATCCGCAGTTGTCACAGGTATTCCAGCTTAAGTTATAGCACCAGTCGCACACCCATACATCATTATCATCGCAGCGCATATCCCGATCACGGCACCAGTCACCGCAATCCGCGCATTGATGATAGGAGCCATGTTCGCGGCAGTATCTGCACACCATGCCTTGGTCCGGCACTTCCACGCAGTTAGGTTCCCAGTCACCGCAGTCCGTGCACTTGTAATAACCCATTTCTTCGGCGCATTCCTTGCTGCAAAAGCAAGAGCTGTCGGTCGTCTCTATCCAGTCATCTGTCCATTCCCCGCAGTGCTCGCACTGCACATAGTCCTTCTCCTCAGCGCATTCCTTATTGCAAAACGTTTTGCCATCCTGCGCCGTTATCATTGCTTCTTCGTCTTCGATTACCGCACCGCAGTTCGCACAAATATACTCTTTCATATTGACATTCACTTTTCCTTTCTGTTGTTACATAGCTGAGATGAGCACGAATATTATATACCATGTGACGATTAAAAAGACGATTCCTGCCGTTTGCACCGCGTACCACGCCCCGCTGTACGGTCTGAGCTTATAGCGTTTCATATTTTATTATCTCCTTATAAAAAAAAGACGCCATTAAGCGTCCAATATGTTAGTCAAAATTCAATTTAATGCCTTGTTACAGTTAATATATTATCTGTTTTACATTTCTTCCTTTGTTTCGCTCAGCTCCTCCCAGTCATCGGGGTTTCCCAGTCGCCGCAGATAGTCATGTCCTCCGTCCACGGCGCAAGCGCCGCAGCTACACATCTTGAAGTCGTGGGTGTATTCACTTTCGATTACATCTCCGCACTTCTTGCACCTAATCTTATTGGTTATGATTTGCTGCATGGTTTCCTCCTACGCCACGGCACAGCCCCGTAAGGCCGCGAACAGTTCATCCAGTTGCCGCCACAGTCTTTCCCAGTCGGCCACGGCAAGCGGGTTGCGTGTTCCGCCCGGCACGTCCGCCCAGTCTTGCGCAAACGTTTCGATTTCCTTGCGCGTATCTGCCACGCGCTGCATGATTTCCCATTTAGACATTGTTGTTTCCTCCTAATTTGCGAATCTTGCGCCAAAGAACCAATATGTTTCCTTGGGTTTTATGTTTACGATATCGCACACCGCTTCCGACACGCGATATTTCAGCACCAACTTTTCCCATTCCCTGACGGTATACAATTCGTTGCCGATAAGTATGCCGTCAAAGGTTCTTTTTGCCCGGTTCAGCAAGCGGGCATTGTCATACTCCGGCTTGATACGATAGTATTTCATATGCGTTTCCCCTTTCGTGAACAATTCGTGAGCCATTGCGAACATAAAAATAAGGCCACGCCGTTGCGTGACCCGTAATTGAGTTCTGTGTTTATTTCCTTTTTGTCATTACGTTTAGGAATGTCAATCCTATCATGATTCTATCGTTCGTTGTTGGGACGATTTCAAAATTGTCTACAAGATTCATTACTTCCCTTATGGCATCCATGCCGTATACCCTTACGGTTAAATCCGTACAATATACAGTTATTTCGCCAATATCGGGGAAAATGTCGTTCATTTGACACTCGAATGTGGCATTCTCATCGTATTCGGTTACGATTTCCTTGAGTAAATCGTAAGCCTTATGCATATCATTATATCTTTCCTTATTCACAGCCCAGAGCGATTTTGCGTTTTCTTTAGCTTTTGCTTCTAAGGCTTTTTCCATAGACGCCCAGAAACGTTCTTCCTCGCTCATAGGCGTAATATCTATGATTTCCTTCATCCTCTCCTCCTTCTTGCGTTTATGTAAAAGCTTACCATACCGCGCCCGATAAGGCAAGGCTTTTCCAAATCATACAAGCAAACCCCGCACACCATTGCGCGAGGCTTAATCTATGATTTATGACGGGGTATGACATTCCGTGTCACACACCCCGATAGCCCACTACCACATAAACTATCGGTTAAAAAGCGAAAGGCCATACCCTTGCGCTAATCATATCACGCTTAGGAATAAAACGCAAGACTACTTATTGCGCTCGTACAGTGATTCATAGGACGTTCCGGTTATGACGCGGTTGATAACCTGCACAACCAGTTTGATTATGGTATTTCCTTTAGGCATAGCCACAGTCTTAGGCTTTTTACCTGCTTTGCACGCCGTCAGCACCATAAAGGCGATATCCTGAGACGTTACCTTATAAATGTTCTTCCCTTCGCCATTGTCCTCGAATATGATAGCATCCACCAAACGCTGGAGCTCTTTCGTCAACGTTGTTTTGCTGATAGGATTCTTTTCCTGAGTACGTTCCGCGTGCTTGTCCATGCGGTACACGTTAAGCAATTCCTTCCAGTCTCCGCCCAATTCCGCCGTTGCATAAGCGGACAGCAGACGCGCCATGTTATCCGCCCGGTATACCCAGCCGGATTCGTTACTGATTTTCTGAGGTTCACAGAAACGGTTGAACGCCGCCAAGTCGATAATCTTTTTCCCATCGACAAGCATATACTTGCCATTTTCCTTATCCTGCCCTAACGTTATCTTGCTTACTTCCAACGCCATAATTGCGTTGTACATGGGCTTATTAGATGCCCGCAGCACGGAAAATTCCTCATTCATAACCATGAGGTTAAGTTTGCTTACGTTTTCGCTCACGCCGTGCAGCAGCTTTGCAATTTCGTCATTGGGCTTATTCTCAAGGATAAGGCCATTCAGGTTCTGGATATCGCTTTCAAGGTTCTTGCGCATTTCAGTTGAATTCATTGTTGTATCTCCTTAATATTTGTTATACTAAGGGCATAAGCCCTTTGATTAACAATCAGTACGTTAATCAAAAGTCTTACAAAAGCGGGCTACACCCGTTAAGGTATAACCCGCCTGATACGCTTATTTTTTTGCCCTCACATGTTCGCTTACGTTTCAACACAATGCAGGTTCAAACGCTTACATGGCAGACGCGGAACGAATTCCATGTAATGGGCTGTTTTACGCAATGGCGCGGAACGCCTTGCACGGCCTGTTCTTGCCTGTACGCATATCAATGTATGCTTGCACGTTGGCGGTAACTAACCCCGATACAGTCAAGCGTATTTGCTCAACGCTTTGCCGCGCGGCTTTGCGTCCCGCGCGTAACGTTGCAGGCGCTTGCTTTCGCTTTTCGCCCGTGTTGTGCAGGCGCTTGCTTTGCGGCTTGTGTTCGTGCCGCTTGCTTGCGCTTACAGTTATAGGGGAATGAGAATGACGGCAGTACACACAAAATACAAAATTTTTTGCATAAAAAAAGCCGCCTTGCGGCGGCCTTGTTTACAGTTTGAATGCGCGTGTTTCATCAGGCCATATGCGCGTTGCTATGCGCTGAATGTTGCGGCGAATGTTGCTTATACGTTGCTTTGATACCCCCAGCCGTTCGGCTATCGCGTCCCCGCTCAGCCCTTGCATACGATAACTTAATACGGCACGTTCAGCATGAGTAAGTAACGGCCTTATCTGTTGCAACATATCCATAGTAACGGCATAATCTGCCCAGTCATGCACGTCATAGTATCGCGTCACTTTGATGTATTCGGGATCGGATACTTCCATACCGTCATCCGTATGCGCCATATCTTCAATGTATGTATCACGCAATGCCGGACGCACGGCGGCGGCATATATGGCCTTGTGTACGGCCTTATAGGCGGCTTTGCGCACGGCATCGGGCAGAATATAGGCCGCATCGGTGGCTATCGCATCAGCTATGCAAGGCGCGGCGCATTCGATAATGGCAAGCGCGGCAACCTGCACAAGATCCGCCGCATCGGTTAGCGGCTGGACGCGCAGCGCGTCATATGCGTCCGTATCATCCATTGCACGGCCATACATACGCATTGCAGCCGCATCACGTCCGGCCAATGCCGCGCGCATATTGTCTATCTTTTCAGCGCGTCCAGCTTTAGCGGCGCAAGTACGCAATGCCGTGCGGGCAATTATAGTTGCGTGTTCGGTGGTGGTGTGTGTGTAGGTGGTGTGTGTCATAGGTTTTATCCTTCTTTCCGGCCTATTGGATGGCCTGTTATTGTGATACTGCTATTTTACCGCTTTGCGGTGGTAGTGCATAGATGGTTTGTCGTTATATTGGGGTCGCAATGCTATAAGCGCACGTTATGGCGGTGTGGATAATGTGCATAAGTGTGTGGATGGGGTGTGAATGGAGTGTGGACGATTATCGTTAAACGATAATTTTAACTAATGGTTATTAGTTTAATCCTGCCTTATTAGCCCTGATCCCCCTAATATCCGCCGAACGTAGAAAATGGCGGATTTTTTTACAGATATATAAGGGGGTATTTTCAACCGTTTCAGCCCATATTCCGGGCGTTTTTCGGTGTAGTACATCCACCCACACCTCACCCGCCAATTCTCGCCATCTCCGTTCATAAAATTTACGCATCCCAATATCCATCCCAGCACCATTCCCACCCCACAACAAAAATCCCCTAATCATCTACGTTTTTTACCTATAATCTATGGTTATATCGAATGGTATTACCGAGGATACCGAACTACACTATACGCACAGCTTATACCCCGAAGAACCTTTTTTGGTTATAAGGGCAAAAAAAAGAAAAAGCGCGAGCGAGTCACCGGTGGTGCGAGCGAGCATATTGACAGATAAGTGGTGCTTATGGTATACTCATTTTCCCTTATATATCTTCTTTAAGGAAATGCTTCAAAAAAGCCCCTAATTTAGGGGTGTTTCAGAAAAAAAATGAGGTAAAATCTAATAAAGGGGGGTTTATGACCTTGAAAATCCATGTTTGTGATGCTGTTATGGGCAGTGGGAAAACGCAAGCTGCCATAACAATGATGAACCGCGAAACTGATAGGCGATTCTTATTCGTCACCCAGTTTCTCGATGAATGTAGGCGTATTGAAGAGGCTTGCCCTAAGCGACGATTTAAGCAGCCCAAGAATGTCGGCAAAGGTAAGTTGACATCGTTGAACGACCTATTGCGAGGCCAATACAACATAGCGAGTACACACGCCTTATTTTATAAGTACAATTCTGAGACCTTAGACCTTATACGCTCTGGCCATTACACCTTAATATTGGATGAAGTCATTGATGTACTGGAGTTTATTGATGTGGCCTCCAGTGATATAGACATCTTGTTTGAGGCAGGAATTGTAGATGTTGAGCCTGATACCAGACGTGTTGTATGGATAAAGGATAATTACAAGGGCTGTTTTGATGGATTGCGGAATAAGGTGGAGTCTGGTTGTGTTACATATGAGAACAATAGACTGGTGGTATGGCAGTTGCCGTTAGAGGTGTTTGAGGCTTTTGATGAGGTGATTGTACTGACGTATATGTTCTCGGCACAGTACCAGTCTTATTACTATAAGATGCATAATGTTGATGTGGACTATATAGGCGTGCGACATACCGATGGGCTTGAATATGAGTTTGTGCCGGGGTTGATGCAGGAGAAGATAACTCTGCCTACTATCAATTTATATGCGAACAAGAAAATGAACGCTATTGGTGAAGCCAAAAATGCTTTGTCTGTGTCGTGGTATAATGGTCAGCAAAGTACAGGGGTGGAAGATCTTAGACGTAATCTGGCTAACTTCTTTACCAATATAAGCCCCAGCAATAGCAAGTTGCGGTTGTGGTCTACCTATAATGATAATAGGAAGGGGTTGCAAGGCAATGGCTATGCCAGAAGGTTTCTCGCGTATAATACACGTGCTACTAATGCCTATAGGGAATGCTCTCATTTAGCATACGCCGTAAACATATTTGCTAATGTGAACACCCAGATATACTTTGCCGAGCGGGGTTATACCATAGATAATGATGCTCTCGCCACCTCTGAAATGGTGCAGTGGTTGTGGCGGAGCAGACTGCGGGATGGCAAGGAAATATGGTTGTATCTGCCGTCCAGCCGTATGCGGAGATTGTTATACAAGTGGGTAGAGGAGGTAACGGGTAATGTTGACTGCATTAAGGAATGGAAATAAAAGGAGGGGTTCTATTGTATAAGGCAAAAGTAAAAGACGGCACATTCTTTCTGTATATGTTGCAAAGTATGCCTAAGATGCGTCCTAAGACGGCGGCGCGTTTGATGTACTTGGCCACATACCTATCATATGATGGTGCGCTGCGTAGTACACAGCGAACGAAGATGACTAAAAAGCGTATGGCAGAGCTGCTGGGGTTGAAGCGTAAGACCTTTGACCGGTTCTTCACTGAAGTGACAGACGCGGGGATGCTAATAAAGACAGATGACGGTTACACCATGAATTGTAATTACTTTGTACGAGGCAGGGTTGAGCGCACCGATAATACTCGCTTTACCAGAGTCTTCATCAAGTCTATGCGTGCCTTATACGAAGCCACTTCCCCTCGTCTTCATCAGTATCTTGGTTATATCTTCTTATTAATGCCCTATGTGAATGTGCAATGGAATATTGTGTGCCATAATCCTCTGGAGGATCATCTTGAGGCAATAGAACCCATGACACTTGGCGAGTTTTGTGACGCCATTGGATATGAGCGAGACAATGCGCAACGCCTACTGGACAACTATCGCAAGATAACGTTCAACTGGAATGGCAGGCAACAATACTTTTGCACATTCTTCTATGAGGAGGATATACGGGATATGCGCATTGTGTGCAACCCTAACCTATTCTATATAGGGGGGCACATAGAAAAGGTTGAGTCTTACGGCGAGTTTTGCGTAAAAGGTGATGGCTAATTTCACAATCTGTTCACATTTACCTTATTGACTGATATAAGCGCAAGTTATATACTACAAAGGACAACTTAGAGCGGCACCCGCCGCCATCAAAAAAATAATTCCAAATGGAGGAAAATTGAATATTGGAAAACAACAAGGCGCAGGTGTTCAGCAGTGAACAGTTCGGTAATGTATGCACTATTATGCGTGACGGTGAGCCATGGTTCGTGGCGGCAGATATATGTAAGGCGATAGAGATTGCAAATAATCGTGATGCGCTTACCGGAAAGTGGCGTAAAGCCCTTTGCTTTAGCTATGGGATATAAGCCACAATGTTTTCCGCAAAATATTGCAATAGTTTTGCGCTTGTAGTGTAACGTTGCTATGAAATATAAAGCAACCAAAATGCAGTACATAGAGAATCAGAAAAACGTCTGAAAGCGAGGTGAGATAGTGGAATATTCCTACAAGTTTCGTTTGTATCCTACCGCTGTGCAGAGAGCGCAAATATCCCGGAATTTTGGTTGCTTCCGGTATGTGTTTAACCACTTTCTCGCCCAAAGGCAGGAGCAGTATAAAGAAACAGGAACATCTCCTACGCGGTTCCAGCAAGACAAAATCCTCACGATACTCAAACAAGAATTGCCGTGGTTGAAGGAAGCGGATTCCACGTCATTGCAGGCAACCCTTCAAGACTTGGACATGGCCTATCAGAACTTCTTCCGTCGTGTAAAGCAGGGTGAGAAGCCCGGCTATCCCCGATTCAAGAGCAAGAGAGCCCATCGGCAGAGCTACAAGAGCAAGTGCGTAGGGACAAATATCAAAGTATTAGAAGGTGCTGTACAGCTCCCCAAACTGGGAAAGGTAAAATGCCGGATAAGCAAGCCCGTAGAGGGGCGTATTCTATCTGCAACCGTCAGCCAGACTCCAAGCGGAAAATATTTTGTAGCCCTGTGCTGTACAGATATTGATATGGAGCCGCTGCCATCTACAGGGGCGGTGGTCGGCATCGACATGGGGCTGAAAGCATTTGCAATCACCTCCGACGGCGTTTCATACCAAAACCACAAGTATCTTGCGAAGTCCGAAAAGAAGCTTGCGAAACTTCAACGGCAACTCTCCCGAAAATCAAAGGGGAGTAACCGCTGGGAGAAGGCAAGATTGCAGGTAGCGCGGCTTCACGAACACATTACTAACCAGCGGCATGATATGCTCCACAAACTATCCACCGACCTTGTACGGAACTATGATTTGATTGCGATTGAGGATCTGGCTTCGTCTAACATGGTGAAAACCCACAAGCTTGCGAAAGCAATCTCTGATGCAGGTTGGGGCGAGTTCCGGCGGCAGTTGCAGTACAAGGCAGCATGGTACGGAAAGGAGGTGGTTGCGATAGACCGCTTTTACCCCTCCAGCCAGCTTTGCTCCGCTTGCGGCGCTCAGTGGTCGGGCACGAAAGACCTGTCCGTGCGCGAATGGACTTGCCCACAATGCGGCGCACAGCATGATAGGGACATAAACGCTGCGAAGAACATTTTGAACGAGGGATTACGCCTGTTGGCGTAACCAATACACATGGTAGGGCGGGACACGCCCGAACCTATACGCTCGGGGACACCGTGTAAGACCTTGCAAACGCAGGCGGTGGTGGTTGAACCGAGAATCCCCCGGCTTTAGCCGTGGGGTGTCAAAAATATTAGCGGTGTTGATTGTTATTAAAAGGACGGCATGGCCTATTTGAAGCTTGAGGCCGTAGCCAGAGGGTTGGGTTTTACAGACAACAGTAAGGGTGTAGAGTATGTGCGTTGGAACACCGTTAAACAGTATTTGGCCGATATTGGCTTTTCGCAGGAAGTTGCGAAAACAGACTACATCCCCGAGAACGTATTCTATCGCCTTGCTATGAAGGCCAAGAATGAGACTGCGGAAAGGTTTCAGGCATTAGTGGCTGACGAAATAATACCCACCATCCGTAAGACTGGCGGCTATGTGCAGGCTGGCCGTGAAGAAGAATTCATCGAGAGGTACTTCCCCGCTTTCTCGGACGAGACCAAGCTTACTATGGTTAAGGATTTGAGGACGCAGGTGCTGGCATTGAAGGCCGACAACGCCAAACAGCAGGCACAACTGGCCGAGCAGCAACCCAAGGTCGAGTTTGCCGACCATGTGGCCGATTCCAAGACACTGCTCACTGTGTCCGCCTTTGCCAAGATAGTGCAGAACGAGGATATTAAGCTGGGGCGCAATAAGCTGATGGCGTGGCTAAGAGATCGTGGTTATCTGCGTGCTAATAACGAGCCGTATCAGCAGTATATTAAACAGGGGCTGTTTCAGGTGCGTGAGGTGTATGTGAATGGTATGGTTCACCCTGTCACCTTCATCACTGGTAAGGGCCAGCTCCATTTAGTTGGGAAGCTACGTGCCGAGTTTTGTGCGGCGTAACAGGAGGATGCAGTATATATGGAAAACGAACTTTTGAGAATTGACTACACTAATGTAGACAGGCCAACTGTGCTTGGTCGGGACTTGCACGAGGCTCTGGAGGTACAAACGGCATATAAAGATTGGTTCCCACGCATGTGTGAATATGGATTTGAAGAAGGTAAGGACTATTGCTCAAAAATGAGCAATAGGGTTGATGGGCTTGGTTTTACTCAGATTTGAGTAAAATAAGATGCTTGTCGCAATACGTGTGTTGTTGAAATAGTCTAATAGGGGATAGTTTATATGAACGGAATACAGGTCTATAAGAACGAACAGTTTGGTGAGGTAAGAATGGTGGTTGAGGGAGATAAGGTACTATTCTGTGCTAAAGATGTAGCCGCTGCTCTTGGGTACAAAGATACAGTTAATGCAATCAAGCAACACTGTCGGTGGGTGGTGAAACGCCATCTACCTCATCCACAGTCTAAAGATAAGACTGTGGAGATGTCTTTTCTGCCGGAAGGAGATGTGTATCGGCTTGTTGCTCACAGCAAACTCCCTACATCTGAGCAATTTGAGAAGTGGGTGTTTGATGAAGTCATACCTACCATTCATAGACATGGCGTGTATATGACCCCCGCTAAAATAGAGGAGGTACTGCTTAATCCCGACACCATTATCAGTCTTGCTACCCAGCTTAAAGCGGAGCGAGAAAAGAGCCAAGCGCTACTTGCCGAAAACAGCGCCATGAAACCCAAGGCCGAGTTCGCTGACCGCGTGGCTAATACGGATGGCCTGCTGTCTATGTCCAACTTCGCTAAAGTAATACAAGACGAACATATAAATATGGGGCGTAACAAGCTATTTGAGTGGCTACGTAGTCAGGGCTATTTGCGGGGTAATAACGAACCATACCAGCAGTATGTCAATCAGGGGTTGTTTAGGGTGCGCGAAACAGTACATAACGGCGGCCTGCGCACTCAGACCTATGTAACCGGTAAGGGTCAGCTCTATTTGGTAGAAAAGCTTAAGACTGAGTTCTGTGTGGCGTAGGGGGGGTCGTGAAACGCGACGGGGTCTTTCCCACTTGTGGAGACGGCAATATCTTATAAAGGAGGTGAGCAGGGTGACTATAAAATTAACCGAGAGTCAGCGAGATAGCCTAATAGACTTCATCGAGTGCAACTTCTATCCGAACATTCAGAACGACGACAGCATAGACAGCATTGACTACGCTATAGACCTTTTGAATGTATATACGCGGTTGCGGAGCGCGGCCAAACATCGGCGGCGCACGGAGGCTCTGGGGTATTCTGAGGCCGCGAAAAGGCTTGTGGCCGAAGGCAAGGGTAGACTATCAAAAGATTAAAGGAGGAGTGTATGAAGGAAATTGTAGGACAGAATATCGAAAAGGCGTGTCAGGCGCTTGGGGTTAATGCGGTGCTGGAAGGCCACGCCGATTTCGGGTGGTACGGGGTTTGCGATGTGTATCAGGTTGACGATGAGGATTATAGACGTCTATGCGATGTCAAGGATGAGGACTGGCCGGATGATTGGGGCTGGTGGCGGCATGGTCATTGCATCTATGATAAGCAGAACGTACCGCTCGTGGTGTACGTCGTGAATGGTCACACTATGGCGGGGTACTACAGACGGGACAAGGACGAGAAGCCTTATAAGAATTTTATTAGTTGGTGTCGCTGGGCGATGGACATAAGCTCGCTTAGGAACATCATCTACTTTGCCACCTCGCTTGCCGAGCATAACGGCATGACGCTGGTTGAGTTCATGCGTACATTCCAAGGCGTGTAACGAAACGTGATGCATAGGCGCAGACGGTGGAACAGAACGTTCCGTGGTCTGATAATAAATATGGAGGATAAATAATGGATCAGCAAGTGAAAGTATTCAACAATGAGCAATTTGGTAGTGTGCGTATTATCGAGGAGGATGGTAGGGTTCTATTTTGTGGCGTTGATGTAGCGAAGGCGCTGGGTTATACCAATCCCAGAAAAGCAGTACGTGACCATACAAAGGGAGGAACGTTTCGTTCCACCCCCACGGCAGGTGGAATGCAAGATATGTCATTCATCCCGGAAGGCGACGTGTACCGGCTTATCACCCACAGCAAGCTGCCCTCCGCAGAGCGCTTTGAGCATTGGGTGTTCGATGAGGTGTTGCCCACACTGCGGCAGACAGGCAGTTATGTGCTCCAGCGCCCAGATAGCTACATGATAGACGATCCGATAGAGCGAGCCAAACGATGGATTGAGGAGGCACAAGAGAAACTTGCTCTACAGGCCAAAGTGGAGGCCGATGCGCCCAAGGTTCTATTTGCTGATGCGGTTGCCACATCAAAGGACAGTTGTCTTGTTGGCCAGCTTGCCAAGGTGCTGCGCCAGAATGGTTACAATATCGGCCAGAACCGTCTGTTTGACTATCTGCGCAACGAGGGATATCTGTGCAAGAGCGGCGAGAACCGTAACATGCCGACACAGCGCAGCATAGATGCAGGCTGGTTTGAGGTAAAAGAAGGCACGCTGTATAACTTTGATGGTACTGTGCGAATAACGCGCACGCCCAAAGTAACAGACAAGGGTCAAATATACTTCGTCAACAAATTCTTAAAGGAGGCCAAAGGTGCAATATCATGTAGGTGATAAGGTTCGTATAAAGGATACGTGCCGGATTGACAGCTTGCGTGCCGGAGATATCGTTACAATAGATTGGGTCGGTGTTGATTTGAACAATATCGTACTATATACCGTAAGGGAAGACCCAACAGGCAATCTGTTAGACGAGTACGACATTGAGCCGTATAATATCGGGTGGGTGTGTCCACGGTGCGGCGCGGTAAATGCTCCATGGGTGCGGATGTGCTATTGCCAGAGAGACGATGTCAACCTTAATTACGGCACTTCCTGTGACCATGATTGGGAGTACATTCGTGACACCGGCGGCGGCTTTCACTGGGTATGCCGGAAGTGTGGGGCGCAGTCATTTACGCCGTATGAGGTGCGATGATGAAGCTATACACCATTCAACTTAAACTTCCCGACAAGGCACATACAATTCTTGAAAGCATTTTAGTAGCGGCTAATTTCCAACAGGCTATGCAGTTGGCGATAGGTATATACGGCAAACGAGTATCAATTCTGAGTATTACTGAAAAGGACTAATATGGAATCATATAACGATTATTATGAATGGAGGTCTGATTTTTGGGGCTATCTTGAAAATGAATGGGACTTCTGGGATTACACAGCGGCAGATGCGTTATTTGCAGCACGCGGCGAGAGCTGCGAATCTGAGTGACTTTAGGATAAAGGTGGGCGCAGTTGCCGTTTGCGGCAAACAAGTGTTGAGTGCGGGATGGAATTCTACCAAATCTCACCCGCTACAGGCCGCCTTTGACCGTTTCCGAGACTTTCGCGCTGGCAGTGAGCCGCCGCACAGTATCCATGCGGAAATCATGTGCCTTTCCCCTATCTTTGACAGCCCTGATGTTGATTGGAGCCGTGTGACGCTCTATGTGTGCCGGCTGCGTAACGACCGTCCGTATGGCATGGCGCGTCCGTGTCCTGCTTGTATGGCGGCTATACAATCTCTGGGCATTAAACACATCATATACACCACAAATGACGGCTTTACTGTCGAGAATTTAATGAAAGCGAGTTGAGAGATATATTTGCACCACCTCTTTATGTTGTGCGGTCGTATCCGTTACGGGAAATAATCGCAGCAGACTACTATTTGAGCCGCGAACAAGGCTCTGACAAACGTTTTTACATCAAACAGGCAGATAATCCACTGTTCAGGCAAACACGTCTTATAACAGGTTTTTCGGGCAAATTTAACCCATATGTAGTCTTTATTGACAGCGCGGGCTCCCCAAAAACAGAAGAATACATTGGCCGTTTGGTACGTGATGGCATCTATATCGATGGGCACCACTTTGTGTTTGGCGAGCGTTCGGCCTCTATGACGCGCAATGGCATCTTTAGTGTCGTTGATGCGGATATCTTCCCCGAACTTAATAAGCGTATAACTATGGACATTCAGTTCGATAAGACTGTGCTGTCGAAGTATTATGCCTATCGCGGATTGTTCTTTAGTTCATGTCATTGCTTGGAGGGTTGGAAGCCCAAGGTGATTATTGTGCCGGATTTGATGCTGCCTGTGCCGCAACAGCGTATCAAGTATGTATATGACAATACTGTTGAATACGAGAAGGATGGCGAGGTTAGGCAGTGGACGCAGAAGGATATCGCCGAGGATGTGCGCGATATGGAGATTAACGCCTTTGACGGGTGCGGTATCCACCACCCTGACATCACGCGCCAAGTAACGGAATTGTTACACGCCAAAGCACCGGTTACGACAGTTCTCTGGCGTTTACCATGGACGAAGGGTTTATCGCATTCGGTTGATTATGAGTCCTTCCTGTTGGAGCGCGGCGTTGAATATATACAGGATATATGGGGACGCTGGCATAGCGTGCATGATAAGATGCTCATCTTCACCGAGAGTATGTTTAAGGGCATGAAATACTTCAAGGTATACGGCGATGGGCGCGATTGGGATAGATACTGGGATTTATTCGACAAGTATCAGCATTGTTTCGGTGTTGCTAAGTGGAATTTCTCCTTTGACGAGGAACCTGTGTTCACTCGTGCTAATTACCAGATACTGCAAGACCTTGACTTACCGTATAACAAGTTCCGGATGTTAGCTGAGGATAGCGCTGAATGGGCACAGCGCATTGTGTCAGGCGACAACTTGTATACCTACAACTTTCTCGGCCTAACGGCTGATAGGTGTACGCCGGTTAATGCCTATGCCAAAGCCATACTAAAGAATCCTGAGATGATGTACGAGCGGAATGTGCGCAAATACCTGCGCGAATCGGTCAAGAAGTACATTGACGGCATGAAGTGCGGGAAGCTATGGATGCAGGCATGTTTCAAGTTCCTTGTGCCAGACCTGATACTGTTTATGGAGCATATCGGCGGGTTGCCCCTGCACGGGTCGCTTGAGGCAGACGAGTTTTATTCGCGTGATATAGATGGCGCATTTAGCGGCGAGTATCTTATAGAACGTAACCCGCATATATGCAAGTCAGAGCACGCGCTGTTGCGAGCTGTGACAACGCCCGACATCATCAAGTATGTTGGTGACTTGGCCAATATATGCATGGTCAACTGCAAAAGTCTTATTGCACCGCGTTTGAATGGGGCTGATTCCCCCTTAAGAAGTCCAGTACGGCAGTAATGTCGATACTGCACGGCGTGAACCCTTATCAGGGGTGTAGGCTTACAGCCTGCTAACGGTGGAGGTTGCGAGAGCAAATAATACCGTGCCAAGCCTATTATGTAGGAAGGTGTAACGACTATCGGTGATGAGTGTAACTGAGTACACTGGCTATTGATACGTCAGTGGGAGTGCGCCGCCGCCATATTAGATGGTGGAAGATATAGTCTACGCGAAAGCGTGTTTGATGGCGACCTTGTTCTGGTGTTGCAGAACGAGATTATGCAAGAAGGTGTACATAGAGACATCCCTATAGTGATAGATGTAGAAGACAAAGCTACGGCAATGGTTGAGCCAGATACCGTAGAGGGGCGCGTGGCATTGACTATGCGTACCATGAAGTCACTTATCGGGGAGTACAGCAACTATAGCAGCGCGTATCACAACAAATGCCCGCGCACAGATGAACAAAAACGGCTTTATGAGAAGTACGTTGACCAGATAAGCGTTTTGACCGGTAAGGCGATTGATCGAATTGGTCACTATAGCTGGTGACAGCTATTAGCAAAGTTTGTGAACCCATAATTGTGGGGTGTCAGCTCAACGACAAGTAGCAACAGGAAATGGTTGTTAATGAGCTGGCTAACAGGGAACACCTAAGTAATATGGCAATCCTGTGCCAAGCTCCATATGGAGAAGGTGCAACGACCATCCCCTCGGACGTGAAATTCGTCAATAGGAGTAGGGCTTGCATGAAATGGCAAGTGGGTGAGAATCCCTTAAATCGAAGTGCAAACTATCTGATAACAGATAAAGATATGGTCTACTCCGACCGCGAAGGCGGTGTTAAAGTTCTGCGAAAGCAGCGGTACAAAGGCAAGCGAAGACGGGAATATTCTATAAAATGCCCCCACATATTGCTAAAATGGGGCGTCCTCTCCCCTATTTTATGAAATATCGCAAAGAATATTACGCTAATCAGAAGCTATCTATGGCCCCATCTAATATGAACAGATTGTGTATCGAAATGGAGAAGTGGCATAAAGAGCTTCGCTGGGGGCGTGCGCCGCAATTTGATTATACGGTTATGCTTGGCGAGCAAGTAAGTGTGCAAGCAAATGTGTATGAGCGGCTTCGTGAAGTGTTCCTCGCATATAACAAGGAGATGTCAATCTTACAAGCCGAGCAACGGCGCGTGCGAGCATATCAGGATGAAGATATACGGGCGCAGGTCACTAAGTTTGACGCGCAATACTACACTGTTAATTGGGCTTATTACCATGAGCTGTATAGGCAGAAGTGCCATGAGATTTGTCCAGATGAAAAGATGCTGGCGAATGCGGCTGTGTTGTTACAGTATCGTGATTACCCTAACGTTGACAGTAAGTTCATGTGGGTGGTAGCTGAGCAAGGGCTGTTGGATAATATTAAGCCGACTGAAAAACGATTGTTACCTAAACGCGACCCTGATGGCAGTGAGCTATATTTGGGGCGGCGCTATTCAATGGTTGAAGTGCCGTATAACGAAATAGAAATACAAGAGATTGGAGAGCAGATTATTGATTAACGAACTTATTGAAGTGCAGGAATACCTTGAAGGCAAGAATATAGACCAGCGTTTTAGCTATCGTATATGTTACATGCTGGCCTCCTACTACCGCGACCAAGGGCTTGACCATCAGGCCATACGCGAGCGGATATTTGATTGGGGTAGCAAATATAAGTGTTTCTTCGATTTTAGCGTCAATAGCGTGATATATCGGGTCATGGAAGATGGCACACCGCTAAGAGGCGAAAGCCCCTGCTACATTAACCAGAACGATATTGAGGAAGTGCGTAGCAGATTCGATAGCAAGAATACTCGTATGGTGGCATTAGCGTTAATTGCTTATGGTAAGGTGTGTGCGAATAAGAACGGCGAGTGTAATGTGTCTCTGTATGGTCTGTCGAGGTGGCTGAATATTGCGTACACCAACCTGTCTGGGCGTCACTTTAAGGAATTAGTTGACTTCGGCCTTATAACTCGTATTGAGCCTAAGAATAGTTGGAGTAAGAATACCCGACACAAAATGGTGCGCGTCAGGTTTAATGTACCTCTGGTTAATGAAGGCGAAGACGCTGTGGTGGGTAATAATATAGTCGCTATCTTTAATCGCCACTTTTTATAATGGGTGTATATGGATACTAAGATATTACTCGTGTTCAGTTATCATTAATTCTTATCACGGATTCTTATCACGGATTTTTATCACGAGTTTTTGTCATGGTGTCTAATATAGAGTAAAAGGAATGATTGGACATTATTAACGTAAGTAAGGCGGAGGCTGCGTATCTCCGCGAACATGGTGCGCACATTACAGTGCTCAATAAGTACGCTAACGCCCGTAAGAAGAAGTGGCTGGCCGAGGAGTCCCGTGAAACGGCGAGGCTCCTCAGACGTTATAGTGGCAAGAGGGCGTAGCTATGTTTGATGTACGGCGTCGCTCTGATGAACTACTGGACGAACAGTATCTCTACCGTATTGGCAAAGCCAAGGATGATGGCCTGATAACATACACTTGGGACGAACTTGCGCCGGTGCTCAATGAAGAATGCGATGTTGAGCGGGTGGCCGGTTCGTGGCGGCAGATTTACGCATTGGGTAAGAAATGGCAGGCCGTGTTTCAAAAATGCGGCGTTGCACAAGACAACAAGCAAGAAGTAGTTATTGAGCGAATGAAGTTGCGTGACGAACGTACTGCGCTCAATAAAGAGCTGCGTAGTCAGGCGCGGTATGAAGCTAACAATGAGTTGTGGGAGCAACGTTTAGCTGAGATTGGTTCAGTTAAATACCCTGTTGCCACTGTGCCGCAAATTGACGGTAATTGCGATTTGCTTGTATGTTTGAGCGACTGGCACATCGGGATGAGGTTTGACAGCTATATAGGCAAATATGACAGTGATATCGCTCAGGCGCGGTTGTCTCAATTTCTTGGCTATATACAAGACATTCAAAAGCGACATAATGCCGCTAATGCTCATGTTGCCATTTTGGGAGACTTAATTAGTGGCAAGCCTCATTCAGTGGTTGCCATTGAGAACCGTGAGGATGTGGTTGACCAAGTTATACTGGCCGGTGAAATGTTGTCGTGTTTTTTGTATGAGCTTTCATTAATGTTCACATATGTAGATGTGGCTTCTGTGGCAGGCAATCACTCTCGTTTAACTCAAAACAAGAAAGAAGCTGTGCTTGGCGAGAGGCTGGACAAGCTGGTGGTATGGCACGCTAAATCCGAGTTGAAGCATTGTGCGAACATCAGGTTCCCTCCCCTATCCACCCCATTTCAGGGCACGATAGAACTGCTGGATGTGCGTGGCAAAAACTACGTGTTAAATCATGGCGATTTTGACACTTTTTCTGAAGCGGGTGCGGCAAAGTTGTTCTCGTTTTTGGGATTTGTGCCATCAGGGATAATAACAGCACATAAACATACGCCTGCCTATATGACAGTGAATAGTGTAACGTGCATACAAAACGGATGCTTGTCTGGTGGCGGAGATCAGTTTACTTTGGAACACAGGTTGGGCGGTAAACCGTCTCAGACTGTATGTGTGTGTTCAGATAACGGCATTGACGCAATGTATCCTGTGCGATTGACGTAGAACCGACCACGCAGACTTGTGACTTTAGTCATGAGTTAGTGGTCGGATATATTCAAAATCAAAAAGTCAAGTAGGGTTATTTAATGGAGAAGGCATATAAATTTAGAATATATCCAAATAAAAATATAACTAAGAACCGTAGGGACTACGGGGATAGCTTGGTAAATATCTCTCCATTAGGGGAGAGTTCCCAAGAACCCTGCGGCTTTAGCCGTGGGGAGTGTCAAATTTTGCCATCCGCGTGTATTCAAGTCTGCACCTATGAAGACGGCGCAAGATGCTATGATGTGGTTCCGCAATGAAGGTATGGTGTTTAGCGGTCTGGTAATGGCACATACACATCGCCTTGGCAACTATGCGGTTGGCAACACGGTACTGTATGAGCAGGGATGTTGCTGTGAGACAAGTAAGATGAGTTACGCCAATGGCAGGCTCACGATGAGCCAGAAGGAAGGCTTCTTGTATTTGTGCTTGGACAAGGACGGCGCACCCATTCGTGAGTGCAGCAAGTTGGTGTCGCTGAATTGACTAACGAACATTAGTTTTGCCAACTTTTAGGAATATATTCCTTACATTTATGTTTTTTAGTGCAAAAAAGGAACGGAACCCGCAAAAATTTGCACTACAGTGCAAAAACTCGTTGGAAAAATGTGCAAAACAGGCACAAAAATGGTTGGAAAAATGTGATTTTGGGCGAAATGCCGTTGCTGGCAGAGGTTATGTATGGCAGGCAACCCCCGCCGCCTCTGCAATTTAATATGAAGTGAGGTTCGATTTTTTGTGAATAATGGTATGCAGGTATTTGAGAATAGCGATTTTGGTAAGGTCAGGGTTGTTGAGCGCGATGGCGAGCCGTGGTTTGTGGCGGCTGATGTGTGCAGAGCCCTTGGGCTGGAACAGGTGAGTCGCGCATTGGATAGATTGGACGAAGATGAAAGGGGGTTACTAAAAGTACCCCACCCCCAAAGTCCCAGCAAAACCCAAGAGGTGAATGGTGTGAATGAACCTGGTCTCTACCATCTTGTGCTTTGCTCTACTAAGTCGGAGGCAAAGGCGTTCAAGCGCTGGATAACGCATGAGGTTATACCCTCTGTTCGCAAACACGGTGCGTATATCACACCAGACAAGATAGAAGAGATTCTTATCAATCCTGACACGATTATTCGCTTGTGTACAGATCTTAAAGAGGAACGCGCTAAGAGAGAAGCGTTGGAGGTTAAAGTCGAGGCTGACGCGCCAAAGGTATTGTTTGCTGGGGCTGTAGAGACGTCGCATGATAGCTGCCTTGTAGGTCAGCTTGCCAAGATGATTCGCCAGAACGGGTATGAGATTGGCCAGAATAGGTTGTTTGATTATCTGCGTAATGAAGGCTATCTATGTAAGAGTGGTTCAAACCGCAATATGCCTACTCAGCGCAGCATGGAGGCTGGGTTGTTTGAAGTCAAGGAAAGCGTTGTGGATAATCCTGATGGCAGCGTGCGGCTTGTACGCACCACTAAGGTGACTGGTAAAGGGCAGATATACTTTGTCAATAAGTTCTTGAGTGGCAAAGCATCATAAACAGCATTGATATTATACCGCTTTCGTCTGTTTAACGATTTGCGGTCAGGTTGAGTATGTTCAACTCTTCCTTCTTATTAATAAATAATGGAGGACTTTGTATGAACAGCAATATACAGATTTTTGAAAACAATGATTTTGGGCAGATCCGAGTTATTGAGCGTGATGGTGAACCATGGTTTGTAGCGGCTGATGTATGTCGGGCATTGGATGTTGTTAATAGCAGAGACGCTGTTACACGTCTGGATGCCGATGAAAAGAATACCGTAGTTTTAACCGACGGTACTCCCGGCAACCCACAGAAGACTGTTGTAAACGAGCCGGGTCTATATACGCTAATTCTTGGTTCTCGTAAACCAGAGGCCAAAGTTTTTAAGCGTTGGATAACTCATGAGGTCATTCCTGCTATCCGTAAGACGGGTACATATTCCATTCGGAAGCCAGATAGCTATATGATAGATGACCCCATCGCTCGTGCGCAGCGATGGATTGAGGAGGCGCAAGAGCGTTTAGCCTTGCAGGAAACGGTAAAAGAACAGCGCAAAGAAATCGAATACAAGGAGAACATCATCATCGGATTTGTTGAAGATGTTGACCTTGCCGCGAAACGTCAGCGTATCAATCAGATTGTTAGGCATAACGTGCGCGGCGGCGCTCTGATAGCCGCTCGTTGGGAGATGCTGTACAAGGAATTTGAGATGAAGTATCATGTCAATCTAAAGGCTCGTATGGAGTCAGATACATATGTTGGCATAAAACCCAAGTTAAAGAACAAGATGGACTTGATTGACCGTGGAATGGGAATGACGGCAGAGCTGTTCGAGATAGCTTGTAAGCTCTTTGAGAACGATGTAGATGAATTGAAGAAGGAATGGGATGTCACATGCATACCCCATACTCAGCAAGCTAATATAGCTTGTTGCTAACGAATACAAGGCAGGGTTCTCCCCTGCCTTTTTGATTTTGGATAAAGAAAGGTGGTGGCTTATGGGGAGACCTAAAAGCAGAGCTGCTACAGGGCCTAAGTATAAAAAATGTGGCACATGCCCTCCCTCTGTAGCTACTAAACCCGTAAGTGCATTTTATAAAAGTACGAACCCCATGCACTTGGACGGCTATATGCCTATATGCAAGGAGTGCATGATGGATTTGGTATATGACCCGCTGGAACACAAGGTGAGCCTACAGAAGTTGCGTAAGCTGCTGTTTCAGTTGGACAAACCGTATATAGAGCGGGTGCTACACAGTTCGGTAGACGAGTATGAGAAGTCTATTGAGGGGCGCAATGTGCCTATTGAGCACAATAAGAAGATAGTCTCGCTGTACATGAAGAATGTCCAGATAAAGCAGTATCGGGACTGGGACTTTAAGGCAGGCGAACTCTGGGCGAAGGATGCGAACATCGCGCCCGGTTCTACCTTTGTCGGCAGTCCGTATGTGAGTGTTGATGCCATAGATGATGTCGCGCCCCGCTTGGACGTAACGTCACTAAATGAGAGCATATCACAATCCAAGCCGGTGGAAACTGTCGTGGCCGAGGCGGCGGATGAACCAATAGACGAAGAAGCTGTTGCGCTGTTTGGCGAGGGGTTGAGACCGGATTTATACCGTAAGCTGATGCAGAAGTTTAACTGGCTGAAGCAGTCCTATACGGATATGACCACTTTTCATACGGAAGCGCTTGTGACTTATACGCGCTACAAGGTACTGGAAGAAGAGGCTATTGTGCGCGGTGACGCAGATGCTGCAAGGCAGTGGGGTACATTAGCTACCAAGGCGGCTGAAAACGCTAAAATCAACCCCAAGCAGATGACTAAGTCTGACCTGAACAGCAGCGCAGGGTCATTTTCGGAGATGTCACAGGCGATTGAACAAGCGGTAGATATTATACCTATACTACCTCAGTTCAAGTACAAGCCTTCGGACGCCGTTGATTTTTTGATGTGGGAATATGTTAATTATGTGCGCAGACTTGAGGGCAAGCCTGAGTGTGAATACGCTGACATATACAAGTTTTACGATGAAAAGGTCGCCGATTATGTTAAGCAGTACGGAGACCCGAATGGTATGTTCACGGAAGACCCAACCACGACGAACAGGCCGCAGATAGAGAGATTCATCCAACTGCCTGATGATGTTAATGCTGAATTAACGCCGGATGATGAGCCGGAAGAGGTGGTTTTGGGTGATTGATTATACGAAAGTCGAGTCCGGTTTTGGCCCGTCGCTAAAGAACTGGGTTGAGTTCGCAAGTTGGGCGCGGTGGCACCCTGACCTTTGGCTTGATTTGTGCAAGGGCGAAAACAACGGGTTCCGTCTGGATATGGACCAGCGTGTATTGATGCGCAGCCTTGCACGGTTTTATAGCACATACGGGTGTCTGACTCGTGGTAGCGGTAAGACCTTTTTGCAACAAGCCGTGCAGTATGTAGTCGCTGTGTGGTATCCGGGCGTCACTTTGTCTGTTACAGCTCAGACTAAGGAAAATGCATCCAAGCTGTTAAAAGACAAGTACGCTGAAATCATAAGGGCTTGGCCTTTGCTCGAAAATGAGATAGCTAAAAAGAGCTTTACGGCTAATGAGGCTTATATTCTATTTAAGAATGGTTCGCGC
>ERZ773147.634-NODE-634-length-41410-cov-22.750405_pt1 | contig 41410 bp, 41 predicted proteins | sample MGYA00580851_ERZ773147 | MGnify/ENA primary metagenome ERZ773147 (study PRJEB29015, sample SAMEA2737818) | human gut metagenome | biome: human gut; feature: human-associated habitat; material: faeces | place: China | collected 2012 ... | reverse complement strand
TGCAGCTGAACTGCGCCATCGTGCGGTTGAGGGTGATCCGTCCCATGATCGGGGCTTTGCCGGTCTTGTCCGGCTCGCTCTTTTTCAGGTAGAGCAGCACCTTGAATTTTTCCACTTTCATAACGCTCTTTTTTAGGTTGTAAAAATACTCCTTTGAAAAGCGTCCTTTGGCATGCAAAACATTGAGAAACAGTGAATACAAATCCGCTTTGTTCTTATCGGTAAAAATTCGGTTACCTGCCGTCGTTTCCGAAACAGGCGGCTAACAGTCTGGTAACTGAAACGTCGCAATATTTTGTTTTCTTTTGCAGGTCTGTCTGTTCTGCAATTCTCGCAAAATGCTTAATTATAAACGTTTTACGTTTAATTATCGTCATTCTGTTTTTTATTGCATTTCTAAATATTACTTACATGGCTCGCCATACCTTCGCTACGACGGTCACGCTTACACAGGGCGTACCGTTGGAAACGGTCAGCAAGATGTTGGGGCATAAGCATATCACCACGACCCAGATTTATGCCAAGATCACCAACGACAAGATCAGGCGGGATATGGATGCGCTGACGGATAAGATTGGAAATAAGTTCAAGTTGGTATTTTGATGCGTAAGGTGATCCAACTATTCTTTAAGCACATTGAATTGTATATTCGGAATAGTTTTGAATAGTAGTGGTGAGAATAAAAGAGGCTGCGGCACAGCAGCCTCCCTTATTTGATATCAGAATCTAGAGTTGTAAAAATCACCCTCTGTTATATCCTGTAATTCTTGTAGAACGGCAAAAGTAGTAGCATCTTCCGTATATTTCTCTTTCAATTTCACATAACGTATAAAAGCTGCAATTTATTCTGGAAATCGATCTCTAACAAGATAAACGCACGCACGTGTATCTTCTATACTAAAATTCGCCAAGAATCTGGCTTTGAATTTTATTTATATCCCTTGCCGCAATCTCGACGTCATTATCGGCGTAACCTAATGCTACTATAGCAGTAATCCACGTTTTAATTAATGCTTCATTAGTCCGGATATTATCAATTCTCCCCATACCTTGTAATCACATATGAAGATTTTCCTAATTAATCGTTTAACTTGTTCTTCCATAAATGTTCATTTTATTTATACATAATTTTTGTTTGTTCTGGAATATTATAGATGCTGCGTTCGTAAGTTATCCCTCTCAAATCCCATCCATCTTTTAAATATAAATTTTTTAAAGTAGGCATCGGTGCACATACCAAGGTAGCATCATGCCCCCAATTTGTATATAAACTTGATTCACTGACATCCAAATTCTCTATTTGGTTATTACCACATGATAACCATGTTAAATTTCCGCATTCTTGCAGAGATAAATTATTTATCATATTTGACGTGCACTCTAACTTTTGTAATGCTGTTAATCCATTACAATTTAATTCTGTCAATTTATTAGATGATATACACAAGTTATTTATTTTGGTATAAGATCGTATATTTAGCTGCGTAATAGCATTATTTTGTGCACAAATTGTGTGTATACTCACATTCCTCTTTAAATCAAGTGAGGTCAAATCATTATGACTACAATCTAAAGAATATAATCCGCCTGCATCAGGTAACTCTATATTATTTAAATGATTATTACTGCAATTTAAATTTGATATTGAAGCGTCTGTAATATCTAAAGTTTGCAATCCACAATAACTGCAATCTAAAGAACGTATTGAAGTTATGCTTGATACTTTTAGATGTTTTCCCCCTTCAATTACATGATTTAAATTTAATTCACCATAATATAAATATTCTTCGAGTCCATCTCTAATTAAGCGTTCTTTCTTTGTATAATCGTCATATTCAGTTGTATAAGGCAATACTGTCCCCAAGACAATGGACTCGAATTGATTATCTAACCATCTCAATTGCTTTAAATTTATATTTTGTGAAATATCCAAATGTTTTATCTGGTTTGAACGACAGTCCAAATACTCAAGTATAGGACATTTTGAAATGTCTAATTTTACTAGCTCGCACTCGTGTATGTCTATGCCTTGAACAGCATCTCCTGTTATTGTTAACTCTGTAGATCCACATAAACTTTTTTTTGTGAAAGTTGGCTCAACACAAAATATATTTCCATGAGGATCTGTCCATGTACGAAGATTAACATTCCCGAAATGAATAGTAGTAAGTGGATTACCATCATAGTGCACGTTAGATTGGTCTGTAATATTCAAATTCCTTAAATCTAATTCTTTCAATTGGTTATTTGACACATTTAACTCCTCTAAAGGGCAATTTGCATAATTTAAGTTTTGCACTTGATTATTAGCGCAACTTAAATTGACAAGATTAGGGCATTGGGATATATCTATATCAATTAGAGAATTACCTGATACATCTAATGCTGCAAGTGTTTCACTTTTTACCTGAAGCGATTTTGATTTTCCCACCTTTAATCCTAACCTTTCATCATTATCGGCGTCCAGATTAAATGATTTAATTTTAATATTTCCTAAATTAATAAATGATAATGGATTATTATTACAATCAAGATGCGTAAGTTTGGAATTATGCGATACGTCTAAAGTTTTCAGATTATTGGCATTACAATAAAATGTTTGCAAATTCGGACATACAGAAACATCTATTGATTCCAATTTACTACTTTGGGTAATCCACAAAGTAGATAAATATTCACTAATGACTTTTATATGGGTCGAATTTCTCAGACATAATTTATTTTCTGCAATATTAACATTTGCCCGACCTAAATCAATAAGTTCCAAAGGATTGTTGTTGATCCGAATTACCTTTAGTTTAGTGTTTTTACTCAAGTCTAAACTCTTAATCATATTATCATAACATTCTAATCTTTCAAGGTTAGGACATTCGGAAACGTCCAAAGCCTGTAAAGCACATTCAATAACAGTCAATCCTTTCATACTGGAACCAATAATTTTAAGAGTTGGTCCAACCATATCGTATAAGCCGAATACAGGTGAATCATTCCAAGTATTCTCAGTATATTGATAGGGTGAAATATCTCCTAAATTGATATAGCAAAATGGATTCTTATTCCATATAATAATTTTCAGATTTTTATTATAACTTAAATCAATGGCTGTTATCTTATTTTGAGAGCAATTTAGCTTTTGTAGGTTTACTGCATATTCAATACCTTGTAAAGAGGTAATATCTAAATTAGAGCAGTCTATTTCAACAATATTTGCCATTTCGGATATAGACATCTCCCCATCACCATTCTTGTCAAAATATTTGCATAAATACGTTTTAAAAAGAAAATCTTGAATGTCTACAATCGTATATTCAGCAGATTGAACAATTGTAAGTTCAACTTCTTTATGCGCATCTGTATTGACGAGGGTTATTTTTCCAACTCTTCGACTCCCACTAGTATTTTCTGATATATTTAAGGAAACTGTACTACTTTGTAAGGCTCTTGTCTCAACTAAAGAAATCCAATCTGTCATTTCAGGAATTTCAACTGAATAATTGATATTACTTTGAATATCAACCTTAACGATTGATGCAGAGTTTCCTATATAATAATCAGTGGTAGATACTATTATTTCATTTTGTTGGCCTTGTATGATATTTACTATTTGTTGTAAAGAATTTTCCTGATTTATAAAAAGAATTTGAGCATTACGATTATCTGGCGTACCATTAGGAGTTATTGTATAATAATGCGTATGAGTAGACATTGATCGGGTTTTATTTTCAATAATCCAATCTACATCGGGCATCTTTATTTGATAATCAACATTACTAGATACTTCGACTTTTATAGTTTCTCCCTCATTTGATACGGCGTAATCACTTTGTGTAAGTATTATAGAGGGTGTTTCTCCATTTTGATAAATATTTACTGTTTCAGATACTTTCTCACTTTTAATAATGATTGCACCTTCTCTCCTCGACACATTTTCATTAGGTTGGACTTTAAATGTTAAATATGTTGTCTGCATTGCACGAGTTTCCTCTGGTAAAATCCAATCTCTGTCTTTATCTGCAATTTCATAGTCAAACTGTATATTGGATTGTACCTCTATGGTAATCGTTTTACCTCTTGCAGGGACTTCGATTTTTGATGATGTTATAGTTAGCGCATCCCGTTGTTTTTGGATAATTGTCAATTTGGCAGAGGCTTGCCCACAAACAAAAGTATATGTTGCATTACGTTCATCTACACTTGCATTTTCTTGGGTTGTAAAAGTTATATTCATACCATTAGTACCTTTCATGGTAGATACTTTACACCATGGAACCTCTCCCGATAAAGTCCACGGTTTGTTGTCGGAACAAATAATTTGTATTGTCTGTGTCCCGCCTAAAGCATCAAAAGTCAATATAGACGGAGTGACAGAAATTGCATCTTCTTGTACGGGCGGTGTAGGCGGATTGGGATTTGGATCGGATATTGAGGAATCTTTACCGCAAGCTGATGTAAAACATAAAAAAAATGCAATCAAGAAAGTTAGAATAGATTGTTTCATACAGCAACAAATTTTTAGTTATCAATCTGTTACCATCGCCCCTCATGGTTTCTACATACAAAAAGAAAGTGTGGAGCAGATTCGTTTATCTCAAGAAGGTTGTGGAATGACCCTGTAGTAATAAACGACGCAATACCCCACACTTGAATAGATATGGGATATAGGCGCAACAAAAGTCCGCCTTGCCATATTCTAACAAGAAATGAGTGCCGTTCGTTGTCCTACTACATTGAAAACTTCCACATTTTCTTGAAGGACAGTGCGAAAACACTTTCTATATGTCTACCGCAAACGCGGTAAGACAAAAGTAGAAAATAATTTCCACAATGAACAACACTCATATAAAAATTCATTGCAAATTTCTACAAAACAAAATTCTTCTGCAAGTACAAAAGTCCTTGAAATACAACTTTATTATTCCCAATTTAAGGATTGTCGGGCCTTTTGCGTACAGAGCAAGCGGTGGCATTTTTATGCCACCGCTTTTACTACTACTAATCAACAATACCGTTAAAACGATTCTTTTACCGGCCTTAAGTTCTCTTTCAATACCTCATGTATTCCGCTTTCAGGATAAATAATCAATCGTTCCCCGACGGATGTAAATGGGATTCTCCGCATATCGCGCAGAGTCTGCAGCGTCCGGGGCGAAATATGCAGATACTCGCACACCTCGTCGCCTGTCATATAGCGTTCCCCGCAGATTACAGGACGGTAATTCCGTTCCGCGGCCAGCAACGCCCGCTCTATCTCGGCAATACATGCTCGGGCATCCTTCACCTCTTGGGTGTCCGCCGTCAGATAATCTAACGCCATTATTTCACCCCCTTTCTTTTAGTCCGCGTTCGCAAATATTCGTCGATGTCCTTCGGGCGGTAATAAAACTTTCCTCCGACGGATGAAAAGGCTATTACGCCCTTATCGCGGTAGCTCTGCAGGGTGCGTTTGGTAATGTTCAGCAGTTGGCATACCTCTTGGCTGTCCATTCAGCCGTCCGCGGTTTTCGGGTCGAATTGCGCCTGTACGTGCCGGGCTTTTACACTCAATGCTTTCAATCTTCCGACGAGCGAAGTCCACACCTGCTCGTCGATGCATAATACTGCCATACGACAAAAAATTAAAGTTAAACATATGTCACGCGGGATTCTCCCGCGCCCGATTTTCAGTTCGTGTCTTTTTCAGTAGGGGTTGCAGGAACCCAACGTCTGCTGCCTGCGGAATGTTTCGCACCCATTCTCCCACGACAGTCATTGGTGTTTGTTGGCTTCATCCCTGATACGAATTCCGGCAGCCGGTATCTTTCCCTCTTTCTTTATTTTTCCGACAGAGCCGCAAGATAATGCCGTCTTACGGGAAACGATTTCCATGACCGTTCCAGTCCGCTCCAGTCCGTAACACACGCATTTTTACCGCTTGTCCCGTCCTGAAAAAGGTTTACAGAAAAATAGTAAACCCTATGCAGAAAAACACGAATTCAGACTTATCGCGTCATTATTTACCCCGTCAGTTGCGGAATTTGATTTTACAGGAGTATTTGAGTGGAGTCAAGACGTCTCGCCAACTGGCCGAAGAGTATGGTATTCCCATGTCTACGATTCATAAGATGGGTCAGCGCTGGAAAGCGAAAAATAGTTGTAGCTTTGTGAGTACCCCTACTCCTTTGCCGATTATGTCCCGCGTTACGAGTGCAGAAGCCAGTGAATTGTTATCCGAGAACAAAGCCCTCCGACGGCTTTTGGAAGAGGCTTTATTACGTCTGGAAGGCTATGAGATCATGGGAGATATCCTTCAGGAAGAATACGGTATCGACCTATTAAAAAAATCCGCAGCCGGACAGTCCAGCGTCTCAAAGAAAGACACACAGCAATGAGCCTGTCGTTTCTGTGCGGGTTGTTCGGCTATACCCGTCAGGCCTATTATAAACATTTACGGCGTAATACGGAGGGAGCCTTGTCCATACCCTTCTTTTGGAGCGGGTGGGTTACTACCGGAAACTGATGCCTCGGGTCGGCGGTCGCAAGCTGTGGTATTTACTGCAACAGGACGGACTTCCGGTCAGCCGAGATCGGTTATTTACGCTGCTTTCGGGAAATAATCTTCTGGTCAAACGTCGGAAGAAATACAGCGTTACGACCTGCTCGCGGCATTGGATGCGTAAATATCCGAATCTGCTCCGAGGTTTCGACCTCGAGCGGCCGCATCGTTTATGGGTCGGAGATATTACGTACATTTCTTTGAAAGAAGGATTTGCATATCTGACTTTGATAACGGATGCCTATTCCAAACGGATCGTAGGCTATGATCTGAATACGACATTGGAACGGGACGGAGCGCTCCGTGCACTGAGGATGGCCATAGACCAAACTCCGCAGCAAAAACGGCAAGGGTTAATCCATCACTCGGACAGAGGATGCCAATATTGTTCGAAAGAATATGTGAAATTGTTGACCGATAATGGGATTCGCATCAGTATGACTGAAAAGGGCGATCCGTATGAGAATGCCGTTGCCGAACGGGTGAACGGTATTCTGAAGAGCGAATGGATCGACGAGGAATGTTTTGAAAGTTTTCAGGCAGCAAAAGAACGCATCGACCAGATCGTTATCCTTTACAATTCACTCAGACCTCATGCCAGCTGCGATTGGCTTACGCCCTTGGAAGCGGAACTTAGAACCGGGAAACTCAAACATCATTGGGGCCGAAAGACGGTTATTCGGAAGTCATATGTAAACTTATATCAGGACAATATTTTTTGAACAAAAATGTTTATCTTTAATTATCAATCACTGTAAACCTTTTTCAGGACGGGACAGCTACACCGGCTGCTTGCAGTTGCAAGATATACCCCCAAAAAAGATATTTTCGCCTGTTGCCCGGATCGGGGTATGTTTTGTCTGCGGCGGTCGCCTTTTGTCTGCTCCGAATACCCCAAACGGCTACCGGGATTATACACTCTGGCAGCAGGTATATAAGGGCAGATGACAAACGAAACCGGCTATCCGACCAAAAGAATATCGTCGGATGGGGCTGTATAATGCCCCGATAGTACAATGCTGTAATGGTACAACGATATAATGATGCATGATTGCAAAACTATGATAATGCAGGCCTACCGATTCGGGACGCAATGAACGGTAGCAAAACGCATAAGCATCACGTTTTGTAACGCTTCCCCGACGGCGGTTTATATTTGCCGCCGAACCTTAAATTTCGCATCATGTTTCTATACGCCCACTTTCTCTCCGGGCTTCTCCCGCCCGCGTCAGAACCGCCGCCGCACAAATGGTCTTTTACGGCGTCCGCACCTCCCGACCTGTCCAACCGCCCGATCTTCGGCGCCCGTCGGGACGCTCCGGATCGCACTCCTCATCCCCGCTTTTCACGCCCGGCATTGTTCTGCGGTTCGGAATCCGGTATGTGTGACGCCGTGTCTTTATCTTACCAGCAAAGGAAGGGCAAGGTTGTGTTTTCGTAAACGAAAACTCCGCCTTTCCCGCTGGCCGGCGTAAAATCCCGCTGGTCTGAACAACATATATAGCACAATCTATCGAAACAACCTGTCATGAAAACACCGAAGAAAACATATAGCAAACAGGGCGGTCGTCCGAAAGTCGGCATCAGCCGCATCCGCAAATACGTCATCAGCACGCGGCTCAGCCCTGAACGGAAACTCCGATTCTCTGCCCTCTGCCGCGAAGCAGGACAACCGTCAGCCGAAGTCCTGCGCCAGCTGATCGACCAAGGAACGGTAAGAGCACGGATCACCCGCGAACAGCTGGATTTCATGGCCCAGCTCAAAGGCATCGCCCGGAATCTGAACCAGCTGACCCGGCTGGCCAACGCCAAAGGTCTGGCGGCTGTCAGAGTACGGCATGCGGCGATCATCACGGCCATCGAAAAACTCCTGAAACAGATATGCGATGGTCGGTAAGGTAATATCGGGATCGTCTTTTTCGGGGACGGTAGACTACGTGATGAAAGAAGAATCCCGGATACTGGAAGCCGAAGGCATTATGCCTCCGGAAGTAAAGGACATGGTGCAGGACTTTAAAGACCAGACTCTATTGAACCCACGGTTGAAAAACACTGTCGGGCATATCTCCCTCTCTTTTTCACCCAAAGACGCCCCGCGGATGACTGACGCCCTGATGACGCAGATCGCAAAGGAGTATATGCAGAAAATGGGCATCACCGATACGCAATACCTATTGGTGCGCCATCTCGACCAGCCCCATCCGCACTGCCATCTGGTCTACAACCGGGTCGGGAACAACGGGCAGACCATTTCGGACAAGAACATCAAGATTCGAAACGCCAAGGTCTGCCGGGAGCTGACCGAGAAGTACGGATTGTATCTCGCACCGGGAAAGGACGACGTACGGCGGGAGCAGCTGCGCGAACCCGACAAGACCAAATACGAAATCTACGATGCGATGAAAGGCAGTCTTCCCAAGTGCAAAAGTTGGAACGAACTGGAAGGCAAATTAAAGGAACAGGGCATCGGCGTGCGATACAAGTATTGCGGTTCGACTGACCGCAAACAAGGGGTTTTGTTCTCGAAAAACGGTTTCGAGTTCTCCGGATCGAAGATCGACCGGGCTTTCAGCTTTACAAAACTCGACAGCCGCTTCAATCATATTCAACAGCAGACCCAACACCGGGCCACGCTTTTCGGAAACCTCTCGGCGGCGGCAGGCAATTACCGTTCAGCATTTGCGGCGCTGTTCGGTAGTATGGGTGGCGGCGGCACACGCGAAGAGCCGCCATCGGTCAACCTCGGAAAGGCCGGGGGTATTCCGCTGCCGCCGGCCGGTTCGCCCGGCGGGGTGTCTGCCGGGCAGTTGCAGCGCAAGCCGGGAGAAAGCCCCGAAGAACATATCGCACGAATCACGGCGCTGCTCGATGCCGCGGCCGAAGCGATGGCCATAGCCGCGATGGAACGCCGCCGCAGGTTCGAAGAACAGAAAAGAAGAGCCAAAATAAAACTGTAACCGAATTAAAAAATCTCAAAAACCATGAACAACGAAAATAGGATCGACCTCTCGGTCGAGATGTACGAAGACCTCAAGGAAACGCTCGTCAAGGCCGTCAAAAGCACCAAAGCCGGCGGCGCAGGTTTGGAGAATGCACAACTCGAACGGATCGAACGGCTGATAGAGGCCGCAGAGCTCTCGCAGGGGCAGATCGCACAACTGTTCGCACAACTGCAACGAAATACGGCCTTGTCCGGAATAAAAACCGAGCAGGTGCGGGAATTTACCGACAGATACAACACACTGCCGGCACAGTTGGCCGGGAGACTGGAGGTGATCAACAAGGAGAACAGGCAGACACATACATTGATCGAGCAGGTGGGGAAAGCCGTCGAAGCAGCGACAAGGCCCGACACCCTGCCCGTGCAGGAATACCGCCATACCTATACGCTCGATCTTAAATCTTCAAAAACATTTCTGACGATGTTCGTCATGCTGGGTGGTATTTTCCTGCAAGCTACATTCATCTACCGAATCTCGGAGAATAATAGGCTGTTGGCCGTGAACGACCTGAAATACCGTTATGTGAAGATGCGCGGGGCAATCGGCGAAAAGGAGCTGACGGAGTTGGAAACCGTATTTTGGGACGAGCAGTACCGAGCCGTTCGTGATACCGTTCGAAACCAAATCGAACGCTATGAAGAAGCCGTAAGGCGGCAGGCCGAGCGATTGGAGCAGGCGACCGTCAAAGAGCGAAAAGCGAAAAAACTGCTCGAGGATGTGAAGAAATTGAGGGAGGAATAGGCGCTGACAATTCAGATGTATTAAATGATAGTGCAGAAGATTATCACGAATCCGGGCCTTCCCCTTTCTATCTGGAGCGAAAGATATGTTTTTGCGGGGATAGGGCAAGGCTATACGAAGCGCCCATACGGGCGGCCTTGCCCCAATCCCGAAAAAACAGGGGCTCGTCGCTAACGATAGGAAAGAGCGAAGTGTATGTAAAGCCCCCCCCGCACAAAAATCCGCCCTGAGAGCGTAAAATTTCAATATTTTGAAATCCAGCATATAAAAAAACAACGGATACGAAATTATTTCTTTATATATAATTTGTTTATTTCCGTTCTCCTGTCAACCTTTGTGATAGATTTTAATTACAAAGGCCAATTGATGTATGGGAAAAACAAATCAGCTACAACATTATATTCCACAATGCTATCTACGTAATTTTTCCGTAGATAAAAAATCTATTCATGTATATGATAAGAAACTGTCCATATCTTATCGAATGGCAATAAATAAATGTTGCTGCCAAAAAGATTTATATTTAATTGATGAAGCATCCATTGAGAATCAAGATAACAAAATGGTAACTCCGCTATTCTTTGAGAGTAATTATTTTGCTACATTTATTGAACCTCAATACAGCAGGCTGTTGAAAAAAATTATCCAAGCTCAAGAACTATATCGTTCAACGAAGGTTAACACACCTATATTTTCATTTGATGAAAAAATCTCATTTGCTTATTTATTGGGTGTGCAATGGTATCGACTACCGGCTCGCAAAGAACAATTACATAGATTTAATCTCGAGTGTGCAAACGCAGAGATTATTAAAAGTTGTATGGCCTACATCAAAGACGATCCAAAGTTTTTAGATCTGAAAGTATCTGCAAGCTCTGATCCTGCAATTGACCATGCCGACGTATATGCAGATTCTGAATTTTTAGGAGAATTGGCAAATATTCTGGCTGATAAATATTGGGAATTTTATTATACGGATACAAATCAAATATATACATCCGATTATCCTATTACTATTGAACCTCATGTAAAGGATGCGCCAAACTATTACGAAGGGTTTGGAATGTATGGTGCGGAAATTTCTATGCCGATTAGTAAGAATATTGTTCTTGTAATTTGGGATTCTCAATATTTTCAAGATAAAAAAGACATTGATTGCCTCTTTTCCGAACTTGACAATAAGGAAATTAGACGCTATAATTCTATGAGGTATTATTATGCCAAAGAAAGATTGTTCTGTTATCAAGATGAATATGCATTAGTGCGACTGATAAAATACATTAATAATGGAGCAGAAATATTTATTAATGGTGATCCTCAAATGAAAGTATATCACGGGTAAGGTATATAAACTCATATGTTTCTAACGTTCCCATTTAAGAAACACGATCTCTCAAAGTTTGTTAATATCTTTTTATCATTTGCTTGAGGTTGAAAAGCTATTGTAACAGACAAAAACAAGATTATTCCTTTTCCCATCTAAAAAATGTAATAGCTTAATTTCTCAGGTTGTTACAATCAAAATATGGAAATCTTTCATACCCATTGTTTTGAACGCGCTTGTGTTTTTGACAGTATTATATGCATTAATAAGAGAAACATGGGACATCCTCTTATAATTGTGCTCAATGACTGGAATCAGTTAAATTATGTATCAAAAAATCAATTTACATTATTATTTTACAGTAATATTTGATTTATTTTGTAAAATCTCTATTGGGAGACTTGAAAGTTATACCATAGTTTCTCAATAATTTTGGTGGCAAAATTTGTCAGTTTAAATTATTGACCGTAGTTCTTTATTTTCTCAAGATGATAATCTATATATGTATCACACGCTCCGCGGACAAATTTTGCAACCTCTGTTTCTGGGTAATGCTCGACAATAGTTTTGTAATTACGGTATTCTAGTAATGTCTGTGCCGCTAATTCATGGTTAGTCATCATAGCACAAGCGGATGTAATCATTTGGACAGAGCGATTGAAGGCACTCTGTGTCAGTGTTTCATACTCCCACTTGCGTTTTTCCACCACCTGTCCCCAGTAATTCGCCCCTTTATAGTATTGAGTCAGCGTCCAGCAAAAACCGAATGAATTGCGTAACCCGATGGCAAAACGCAGCATTAAAAGGGCCTTTCGATCCGGGTCTGTGGTGATGCCGATGCTACGCTCCAACGCCTGCATCTGGTCGGCAAAACGGTATTTGAAATCGGAACTGTCCGCAATAGTCGTCTGTTCGAAGGCAAAAGGATCCCATTTCAGCGATGTGTTCAAATGCCCTTCGAACGAACGGCTGACAGCTCCCAGATAACGTACTGCATCCTCATAACGCATTGCCCGTAAACACTGCGTGCCTGCAATATCGTTCAAATAATCCTTGTGCACATATCCCCGCGCATTGAGAAATCGGTCGAATTCCGTTCTCGGAGCGGCGACTCTTCGACAGTAGGCAAGCGTATTGTCCAGCCCGATGCTGTCGATCAACTCGAAGAAGTGATTGGAATATTCTTCATTTCCGTATTCGTTATTCCGACGATAGTGTTCCAATGTTCCCAAATCCGAAAATGTCACCTCGTGACATTGTTTTTTATCGTTCCATCTAGTTTCATAACGGCCACGCCGCCCGACAAGTTCCCGCAATCGGTTGTCAGCCATGTTTGCTAGTTGCAGCGCCCGCGTAGTCTTACCTGCCCGGAGCATACGAGGACAAACCTCAGACAACAGAATACGCCTCAACATATCGTTCCAGTAATAGTAACTTATTCCGGATATGAGTTTGTAGCCAGCAGCGGTCTGCTGAGCGACCTCTTGTGTCAAACCGGCAACAATCCGTTCGTCAAGCCAGCGCAACTGCTCGAACAAACGCTCGTCGTAGGTGTCGGAGAAGACATATAGCTTAGTGTCGAGATAAATCCGGAAAACCGCAACCGACTCCTTGATGAACCTTGTTCCGCGCGACTTTTCGGCAAGGCTCAGTATATAAGAAGCTTCATCGGTACGTCCGTCCAACTCTGCGATGAAGGCCGCCGTATAGTACCACATGGCCCTATTGTGCACTTTGTTTTCATGACCGACATGGAGGGCGAAGCGATAAAGGCGGCGGCACTCCTCTGTAAACTCTGCTTCATCACCGTAGCAACATCCATCTGGTTCGTATTTTCGTACGAACCGCTGCAATATACGGGGAAATTCCGGACAATCCGGAGCATATCGGTAGACGAACTCCAATGCCTCAACCGTCGAAAGGTGCTCCCCGCTCCTCTCTGCACAATAGAGCATCGATTCGATGTCGCCGGCTTGAGCGAAGTAGGTTATCGCTTTGCGTTTATGGTTCAGACGATAATTCGCACCTGCAATATAGGGTAAAAGCATCCGTTTCATCAAATTGCCGTCCGAGAGATTTGCTCCTTGGGTATTCCACAAATCGACACATTGACTGTAACGCCCTAACGTAAAGAGTGCCCGAACGGCCTGTAACAAATAACGATCTTTCAAACGCACTCCGTCATAGGCTATGGCTTGTTCGGCAATCTCCTCAAGCGTTGAACGACAGCCAGTTTTCATGGAAGGGTAATACCAGCGTGAATTACGCTGCCGACGAATGTATTCGTTCGTCTTAGCCAACAATAGGAAATCAAGCGTTTCCGGATCATGCTCCTTCAAGTAACTGGCAAACGCATTCGTACCCTTGTATTTGTCGAGAGCATACAACTGCTCGAACTCTTCGAGCGGCATTAGGTAAACGATCTCTCGGATGGCTTCTATCGGAATATCAGGAGAAGTGATTTGTTGCCATGCAAGGCAATTCTGCAATAAATCGCCCTCTGCATCCGGCATCTGCCTATCAGCCTCTTCATATACACGATACATATAGTAGCCGCCGGGGGAATACCAAGCCACCAAACAAGCGTCGACATACTGAGGCAGAAGCGATAAAAGACTAATCAAGACTATATATACAAGAGATTTCATGATCCGTGTAGTATGATAACTGGTTGTTGTCAAAGTGATAAAGAATGTTATTGCGATATGGCGTTCCGAGTGCCCGTTCCACGAGTGCTTTTACTTGCAACACTTCCACGGCAGAGGGACGTTCCATACGAATTTCATCTCCGGCAACAAGTTGCTTGCCATCTGCCGTATGAGGGTGTTTCACGCGATAAATTCCTTTGGCCTCTCTGCGATAAAGCCGGTCGTTTTCAAAGTCAGTCATGCGCAGTATGGCCTGAAATTTCCCGTTACGGAACCACACGCCCCAGCCAAAAGCTGGATAGGCAAAATCGAGAGGAATACCGTATCGCTGTTTTGTAAGATAGGGAATGCAATCCTTTGGATCGAGAATCGAATTGTAGGTACTGCTGTCTTTTATCGCTCCCGTATTGTAGAGCATCAACACACCTCTATCTGCTGGCGGGGCCTCTTCGGAGAGTTGATGTAGACGAACCGTAACGCTCAACGCGATATGCAGTGGTTCCAACCGATTTTTCGCAGCATGACATAACGCTGCATAGCTCCTGCGCGTAGTAGTAGTCCAGTCGCAATCGAACTGTATCTCTCTGATTAAGCCGCATCGGTTATAGTTGGCCATCGCCAGAAGCCGCTCCGTAATCAGCTCCGCGAACACAGCCTCCCGCCCGTTCATCACGCGCAAGGCGTCGAGGGTGATATAGACCGTCGGCACAATCTCTGTCGAATCCGGGATTTCGCAAAGAAAACGTGTAGTGGCGATTGGTACGATGTCAAGAGCCCCTGTTTCGTAATTCTGCTCTGTCGCAACGTCGAACATTCTGAGATAGATCCGCCCGACGTCGTGCCGCCCAAGAAAATCCAGTTCGGAATTATCGGGCTCGAAAGTGGTTTTCCAATGATAGATGGAATTGGTCGATGCCCGCACGGCATCCGCCCGCAGAACCGATTCTTCCGACGACTGCGAAGTAGTGCCGCAACTGGCCGCAAACAACAGGAATCCGAGTAAAATGTTTTTCATTCGTTATATGATTTTCAAAGATTTTCATATAACAAATGTCAAAAAAAAGATAATATTATTTTTAATGCTTTCAGAATCATTGTACGAAATGTGATATATTATGTATAAAGTCGAATAGTTAATTTTTATTCAAACCTAATTTAATCTTAGTTTGGCTTTTTCATAACTTATATGACTTCACCTTTTTTATCAATATAAAATGACATATCATCTCTTTCCACGTATGCCCGTCCATTAATGAATGAGGATGCATCGTCATATATTAACGGTATTACAATTTCTCCTTGTTTGTTAATATAGCCACATTTTTCACCGATCATAATAATAGCGAGTCCCTCAGAAAAAGAGGATATCCAGTCATATTTTATAGGTACAATTTCTTTTCCTTGTCTATTTACACACCCATATTTTTGATTATGCTTAACAACCGCTATATCTTCAAAAAAAGGTTCAACCGTTTCGTATCTTAGTGGTAATATTTCATCTCCTAGTTCATTGACAAAAGTTTGTTTGCCATTCATATATACTTTTGCAAAGCCATCAATGAATTCTTCAACGTTATCATATTTTATTGAAACTGTATTTTCTCCAAATGCATTTACAAACCCCCAATGATTTTTTATTCGAACAGCAGCTTGATCTTCGATATAAGGACATATTTCATCATATTGTATGGGAGCTATTATATTCTCTTGCATATCAATTACACCCCATTTTTCATCAAGTTGGACCAATAAAGAACCATTTCGATTCAACTTTATTTCATTGTATTTTAATGGAATAACAACATTACCTTGCTTTGATATGACCCCCCATTTTCCACTATTTCCCATTATTATTTTTTCTTCGAAAAAGAAATGATCCACAAATCCTTCTCGACATACAACATAAGGGAAATCGTTATTAAATTTATCATTATTTTCGCCAAAAGGAATAATTTGGTCTTCTACATTTTTTTTGATATGTGTAAATTCTAATGGAATAATAATATCTCCTTGTGTATTGAGAAATCCACATTTGCCATCTTTACTAACAAATATTAAATTATCAGGAACTCGTTCTATATAATCATATATAATAGGAATAATCTCTTCATCTAATTTATTAATAACACCATATTTATTATTTAACTTGACAAGAGCTAGTTGATCAAAAAAACTCGAAACTCTATCATATTTATATGGGATTATCAAATTTCCCCGAACATCAAGAAACCCATATTTCCCATTAAGGCAAATACAAGATAAGCCTTCAGAAAAATCATCGGCATCATCATATATAAGAGGTATAACTATTTCATTTTTTTGATTTATAAATCCCCATTTATCATTATGCTTAACCGGCGCTAATCCGTTTTTAAAATTACCGGCCCAATCATACTGCATTGGAATTTTTTTATTTCCAAACACATCAATAAATCCCCAATGCCCATTGATTCGATCATTTGTAACAGCAATAAACCCTTCAGAGAAAAAGTGTGCTTCATCATATATAAAGGGTATAACCATTTTTCCCGAAGCATTGACAAATCCAACTCTACTACTATAATATACTTTCGATAATCCTGAATGAAAAGGCATAACATAGTCGTAGCTATCACCAATAACCTTGCCGGAATCTAATGAAATAATATAATTATCACAACCATCGTTGCAAACAGCTATTTTATCACATATTTCGCAAACTGCTACATGGTCAAATGGAATAATAATTTTACCCTCAAGATTAATGACTCCTCCTTTCCCTTTATAATAAACAATGGCAAATCCATTATAAAAATTACTTGCAAAGTCATATTGACAAGCAATAATCTGATTATTATTTACATCAATATATCCCCACTTACGTCCTATCCTAATAGGAGCTACACCCTCTGAAAAATCTTGCACATAATCATATTCTATAGGAATTGTTATGTCCCCTTGCTTATTAATGTATCCCCATTTCCCATTGTATCGAACTCGAGCCAAGTTATCATGAAAATGATAGATAACTTCATATTTTAATGGTGTTATTTTGTATCCGTTTTTATTAAGTAAACCATATTTACCATTAAGTACAACAATCGCATATGAAGAGTTAATGGCCATAATGCGTTGAAATTTGATTGGGATTACCTCGATATTTTGGTTGGTTACAATTCCATACTGCCCGTTAAGTTTGACAATACTTAATTGATCATTATAGGGTGAAATATTATCATAACTCAGAATAATCTTATAAATAGCATCTTGATTATTAGTTCGATGATCAAAAGCTGAGGAACATTTATTAATACAACTTATACATTGTATCCAATATATTCCTTCATCTAATAAAAAAGAAGATTCATCACCCGATTTTGTCGTACCATAATACTCTGTATCAATATAAATTTCACAATCAGTATTTGCTATTATAGTTAGTCGAGATGCCATAGTTATTTAGATATGCAAATTAGTAATGATATAAAAGAAATTGCAAATAAAATTCATGAATTTATATTACTGAATAAAACTCACATTAAAACAATATTAATCGTCCATCTTGCTTGTATCTTTTCTGATACAGTTTTATTCTCCTATCATTAAATGTAATAAAACAGAACTCAATAAAATATCTATGAAATTTAGCAGTTGTAGGGAGCCTACACATCATTACCTTATTATTTTCTCCAAACAATATAACTCGTATTTTGGGGCAGCAGATCGTTTCTCACTCCGAACTCCACGCGGCAGCCGTCTTCATTTACGGCCCAACCGAACACCGTGCTGCCGACCAGATAGATAGCATTGGTCATACCCAGATCGACCAGTGCCTGTGCAAAATCATGAAACGATTCAGGGGTACTGCAATCTACCATCATAATTTCACCATTCCTGTCGCACAAGGCTCTGCGGATCGATTTATTCTTCGGTGCATTCTCAACCAGCACGCCGTTATCTACCAATGGATACTGGCGGAAAAAATAGCCGCCTTTCTCTGTTGCCTCTTCAAACAGCGGTGAATTATCAGCCCTGCCTATTGTTATCTTTCCGTCAATGATTGCGCAGTATCCTTTTTTAGATAACCCCCATGCCAACGGCTCACCTTTGAGTACAAATGCCCCAACGATCTTCCCGTTGTCCTTGCGGATATCCGCAGCCTGAGCTGCGAACACGATAGTCGTGTCTTGTCTATCCAGCGGTCCGACATGCAGTGTCATTCCGGCATTATGTGGAATATAGATACGTAACGGAATATCGTTGACCGTGGTGTCCCGGATTTCGCAGAATCCCGAAGCCTGCAAATCTACTATGCGTCCAATCCGTTGCGATCGGGTGATGACGGCTTCCGGCTGCGGCTCGAAGTAGGACTCACCTTCATCCGGTTGGGGATCGTTCGTCAGCACCCACGTCAGTCCGATGACGGATATGAGCAAAGTGCATCCGAGCATGATTCGCCATCGCATCCGACCGTTCCCGGCTGGACGTGACTGTGGGGCATGCTCACCAATGATGCGAATCTCGTCGTCCTGAATATCTTTTTCTTCTTTCATGTTACTTGGCCTCCTTTTCCAAAAGTTCTTTCAGTTGCTTCAATGCTTCCCGAGAAGCCGAGACAGAGTGGTTTACAGTTGTGATATCCGACAGCACGAGCCGCTGTTTCGTCACATTAATGTAATAAATATAGGAGCGATTTATAATCAGGCTTTTACCGATGCGGATAAATGTGTTGCCTTCTGAACCGAGTTGTGAGACGATCAGTCTTTCGAGCTGTCCCAATTGGAACGACAGCATCCGCATTTCCCCGTCGGCCTGTACGAGTGTCGAATAATTTCCGTCCGAGGAAATGTAGACGACTCGTTCTGGTGCGATACGCACCAGATCATTCGACGTCGATATGATCAGAAACTTTTTCATCGGATTTGTTCTGTAAGCAAATGTATGAAAGTTCTGTCCGAAGAGCAAAAAATATTTCCAGCAATGTATGAAATCGATAGGAAAATGTATGAATTTTAAATCTTCCAAACCGTCAATAAATTTATCCTCCTTTACTGTGTATTTTTTTGTATTTTACTTATTTTGCCAATACCAATAAATATTTCTTCCGAGCATTTATTCCTCTTGCGGGATAAGTAGCCTATTGTTAATGTTCCTAAAATAGAAATTTATCGTTACCAATAAATATACGTTGATAGTTTAGAGTGGCTAAGAACCTCCTCATTTTGCGAAATGGAAGGGGACTCCAACAGAGTATCTATTGCGATTTTATCCGTAAATAGCATACGGTACTTCGTCGATGAATTATTAATCAAAGCTAATAGGATCCAACTTTAATTTGCACTTTACAAACATAGCTATATTATAGGATACGAGTGTAGCTTTTTATTATTGAAAATTTATCCGTATCTTTGTAGCAGTTGTTTGAGGTTGGAAAGTCATTGCAACAGACAGAAAATAGAACCGTTGCCTTTTCGTTACCTTATCCCATCAAAAAAACGTAACAGCCTAATTTATTAGACTGTTACAATCTTTCAAAGGAAATCTGTGATGAATCTCCCTCACTCTCATGCCCGACAAAATTATTTGTTGCAGCACGCTCCTTCGGCTTTCTCAGCGCAGCACGACTTGGTCGAATCGCACTTCTCGGCACAGCAGGATTTGGACGAGTCACACGCCTCGGCATCGCACTTCGCGTCGCAACCGGCGCAAGCCGAAGCTTCGGTCGCAACGGCGGCAGCCTCGCCCTGGGCAGCCTTCTTGTTCGAATTACCGCAGCAGCTTACCATTGCAACGGCAGCCATTACGACAACAAAGGAAAAGATCTTTTTCATAGCGTCAAAGGTTTAATAATTAGTTATTCCGTAACGTCGCAAAGATATATATTCGCAAGAATATTGCAAATAAAAAATTTCAATATTTTCAAGGTGTTCGCATGTTTTCGACAAGCCGGGACAGCGGCTGCCTGCAGACTATGCCAGGCGCAGAAAACGAAGAAGGGAATTCAACTTTTCAGTTCAAAAGGTCTGCCATGGAGAACTCCTCGCTCTTGACGAAGGCCTTGGGGAAAGTCGATGCTATCTTGCCTTTCAGGATGATGGCCTCCTCGGCCGTCAGGCAGTTTCCCACCGCGACCTTGAAATAGGGATTCTCGTACACCGGGTATACCATGATCCCGGGATAGGTCTCCTTGAAGAGGGCTTCCGCGGCAAAGGCCCCGGCGCGGGCATCCTGCCCGTTATCGAAGAAGATGCAGACCCTGTAACCGCGCAGCCGCAGGCGCTGCCCCACGCGCGAAGCGTCGTCGACGGCCTTCTCCGCATCGCCGTACTCGGTGACGGTGACCCTGGCCGTGCCGAACGCAGCGTCGGAGACCACCGGGGCGGCCAGGCGCTCCTTGAAGGCATCGAGCGACTGCGCCCGCAGCGGAGCGAAAGCCGCCGCGGCGAAAATCACCGCTATGAAAGTCGTCAGTCTGCGCATTACTCGTCCAGATAGTTTTTCACGTCCTGCAAGGACAGCCCAAAGATATTCAAAAATTCCGACAACGGCACCATCTCTTCCGAATTTTTTACCGAAGCCGGGCCCCCGCGCCCCTCGACCGCAAACGAAACGGCGACCTGCGAAATATCATCCTCGCGGATTTTTTTCACCATCACGTAATAGGCCATCGGGTCGGTAGTCCTCACGCGCCACAGCGACGTGAAACTGCCGGTCGTCCGGCGCGGCACCTCGACACGGCCGTGGAGGGTGATGCTCATCACGCGGCTCCCGGCATAGAAGAGATCGACCTTCGCACGCTCCAGCACCAGTTTGTACCCCGTGCCGTTCTTCACACGCACTACGGCCTCGGCGCCGCCCATCCCCTTGCGTTCGACCTTTTCGACCGCTTCCAGACGGATATTGCGCCGGGCCTTCTCGACCGCCCGGCGGCACGAAACCATCGGCAGCACCATCGCCGTGAGCAATATGCAGTATAACCATTTCCTCATCGCTGGCCGGTATATATCTGCGCGATCCCGAAACTCTGGCTCCGGGCCCGGCAGCCGCGGAACCCCGCCCGCTCCATCATGGACATGAACTCCGCGGGCGCAGGGAACTCCCCGACCGAGGCAGGCAGGTATTCGTAGGCACGCTTGTCCTTCGACACCATGCCGCCGATGCGCGGCAGTATCTTATAGGTATAGAACTCGTACAGCACCCGGAACAGCCGGTTGCGGGGACGCGAGAACTCCAGTATAACGACCTTGCCCCCGGGTTTTATTGTGCGGGCCATCTCGCGCAGGCCGGCCTCCAGGTCGCCGAAGTTGCGCACGCCGAACGCTACGGTCACCACGTCGACCGAAGCGTCCGAGACTCGCAGGTGCTCCGCATCGCCCACATCGAGCACGACCCGCTCGTCGAGGCCGCGGGCGGCGACCTTGCAGCGCGCCACGTCGAGCATCTTTTCCGAGAGGTCGACGCCCAGCACGTGCACGTCCCGTATGCGGCGTGCCATCTCGATCGCCAGGTCGCCCGTACCGGTCGCCACGTCCAGGATACGGTGCGGGCGGCTGCGGCGCACGATGCGCACCACGCGGCGGCGCCAGATGCGGTCGATGTTCATCGAGAGCGTATGGTTCAGCAGGTCGTATTTGGGTGCGATGTTGTCGAACATTTCGCGCACCTCCTCCTTCTTGGTCTGTCCGGTGTTATAGGGTTTCACGGTCATTCGTAACGGATTGATTCGTCGGGTTTCACGGTCGATACTATATAGGTCGGCACCACGAGCAGCGCGACGATCGCCGCCACGGCACCGGCATTCAGCGCCAGCCACCAGCCCCACCCCAGCGAAATCGGGACTTCGGAGAGCAGGTACCCCTCGGAGCTGAGCCGCACGACATGGAAATACCGCTGCACGAAGCACAGCCCCAACCCCACGGCATTCCCCCACGCCAGGCCGCGCAGGGTGATGAACGACGCCCGCCACAGGAACACCTGCCGCAGCTGGCCGTTGCGCATGCCGAAGGCCTTGAGCAGGCCGATCATCCGCGTGCGTTCGAGCACGAGGATCAGCAGCGCCGAGGTCATGTTGAAAAAAGCCACCACGAGCATGATGACGATTATCACGGCGGCATTCACGTCGTGCGCCTTGAGCCAGTCGAAGATGCTGGCATAAAGTTCCGTCACGCTCGTGACGGCCAGGTTCGCCGTGGCGTCGTCCTCGTCGTAGAGGAGCGTATGCCCCAGCCTGCGGGCGAAATCGTCCGCCCCGGCCAGGTCGTCGGTAAAGACCTCGTATCCCGAAATCTCGTCCGGCGCCCAGTCCGAGAGGCGCTGCACGTTGCGCAGGTCGGTCAGAATGACCGTGTTGTCCATCTCGTCCATCCCCGACGAGTAAATCCCCGCCACCTTGAACCGGTCGCGGCGCGGCGTGTCGCCGGCCTCGACGAAGAGCATCTCCACGCGGTCGCCCACGCCGAGCATCAGCCGGTCGGCCAGGCTGCGCGAAAGCAGGATGTCCTTCGTGCGGATCGAATCCCCCACGCGGGGCAAATCCCCGTCGACGAGCCATCCGCGGAAGGCCGACCAGTCGTAGGCCGTATCCACCCCCTTGAGCATCACCTCTCCCACAGCGTCGGCCGTACGGACGATGCCGCCCTTGACGGCATACGGAGCCATCGAAGCGAATCCCCGGGTCGAGCGGATCAGCCCTTCGGTGCGGGCGCTGCGGTGCACGGGCTCCGAATCGAGCGTCCCGACACCCCGCACGTCGGTCACGACGGCATGCGCCGCAAAGGCCGTTACCTTGCGTGCCACCTCGTGCTTGAACCCCATGATCACGGCCATGGCCAGGATCATCACCGCCACGCTCAACGCCACGGAAATCACGGCGATACGCTCCATCACCCCGGGTTTGTTATCCGGGGTGTGCTGCGCCGTCCGGCGGGCGATGAAAAAGGCGAGGTTCACGGCTGCTGATTTTGCTGGAAAATTTATGCAAAGAAACACAATTATTTCGTATTTTTGTCCGAAATAACCCAATTAATTGGAAGCCCCGCTTCGTGCAGGCGGGATCCGGGGGGGGGTACGGACACGAAACCCTGCAGCTCCGGAAACAGCCGGGGGCAAACCGCCCCCCGAGGGACGGCTTCCGACATGGGGCGACACAAACATATTCACGTTATTCGGATGAAAAAACAGGCTTTGGTCACAGGGGCCACATCGGGCATCGGACGCGCCACGGCGCTCCGGCTCGCGGCGGAAGGCTACGACATCATAGCGACGGGACGGCGTAGCGAAAGGCTCGAATCGCTCCGCCGCGAAATCGAGACGGCAGGCGGCCGCTGCACGACGCTCACGTTCGACGTCCGCAGCGAAGAGGCCGTGCGCCGCAATCTCGAACCGCTCGGGCGCGTCGACCTGCTGGTCAACAACGCCGGGCTTGCGGCCGGGCTCGAACACATCGACAAGGGGGACACGGCCGACTGGGACGCCATGATCGACACCAACGTCAAGGGGCTGCTCTATGTCACGCGCGTCATCACCCCCAAGATGGTGGCCGCAGGCGGCGGGCACGTCTTCAACATCGGGTCGATCGCCGGCACGGAACCCTACGAGAACGGCGCCGTATACTGCGCTTCGAAGCACGCCGTGCACGCCATCTCGCAGGCCATGCGCGCCGACCTGCTCGCCAGCGGCATCAAGGTGACGGAGATCCGTCCCGGCATGGTCGAGACAGAGTTCTCCGAGGTGCGCTTCCACGGCGACAAGCAGCGCGCCGACCGGGTTTACGACGGCGTCGAGCCGCTCACCGGCGATGACATCGCCGAGGCGATCGCATGGGCGGCACAATTACCGGCCCATATGACCGTTAATGAAATGGTACTGATGCCCTCGCAGCAGGCGGGCGCATATTACACACACAGAAAAAACTAAATGACTATGACACACATGCTTTTCACCCTGCTCCAGGCAGGATACTACGCCGAACCGGCCTCCGGTGCGGCACACTATTCGGCGGCGACGATGGGAATGTTCGTCCTGATCATCGTCATCGGTATCGCCGGCTACGCCGTGCAGGCACGCCTGCAATCGGTATTCCGCAAATATTCGAAGGTGCAGTTCCCCGGCGGCCTCACGGGCGCCGAGGTGGCCGAGAAGATGCTCCGCGACAACAACATCCATAACGTCAAAGTGACGCACGTGGGCGGCAACCTGACCGACCACTTCAACCCGCAGACGATGACCGTCAACCTGAGCGACAGCGTCTATTCGTCGACGAGCGTCGCAGCGGCAGCCGTGGCGGCGCACGAGTGCGGGCACGCCGTGCAACATGCCCGGGGCTACGCCCCCCTGACGCTGCGCTCGCAGCTGGTACCCATCGTGCAGTTCTCCTCGACCGCCGCCACGTGGGTCATCATCCTCGGACTGGTGATCCTCGCCACGATGCAGAACGAACTGCTGTGCTGGATCGGCGTGGGGCTGATCGCCATGTCGGCGGTCTTCTCGCTGGTGACGCTGCCCGTCGAATACAACGCCTCGGCACGCGCGCTGGAATGGCTGCAGGTCAGCCGCACGATGCAGGGCGCACAGCTCGCACAAGCCCGGGAAGCCCTCTCGTGGGCAGCGCGCACCTACCTCGTAGCAGCCCTCAGCGCCATCGCCTCGGTGCTTTACTACGTCTTCCTGATCCTCGGACGACGCGACTAAACGGCCGATGAATACCCCCGAAAAAGACTACTCCCACCGGGGATGGATCGCGGCCCTGGCGCTGATCGCAGTGCTTGGAGCCGTGAGTTTTATCCCCCCGCAAAGCCTCGGCGGCGTCAAGCTCCGCCGGGCCAACATCCTGTCGGACATCCTGTCGTTCGAGGACGCCGCGGCGGAAGCCGCCGAACCGGCGCTCTTCGACGAGGACGATTTCCACGTCGACATGGCACAGGTCGCCCGGCGCATCGAGGCCGAGCGCATCGAAGCGGACACAGCGCCCCGCCCCGTGCAAACCACCTTCGAATGGCTGCTGCGGCAGGACAGCTCCGGCCGCAGGGCGGTAGTCCCCGACACGGTGCGGCTCAACCCGGCGCTCGTGGCGATCGAGCAGTTCGCCCCGGCCGATTCGGGACGCCTCAGGGCATTCTACGACACGCTGCTCTATGCCCGCCGTCCGGTGCGCATCGCCGTACTGGGCGACTCGTTCATCGAGGGCGACATCCTCACGGCCGACCTGCGCGAGAAACTGCAACAGGCCTACGGCGGGGGCGGCGCGGGCTTCGCCCCGATGGCATCGCCCCTGACGGCCTTCCGGCGCACGATCAAAACCCAGTCGAAAGGCTGGACGGCATACAACATCATGCAGCGCAAAGCGGCGCCCCAGAACCTGCGCGGGCACTTCTTCGTCTCGGGATGGGTGTGCCAGCCCTCGGAGGGCGCCTCCACGCGGTGGGAAAACACCGACTACCGGCAGCGGCTCGACTCCTGCACCGCGGCACGGGTGTTCTTCATCAGCCCCGGCGACAGCCGCATCGAACTGACGCTCAACGATTCGCTCCGCCGCGAATTCGAGGTCGAAGGAGCCGCCGCCGTCCGGCAGGTCACGGTCACGGCGCCCCATATCCGTTCGCTGGCATTCAAGGTGAACTCCGGGACGGAAGGGTTCATCGGCTACGGCGCCGTCTTCGAAGCCGACGGCGTCGTGGTCGACAACTACTCGGTGCGCAGCAACAACGGGCAGGCGATGTTCTGGACAAACCCGTCGGTCAATGCGCAGATCAACGCCCACGCGGGTTACGACCTGGTGATCCTGCAATACGGCCTCAACATCATGCAGATGGGGGTACACAACTACACCAACTACGCCCGACAGATCGAGAAAATGGTCGTCTACGTGCAGCAGTGCTTCCCCACGGCGGCCGTGCTGGTACTGGGCGTGAGCGACCGTTCGGTGAAGACCGACGCAGGCTTCGAACCCATGGATGCCATCCCCTACATGCTCGACTACCAGCGCGGGGCTGCGGAAAACACGGGCGCAGCATTTTGGCCGACCTGCGACGCCATGCGTTCGCTGGGCGGCATGGAACAGTTCGTCGCCAACGGCTGGGCCGGCAAGGACTACACGCACATCAACTACGCCGGCGGGCGCCGCGTGGCCTGGTCGCTCGTCGATGCGATCAACGCCGGGGCGTACGAAGCCCATGCCGCCGCTGAAGCCGCACGCATCCGCCGCCAGGCCGAGCAGGCCGTACTCGACAGCACCAGGCTGCTGAAGATCGACCGGGAGATGCTGCCCGTCCGTGCAATCGAAAACCTCAACGCACCCCGGAAATGACACTCCCCGCAACGGACGGCATCATGGAAAAACTGCAGGCGCTGCTCTCGTACGACGCCTCTTCGCCGCTGATTTTCAGCAGCGGGTTGTTCCTGTTCCTCTTCGCCGGGTTCATGCTCATATACAATGCCTTCCGCCGTGCGCCGATGGCCCGCATCGTCTATGTCATCCTCTTTTCGCTCTATTTCTACTACAAATCGAGCGGCATCTATTTCCTGCTGCTCATCTTCGCCGCCACGAGCGACTTCCTGATAGCGCAGGGCATCTACCGCGTGCGGAGCCGCGCCGCGAAACGGTGGCTCGTCGTACTGAGCGTCATGGTGAACCTCGGGATGCTGGGATATTTCAAATACACCAACTTCCTGGTCGACATCGCCAACCAGATGTTCGGGCAGGGGTTCCTCCAATTCCAGAACATCTTCCTGCCGGTCGGCATCTCGTTCTTCGTGTTCCAGTCGATGAGCTACACGATCGACATCTACCGCGGGCAGCTCAAACCGCTCGGCAACTGGTGCGACTACCTGTTCTACCTCTCGTTCTTCCCCCAGCTGGTCGCAGGCCCGATCGTCCGGGCCCGGGACTTCATCCCCCAGATCCGCCGCAACCCGGTCGTCGTGACGCGCGAAATGTTCGGCACGGGAGTCTTCCTGATCCTTACGGGACTCTTCAAAAAGGCGATCATTTCGGACTACATCTCGCTCAATTTCGTCGACCGCATCTTCGACGAGCCGCTGCTCTATTCGGGCTTCGAGTGCCTGGCAGGCATCTACGGCTATGCCTTGCAGATCTACTGCGACTTCTCGGGCTACTCGGACATGGCGATCGGCATCGCCCTGCTGCTGGGCTTCCGCTTCCCCAAGAACTTCGACGCCCCGTACAAGTCGGCCACCATCACCGAATTCTGGCGCAGGTGGCATATCTCGCTCTCCTCGTGGCTGCGCGACTACCTCTACATCTCGCTGGGCGGCAACCGCAAAGGCAAACTGCGCACCTACGGCAACCTGCTCGTCACGATGGTGCTGGGAGGGTTGTGGCACGGTGCGGCGATCCGCTTCATCCTCTGGGGCACGCTGCATGGCGTAGCGCTGGCGCTGCATAAACTGTGGATGGCCGTCGTCCCGGGGGCCAAGGCTTCCGGGGCGCAGATGCACTGGTGGAACCGTGCGCTCGGCGTCGTCTTCACGTTCAACCTCGTCTGCCTGGGCTGGCTGATGTTCCGCGCCGAGTCGATGCAGACCGTCGAACTGATGCTGCACCAGATCTTCTCCAACTTCAACGTTCCAATGATCCCGCAGGTCATCGCGGGCTACGCGGGTGTCTTCGCCCTGATCGGTGCGGGCTACCTGCTCCATCTCATGCCGGGCTGCGTCGACCGCGCGGCACAGCGCCTGGTAGCCAACGCCCCGCTGGTGTTGCAGGTCGTGATGACCGCCGCGATGATCTGGTGCGTGATGCAGATCAAATCGAGCGACATACAACCGTTCATCTACTTTCAGTTTTAAAATGCGTATGACGGCCGCCTTGCATCCCGGTATGTTCTTCCCGCGGCCGACGGCCGTGTTTGCAAGTCTGGCCCCACCCCAAGCCCCTGCTGAGGGAAAGCTTCCCGCAATGCGGCAAAAACAGCCCACAGCCATTTACGACAAATCCATCGACCCATGTATACTTTCGACCACGGCCTGTTCATGGCCCTCAATTTCGACGGCGGCCCCCTGTTCGACCGCGTAATGCTCACCGTCTCGGGCACGGCGATGTGGCTGCCGCTCTATGCGTTGATCCTGTGGCTGGTATGGCGCCGCAGCGGGTGGCGCGGCATGCTGGTCTTCCTGGTACTGATGCTTCTCGCCCTGGGGCTGTCGGACTTGGTTTCGGGCATCTTCAAGCATAACGGCCTGCTGGGCGACATGCTGCCGCAGTTCGAGCCGCGCCCGCGCCCGATGTTCACCCCCTCGCTCGAAGGGCTAGAGATCACGCCCGACTCGCTGCGCGCCCTGCGCCGTGCGGCAATGCCGCACGACTGGGCGGTACACGTCCCGCCCGAGGCCGTAAGCGGCATGTACGGCACCGTCTCGGCGCACGCGGCCACGATCGTCGCGCTGGCCGTACTCTCGTGCGGTGCGATCCGCCGCAAGTGGTTCACCGCCCTGATGGTCGTCTGCACCCTCGTCATCTGCTATTCGCGCATCTACCTGGGCAAGCATTTCCCGATGGATCTCGTATGGGGCACGCTCGTGGGCTCCGTACTGGGCTACGCCGCCCTGCGGGGCTACCGCAGGCTGGCACAGAGCCGGAACAGACGATTCACCCACCCCGGCTGAAGCATATTTGCGCAGAATTTATTAACTTTGCACGGTCAATAGTCCAAACATTCAAAAACACAGGATATGAGTATCGAACTCAGTGAACAGGAACAGCTCCGGAGGCAGTCGCTTGCAGCCCTGCGCGAGCTCGGCATCGACCCCTATCCCGCCGCCCGCTATGAGGTGACGGCCACGGCTCGGGAGATCGCCGACAACTACGACGAGGCCCGAGGCAACTACCAGGACGTCCGCATCGCAGGCCGCATCATGTCGCGCCGCATCATGGGCAGCGCCTCGTTCTTCGAATTACAGGATCACACGGGCCGCATCCAGGTCTACATCCGCCGCGACGACGTCTGCCCCGAAGGAGACCCCACGCTATACAACACGGTGTTCAAGAAACTGCTCGACATCGGCGATTTCATCGGCGTCGAGGGCTTCGCGTTCCACACCAACACGGGCGAACTGTCGGTGCACTGCCGCAAGTTCACGGTGCTCTCGAAGTCGATCCGCCCGCTGCCCGTCGTCAAGGCCAAGGACGGCCAGACGTTCGACGCCTTCACCGACCCCGAAGTCCGCTACCGCCAGCGCTACGTCGACCTGGTGGTGAACCCGCAGGTGCGCGACGTATTCGTCCGGCGCGCCAAGATCGTCGCCACGATGCGCCAGTTCTTCAACGAGCGCGGCTACGTCGAGGTGGAGACCCCGATCCTGCAGCCGATTCCGGGCGGCGCCTCGGCACGCCCGTTCATCACGCACCACAATGCGCTCGACATCGACCAGTACCTGCGCATCGCCAGTGAGCTGTACCTCAAGAAACTGATCGTCGGTGGATTCGACGGCGTATACGAGTTCGGCAAGAATTTCCGCAACGAGGGCATGGATCGCACGCACAACCCCGAATTCACCGTCATGGAGATTTACGTGGCCTACAAGGACTACCTCTGGATGATGGAGTTCACCGAGCAGATGCTCGAACGGGTGGCCGTGGCTGTGAACGGCACGACGGAGCAGACGCTCGACGGCAAGCAGATCTCGTTCAAGGCACCGTTCCGCCGCCTGACGATGACCGACGCCATCCGCGAGAAAACGGGCTACGACATCACGGGGCAGAGCGAGGAGCAGCTCCGCGAAGCCTGCAAGCGCCTCGGCGTCGAGATCGACGACACGATGGGCAAAGGCAAACTGATCGACGCCATTTTCGGGCAGTACTGCGAGGAGGAGTTGATCCAGCCCACGTTCGTGTGCGATTACCCGCGCGAAATGTCGCCGCTCTGCAAGCGCCACCGCTCGAACCCCGACCTCACGGAGCGTTTCGAACTGTTCGTAAACGGCAAGGAGCTGTGCAACGCCTACTCGGAGCTCAACGACCCGATCGACCAGCTGGAACGCTTCCAGGAACAGTTGCGGCTGAGCGAAAAGGGTGACGACGAAGCCATGTTCATCGACATGGATTTCGTACGCGCACTGGAATACGGCATGCCGTCGTGCTCGGGCATGGGCATAGGCATCGATCGCCTCACGATGTTCATGACCGACCAGGCTTCGATCCAAGACGTGCTCTTCTTCCCGCAGATGCGCCCCGAAAAAAAGGTCGTGAACGATCCCGTGGAGAAATACACCGCCGCCGGCATCCCCGAAGAGTGGGTGCCCGTGATCCAGAAAATGGGTTACATCACGGTCGAGGCCTTGAAGAAACTCGCCCCGGGCAAGTTCTTCAACGACCTGTGCGGCTTCAACAAAAAGAACAAGCTCGGCCTGAAGGCCCCCTCGATCGAGGAGGTCAAAAAATGGTGCGAGGAATAACGTGACAATTCGGATTTTAACAATAAAAACCTAAGAAAATGAGAAAGAAAATTGTTGCCGGCAACTGGAAGATGAATACGCTTCCCGCCGAAGGTGTAGAACTGGCCAAAGGCATCGTAGCCGGCCGCGGCGAGGTATGCTCGTGCGTCAACTTCATCGTGTGCCCCCCCTTCACGCACCTTTCGCAGGTCGCCGAAGCACTCAAGGGTTCGGACATCGCCCTCGGGGCACAGGACTGCGCCACGGAGGCCAAAGGCGCCTATACGGGCGAGATCGCCGCATCAATGATCGCGGCGCTGGGTTGCAAATACGTGATCCTCGGCCACTCGGAGCGCCGCCAGTACTACGGCGAAACCTCCGCTACGCTTAACAAGAAGATGGCGCAGGCTTACGCCAACGGCCTGACCCCGATCTACTGCGTAGGCGAGAACCTCGAAGAGCGTGAGGCCGGCAAACACTTCGACGTGGTGAAGGCCCAGATCGAGGAGGTGGTTTACAACCTCACCGAAGAGGAGTACAAGAACCTCGTGATCGCATACGAGCCCGTATGGGCTATCGGCACCGGCAAGACCGCCTCGGCCGAGCAGGCACAGGAAATCCACGCTTACATCCGCCAGGTGCTGGCAGCCAAATTCGGCGCGGCAGCACAGGATACCGCCATCCTCTACGGCGGTTCGTGCAAGCCCTCGAACGCACCGGAGCTCTTCGCCAAGGAAGACGTCGACGGCGGCCTGATCGGCGGCGCAGCCCTCAAGGCAGAAGATTTCCTCGGCATCGGCAAAGGCTTCGCAAAATAAACCGACTCCGACACACAGAACGAATCCCCGGAACGTTGCAAGTTCCGGGGATTTTTTCAAACTTTCCTTGAAAACTATTGGCCCGCACGAAGCCGGAAGAGGGACATGAAAGCGGAAAGTCCCGATAAGGGCACCCTTGCCCACGTCTATCTGCTCCGCCCGGTACTCCCGCACCTCCGGGCACAGATACCCAAGGTCGAAAACATAAAGATGCCGGTCGACTACGGGATCGAAAAGCCCCGGTCGTCCGTCCGAACCGGCAGGCAACCGCCCTCCCCGGCAAACAAGCAACCGATGCCCGGCCAAAAAGCAGGGTTCACGGCAAGACCCGGCATCCCGGACAAAAAAAAGGGACGCCCCCGATTGGGGCGTCCCTTTTTCTGAGTGCAGACGCGAATTTACATCTTCTTGCCCACGTTGGTTTTCTTGGCAACCTTCGGGGCTGCAACCTTGGCAGCCTTCGGAGCCGCGGGTTTCGCAGCCTTCGGAGCGGCAGCCTTTTTCGGTGCGGCCTTCTTGGCTTCGCCTTCCACGACCGTAGCCTCCTCGACCGCGTCGGTCTTCTTGGCTGCGGGCTTGCGCGAACGGCGCGTCTTGGGCTTGGCTTCGGCAGCTGCTGCGGGAGCGATGCCCAGCGTGTAAGCGTCGTTGAAGTCAACGAACTCGATGATGCACATGTCGGCAGCATCGCCCAGGCGGAAGCCGGTCTTCAGGATGCGGGTATAGCCGCCCGGACGCTCGGCGATCTTCGGAGCGATGGTGCGGAACAACTCGGTTACGGCCTCTTTCTGCTTGAGGTACGAGAAGACGATGCGGCGCGAGTGCGTCGAGTCGTCCTTCGACTTGGTCACCAGCGGTTCGATGAACTGGCGAACGGCCTTGGCTTTGGCAACGGTGGTCTCGATACGCTTGTGCAGGATGAGCGACGAAGCCATATTCGACATCAACGCTTTACGGTGTCCTGCCTGGCGGCCAAGGTGGTTGAAATTCTTATTGTGTCTCATAATTAATCTTTGTCAAGTTTGTAGATTGATACGTCCATACCGAACTTCAGGTTGAGCGAGGTCAGCAGCTCGTCGAGCTCCGTCAGCGATTTCTTACCGAAGTTGCGGAACTTCAGCAGGTCATTGCGGTTGAGCTTCACGAGGTCTCCCACGGTGTCCACATCTGCGGCTTTCAGGCAGTTCAGGGCACGGACGCTCAGATCCTGATCCGAAAGCTTGGTCTTCAGCAGCTGGCGCATGTGGAGTACATCCTCATCGAACTCTTCGGTACCGTTGGTATCCTCCATGTTGACGGTGATCTTCTCGTCGGAGAAGAGCATGAAGTGCTGGATAAGGATCTTTGCAGCCTCTTTCAGAGCCTCTTTGGGGTGAATCGACCCGTCGGTAGTAATCTCCAGGTTCAACTTCTCGTAGTCGGTCTTCTGCTCGACACGGTAGTTGTCGATGGAATACTTTACGTTCTTGATCGGCGTGAAGATCGAGTCGATCGGAAGGGTGCCGAACTCGCACTCGGCGGGGGTATTCTCCTCTGCCGAAACGTAACCGCGCCCCTTACCGATCGTGAGGGTCATCTGCAGCTTCGTGCCGGGCGCGAGGTGGCAGATCACCAGATCGGGGTTCAACACCTTGAAGAACGAAAGGTAATTTGAAATATATCCGGCAGTCAGCTCCGTCACACCCGCAACGTTAATGGAAACCTTCTCGGCATCCTGATTATCGACTGTGCGGATAAAACGAACCTGCTTCAGATTGAGGATGATGTTCAACATATCCTCCATCACGCCGGGGATAGCGGCAAACTCGTGGTCGACACCGGCTACCTTGACAGTCGTGATCGCGTAACCCTCGAGCGAGGAGAGCAGAATACGACGCAAAGCGTTACCGACAGTCATACCGAATCCGGGCTCCAGCGGTCGGAATTCGAATTTCCCGAACGACGAAGTGGATTCAAGCATAATAACCTTTTCAGGTTTCTGGAATGCTAATATTGCCATAATATATTCAGTTTGTTTGATTACTACTTCGAGTACAACTCGACGATGAGCTGCTCCTTGATGTTCTCGGGGATCTCCTCGCGCTCGGGCTTCTGCAGGAACTTGCCGCTCATCGAGGCATTGTCCCACTCAAGCCAAGCATAGCGGCTCTTCGAACCGCCGGCCAGAGATGCCGAGATCACTTCCAGGCTCTTCGACTTCTCGCGAACGGACACCACGTCACCCGCACGCAGCGAGTACGAGGGGATGTTCACGACGCTGCCATTCACGCAGATGTGGCAGTGCGAAACGAGCTGGCGGGCAGCTGCACGCGTCGGGGCGATACCCAAGCGGTAAACAACATTGTCCAGGCGGCATTCGAGCAGCTTCAGCAGGTTCTCGCCCGTGATACCGCCCATACGCGCAGCCTGGTCGTAGGTGCGTGCGAACTGCTTTTCGAGCAGGCCGTACGTATACTTTGCCTTCTGCTTCTCGCTCAACTGCGTGCCGTACTCCGACACCTTCTTGCGCTTGCGCGCCAGACCGTGCTGTCCGGGAGGAAAGTTGCGTTTCTCAAGCACCTTGTCCGCCCCGTAAATAGCTTCGCCGAACTTTCTGGCGATCTTCGATTTTGGTCCTATGTATTTTCCCATTGTTCTGACTTTTTTAAAACCTTAGAAATATTCCTTACCACGACACCGATTATACGCGGCGGCGGTTAGGAGCACGGCAACCGTTGTGCGGCAGCGGCGTAACGTCGATGATCTCCATCACCTCGATACCGGCGCCGTGGATGGTGCGCACGGCCGACTCACGTCCGGCGCCCGGGCCCTTGACATACACTTTCACCTTGCGCAGGCCCATGTCGTAAGCGACCTTTGCGCAGTCGGCCGAAGCGGTCTGTGCTGCATACGGAGTATTCTTCTTCGAACCACGGAAACCCATCTTACCGGCCGACGACCAGCTGATGACGTCACCCACCTCGTTGGTGATAGTGATGATTACGTTGTTGAAAGTGGAGTGAACGTAGGCATTGCCAACGGCACCGACCTTAACAACCTTTTTCTTAACTGTTCCAGTTTTCTTTGCCATAATTCTCTAAAGATTACTTTGTTGCCTTTTTCTTGTTTGCGACAGTCTTCTTGCGGCCCTTACGGGTACGTGCGTTGTTCTTGGTCGACTGACCGCGAACGGGAAGACCCAGGCGGTGACGGATGCCGCGGTAGCAGCCGATATCCATCAGGCGCTTGATGTTGAGCTGGACGGCCGAACGGCATTCGCCCTCGACTTTGATACCCAGATCAGCGATCGTCGAACGGATCGCACCGACCTGGTCGTCCGACCAATCCTGGACTTTGAGGTCGTAGCTGATGCCAGCGACCTCGAGAATCTTGCGGGCCGTCGAACGACCGATACCGTAGATATAGGTCAGGCCGATCTCGCCCCTTTTATTTTTTGGTAAATCTACACCGACTATACGTGCCATATAAAATCTTTTTCTTTTTTACTAAACCGTTTAAACATTACCCTTGGCGCATTTTAAACTTGGGATTCTTCTTGCAAATGACGTAGAGTTTCCCCTTACGCTTCACAATCTTGCAATCCTCGCTTCTCTTCTTGATGGATGCTTTTACTTTCATGATTTTCAAGCAATCTAATGTTATTTGTACCGGAAAGATATACGCCCTTTCGTCAGGTCATAGGGCGTCATCTCCACTTTTACCTTATCTCCGGGAAGGATCTTGATGTAGTGCATACGCATCTTCCCCGAGATGTGGGCGGTGAGCACGTGGCCGTTGTCCAGCTCGACGCGGAACATCGCGTTGGACAGGGCTTCGATAATCGTACCGTCCCTTTCAATAGCAGCCTGTTTTGCCATAGAGTCTTACTTGTTTATTGCCTGTTCGATGATACTAAAGTCCGTCAGCACGTCGGGCCCGTCCTTACGAACCGCAACGGCGAACTCGTAGTGCGCCGCGGGTTTATGGTCGCGCGTGCGGACTGTCCAGCCATCCCTTTCAAAAACCACCGCTTTGGTACCCATATTTATCATGGGCTCGATACAGATGACCATTCCTTCCTTGAGGAGTGGCCCCCTGCCGCGTGCTCCGTAATTGGGGACACCGGGGTCTTCGTGCATTTTCCGACCCAACCCATGTCCTTCCAATTCCCGCACCACACCGTAGCCGAAACTTTCGGCGTACTCTTGCACGGCTGCCGACACGTCGCCGACGCGGTTGCCGGCCTTAGCCTGTGCCGTACCTTTATAAAGAGCCTCTTTGGTGACCTCCATAAGCTGCCTAACTTCCCCGGCAACCTCTCCAACGGCGAACGTATACGCCGAATCACCAACAAACCCCTTCATAAACGTACCGCAATCGACCGAAACGATGTCGCCCTCCCTGAGGACGCATTTCGAGGATGGGATACCGTGAACTACCTGTTCGTTTACCGATATACACAACGAAGCGGGAAATCCCTGATACCCGAGGAAGGCGGGAACTGCTCCGTGTGCGCGGATAAAATCCTCGGCAACCGAGTCCAAAAACTTGGTGGTGACACCCGGCCGGATGTGGCGACCCACTTCCGCCAGTGTCTTCGACACCAGGATGTTGTTCTCGCGGAGCAGCTCTATCTCCTCGTCTGTCTTTAAATAGATCATTCTCTTCGTTAAGAACTCTTCGGGAAAAACTCCTAATGACGACCCTGGATACGCCCGGTCTTCATCAGACCATCGTAATGACGCATCAGCAGGTAGCTCTCGATCTGCTTCAGAGTGTCGAGCACCACACCGACCATGATCAGCAGCGACGTACCTCCGTAGAAGTAGGCGAACGCCTGCTGGATGCCCAGGAACTTCATCGCCAGTGCGGGCAGGATCGCCACGATGGCCAGGAAGAACGAGCCGGGGAGCGTGATACGCGTCATGATGGTGTCGATGTAGTTCACGGTCTGCTTACCCGGTTTCACTCCCGGGATAAAGCCGCCGTTTCGCTTCATGTCATCGGCCATCATTTGGGGGTTGATGATAATCGCGGTGTAGAAGTAGGTGAACGCGATTACCAGCACTGCAAGCGTGAAGTTGTACCAGAAACCGGTCATCGAGCTGAAAGCAGCCGCGAAGGCCGTACCGGAGAACAGCGCCGGGATAAACATCAGAGCCTGCGCGAAGATGATGGGCATCACATTCGCAGCATTCATCTTCAGGGGGATGTACTGACGTACACCGCCGTACTGTTTGTTACCGACGATACGCTTTGCATACTGCACAGGCACCTTGCGGACTGCCTGTACCAGGGCGATCGTAGCCATGAAGACCAGGAACAGCAACACCAGTTCGAGGATAAGCATGATGGCGCTACCGCTAGCGGTCTGGAAACGCGCGTTGACCTCGGCCAACAGGGCGTGGGGCAGACGGGCCACAATACCGATCATGATTATCAGCGAGATACCGTTGCCGATACCCTTGTCCGTGATCTTCTCGCCGAGCCACATGATGAACATGGTACCGGCGATGAGAATCGTCGTCGCATAGGCTACGAAGCCGAACGAGTTGCCGTAAACGAATGCAGAGGGCACCTGATGGTACAGGTTGGCGATATACGCCGGGCCCTGGAGGATCAGCACGCCGATGGTAAGGAAGCGCGTCCACTGATTCATCTTGCGGCGGCCGCTTTCACCTTCCTTCTGCATCTTCTGGAAATACGGGATCATCATACCCATGAGCTGGATGATGATGGAGGCGGTGATGTACGGCATGACTCCGAGTGCAAAGATGGCCGCATTGCCGAATGCACCGCCGGAAAAGACGTTCAACAGACCCAGAAGTCCGTTGCCGTCGAGCTGGCTGGCAAGCGCCGACCCCTCGCCCAGGGCGTTGGGGTTGATACCCGGAATCACCACGAAACTACCCAAGCGGTAGACCAGCAGCAGCCCGATCGTGTAGATCACACGTTTGCGCAGCTCCTCGATCTTGTAGATATTCTTGAGCGTTTCAACCAATTTCTTGTTGGTCGCCAAAAGAGCGATTACCACTAAAAAGACGATACCAACAACGAGATACTGATTCATAATTTTCGGTTTCTAGGGTTCTTACAGTTTTTCGACGCTGCCGCCGGCTGCCACGATGGCCGCCTCGGCGCTCTTCGAGAATGCGTGAGCCTTTACGCTCAGCGCCTTGGTAACCGCACCGTTACCGAGGATTTTCACCTTGTCGTTCGACGAGATGAAACCTGCGGCCACGAGCGTGTCGACCGTGATCTCGGAGAGCGACTTCTTGGCTGCCAGCTCCTCGAGCGTCGAGAGGTTGATAGCCTTGAATTCGACGCGCTTCAGGTTGGTGAAACCGAACTTGGGAAGACGACGCTGAAGAGGCATCTGCCCGCCCTCGAAGCCCAGTTTACGCGAGTAACCCGAGCGCGACTGCGCACCCTTGTGGCCACGCGTGGCCGTGCCACCGTGACCCGAACCTGCACCGCGACCGATTCGCTTGTCGTGGTGCGTTGAACCCTTTGCAGGTTTGAGATTATTGAGTTCCATCGTAAAAATTACTTCTTAGCTGTTAAACTTATTCTGCGGCCTCGGCAGCTTCGGCTTTCTTGGCCTTGGGTGCTGCAGCCTTCTTTACGGCTACCTCCTCGACTTTGACGAGGTGCTTCACGCGCTCGATCATACCCTTGATGATCGCCGAGTCGTCGTGCTCGACGCTCGCGTTGATCTTCTTCAGCCCCAGCGCGTCGAGGTTCTTGCACTGGCGCTCGGTAGCGCCGATGCGGCTTTTGACCTGGGTGATTTTCAATCTTGCCATTTGTCTCTACAAAATTAACCGTTAAACACCTTGTCCATCGAGATGCCGCGCAGACGGGCGATGCTGTGTGCATCACGCAGTTCGCACAGGGCGCCGATGGTTGCCTTCACCAGGTTGTGGGGGTTCGACGAACCCTTGCTCTTGGCAAGCACGTTCTTCACGCCTACCGACTCCAGCACGGCACGCATGGCACCGCCGGCGATAATACCGGTACCGGGAGCCGCCGGACGAACCATCACCAGCGAACCGCCGAAACGCATCTCCTGCTTGTGGGGAATCGTACCGTTGATTACGGGAATCTTCACCAGGTTTTTCTTGGCATCCTCCACGCCTTTGGCAATAGCCGAAGTAACCTCCGAAGCCTTACCCAGACCGTAGCCTACCACACCATTCTCGTTGCCGACGACCACGATGGCCGAGAAGCTGAACGTGCGACCGCCCTTCGTTACCTTGGTAACACGCTGAATGCTTACGAGCCGGTCTTTGAGCTCGAGGTCGCTTGTGCGTACTTTCTTCATATTGGTATTTGCCATATCGCTTTAGAATTTAAGACCGCCTTCACGAGCGGCGTCTGCTAACATTTTTACTCGTCCGTGATACAGGTAACCGTTGCGATCGAACGAAACGGTCGAAATACCCTTCTCGATAGCGCGTTTCGCGGCCAGTTTTCCGACCAGGGCTGCCACGTCGATTTTGTTCTTGCCCGCAGCCTCGGCAGCTACTTCCTTGTCCAGCGAAGAAGCGGTCGCCAGGGTCACGCCGGCCAGGTCGTCAATAAACTGCACGTAGATCTGCTTGTTGCTACGGAATACAGTCATACGGGGATGCTCGGCCGTACCGCTCACGATTTTGCGGATACGCATCTTGATCCTCTCTCTTCTTTCTATTTTAGTCAATGCCATAATTTACTCAATGTTTATTATTTAGCACCTGCAGACTTACCTGCCTTACGACGGAGTTGTTCACCTACGAACTTGATACCCTTGCCCTTGTACGGCTCCGGCTTGCGCAGCGAGCGGAGCTTCGCAGCGACCTGGCCTACGAGCTGCTTGTCGATGCTCTTCAGCGTTACGATCGGGTTGCCCTTTTTCTCCGTAACGGCCGTAGCGGTCACTTCGGGAGGAAGCATCAGGTATGTATCGTGCGAATAGCCGAGGCTCATTTCCAGGATATTGCCCTTGACTTCAGCCTTGAAGCCGACGCCGACGAGCTCCTGCTTGATTTCATAACCTTTCGAAACGCCGATCACCATATTATTGATCAGGGCGCGGTACAGACCGTGCAGCGAACGGTGACGGGGTTGGTTGGTCGGACGCGACACCAGCACGGCAGGAATCTCTTTCTGCGTATGAACGTCGGTGTGCGTACCCACCTCTACTTTAATGTCTGAATCAACCTTCTGACTCAGTGTCCCAAGTGGTCCTTTCACGCTTACCACGTTATCCGGCGATACCGTAACGGTAACTCCGGCAGGCAAGTTTACAGGTAATCTACCAATTCTTGACATTTGTGTTGTTGTTATTTGATGTTAGTAAATATAGCACAGTACTTCGCCGCCGACGTTCTCTTTACGAGCCTTGGCATCGGTCATAATACCTTTCGAAGTCGAAAGGATGGCGATTCCCAAACCGTTCATCACACGGGGCATCTTCTCCACGGAAGCGTACTGGCGCAGACCGGGGCGGCTCACGCGGTGCAGATTCTTGATGGCGTTGGATTTGGTCGCCGCATCCCACTTGAGCGCGATCTTGATGGTCGGGTGGCCCTGTTCGTTGGTGTCGAACTTGTAAGCCAGGATGTAACCCTGCTCGTAGAGAATTTTAGTGATTTCCTGCTTAATTTTTGAGCCAGGAGCTTCAACCACTTTGTGGTTGGCTTTCACTGCGTTTCTAATTCGGGTCAGAAAGTCCGCAATAGGATCTGTCATAATGAATTAAAAGTTAAAAATTAATAAAAATATGTTACTCTTTGGTTTTCAGCCGTTTGAATTATTTCCAAAATACGTTCAACCCTCTTTGCATCCCCTTATGCCCTGATTTCCGACGCCTGCAAAAGGCACTTTTTCACGGACATACGCGGGTACAAAGCGTGCAAATATAGGAATAATTTCTCAATAATTCACAATTAAGCCCTAATTTTTAGCGAATTAAGACCTCTTCCGGAAAACAGAGCATGTCAGCATCCACTGGAGCCAACATGTATTCTGCTCAAAATCCCCCGGAAAAGTCCTCTCCGCACGTCGTCGAAACGGACCGAAAAACCGCTTTACAGCCAATCGCTCCCCCTCGTCTTCGTCACAGGACTCAACGGTTGAAAATTTGCATCCAAGTACCGAACCGTTCGAAAGTCCCTCCGCCGAGAAGTTACCACCTGCACGGTGGCACTTTCCTCGACTTTGCGACAATTCTACTTGGGTTCCGCACCCGTATAGGATTCACCTCTTTCGTAGTTCCCAGACCGAAAATCGGTCCTCAAACGGGACCCTGCGCACGCACATCTGGCGTACCGGCCCCTGACTACAACGGGCATAACACCCTCAGTAGATGAATCTCTCAGTGTGCCTGCTTCCGACGCACCTTTCGGAGCATCTTCCGCCGGCGGAATACGCTTTCTTGCTACCTGTCCGGAAAACCTCACGGCTTCCATCCCCGGTCGCTGCGGACAGGGAATCCCTCCGCAGCGGCGGTCGAGACAGGCAAGAACACTACCAGCTCGCCTTCTTAACGCCCGGGATCAGACCGTTCGACGCCATCTCGCGGAACTGGATACGGCTGATGCCGAACTGACGAATATATCCCTTCGGACGACCCGTCAGTTTGCAACGGTTGTGCTGGCGGATCGGATTCGAGTTGCGGGGCAGCTTCGACAGGGCGATCCATGCCTCCTCGTGATCCATTTCACCGCTCTTCACCTTGGCAGCGATCTCATCGCGTTTGTGCTGATAGCGCTTTGCGAGTTTCGCACGCTTCACTTCGCGTGCCTTCATTGACTCTTTTGCCATAGCTTATTGGTTGTTCTTTTTAGCATTTTTGAAAGGAAGACCGAACTCACGCAACAGGGCATAAGCCTCCTCGTCAGTCGCAGCCGTCGTAACGAACGTAATCTCCATACCGAAGATCTTGGTGATCTTGTCGATATCGATCTCCGGGAAGATGATCTGCTCGGTGATGCCGAGGGTGTAGTTGCCCTGAC
>ERZ773147.623-NODE-623-length-42291-cov-14.095179_pt1 | contig 42291 bp, 36 predicted proteins | sample MGYA00580851_ERZ773147 | MGnify/ENA primary metagenome ERZ773147 (study PRJEB29015, sample SAMEA2737818) | human gut metagenome | biome: human gut; feature: human-associated habitat; material: faeces | place: China | collected 2012 ... | reverse complement strand
CTGAAATGATGATTTATACCACAGAGGATGGCTTGACAAAGATCGAAACGACCTTTGATGGCGATACGGTTTGGCTGTCCATTGACCAGATGGCGGAGCTGTTTCAGCGCGACAAATCTACCATTTCCAGACATGTCAAGAACATTTTCACTGAGGGCGAATTGAAGAGAGAAGAAGTTGTTGCAAATTTTGCAACAACTGCCGCTGACGGCAAAACCTATCAGGTGGATTACTATAATCTCGATGTCATCATTTCCGTTGGCTACCGTGTGAAATCCCAGCGCGGCGTGCAGTTCCGCATCTGGGCAACGGGAATTTTGAAGGAGTATATGCGAAAAGGCTTCGCGCTGGATGATGAGCGCCTGAAAAATCTGGGCGGCGGCGGATACTTCAAGGAGCTGCTGGAGCGTATCCGCGATATCCGCGCTTCCGAAAAGGTATTTTACCGTCAGGTGCTTGAAATCTACGCCACCAGTATTGACTATGACCCCCAGGCGGAAATCTCCATTCAGTTTTTCAAGAAAGTCCAAAATAAAATTCATTATGCCATTCATGGGCAAACAGCGGCGGAGGTCATCTACACACGCGCCGATGCGGAGAAAGAATTTATGGGCTTGACCACCTTTGCGGGCAGTCAGCCCACGCTGAAAGAGGCGGTAGTTGCCAAGAACTATCTGAACGAGAAAGAGCTTCGTGCTATGGGGCAGCTCGTGTCCGGCTATCTGGATTTTGCGGAACGGCAGGCGGAGCGGGAGCAGGCAATGACCATGCAGGACTGGGCAGAGCATCTTGATCGGATTCTGACCATGAGTGGAGAGCAGCTGCTGATTGGCAATGGAAGCGTCAGCCATAAGCAGGCTATCGACAAAGCAACCGGCGAGTACAGAAAATACAAAGCCCGTACTCTCAGCGAAGTTGAGCGCGATTATCTGGATTCCATCAAGCTGTTGGAGCAGAAAACAGATAAAAAGTAAGCCGGGGCGGAGAAGATATGATGAAAAAAGGAAAGATAAAAGTCTATATCTATACTCGCGTGTCCACTGCTATACAGATTGACGGATATTCTCTGGATGCACAGAAATCCAGAATGAAAGCCTATGCCGAGTTCAATGACTATGAGATTGTCGGTGAGTATGAGGATGCCGGTAAATCCGGAAAGTCCATTGAAGGGCGTGTAGAATTTAACCGCATGATGGAGGATATCAAGTCCGGTAAAGACGGCGTGTCCTATGTACTGGTGTTCAAGCTCTCGCGTTTCGGCAGAAATGCGGCAGATGTGCTGTCCACCTTGCAGGTTATGCAGGATTTTGGCGTCAACCTGATTTGCGTGGAGGACGGGATCGACTCCTCTAAGGATGCGGGAAAGCTGATGATTTCCGTTCTTTCGGCTGTGGCTGAAATTGAGCGTGAAAATATTCGTGTGCAGACAATGGAGGGCAGAATCCAGAAAGCCCGTGAAGGGAAATGGAACGGCGGCTTTGCGCCATATGGCTACAGGCTGGAAAAAGGGCAGCTTTTCATCAATGAGGAAGAAGCGGCGGCAATCCGCGTGATTTTTGACCAGTATGTGCATACGGATACCGGTGCAAACGGTCTTGCAAAATATCTTGCGACCCACGGGATTCACAAAATCCAAAGGCAAAACGGGAAAAATCCCCTGTTTGATTCTGCGTTGATCCGCAGGATTCTGAAAAATCCGGTATACTGCGGGAAAATCGCTTATGGCAGACGACGGACGGAGAAGGTGCATGGTACCCGAAATGATTACCGGCTGGTGGAGCAGGACGATTATCTGCTGGTGGATGGCCTGCATGAGGAAATCGTTTCCGAAGAACTATGGCACGAGGCGCAGGTCAAGCTGCTGGCGCAAGCGGAAAAATACGAACGCGTCAACAGGGGCAAGGATACAAAAATACATCTGCTGTCCGGTATTGTGAAATGCCCGGTCTGCGGCGTAGGAATGTATGGAAACAAAAGCATCAAACATAAGGCGGACGGCTCAAAATACAAGGATTTTTATTACTATGGCTGTAAGCACCGTGCGATGACGCGCGGTCATAAATGCGACTTCAAGAAACAGATCAATGAAGAACTGCTGGACAGCGCCGTTGCTGAGGTCATTGTAAAGCTGGTAAGCAATCCGAAGTTCGCCGCCATGATGCAGGAAAAAATCAACATGAAGGTGGATACCTCTTCCATTGAGCAGGAGATCGCGGCGAATGAAAAGCAGCTTCGCCAGAGCTATTCCGTAAAGGTACGGCTGATGGATGAAATTGATTCTCTCGACCCGGACGATAAGCACTACATCAAACGCAAAGCAGACCTTGATGACCGGCTCTACAAGATGTATGATAAGATCGAGGATACAGAAAACCAGCTCGTTGCTGCCAGAGCCAAGAAGATGGCGATTGAGGCGGAAAAGCTGACGGGCGACAACATCTACAAGGTGCTGATTTACTTTGATAAGCTCTATTCCGTCATGGACGATCAGGAAAAGCGGCAGCTTATGGAATCGCTGCTTTCCGAAGTCCAGATTTATGAGGAACGGCAGCCCAACGGTCAGTGGCTCAAGTCCATCAAATTCAAGCTCCCAATCATTGCGGAAGATATGAGCTTGAGTTTGGACAATGATACGCATATTGAGACGGTAGTCCTCTTGTCACGGGAATGAAATGCATATAAATAAAAATATGTTGAATGGGGAAGTACAGATGAGAGTGTTAGTCATGGGGTCGCTGAATTATGATTTCGTATATGAGGTTGACCATATTCACAAACCTGGAGAAACAATTGAATCCTTATCCATGGGAACCTATTATGGCGGCAAGGGATTAAATCAGGCAATTGCCTTAAGTAAAGCCGGAGCTCCGGTGTATATGTCAGGCCTCGTAGGAGAAGATGGCGAAGACCTCAGAAATTGCTGTAAGGAATACGGTATAGATACTGCTTATTTAAAAACTGTTAAAGGAAAGAGCGGTCATGCTGTTATACAGGTTGATAAAAACGGCCAAAACAGCATACTGCTTTATGGCGGCGCAAACCGATCTCAGCGGAAGGAAAGCATAGACGAGGTTTTGGGGTGCTTTCAGGCAGGAGATATACTCCTTTTACAAAATGAGATAAATCAGTTGGAATATATAATTGAAAAAGCATGGGAGAGAAAAATGACCATCGCATTAAACCCTTCTCCTATCACTAAAGAGCTATGTTCTTATGATTTATCCAAAATAAATGTGCTCCTGCTTAATGAAATAGAAGGAGAAGCACTTTCGGGAGAAAGGGAGCCAGAGGATATAATCAAGAGTTTAAAGGCCAAGTACCAGAATACAGATATAGTCCTTACGTTAGGCGAAAAGGGTGTGCTCTGCAATTTTCGGAATAAAACATTCTATGAGCCATCAAAAAAAATTGATGTCGCGGATACCACCGCTGCCGGAGATACCTTCACGGGTTACTTTATTTACGGACTAATATGTAAATCATCAATAGAGGAAAACCTGAAGAGAAGTACCGCAGCGGCAGCTATTGCTGTATCCAGAAAAGGAGCGGCCCCGTCCATTCCCACAATGGATGAGGTTGAGAATTATATGAAAGGTTGATCCCGCCTAACTATTCGGTTCCCCCGGTATATCGCCTACCCCGTTTAACACCAGCCGCGGACGGTAGGGGAACTTATTGATGTCGGCGCGGTCGGTCACGCCGGAGAGCACAAGGCAGGTGTCAAGACCAGTCTCGATTCCCGCGATCATGTCGGTATCCATGCGGTCGCCTATCATTACCGCGTCCTCTGAGTGTACGCCCAGTATCCTAAGGCCTGTCCGCATCATAAGAGGGTTGGGTTTGCCTATGAAATAGGCGTTCTGGCCGGTGGCCATTTCGATAGGGGCGATCATTGCCCGGCATGCGGGGATTATCCCGTTCTCAGAAGGGCCTGTAAGGTCGCTGTTGGTGCCGATGAGCTTTGCGCCCTTCATCACCAGGTGTACCGCCTTCAGGATGTTCTCGTAGTTGTAGGTATTACCCTCGCCGATTATAACGTAATCCGGGTCAACGTCGTTCATGGTGATGCCTTCGTCGTGCAGAGCCATTATGAGGCCTGCGCCGCCTATTACGTAGGCGCTGCTTTCCGGCGACTGGGAGCTTATGAAGCGTGCGGTCGCCAACGCACTTGTATAGAAATGGCTCTCGTCCACATCAAGCCCCATGCGCTTGAGCTTTTGCTGAAGCTCCTTGGGTGAGCGCTCGGAGGAGTTGGTGAGGAAGAGGAAGTTCTTGTTTTCCCTGTACAGCCAGTCAACGAACTCCTTTACGCCGGGCAGCAGCTTGTTGCCGTGGTAAATGACGCCGTCCATATCGCATATAAAACCCTTTTTGTTCCTTAATTTGTTCATATCATTCCTTCTTTCTTTTTCTAATCTTTATAATAAGATGGTAACTCTGCAATGTAAAATTCAAAAGCAGGCATTTGTAAAATATATATATAAAGATTTCTCGGCGTGCGGGGTTTAAAGGCTATTGATTTTCGACATAAAAGGTGCTAATATAGAAATGATTTTTCGGCGGCAGGCCGGCGCCGCCGAAGTTATATGCATTTTCATCAATCAATAGCTTTCTTAAAAACAATTGCTTTAGGCGAAGAAATCGGAGGAATTATTTAGAATGACACTATTTGAAAATCTTTTAGGACATACCCTGATTGCCGCGGACAACGTCTGGGGTTTGATGGGCGTTATGTGTATAGGTGTTGCACTTTCAATACACCTTGAGCAGAAGTATCAGTGGGCCTCCAAGGTCTCCGGCGCCATAATCGCGCTGATAATGGCGATGGTTCTCGCAAACCTCGGCGTTATACCCACGAACTGCACGCTGTATGACGATATTGTATGGGGCATCGTCGTTCCTATGGCTATCCCCCTGCTGCTGCTGCAGTGCAACCTCAGCCGCGTATGGAAGGACACCGGCCGTATGCTGGTCGTGTTCCTTATCGGCGCACTCGGCACTGTCGTCGGCGCGTTCCTCGCCTATTATCTCCTGCGCGGACCCTTTGGCGATGCGCAGGGTCTTGCAAAGGTAGCCTCCATGATGACCGGCTCTTATATCGGCGGCGGCGTAAACTTTGCGGCAATGGCTTCTCAGTATGCTGCCGGTGACGATCTCACCGCTGCCGCTACTGTTGCGGATAACCTGCTGATGGCCGCGTATTTCTTCGTTCTGATCGCCTGCGCCGGCTCCAAGTTCTTTCGAAAGCACTTTTCACATCCTCACATAGCTGAGGTAGAGGCCGGTGCCTCAAAGGAAGTTGCGCAGACTCAGGCTGCCGCTTTCTGGAGCCGCAAGGACATCTCCCTCAAGGATATTGCGTATAACTTTGCTTATGCCATAGTCGTCGTTTGGGTATCCCGCATTATTTCCGGTATTTTCTCCGGCATCGGCGGCAATCCCTTCCTTGACTTCATAGGTCAGTTCTTCGGCAGCCAGTATGTATGGATAACCACCATATCCGTGATAGTCGCCACCTTCTGCACCAAGACAGTATCCAAGATGCACGGCTCACAGGAAATCGGTACTTACCTCATTTACCTCTTCCTGTTCGTCATAGGCGTTCCCGCCAACATCATGACCGTCCTTACCAAGTCCCCGCTGCTGCTCGTGCTGACCACGATCATGGTTCTCGTGAATATGCTCTTCTGCTTCGGCGCGGCAAAGATCTTCAAGGCTTCCCTTGAGGATTCCATCATCGCCTCTAATGCCAATATCGGCGGTCCGACGACCGCTGCCGGCATGGCGATATCCCAGGGCTGGACGAGGCTGGTTGGCCCCGCAATGCTGGTGGGCGTGCTCGGCTATGTTATCGGCAACTACGCCGGTACGCTGGTCGGCATTATCCTCGGCGCCGCATAAGTTTCTGACAAAGCCGGCTGTTTTGTAACGACAATATAACTCCGGCGCATCTCTTAAACAGATTTGCGCCGGTAATTTTACGGAAGGCAAAACTATGTATTTTGATGCACACTCTGATATCTGGTGTGATGTGACTACTCGCCGTCTCAATGGCGAGACGAACGTATTTGATCGCTGCCATCTGGAGCGTCTCCGCAAGGGCGGCGTTGAAGGAAGTATTTTTGTTATTTGGGTAGACCCGCCGTATGACGTGGACTATGTAAAGCGTACCGAGCAGATCATGGCTGCCATAAAGGCAGAGACTGCCGAGTGCAGGTCTTTCCGCATCGTCCATAACTATGACGAGATGATGAAGGCCAATGCCGACGGCAAGATATATATCTTTATCGGCATAGAGGGCATGGCGGCGATGGGCAAGGACCTTACCTGGATCGACCGCTATTACGAGTTCGGCTGCCGCCACGGTATATTGACCTGGAACGAGGCAAACGACCTCGGCGCGGGCGCGCTCTCCGGCAAGGATTACGGTCTTACAGACCTCGGCAGGGAGACCGTCCGGCGTATGCAGGAAAAGGGGATGCTGCTCGACGTTTCCCATCTTAATGATGCTGGCTTTTGGGATGTCGTCAAGATTACGAAAAAGCCCTTCATCGCATCCCATTCCAACAGCCGTGCGATGTGCGGTGTGCTCCGCAACCTTACGGACGATCAGCTTCGCGCCATACGCGATATAAACGGCGTTGTGGGCTTGAATGCGTTCAACATCTTCATAGATGACGACCCAAAGAACCAAACCGTCGAGCGCCTTGCCGAGCACGCGGCGCACATGATCGACGTCATGGGCATCGACCACGTCGGCTGCGGCTTCGACTTCTTCGAGTTCATTGATAACCCGGATACCATGGGCACGATGACCGATACGGGCAGCCCCTGCACCAAGGGGCTTGAAAACTGCTCCAAGATACCGAATCTCTTCGCCTGCTTCGAGAGAATGGGCATGAGCCAGGAGGATATGGAGAAGATCGCAAGGCTCAACTTCCAGCGCGTAGTAAAGGATACCATAGGCTAAATATACCATGTACAAAAAAACGGGCTTCCGGCGGCGAACCGGATGCCCGTTTTCGTATGGTGCTCACTGTATGGCGGGGAAGGAGACGGTAATGGAGGTACCCTTGCCCGGGGCGCTGGTGAGCTCTATCTTGCCGTGGTGGTACTGTACCGCGTGCTTTACTATGGAAAGGCCAAGCCCGGTACCGCCTGAAGACTTGGAATGGCTCTTATCCACCCTGAAAAAGCGCTCGAATATGCGGTTCTGATACTCGGGCGCGATGCCGATTCCGGTATCGGAAACGGTGACGGAGGAGAAGCCGCCCTCGCTTACCGTGCTTATCTTTACGCTGCCGCCCTGCCTGTTGTACTTTATGGCGTTGTCGCAGAGATTGTATACTATTTCATATAGCAGCCTCTTTACGCCGTATACATTGGCGGGAGAACCTTCGACGGCGATGCTTATACCCTGGCCATCGGCAGACGGGAGCAGGTCGTCGGCTACCGCCGAAGCGACAGAGAGCAGGTCGACGTTTTCACGGGGCATATCGCCGCCTTCGTCAAGCTGGGAAAGGCGTATTATGTCGCCTATCAAGGTAACGAGACGCTGTGCTTCCAAACGTATATGTCCTACAAAACGGGACATATCCTCCGGTTTTACCATGCCGTTCTCTATCAGCTCCGCACTGCCTATTATGCCCTGTAAAGGGGTCTTCAGCTCATGGGAAACATTAGCGGTGAACTCGCGGCGGTTCTGCTCGGCAGTCTCTTTTTCCGTTATATCGAAGGCCAGTATGACTACGCCTGCCGTTTCGCCATCCGCTGCTATGCGGCTTATATCGAACTGATATATGAGGCCCTTGCGTGAAGCGTGTATCTCGCTGTGGCCGTCCTTGAGCGCAGCCTGTATGGCTACACTCATGTCGTGACTGCGGTCCACAGAAAGGAAATCCCGACCGATGCAGGAGGGCTCCGCACCGAAAATCTCAATGGCGGCGGGATTTATGCTGAGTATGCAGCCGCGGTTATCCAGAAGTACAAGGCCCTCGTTCATACTGGCTGTTATCTGGGCAAACTGGTCGGTGCGCTTTTTAAGCTCCCGCATTTGCGCGGTTATCTGGTTGTGCTGCCTGTTTATGCGGTTGAGCAGAGGAGACAGTTCCTCATATGAATCGTTATCCAGCGGATGCTCAAGATCCAGGCTGTTCAGCGGCTCGACTATGCGCTTTGATAGGCGCTTTGCGAGCATGCTGGATAGCACCAGCGCTGCTATGAGCACTATCAGAATGGGCTGGAGGATTCCCAGCATCAGCACACCTATTGTGGCCCGGCTCACGGATATGCGCAGTACGCTGCCGTCTGTGAGCCTTTGGGCGCAGTATATGGTCTTTTCAAGAAGGGTAGAGGAGTAACGTATGCTTTCGCCGTAGCCATCCTTGAGCGCCAGCTTTATCTCAGTGCGGTCGGCGTGGTTTTCAAGGCTTTCAGCGTCCGTACGGGTGTCGTATATAACATTGCCTTGGGTGTTTATCCATGTAATGCGGTATCGGTCGGGGGAGAGCCGTTTTAAAAAGTCATCGCCCTGCTGTTCCACTGATACTGCCGCAAGGCCGAGTTCGTCTTTTAGCTGCTTTTTCTGTATTATGCCAAAATACTCATACAGCGCGCCGGTTATTACAAACAGGCTGGCAAGCAATACCGCTCCTGCTACGAGGAGTATGGAGTGGAATATCTTTTTTGTCATTGTGATACCTCCAGCCGATAGCCCACGTTGCGTACCGTTTCTATCATATCGCCGTATTTGCCGAGTTTCTGCCGCAGAGTGCGTATGTGCATATCCACCGTCCTGCTTTCGCCAAGATAGTCGGTGCCCCATATTTCCTCCATCAGCTGATCACGGGTGAAGGCGATACCGGGGTGGGAGAGGAACAGGCGCAAAAGCTCGAATTCCTTGAAGGTGAGAGCAACGCGTTCGCCGTCTGCGGTGACGGTATGCTGGTCAAGATTAACTATGAGGCCGCTGGCCTTGAGGAGATGCTCTACCTGCTTGGGCGCACAGCGGCGCAGTACGGCCTTTACGCAGGAGACCAGCTCCATTACGCCGAAAGGCTTTGCGATATAGTAATCCGCGCCCAGGTCGAGCCCCTGTATTTTATCGTACTCCGTGCCTTTGGCGGTAGCCATTACCACGGGTATGGAGTCAAGCTCAGGGGAGGATTTCATACGGCGAAGAAGCTCTATGCCGTCTATGCCGGGCAGCATAACATCCAACACTACCAGCTCGGGCCGTTGCTTTTGCAGCGCTTCCCAGAATGAGGTTCCGTCCTCAAAGCCCCGGGCCTCCAGGCCTGTGGATTGCAGGGCGTAGACCTCTATATCCCTGATGCTCGCGTCATCTTCAACGCACCAGATCATACTATACCTCCTTGTGAACGCCTGTTACCGAGAATATCACCCATTCGGCGATATTTACCGCGTGGTCGCCTATGCGCTCGAAATACTTCGCAATCATGAGAAGGTCCAGGGCGTACTCGCCGTCGGCAGGCTCTTCGGCTATCTTGGTTATGAGCCGCCGCTTTACCTGATCGAAGTAATCGTCAACTGTATCGTCATATGCCACGACCTTTTCTGCCAACATTATATCATGCTTTACGTATGCATCAACGCTCTCTGTCACCATTTTAATAGTAGCCTTGGCCATTTCCCTCATAAGGTCGTCATTTTCTGCGGGGCGGCCGTCAAGGAAAGAGATTATCTCCGCGATGTCCTCAGCCTGATCGCCTATGCGCTCCATATCGGTTATCATTTTCAGCGCTGCGGATATCTGTCTCAGATCCTTCGCCACGGGCTGCTGCTGAAGCAGCAGCTTCAGGCACATTGACTCTATTGTGCGCTCCTTCTGGTCTATCTCGGAATCCAGCGGAGCTACCTTGGCGGCCAGAGCTGCGCTGCGCTCGGTAAGCGCTTCCGATGCCAGCTTTATAACCTCCTCGCACAGCGCGCCCATCTCTATAAGTTCCTTGTTAAGCAGCGCAAGCTGCTCGTCAAAACGGCTTCTCATCTCTAACCGAACCTCCCCGTAATATAATCTTCTGTCTTTTTGTTCCCGGGCTGTGAGAATATCTGCTCAGTGTTGCCGTATTCTATAAGCTCACCCAGAAGGAAGAAGGCGGTGTTGTCGGAAATCCTTACTGCCTGCTGCATGTTGTGGGTGACTATGACTATGGTGTATTTCTCCCTGAGCTGCATGGCAAGCTCCTCTATCTTAGAAGTAGAGATGGGGTCAAGGGCACTGGTGGGCTCGTCCATGAGCAGCACTTCCGGCTCCACGGCGAGAGCGCGGGCTATGCACAGCCTTTGCTGCTGGCCTCCCGAAAGGCCAAGGGCGTTCTTTTTTAACCTGTCCTTTACCTCGTCCCAAATTGCCGCGCCCCGGAGGGAGCGCTCTACGATATCGTCCAGCCTGGCCTTGTTCTTGATGCCATGGGTGCGCGGGCCGTAGGCGATATTGTCGTATATACTCATTGGAAAGGGGTTGGGCTTCTGGAAAACCATTCCTATCTGGCGGCGGAGCTCATTCACGTCTGTTGTCGGGTCGAATATGTCGGCGTCCCTGTATTTCACGCTGCCTGTTATCTTAACGTCGGGTATGAGGTCGTTCATGCGGTTCAGCGTCTTGAGAAAAGTTGATTTTCCGCATCCGGAGGGTCCTATGAGGGCGGTTATGCTCTTTTCGGGTATATCTATATTTATGTCTTTAAGCGCCTGATGGCTGCCGTACCAGAGGCAGAGATCCTGTACGGTGATTATATTCATCATAGTTCCTTTTTCCTCCTGAAGTATCTTGCCACAAGGTCGGCAGAGAGGTTTATTATAAGAGTCAACAGCATGAGTATGGCAGCTATGGCAAAGGCCACCTCGAATTCACCGCGCTCCTTTGCGTATACGTAAAGGGCGACAGTAAGCGTAGCACCGGAGCTGCCAAGGCCTGAGAAGAAGCCGTGGAGCGTATGGGCAAGACCTGCCGTAAACAGCAGCGCCGCCGATTCGCCAAGTATGCGTCCTACGGCCAGTATGCAGCCGGTAATAACGCCGTCCGTACAACCGGGAAGCACTACTGTGCGTATCACGCGCCATTTGCCGGCGCCCAGCCCGAATGCGCCCTCGCGGTAGCTCTGAGGAACCGTCTTAAGGCTCTCCTGAGTGGTGCGCATCACGGTGGGCAGGTTCATTATCACCAAGGTAAGAGCGCCTGCCATAAGGGATGTACCCATCTTGCAGAACCGGCAGAAGAACAGCATTCCTACCAGACCATATATTATTGAAGGTATTCCGGAGAGCGTCTCTGCGGCATACTCTATAGCGTTTACCACCCGTTTGTTTGAGGCATACTCGGTGAGGTATATCGCTGCGCCCACCCCCAGCGGCACCACGATAAGTATTGTAGCTATCACGATGTATAGTGTGTTCATCAGATCAGGCAGTATGCCTATGCTGTCTGCAAGATAGCTGGGGGATGTGGAGAGCAGTTCCCAAGTTATATTGGGCAGCCCCTTATACAGCACGTAGCCAATCAGAAACAGCACAAGCAGGCAGGTGAGCCCGGCAGAGAGCCACATGAGGCACTTCATCAGGCCCACATATGCGCGGCGTTTGGCCGATACGTTTTTTTCTTCCATGGTCTAACCTTCCTTTTTCCTTTTGAGAAAGAAATTGAGCGCGGCGTTTATCAGCATAATGAACAGGAAAAGCACCAGCGCTATGGAGAACAGGGCCTGTTGCTGCAAGCCGCTGGAGTAGGACATTTCGCTTGCCACGGCCGTTGTCAGAAACCTTACGCTCTGAAAGAGGGAAGGCATGTTGGGCACGTTGCCCGAAACCATCATTACAGCCATTGCTTCGCCTATGGCCCTGCCGACGCCCAGCACTACTGCGGCTGCTATGCCGCTTTTCGCGGCCGGTACGGATACCCGGAAATACGTTTCCACAGGTGTTGCGCCGAGGGCGAGGGAGGCGTCCTCGTATTCCTTGGGCACAGCTTCAAGCGCGGTCACCGAAACCTTTATTATAGATGGCAATATCATAATGGAAAGCACTATGATGGCGGCCAGCAGGCTTGAGCCATCAGGCACGTTGAAAAACCTGCGTATGCCGGGTACGAGTATCAGCATACCTACAAGGCCGTAAACTACCGAAGGAATGCCTGATAGCATGCTCACCGCTGACTGCATAATGGCCCTGACCGAAGGCTTTGCCATTTTTGCAAGGTACACCGCCGTAAAGAATCCCACAGGCACTCCCAGCAATATGGCGCCGGCAGTACCGTAGATGCTGGTGAGTATGAAGGGCAGTATGCCAAAGGAGGGGGTAGCGGCTGTAGAAGCCCAAGTCTTGTTGAAGAGGAATGGAACAAGACCTATCCTGCGTATTGCCGGTATACCCGATATGACCAGGTATACCGTGATGAGCAGAACGCAGCCCACTGTTATAAGGCCGAGCACAAGGAATATGCTGTGCATCACCAATTCAAGCATTTTCCCGATCCTTTTGTTTTTCTTCATATTGCGTATCCTCTCTCAAGGCTTACAGGCAGCTGTTGCCGGCTGCCCTTTATATACCCGTTTATCAGTTTACCGGGACCGCACCTGCTGCGGTGATCACTTCCGCGGCTTGGCTGGAGGTAGCATAGTCGAAGAACTTCTTTGCAGTTTCGGAGAGCTCAACGCCGTCCTTGGTCACCAGTATGAAGGGACGCTGGATAACATAGCTGCCGTCCTTTACAGTCTCCTCAGTAGGAGCGATGCCGCCTACGGTCAGCGCCTTTACGTTGTCCTTGAGGGAGGCGAGGGAGGCGTAGCCTATAGCGTCGGGGTTCTGGGAAACGGTGGTAATGACGTCGCCGGTAGAGGTCAGCTCCTGACGGTACTTGCAGGCGTCATTTGTGCCGGTTATGGACTCGAAGCCGTCGCGGGTGCCGCTGCCGGCCTCGCGGCCTATGAGCACGATCTCAGCATCGTTGCCGCCAACGTCCTTCCAATTGGTGATCTCTCCCTTGTAGATAGATGCGATCTGCTCTACGGAGAGGTCGGATACGGGGTTGTTGGGATTTACGATTACGGCGATGCCATCAAGTGCGAGTACTGTTCCGGTGAGGCCTGAAGCCTTCTCGTCATCCTTCAGGTTGCGGCTGGAGAGGCCGATATCACAGGTGCCTTCAGATACAGCCTTGATGCCGGAGCCGGAGCCGGTAGGATTGTATGTATATGAGGTGCCGTGGTTGCTGTTGGTGAAGGATTCACCCAGGGAGCCTATGACTTTTTCCATGGAGGTGGAGCCGTCCAATGATACGTTGCCGTCTTCTGAGGCAGCCTCAGGCGCCTTGGCGGAGCAGCCGGCGAAAAGTGCCAGTACACAGGCCGCTGCGATTACGATGCTTATGATCTTCTTCATTTTTCTTTGATTCCTTTCTTTTTTATGTCCTTGTCAACTGATGGTATCGTTTACGGTTATTATGTTAAATCTACCGTGTAAAATGAAAAAGAAAGGTTATGTAAAACCCATGTAAAATGGCACGGTGGGGGATAAACACGGTTATTCCGTCATTTTCCACTGAATTTTCAAGGTTTTGTTTACATTATGTTAATGTTATTTGCAAATCATCGTGATATAATTACAAACGTGGAACGATACAAGCGGAGGTTTCTTCACAATGAAATGCAAAAGAATAATTTCTATAATTATGGCGGCGCTTTGCCTGCTCACTATGTCGGGCGCGTTCGCTTATAAGGTAGGCGAGGCGAGGGTGGCTATAGGCGCTAACCTTGATTCCGAGCAGATAGCGGCGGTATACAGTGATTTCGGCATAGAGCGCGGCGTAATACCCGAGATAACCGTCACCAACGAAAACGAGAGGCAGTACCTCGAAGGCCTGGTAGACGACAAAAAGATAGGCCATAAGGCCATCTCCTGCGTGTATATCACAATACTGGACGACGGCTCCGGACTGAATGTATCCACCAAGAACATTAACTGGTGTACCGAGCAGATGTATAAGAACGCCCTGACTACCGCCGGCATAACAGATGCAGATGTGAAGGTCACAGCGCCCTTTGAGGTGTCCGGCACAGCGGCTCTTACCGGTATTTATAAGGCGTATGAGGATATAACCGGCAATTCGCTTTCCAGCCTTGCAAAGATGGTAGGTGCCGAGGAGCTTATCGTTACCGGCCAGCTTGCCGAGTACATAGGCAGCGACGAAGCTACCGCCCTCATAAACGAGCTCAAGGGCATACTGGATATCACCGAGACCATGTCCGACGCGGACGTGAAGAAGGAGATAAAGAAGCTTGCGGATCAGTACAACGTGCAGGTGGCAGATGAGCAGATAGAGCAGCTGCTAAAGCTGTGCCGTCAGCTTGAAAAGCTGGATATCAACCAGCTCAAGGAAAAGCTGGTATCAATCACTAATACCGTTGAAAAAGCCATGACTGCCAAGGATAAGGTGGCAAACGCCGTCGCGACAATTACTGAAAAGGTAACGGGTTTCCTTGGAAGCGTCAGCAAGTTCTTCGCCGGGCTATTTAATAAGTAAGTAAGATATAAGAGCACAACAAAGGCGCGTACCGTATGGCACGCGCCTCAGTCTGTCAAAAAATCCCAGGGTTGATAAGGGGCCGCAGCCCCTTATGTTTAATCCGGCTCTGACGACATGTGCGTCAGAACGGATGAAAACCCAGAGGTTTTCGTACTTTGCGGATTTTGCCGCCCGGGAGCGAATGCGAGAGGCAAAACCCGTAAAACTCAAAAAAGTGGCATTCAGCCACTTTTTTGACACTCTAAGGCGCGTGCCGTATGGCACGCGCCTTCAACATATCTGTATATCTGTTAATTCCTAAAGTCTGGACCGGGATCTCCAAGCCGCCAGTGTTTTCTGCAAAGGCCGATGTATTTGTCGTTTGCACCGAGAACTACCTGCTCGCCAATCTTTGTTATGCCTCCTTTGCCGTCGAGGCGGGCGTTGCATATGGCCTTGCGGCCGCACCAGCAGATGGTCTTTATTTCCTCGATAGTATCGGCCCAGGCCATAAGCCAGTGACTGCCTTCGAAGAAGTTGCCCTGAAAGTCGGTGCGGAGGCCGTAGCAGATGACGGGAACGTTATATTCGTCCACTATATCAGTCAGAAGCTGCACCTCGTCCTTTGAAAGAAACTGCGCCTCATCCACGATTATGCAGTCGTAGTCTCCGCGCTTTATGGCGGCTATGTCCATCTCATGGAACAGTACGCACTCGGAAGAGAGGCCGCAGCGGGACTTTACCGTGCGCACGCCGTCCCGTACGTCTATGGCAGGCTTGACCAGCAGGGCATTCTGACCCCGCTCGCCGTAGTTGTATTTTACCATGAGGGCATTGGCGGTCTTGCTTGAGCTCATCGCTCCGTAGCGGAAATACAGCTTTGCCATGGGTTTTACCTCAGGCTCTTATCATAGGGGATACCCTCCGCCTTAGGCGCTCTGGACTTCTTGGAGGTGAAGGCCAATACCACAAGGGAGATGATGTAAGGCAGCATATTGTATATGCCGCTGGGTATATTTAGGTTTTTGAGGAAAGCGAAGCCGAAGTATACATTCGACAGCGCCCTGAAGAATCCGAACAGCAGAGCTGCAAGTGCTATCTTTGTGGGCTTCCACTGGCCAAATATCATAACGGCGAGGGAGAGGAAGCCAAAGCCCGCAACGCCATATTCGAACTTCCATTCGCTTACGCCGCAGGTGATGTACACTATGCCGCCGAGACCGCCCAGAAGGCCGGAGATCAGTACACCTGCCCAGCGCATCTTGAATACGTTTATGCCTACGCTGTCGGCTGCCTGAGGATGCTCGCCGCAGGCCATGAGCCTAAGGCCGAACTTGGTCTTGTATAGGGTGATATAGGACAGCACCAGTGCTATCACTGCGACCAGCATGAACCAGTTGAACTCAAAGGAGCCTATGTTCACAAGGAAGGCCTTCTTGGCGCTGACGTACTGTATGGTAGAGGATACGTCATCGGGATTAGCTGCGGTGTTTATAGCCTTTACGATAACGGTGGCCGCCGCAGTGCCAAGTATGTTCATGGCGGTGCCGACGATGGTCTGGTCAGCGTTGCAGTGAATGGCGGATATAGCCAGAAGGCAGGAGTAGAGCATGCCTGCTATGATGCTGGTGAGTATTACCAGCAGTACCATAAGGGCAGCTGGAGTGCCGTCAGGTAGGTAGCGCATCATCAGTGCGCCGCCCAGAGCACCCATTACCATTATACCTTCAAGGCCCAGGTTGATTACGCCGGAATGCTCGGAGAAGCAGCCGCCAAGGGCCACCAGCAGCAGAACAGAAGCGAACAGCAGGGTGTATTGTATCAGCAGTACCATTAATTGTCGCCTCCTTTCTCAGTATTTGCGGAGAGAGCTGCCTGCTTTTCCAGCCGGGCCTTTTTTTCTTCGCTCTTTGCAATACCGCGGTTCATCACCGTTTTAAAGAACAGCACGAAGCTGCAAAGGTAGATGATTATGGCGGAGATAAGGTCTGATATCTGAGAGCAGTACATGGACTTATCCACATATGCGCCACCGGCGGTTATGTGTTGAATGAAGAAGGATGAGAATATCGAACCTATGGGGTTCAGTCCGCCTAAGAATGCGGCCGCTATGCCGTTGAAGCCCATACCGGGGACGGAGGAAGTGGAGCACTGCCACTGCTCGTAGCCGGTAAGGTAAAGCATAGCCGCACCCAGTCCTGCCAGTGCGCCGGAGATGCCGAGGGAGAGGATTATGTTGCGCTTTTCGGCCATGCCGCAGTACTTGGCTGCGTTTTTATTGTAGCCGGTAGCGCGCAGTTCGTAGCCGAAGCGGGTCTTTTCCAGTACTATCAGCACCACTATGGCGATGATTATGGCAAGGGGAATGGCGAGGCCTACGTACTGGTTGTTGTTGAACAACTTGCCTAAGCCGAGGGAGGGCAGCACCGCATTGGGATTGGTGGTGTTTAGCACCAGAGTGTATGGGCTGGTCTCTTCCTTTACCTTGGTGAGCAGCATATTTGTGAGGTAGAGGGTTATCCAGTTGAGCATTATGCCGGATATGACTTCGTTTACGTTGCGGTATGACTTTAGCACACCGCTTATGCAGCCGAGCAGCGCGCCTGCCAGCATTGCGAATACGAGGCAGGGGAGCCAGCTCCAGCCCAGGCCAAGCGCCGTGTAAAGCGCCAGAGCCACGCCGGCACAGTACTGACCGGCGGCGCCTATGTTGAACAGGCCTACCTTATAGGAGAATAGTATTGACAGGGAGCAGAGTAGCAAAGGAGCCATCTTTACCAGCGTATTGCCCATGTACTTCAGCTGTGCCTGGGGCCTGTTGTAGGTCATGAAGTTCTTTACTATGGTAACTATGGCATTGCCTGCGCCGGTGGGATTGATGAACAGCAGCACAATATAGCCTATAAACAGTCCCAGAACGATGCATACGAGGGACGCTATCAGCGACTGCACACCGTTATTTTTCAGCAGATTCTTTTTCATGCTTTCACCTCGTCTCTCTTTGCGCCTGCCATGTAGAGGCCCAGCTCTTCCTGAGTGGTGGCCTTTGGGTCAAGCTCGCCGACTATCTCGCCTTCGTACATTACCAGTATGCGATCCGGAACGTCCATCACTTCATCCAGCTCAAGGGATACCAGAAGTACTGCCTTGCCGGCGTCGCGCTGGGCTACAAGCTGTTTGTGAATGTACTCGATTGCGCCTACGTCAAGGCCTCGGGTGGGCTGGACGGCTACCAGCAGCTCAGGGTTTTTGTCTATCTCGCGGGCGACTATGGCCTTCTGCTGATTGCCGCCGGACATACTTCTGGCAATGGTGATGGGACCCTGACCGGAACGGATGTCGTACTGGCCTATCAGCTTTTCCGCGTAGGAGCGGATATTGTTCCTGCGGAGGAAGCCCGCCTTGTCGGTGAATTCGGGCTCAAAGTAGCGCTGGAGCACAAGGTTGTCCTCCAGGGTGTAATCCAATATCAGCCCGTGCTTGTGGCGGTCCTCAGATATGTGGCTCATGCCCATTATGCTGCGCTGACGTATGGAAACGTTGGTTATATCCCTGCCGGAGAGGGTGATCTTGCCGGATACGGCGGGCTCAAGGCCGGTAAGGGCATGGACGAATTCGGTCTGGCCGTTTCCGTCAATGCCCGCTATGCAGACTATCTCGCCTGCGCGCACCTTCAAGGATGCGTTCTTTACGGCGTTGTTCTTGTGTACCTTGGAGGCTACGGTAAGATCTTCTACAGAAAGGATAACGTCGCCGGGATTGGAGGGGCCCTTTTCAACGTGAAAGCTGACGTTGCGGCCTACCATCATTGAGGAGAGCTCCTCCATGGTGGTATTAGCGGTTTCCACGGTGCCTATATACTTGCCCTTGCGAAGGACGGTGCAGCGATCTGCCACCGCCATTATTTCATTTAGCTTATGAGATATGAACAGTATGCTCTTGCCCTCGGCAGCGAGGTTTTTGATGATCTGCATCAGCTCGTCTATTTCCTGAGGGGTAAGCACAGCCGTAGGCTCGTCAAATATCAGTATGTCATTGTCGCGATACAGCATCTTGAGTATCTCTGTGCGCTGCTGCATGCCTACGGTGATATCCTCTATGAGAGCATCAGGGTCAACGGCAAGACCGTATTTTTCGGAAAGCTCCATAACCTTTTTGCGAGCGACGTCTTTTTGCAGAAAGCCGTGGTTGTTGGGCTCGACGCCAAGTATGATGTTGTCCAGAACAGAGAAGCATTCCACCAGCTTGAAGTGCTGGTGAACCATGCCTATGCCAAGGGCGTTGGCGTCATTAGGATCCTTAATCTCGACCTTGCGGCCGTCCTTGTGTATCTCGCCCTCCTCAGGCTGATACAGACCGAAAAGTACGCTCATAAGGGTTGATTTGCCGGCTCCGTTTTCGCCGAGCAGGGCATGTATTTCGCCCTTTCTGAGTTGAAGCGTGATGTTGTCGTTGGCGATTATGCCAGGAAACTTCTTGGTAATATTCAGCATTTCTATAGCATACTGATTTTCCAAGTCACTGTCCCTCCTTCCGTTTTTATGGCCCGGGCGCTACTTGTTTCACGGGGACGGAAACCATATACATATAAGTAAAGTTTACTATATTTGTATGTATAAAGCAAAGAAAATTTAGCGCTTTCGACAAATTTTATACACAAAAAAAGAGAGCCGCCGAAGCGGCCCTCCTGTAAGGCTCAAGCTGAATTACTTGATAGCGCCCTGATCGTCAACGGTGATAACGGTGGCGAAGTCAGAGGCAGCCTTGGAGATATCGTTGGAAACGGTGATCTTGCCGGCGAACATATTGGCTACCAGAGCCTTGTAATCGTCAACGGTGAACTTGCCGTCCTCAAACTGAGTGGAGTCCATTGGGATCTGGACGTAGTTGTCCTCGGGGTTGTCGGATACGAGACCCAGAGTGTCGACCTTTCCGCCGTAGTTGGCGAAATTGCCCGCAACTACTTCGCTCAGCATGGTCTTTACGGTGGGGGCGAGGCCCTTCATAGCGGAGGTAACGGTCATGCCCTCGCCATAATCTTTATCTATCTTGCCAGCTTGGTCAACGTCAACGCCGATGACCTTGCCGCCGACCTTGGCAGCAGCCTCAGCAGCAGAGGTGTAGATACCGCCGCCGCAGGCAAATACGACCTCGGTGCCGTTGGTATACCAGGTGTCCATAACGGCAGTGATGTCGGCGTCACCAATGAACTGACCGCCGTAGACGTAGTTCAGCTTAACATCGGTGAGACCCATAGCAGCCGCAGCGGCGTCAACGCCCTGTACGAAGCCGTAGCCGTAACGCACAACAGCGGGAACAGCCATGCCGCCCAGGAAGCCCAGGTTCTTATAGCCCAGCTTTACGGCAGCGTAGCCTGCCATATAGCCGCAGAGCTCTTCCTGGTATACCGCGCAATACAGGTTGGAGGGGAGCTGATAATCGTCGCCCAGATCGCCTGCGCCTACATCCAGAGCGATGAAGGTAACATCGGAATAGGTGCCTGCGGTCTCCTTGATGGCGCCGGCAAAGGCATAGCCGGGCATTACGACTACGTTGTAGCCTTCGTCGATAGAGGACTCGATCATAGCAACGCGCTCTGCATCGGAGTCGCCGGCGGGCTTGAAGTAGTTGAAGTCAATACCCTTTTCCTCACAGAAAGCCTTGCAGGCTTCGTAGGTGGTCTGGTTGAAGGACTGGTCGGTGATATCGCCGTAGTCGGTGATCATAGCGACCTTGTACTCGGAAGCAGCCTCAGTGGTGGCTTCGGGAGCAGCGGTCTCTTCGGTTGCGGGAGTCTCTTCGGTTGCGGGAGTCTCCTCGGCAGCAGGCTGAGAGCAAGCTACCATAGACAGAGCGAACATGGCTACCATAACAATAGCAATGAGCTTCTTCATGTATAAGTTTCCTCCTTAAAATTATGCAGCTGTATTTTTGTTTGCCGCATTGATGTTTACATTATAACAAATACATTGTACTATTTCAAATATAATTCAGCTATCATAATGTGAAATAGATGTCACAATATAATAAAATCCGATGTGCCGCAAGCTTTTTTCCTGTTTTTCATATTTTTGCTCCAGTTTGGCGCAAATAATATTTGGAGATGCAGCTGATTGATGATACAATATTGCAGAGAATAATGAGGTATAGCCATGTACGGATACATCCGGCCGAATCAGGACGAGCTCAGAATAAGAGAATATACCGAATACAGGGCGTATTACTGCGGGCTGTGTAAATGTCTCAGCGCCGAATACGGCGAAATAGCGCGGAGCGTTCTGAGCTACGACTGTACTTTTATAGCTCTCTTGCTTTCCGGTCTCGACGGTACTGACAATGTGCAAAAGCGCCGCTGCGTATATAAGCCTTTATCAAAGCCGCGCCTTGCCGCAGCCGCCGACGATATGCTGCGCTTTGCCGCCGATATGGATGTGCTGCTGGCCTATTACAAGCTGGAAGACAACTGGCGGGACGACAAAAATCCCGCGGCTGTCTGTGCAAAAGCTGCCCTTGGCGGCGCCATGAAAAAGGCGGCAAACAGGCAGCCTGAAATGGATCGTGCCATATCCCGGGGCCTGAAGGAGCTTGGCGAGCTTGAAAAAGCGAACTGCTCCGAGCTGGATGCCCCGGCAGACGCCTTTGCCCGAATGATGAAATCCGTAGGCCTTTCTGCGCCCATTGAGAACCGGGGAGACAGGATAGCCCTCGCACACACGCTGTATCACCTCGGCCGCTGGGTATATTTAATAGATGCCTGGGACGACAGGGATAAGGATAAAAAGAAAGGCAGCTACAATCCGTTCATCGCGTCAGGCGCAGATAAGGACAGGGCGGAGTTCCTGCTGAACTGTTCCCTTAATGAGGCGATAAACGCTTATCAGCTTTTGAACTTACTATCTCATGAGGGACTGCTGGATAATATAATCCTTGACGGCTGCCCTGCAAAAAACAGAGAGGTTCTTGGAGGAAAAGATGAATAACCCTTATAAGGTACTTGGAGTAAACGAGGGTGCTTCGCAGGAGGAGATAAGGTCTGCATACCTTAAACTCGTCAAGAAGTACCACCCGGACAAGTATACCGATTCCGATCTGAAGGAGCTTGCAAACGAAAAGCTGGTGGAGGTCAACGAAGCCTATGAGATGCTGACAAAGAAAAACGGTCAGAGCTCAAGCTACGCCAACAGGAACGGCAATGGCACCTATGACTCCTACAGCGGCGGATATACCGGCTCCGGAAGCTCATATTCCGGCCCGAATGCTCAGGAATTCAACAGGGCGAGGGCTTTCATCAACCAGAATAACCTTCAGGCCGCCAAGGCGGTGCTGGACGCCATATCCACCCGCAACGCCGAATGGTACTATCTCTACGGCATAATATACCTGCGCCAGGGCTGGTACGATAAGGCCCGGGAATACCTGACGATAGCCTATCAGCAGGAGCCCCACAACCCGGAGTACGCCGCGGCGTACAGCTCGATAAAAAACAGCGGCGGCGCTTATACCAGAAGCACAGGCAACTACGGCTCGTACAATTGCAGCCCCTGCCCGCTCTGCGCCAGTATGCTGTGCTGCAGCTCAATGGGCGGTATGCCCTATATTTTCTGCTGCTGATATGTAAATAAGAAAAACTTAATATTTTTACGCCGATTTGGATTTTATTCTTCTGCCGCTCTGGCGATACTAATGTCAGGAATACGATGGAGGGATAAGGAAAATGAGGTTCAGAGGATTAAAGATACTGCTGCTGGCCGTTACTGCCGCGGCAGTTTTGTTTTTGCTTTGCGGCGCGGTCAAGACCCTTGGTATGGACAGATGGGTGGATTTCGACGTATACAGAATAACAGGCTGCGACAGGACCTCAATAATATACGATGGGCAAAGCGATGTGGTTACCCGCTTACACGGAGTTCAGGACAGGACATGGGTGAGCATCAGTGAACTACAGCCAAGCACTGTGTATGCTTTTATCTCCGCCGAAGACGCGCGATTTTTTGAGCACGAGGGAGTAGACGTCATACGCATCGCCGGCGCTATCGTGGCGGATATAAAGGCCGGCAGCTACGTTCAGGGAGCCTCTACCATCAGCCAGCAGCTCATAAAGCTCAGCCACCTCACCTCCGAAAAAACCATATCCAGAAAGGCTGAGGAGGCAGCCCTTGCCTATGAGATGGAGCGGCAGTACAGCAAGGAGGATATCCTTGAGATGTACCTGAATTACGTTTACTTCGGCGGCGGTTATTACGGTATCGAGGCGGCAGCCGAGGGCTATTTTGGAGTACACGCATCCGACCTTACTCTGGATCAGAGCGCCATGCTTGCAGGGATACTCAAGTCCCCGTCGGGCTACGCGCCACATATAAACTATGCGGCTTCAATAAACAGACGCAACAATATACTCAGGCTTATGCGGGATTACGGCTATATAACCGACGATGAAAAAAAGCAGGCCTCAGCCAGGCGCCCTACCATACTGCACGACAAGAATGAGGAGTACAGCGGCTACTATACAGACGCCGTTACAAAGAGCGCTGCTGCGCTGATGGGAATTACCGTAGACGAGCTGATACGGGGCGGCTACAGCATTTATTCCGCCATGGACAGCGATATACAGCATTACTGCGAGGAGATGTTCAAAAACGGAGAGCTGTTCCCGGCAGAGGATTCAGAGGCTGCAATAGTGGTACTGGAGCCCTCCACAGGCATGGTGGTCGCAATGGTGGGCGGGCGCAGCTACACGGGCGGCATATCCTTCAACCGGGCGACCGATATACGGCGGCAGCCCGGTTCCGTGATAAAGCCTGTTATCGCATATGCACCGGCATTTGAATACCTAAACTATACTGCGGCAGATATGATACTGGACGAGGAGACGACTTTTGCCGATTATACGCCGTCAAATTACGGAAATAAATATTACGGCTGGGTAACTGTGCGGGAAGCCGTGACCAAGTCGCTCAACGTACCTGCGGTAAAGACGCTATCGGCAGTAGGGGTATACAGGGCAAAGGATTTCGCAAAAAGGTGCGGTATAGAGTTTGACGATAAGGACGACAGTCTGGCACTTGCTCTCGGCGGCTTTACCTATGGCGTATCTCCTTTACAGATCGCAGGGGCATATTCCTGTTTTGCCTCAGGCGGTATATACAATACCCCAACGTTGATAAAGAAGATAACCGACAGGAACGGCCTGACGGTATATGAATGCAGGCAGGACAGCCGGAGAGTAATGAGCGAGGCAAACGCCTATATCCTTACCAGCATGCTCAAAAGCGTGGTGACTGAGGGAACGGGCCATCGGCTGAATACGCTTGATATACCCATAGCCGGCAAGACGGGCACCGTTGGCTTGGCAAACGGCAACAGGGATGCGTGGATGGCAGGATACACACCTGAATATACCGCCGTCGTATGGCAGGGGTACGATAGCGACAGGCTGGGGCTGCTGCCGTCCTCCGCCACCGGCGGCACTTATCCTGCGCTGATGCTGTATGAGCTTTTTAACCACATATATCCCGATGGCAGGAGCGGGGATTTTGAAAAGCCTGAAAGCGTGAAGCAGTATTCCATAGACGCAAAGACGCTGAAAAAGCAGCACAAGGCAGTTCTTGCCAACGCCATGACGCCCCAAAGCAGCCGAGTTACCGAATACTTTACGGAAGAAACAGCGCCGGAGGACGTATCGGGCTACTGGGCAGTGCCGGGATCGGCACAGAACCTCCTGGCGGTGCGCGAAGAAGGAGGCGTTATGGTATCTTTCGATTGTCCGGATGATTTCGGAATGTATACCCTGTGGCGCAGCGAAGCCGGCAAGGCGGAAAAGCCGCTTATGACATGGAACGGCCGTGAAGGGCACATAGAGTACATCGACGCTGCAGTCAAGCCAGGAAAGGGTTACAGGTACAGGGTGACGGTAAAGCATGAGGAGCTGCTGATAGGCGATGAGCCGGTAGAAGGGCTGACTACCAGATACGCGTTTGTGCCGGCCGGGCTGGGTACAAGCAGCTCATCCATAAATGAATAAGCTGTGCGTCAAAGGCGGACATATGCGACTGATGTATTGACTATTGCCGAAATTCAGATAAAATATATCATATAATATTATCATTGAAAGTGACGGCAATATATATGGATCTTAAAAAAATCGCCGAAGAAATGCAGCCTCGGTCCATGGCAGCACGGGATTGGGTCTTTCAGGTGATACGCACGGCCATAGTGCGCGGCGAGCTTCCGGGAGATATGCCTCTAAGGCAGGACGAGATATCCACTGCGTTAAGCGTCAGCCATATACCGGTTAGGGAGGCTTTTCGCCAGCTGGAAGCGCAGGGCCTTGTCAGGATATATCCCAACAGAGGCGCTGTAGTCACCAAACTGTCCTGTAAAGAGCTCAGCGACGTCATGGATACCCGCATACTGCTGGAAGTAGGCGCGCTTCGCTTGGCCCTGCCCCATATCATGGAGGAAGATTTGGCGAGAGCCAGGGAGCTATTAGAGCTTTTTTCCAATGAAAAGGATCCCATAAAAGGCGCGGAGCTAAACCTGAAGCTGCATTTTTCGCTGTATGACCCCTGCGATAACCGGACTCTGCTTTCTCTTATAGACCAGATGCACGCCAATGTGGATAGGTATATCACTCCGTTTTTCGGGAAAGAAGAGGTATCGGCAGAACTGTATACCGTTGATGAGCACAGCCAGATTATTTCCGCCTGCGAAAGCAAGGATACCGAGCTCGCTACGGCGATACTCAGGACGCACTTGCAGCGCACAAAGAACCTGCTTCTGAAATCCCCACTTCTTTACTGATTGATTCAAAAGAGCACCCATGGGCCGCGAAACCGCGGCCCTATGTTTTTGGCGGACGGCGCAAGTATATTATATGTTAATACTTTATTTACAATAGTATTATTGACGAATATATTTCTCTGCCTGTAAACTTGAATTATAAAGACGGGTTGGGCTGGTAAATTGAATATTAAAATCTGCTTAAATTTCAAGTATGGAGGTGGTTCTTTTGAACATATGTTCGGAAAGGCAGATGCGGATCATGAAAAGGTCGGTTTTATGCTGCTTACTGATAATGCTTTTGTTGGCGTTATTGGGCTGCCGGGAGAATGGCATTGATTATGAGGCTTATCAGAAGGTGCTGGACGAGGTCAATGCCGAATATGAGACATACTTTACCTTTGAGCAGTTGCCCCCAAATGAAAAATGGGATATAAAGTCTTATGAAGAATTTGCCGTTGACTGCGCAAAAAAAATCGTGGAGTACAGGGCGGACTGTGAGAAATACGGAACGACGATGGAGGAGCTTCTCAAAAACTTTGACGACAAGATGGGAGCTCTACCCGAGGATGATTTTCAGGCCGCCAGCGACTGAGAATGCACCACATAGAAAACGCACTGCCCGGCGATAGGGAAACAAAAGCATGCAGCCACGAGCCTCTAATTTGAGGCTCTTTTTGTATTTTTGCGGCGAAATCCATCATTGTTGATAAACAGGACACAGATATGACGCGATTTTATGTTATAATCATACTGATATAAGATGCACTGGAGGCGATGACGTGCGGTCCGACATATATTCACTGCTGGTATCCGGTATGAGATACTTCTTTGTCGCTGCCATAGTTTATATATTATTCAGGATAGTGTACCACTCTGTATGCGAGTACAATGAACTGCGCCGGGTAAAGAACTGGCTGGAAAAGGGCTATGCAAGGCATATAGAGTTCCTTCCGCCCTTTGATACCAACGAGGACGGCTTCATACTCGCAAAGAGCAATATAATAGGCCGGGGCAGGAAATGCGATATATGCATTGACGACGGCTCGGTGCGCCGCAAGCACGCCAAGATATATGAAAAAGGCGGCTTTGTATACATCCGGCGTTACGGCAGGGCCAATATTCTCATAAACGGCGAGCCCATGGAGCACAAAACGGAGGAACTGGCGGAGGGCGATCTCGTACAGCTGGGCGAGGTCAAGTTTTATTACAGGATGAAGCGGGTGCGCTGCGAGGAGGTAGAAAGTGAACAGGGTTAGGCAGCTGAGCGCGGCGGGGCTTCTGGGCATAGTTATGATATTCGAGCTTGCGGCCTTTGCGCTGCTCTCCTTAAGGGACGAGAGCTTTGACTACAAGGCGCTGATATTTGCAGGCGGCCTTATCGTGGTGCTGCTCTTGCAGTATATAATAATACTGTGGATATCAAAATACGCCGACAGGTTCATACTCGTCATAGCCAATCTCCTTGCGGGCATAGGCATGATAGTTCAGTACAGGCTTTCATACGAGGTAGCCTTTAAGCAGCTGGTATGGTTCGGCATAGGTATAGTTGCCATGATAGTTTGTGTGCTGCTCATGCGGGCGCCGAAATTCTTCAAGACCATGGATATCCCGCTCATGGCGCTAAGCATCGCCATGCTGGGGGTGCTGCTGGTGATAGGCACCGAAAACGGCGGCGCAAAAAACTGGATAAAGCTGGGCGGCATAAGCGTCCAGCCCTCGGAATTCGTTAAGGTGGCGCTGGTGTTCGTCATGGCTAACCATTTTACAAAGGTAAAAAGGACCTGGGACTGGCTGCCGTCTGCAATATTTGCGATAATCGTGGCGGGGCTTCTGGTTGCGGAGCGCGACCTTGGCGCCGCGCTGCTGATATGCGGGACGTATCTTATAATGTTTTACACTGCCACAGGCAAGATAGGCACTACGCTGGTCGGCCTTGGAGCCGGCGCTGCCGGGGCAGTCGCCAGCTATTATATGTTCGACCACGTTAAAGCGCGCGTGGCCATATGGCTCAACCCCTGGGCTACGTATTCAACCAGCGGCTACCAGATTGCCCAGGGCCTCATGGCAATAGCCTCGGGCGGCCTGTGGGGCCTTGGCCTTACCAAAGGACTTCCCAAGAGCATACCCGCATACAATACCGACTACATATTTGCAGTCATCTGCGAGGAGTTCGGCATTGTATTCGGAATTGCCGTGATAGCGCTGTATCTGGTGTTCATAATCCGGGGCGCGCTCATAGCGCTCAACGCCAGAAGCAGGTATCTTATGCTCGTAGCCTTTGGCTGCACGGTGCTCATAACCCTGCAAAGCTTTATAATAATAGCGGGCGTGATAAAGCTCATACCGCTCACCGGCATAACCATGCCCTTCGTAAGCTATGGCGGCAGCTCGATGATAGCCTGCATGATGCTGCTCGGCATACTCGAGGGCGTATCCATACAAAACGGAGAGATGCTTCAGGACGCCATGTACGAAGCCTGCGAGGAGAACGCTTAAGGAAGATCTTATATGAAAAAGGAACGAAAGGACAGCACAAGAAATCACATAAAGGCCATGCTGGCGCTGTTTTGCGTTATGTTCATAGTGCTGAGCGTCTACCTTGGCTACATAGTAAACGTATACGGCAACCGCTGGTTCGCAAGCCCATATAATACAAGGGTAGCAAACAGAAAGGGAACCATCGCCGCCGGTATGCTGCTGGACAGAAACGGCGTAAGGCTCGCCTATACAAACAGTGACGGCAAGCGCAAATACGTGGACGTAAAGTCCCTGCGGCGATCTATGAGCCACGTGATAGGAGACACATACGGCCAGACATTCGGCGCGGAATCCATGTTCGCAAAGTATCTTTTGGGCTTTGACAGCCGCCTGACCGACGAATTCGAGCAGCTCATAGGCACCCAGCAGAAGGTGGGGTCCAGCGTGCTGCTTACTGTGGATTCCGAGCTTTGCGAGTACGCCTACGAATTGATGGATGATTACTGGGGCGCGGTGGTGCTTATGAATTACAAGACAGGCGAAATACTTGCCTCTGTCAGCCAGCCCACGTTTGATCCCAAATATATGGAGGATTACCTGAACGGAGAGAAGGATCTTGCCGCCAGCGCAATGGTGAACCGGGTGACTATGGGGCGCTATACTCCCGGCTCCACATTCAAAATAGTCACGATGATAGCAGCGCTGCGTTATCTTCCAGGCATAGAGAACCGCGCATTCAACTGCGACGGCGCTCTTGTCTTTGATAAAAAGACCGGCAAGTATCTGCCAAACATACACGTTGACGACGAAGAATTCGCCGCCGCCAGCGAAAACATAAAGTATGACAGGGATCAGGAGGGGGCGGAGGACGTGGGCGCGGAACCTGCTGCCAGCGAGCTATACAGTATAGTGAGGGACTCGCACAGCGAATACCACGGCGAGATAGACATATATACCGCCTTTGCAAAATCCTGCAACAACACCTTCGCAAAGCTTGCGATGGAGCTGGGGCCGGCACGGCTCGCCACAGTCGCAAAGGAGCTGGGCATAGGCGACGAATTCCTGTTCAACGATATGATGCTTTATTCAAGCTCATTTGAGAAGGGCAGTACGGATCTGGAGGTGGCATGGTCGGGCATAGGCCAGTATAAGGACCTTATGACCCCCATGCAGACATGTATGCTGACCGCGGCCATAGCCAATGGCGGCGTAATGATGGAGCCGAGGCTTTTGAGCAGGGTAGCGGATGGCAACAACAGGGTAAAATTAACAGCCGGGAGCAGGGTCTATAAGACTGTGCTCACGGCCGCAGAATCCGAAATAATGCAAAAGGCCATGTTCGGAACTGTAAATCACGGTACCGGCAGGAAGGCGGCTCTGGAGAGCTATCAGGTAGGCGGCAAGACGGGAAGCGCCGAGGTATCCTCAAACAAGAGCGTAAAGACCCACTCCTGGTTTACGGGCTTTGTTGCTGATGACGAGCACCCGCTTGCCGTTACTGTGATACTTGAGCAGGCAGGCGGCGGTGCAAGCGCAGCGGCTCCCCTTGCAGGGCAGCTGCTCAAAAAAGCCATAAAACTGGGCTACTGATCTGGTTGAATGTCATAGTAGGCGAGCATGAGGTCAACCATCATGCCATAGCTCTTTACGCCGCTTTTCTGAAGGTTGAATTTCAGATAGCTGTCGTTTATGCTGTCGAACGCCTCCTCGACCTGACCTTCGTATCTGTCCCAGTATTGGTTATAAGCGGCAATATCACGCAGCACAGCGTCGCTGTAGGTTTCCCTCAGGGCTGCCGCTTTGTCCGGGGCGCTTTTATACAGAGCGTTGCCGCAGTTTATCAGCGCGAGCATCGCTCCGGAATATCTTATAGAAGAATCCTCCGAGCTGATGCAGGCGAGATAGGCTATGAAGTTAGCCTCGTCCTCGCGGGCGAAGCCTAAGGAATGGGCGTTTTCGTGAGCCGCGCTGGAAAGGAGCAGGAGCGAGGGCTGATGTGTGTTTACATTCGCCTCTGCGGTAAACGGCATGAAAATGCCGCATATCCCCGCCCATGACATTCCTTCGGAGGCCATCACTCCCTTTGCGGGATAAACCCTGCCTGCAAAAAGGGGATTGTTCTGACTGAGCCTTTCATATGCGGCCGGTATTTTATCGAAATACTTCCTGTAATCCGCTATGTGGAATACGCGGCTTTCATCCTCGGGAACGCTTCTCCTGAGCTCGTTTGCGTCTGCCGAGAGCTTATGGCAAAGCGCTTGAAGCTCCTCATCCGGCCTGGCCTTTACCTCGAGGCCCGCAAGCTGGTAAAGCGTAGGCCGGGAATAGTTAAAGCCCCAAAGAATATAAAACAGGTTCAGCATCACGCCTGCAAATATGGCGAGGGAAAGCAGGAAAGACAGAAAAGCGGCAGGTGACTTTTTCCGCCTTATAAGCCCTACGACGTTTGCTATTACCGCTATGAGCACACCGAGTATAACAAAATACACGAAAAACTCCGCGACGGAAAAGCCAAACAGCGCTGTGAAGCCTCCCAGCGCTCTGCCTATATGCGGGTATATACCGCGGCTGTACAGCTTTTCTACGGTAAACGGGTGCCTTGATGCCAGAGACGGAAGCCACAGGCCCAGAGGTATGAGCAGCAGAAACGGCAGCTTGACCAATATCGGTTTTTTAATGCCCTCAGGGCTCTTTTCCTTAGTAATCATACAGGGATTATAGCATCAGTTCAGGTATTTCTCAACCAACGCCTTTATCCATTCTTCATCGGGAGGTTCTACGACGGTTATTATCTCCTCTCCGTCCTTATCCTCGGGGAAAAGGTATATAACTGCTCTGCGCAGCTTATCCTTGTATACATGCGCATACAGCATCACTGTAGGCCGGTAGCCGGAACAGCCGGCGATAATGGTACACTCGCCCCACGACTGGCCCAGCGCCTTTTCCTGGGGGCTGTTTTTTATTATGGGAAGCGTCACTGCCGCAAGGCCCGATGCGTCGGTCTTCGCAAAGATATCCGCAGAGGGTATTATTATGTCGGCGTTTTTTACCGGCGTAAGATCGTAAGCGTCTACGACGCGAATGCTCAGTCCGCCCCGGTTTTGCATTCCCATACTGCTCAGAAAGAACGCCCCGGCTCCTAAAATGCCGAGCAACACAGCAAATATTGGAAATATATCGCCTTTTTTATGCTTAATTATCAAATCAGCCACCCCGCAGCTTAAATTTATGCGCGCGTCCGGCAATTATGTGTTATAATTAAAATAAGTTTGTTATATTTGTATGCAATTATATTTTTACATATGGAGGTATTTTTTATGAAGCACTTTGCTTGTGAGGCCTTTAAAAAGGAAATGAGACTTCGTGTGGATTTCAACAATATGATGAGCGGCTTCGTCAAGGGCGGCATAACCCCTGAGGAGCTCGAGGCAAACGCAGCGGCATATGAGGCTGCGGCAAGGGCCATGGATGAAAAGCGCGGAAGCATGAAGTGGAGAGAACTGCCCTTCAATCAGGACGAAGTAATTAAGGCCATAAACGCTAAGGCGAAGGATATTCGGGATAAATTCGACGATTTCGTAGTGCTGGGCATAGGCGGAAGCGCCCTTGGTCCCATAGCCGTCCATCAGGCCCTGTGCCATCTCCGCTACAACGACCTTCCCAGGGAGAGGCGCGGAGGCCCAAGGCTCTTTATAGAGGACAACATAGATCCCGAAAGAATGGAGTCTCTGTTCGAAGTCATAGACATAGAGCGTACCATGTTCAACGTTATAACCAAGTCCGGCAGCACCTCCGAAACCATGTCTCAGCTTTTACTTGCTACAAACATACTGAGAGAAAAGCTGGGCGATAGCTGGACTGAGCATGTTGTAGCTACCACCGACCACAGCAAGGGCAATCTCATAAAGATATCAAAGGAATTCGGCCTCGATACATTCTATGTGCCTGACGGCGTAGGCGGAAGGTTCAGCGAGCTTTGTCCCGTGGGCCTCCTGACCGCCGCGGTATGCGGCATAGATATCGAGGAGCTCCTTGCCGGCGCCGCCTATATGGATGAGCTGTGCCGCACGCACGACATATGGCATAATCCTGCCTACATGATGGCCGCTCTGCAAATGAAGGCGGTGGAAAAGGGCTGCAACATAAACGTCATGATGCCCTATGCCGATTCTCTTAAGTATATGGCTGACTGGTTCGCACAGCTCTGGGCAGAGTCCCTTGGCAAGGCTGTACACACTGACGGCAGCGCCGCCCATACCGGCCAGACCCCCGTTAAGTCTCTCGGCGTCACAGACCAGCATTCTCAGGTGCAGCTCTATACCGAAGGCCCCTTCGATAAGGTAATAACCTTCATAGGGGTAGATAAGTACAGGAGCACCGTGGAGATACCCCATGCCTACGACAACATACCCGACGTCGCTTTTTTAAGCGGCCATACCTTCAATGAGCTTATCAAATGCGAACAGTTCGCAACGGAATACGCAGTACAGAAGAGCGGGCACATGAACTGCACGGTGACGCTGCCGGAGGTGAACGCTTTCACTGTTGGTCAGTTGCTATTCTTATTCCAGCTTGAGACCGCTTTTGCGGGTGAGCTGTTAGGTATCAATGCCTTCGATCAGCCTGGCGTTGAAGAGGGCAAGAACGCCACCTATGCGCTCCTCGGCAAGCATGGCTATGACGCGAAAAAGAAGGAGCTGGACGCTGCGCCCAAAAAGGAAGCGCGCTACATAATCTGACGTTTTTGTGAACAAAGCAGCGTTTATGCTGACTGCGTGCGGGATTTAATGTAAAATTAGACGTGCGCGATCCGCGACTGTTTGCCACGGCTGAAAGGAGGGCGCTGAGGTGAAGAAGATATTCCCCATAATGCTCGTGCTGATGCTGCTCCTATGGGGCTGCAGCAAGGAAGAACCCCAACAGGTTTCATCTCCGCCTGAAAGCGCAGGCACTGAAAATGCTGCCGAATCCGCCAATGACGGCGGAATAAGGCTCATGGGCATGATAATACAGGACGATGGCAGCATGAGCGGGTACATGATGATGCACGGCTTTTTGCATACGGTAGAAAACCTCGGCTATCCCGCAAAGCTTTATAGGGTGAAGGGCGATGCATCGGCTATGGTGCAAAAGGCGGTCGATGACGGCTGCACCGGGCTGCTCATACCCGGAAGCTACACCGAGGCGGTAAGGCGCGCCCACGACGCCGGTCTGTACGTCGTATGCCCATATGAGGCTTACAACGGAGACGAGGCGGATGTTAACGTAGTGGCGGACGTTTCTGAGTACATCGAGGAACTGGCCCGCGGCATAGCGGAAAGAATGACTGAGCGCGGGTTAAAGTCGGGCAGGATACTGGTATACGGAAGCAATACCGGCAGCTGCTTCCCGGCATTTGGCGCTGCTGTGAAGGAATACTATCCTCAGTTTGATACTGTAAGCTTTAATAGGACGCCCGGATTAGGTGACGTTGGAGCAATAGACGAGCTTTCGGATTATCTTCTGAACAACCGCGACATAAAGGGGCTTTATGCCTGCGATGAATCCTCTGTACCGGTCGCCGTTAAGGCGCGCAGTAAGGCAATAGCCGCATTTAAGGAGATAGAGGCTGCCGAAAAGGCCTCTGAGAAGGAAACGAAAAAAAAAGAGCCGGAATCCACACCTACGCCGGAACCGTCAGCGGAATCTGCCAAGCCCACGCCAAATCCGGCGCTGCTCAAGCAGATATCCATAACGGCATTCGGCTGCGGCCTAAGTGATGAAAACCTGGAGTTGTTTAAGGATAACGACATATACGGCCTTTGTATAGAGCCGTATTACGATGCGGCTGCTACCGCAACCATGATGCTGGACAGGCTCATGCAGGGCGAGGATACCGCAAAAAAGGTAACAGTAAACCGTCCCATCGCATACGGCGATACCATCGACAAGTACAAAGCCATATATAACGAAGTCAAGGAGCTATTTGACGTAGAGTAAATGTTCGATAAAGACCTGCTCAAAAAAATAGACTGGATAACCATACTGTTGGTCCTGACCCTGTTTATCATAGGGCTTACAAGCATCGCCAGCATCATGGCCGACCCCTTTGACGGCACTGAAGCCAGCATAGCCGACTATCTGGACAAGCTTAACCTGTACTACGTCCAAAAGCAGCTGGTCAACTTCATGATAGGTTTCGCCGCCATGCTGGTTTTCATGGTAGTGGACTATAAAGTATTTAAGTTTCTTATCAAATACGTCTACGCAGCAAACCTGGTGCTGCTCATCATGATATTCGCCGCAGGCAAAACCCGCGGTATAGCAGGCTGGTTCAAGCTGGATTTCATCGACAGGGCGTTACAGCCCGGCGAGCTTTGTAAAATAAGCATAATAGTCACACTTTCAAAATACGTTAGCGACTGCATGGACAAAGAAGGCAAATTCAGGGGACTGGGTTATATAATAAAGACCACTATGTACTGTGCTGTTCCTACGGTCCTTGTAATGATGCAGCCTGACTTCGGCACGGCCTTCGTTTTTATCTGCATAATGGTATTTATATACTTCATAGGCAGGATATCCTGGGGATACATACTCACCGCGGCAGGCGGACTGGCGGTGTGTATGCCGCTGGCATATTACTTCGTTTTGAGCGATTCGCAGCGCGAGCGCATCGACGTTTTCATCAACCCGGAGTCCGATCTGCAAAACTCCGGCTACAACGTGGCCCAGTCCAAAATAGCCATAGGATCGGGTCAGCTTACGGGAAAGGGATTTTTCTCCGAAGGAACCCTTGCTCAGCTGAGGTTCGTTCCGGAGAGGCATACCGACTTCATTTTTGCGGGAATAGTTGAAGGTCTTGGGTTTGTGGGAGGCACAATAATAATCTGCCTGTTCTTTGCGCTAATATTCCGTTGGATATATATTGCCATGCGAACTAAAGACTCCTTCGGCACATGCCTCGTAGTAGGCGTTGCAGGCATGTTTACGGCCCACATATTTGAGAATATCGGCATGACTATAGGCCTTATGCCTGTTACCGGCATACCGCTTCCATTCATAAGCTACGGAGGCTCAAATCTATTAACGAACCTTATAGGTGTGGGCATTGTGGAGAACGTATGGATGCGGCGCCAAAGCAAGAAGCGATGACGGACGAGCATATTAAGTAAATTTTCCTCCCTTTTCGCACATATAATCAAATGTGCATTAAAGAGGAGGTTTTTTTATGGCTGAAAGAATCGATCATAAGGATTTTAGATCATACGAATACGACAGCAGAAGAAATCGCAAGTATACGATACGGTATTTCAGCCGCCCGGAGAGACGGTACAGAAGGGCCGCGGAGAGGTATGAGGATTATAGCGCCGGAGGCTCTATGCTGGTAAAAATGGGCATATGCCTGCTTCTATGCGGACTGGCGCTGGTGACAAAAACAGTTTACAAGGGGGAGGATCTTGCGCAGACTGCCGCAAACCTTACTGAAAAGGCAGAGAATATAGGCGGCGAATACCTCGGCAAGCTGCGTTTTGTAGAGTTGCCCGGTATAATGCAGGTATTTTCCCGTGACTCGCGGCTCAGTCTCAACATAAGCGGCGCCACATATCAAAGCAGCGATGACGGAATGCTGCTGACAGTATCCAACACGGCGGATAAGACCGTACAGTCGCCCGGCAACGGCAAAATAAAAAACGTATCTACCGATGCAAGCGGAAAAGGCGCGGTGGAACTTTGGACGGATGGGGACATAATGATAAGCGTTGATGGCTTCAACGAGCTTTGGGTAGAAGAGGGGCAGCCGGTGAGCCGGGGTGATACGCTCGGCAGCGGCAGCGACAGCCTGAACATCCGCGTATACAAGGGCGGACGGCCTATGGAAGCCGAGAAATTATTTGATGTCGACGCGAATATCCCCGCATGATTCCAAGGATAAAAAGCAGCCCCTTTTTTGCGCTGCTGTGTCTGCTTTGTATTGCAAGCGGCAATATAACGACTTTTCTTATATACATGCTCGCAGTGATCTCGCACGAGTGCGCTCATTGCGTTATGGCAGATATGCTGGGCTACGAAGTATGCTCCATAGAACTTATGCCATACGGCTGCCGCGCAGAGATAGTCGGCATTGTCAGCCATTCGGACGAATTCCTGATAGCTCTTGCAGGACCTGTATTCAGCCTTATCGCATATATGGGCACAGAGGTAACGGGACTTGAAAGCCTAAAGGAACTATCTGACGCCAACATGTACATCGCCCTGGTGAATATGCTGCCGGTATACCCTCTGGACGGCGGCAGGGCGCTTGGTGCGGCGCTGGAAATAGTGGATATAAGACTTCCGTACTGGGCCAATACCGTACTGAATATCGCATTATCTATATTCCTTATATTTCTCGGCTGTATGGCCGAGAATCCTACGGTTACAGTATTTGGCGTTTTTTTGCTGCTGTCGCTGAAAGGGACGGAGGAAAAAAAAGCTTCGAACTATCTCAGAAGAGCGGGGGCTCTGGCCTCTTGCAGGCCTATACGTGTCAGGCACATAGCGCTAAGCGAAAATGCTACGCTGTCGGAAGCGATCTCCTATTCAGGTGGAGGAAAGTATACCGTCATTACTGCCCTTGGCGGCGACATGCGCGAAACGGGCAGGCTGGACAGCGGCTGTCTGAACGAACTTGCGGCCATGTACGGCTGCGATAAAAAAATCAGGGAAGTGCTCCCCTTCATTGACCGTGTGTGACAGAAATGGTATTATATTAACATGGAAAATATTAATTCTTTATTGTATTTTGTCAACGTAAGTTTTTGGAGGTCCTGAAATAATGGGCAAGGAGATAGTAGTAGACATAAACCCGTACCAGACGAGAGTAGTCCTTATGGACAACGGTTCGCCCAGCGAGATATATATCGAACAGAGGGGCAAGGAGCGGTTGGTAGGAAACATATATAAGGGCCGGGTACAGAACGTACTGCCCGGCATGCAGGCGGCATTTGTGGACGTTGGGCTTGAACGCAATGCGTTTCTATACGCAGGGGATGTATTGCCGGACAGCAGCGACTTCCAGTTCGGCGAAGCTCCCGAGCTACATCAGGAAGTGCCAAATATAAAAGATATAGTCAAGCCGGGCCAGGAGATACTTGTACAGGTGCTGAAAGAGCCTGTAGGCACAAAGGGCGTAAGAGTCACTACCCACATAACCTTGCCTGGACGGACGCTGGTTCTCATGCCGATGGTGAACTACATAGGCGTATCCAGAAGGATAGAGGACGAGCGGGAGCGTGCCCGACTGAAGGAGACTATATCCAAGGTAAAACCGGATAACATGGGAGTGATAGTACGCACAGCCGCGCTGGACAAGAGCATTGAGGAGTTCGAGGCGGATATGAGGTTTCTTACCCGTCTTTGGGAGCGCATACAGAAAAAAAGTCAGATGCTCACCGCTCCCCGGCTCATACATGGGGAGGAGCCGTTGGTATTCCGTACCATAAGGGATCTTTTTACCCCTGATATAGACAGGCTAACCATAAACGACCGCGAGTTTTATGAAAAGGTACAGGTGGTAGCAGGCATAATCTCTCCCGCGCTCAAGGATCGGGTGGTATTGCAGGATGAGCTTCCCAACAGGTTCGACGCCCTCGGCCTTGAAGGAGCCATAGACAAGGCTCTCTGCCGCAAGGTATGGATAAAAAACGGCGCGTATATAATAATCGATCAGACCGAAGCGCTGACCACCATTGACGTCAATACCGGCAAATACGTTGGGACGGACAACCTTCAGGAAACCATTACCGCAACCAATTGCGAAGCCGCCAAGGAGATAGCCCGGCAGCTCCGCCTGCGCGATATAAGCGGCATAATAATAATCGACTTTATAGATATGGACGAATCCGGGGATAAGGAAAAGGTCATAGAAACCCTCAAGGAGGAGCTGCGCAAGGACCGCACCAAGTCCAACGTGCTCGGCATAACACAGCTCGGCCTTGTGGAGATGACCCGTAAGAAGTCCAGAAAGTGTATAAGCAACGTATTGCAGACCACATGCCCTTACTGCAACGGCAGCGGCAGGGTGATATCTGCTGAGACGATGCTTCTCAAGGTGCGAAAGAAGATAATGCGCAGTTTTGCTACCGAAAGCTGTACGGGCTATCTGCTCCAGGTACACCCTGACATAGCAAAGATGATATACGAAAACACTACTGAGAGCGCGCCTATCCTGCCCCGCGAGCAGGGCCGCTCCATATGGATACAGCAGGACAGCACTCTGCACATACAGGAATTTCATCTGACGCCGATTACCTCCAGCGATGAGCTCAAAAGTATAAAGTCGCTGGCTAAACTTTATTGATTTTTGTCAGTAGACATAAAAAGGCAACTGTGCTATAATTATTAACCGAGCCGGTTCACCGGCAATGCCAACGTGGCTCAGTCGGTAGAGCAGCTGATTCGTAATCAGCAGGTCAGGGGTTCGAATCCCCTCGTTGGCTCCATCGGGGCGTAGCGCAGCTTGGTAGCGCGTTTGGTTCGGGACCAAAAGGTCGCGTGTTCAAATCACGTCGCCCCGACCAGATAAAAGGTGCTGAAAGCATTATGGCTTTCAGCACCTTTTGTTTTTCTGCGCAGAAAAGCCCGAAGCGCTGCCTCGGGCTTTGGATATTTCGTTATGCTCTTACGTCTTCCGTCCCTTCCTGCTCCTTTTTCTTTCCCTGTACTGCCTCGAGTATGTAGGAGGAGATGGTGACAGTAATGAGGGAGAAGAATATCTTTTTAAAGGGTATGTAGGTGAGGGATAGTGCCAGTACGATAAGATCACTTATGAGGTAGGCTCGAGATAACCGCCAGCCGGAAACCTTGTGAATGAACAGCGCCAGGGCGTCGTCTCCGCCGCAGGAACCGCCGTTTTTGACCACTATGCCCACTCCTACGCCTATAAACAGCGCGCCCAAGAGAGCCGCTAAAAGGGGCTTATCTGCAAGGCTGGGAAGGACAGGGGGGAAGTGCTCCCAAATTCTGAAAAACATGGCCATGCTCAGTGTGGAGAAGGCCGAAATCTCAAGAAAATGCCTGCCCAGCGCACGGAAGGCGAGGGCGTAGCAGATTATGTCTATTATGGGTGTGGCTATAGATGAAGGCAGGCCGAACCAGTGGTTCAACAGCAGTATGAGTCCCAGCGCGCCGCCTTCAGTTATGCCGGATTGGTCGTGGACATTGTATATGCCGAAGGAGCATATGGCTGTTCCGAGCAAAATAAAAAGAAGCCTCCTTAAAGTAAATATCTCGCGAAGGTCTCTCTTTGCGCCTTGAAGCAAGGTTTTAAATGTCATATTATCTCTTTAGTTCGTATTCGCCTTTCTCTGTTTGTGAAGATTTGCCTATATTATACCCGAAACGCGGCTGAGAAACAAGACCGTAGACATTTAGATAAAAATGCTTTACAATTAAAATTAGTGTTTTTTGTGGAAGCACACCGCCTGACTTACAAATGCAATCAAGAGAGGTTATATAATATGTCAAAGCCACTTGTGGCGGTAGTAGGCCGCCCGAACGTTGGAAAATCCACCTTCTTCAATAAGGTAGTCGGCAAGCGCATCGCCATAGTAGAGGATACGCCGGGCGTCACCCGCGACCGAATCTACGGCGACGCGGAATGGCTGGATCACCATTTCGCGTTGGTGGACACAGGCGGTATCGAGCCCATGAAGGACGATATAATAAGCACTCAGATGCGCCGCCAGGCCGAGCTTGCCATAGAGACAGCCGACGTCATCATATTCATGGTAGACGGCCGTGAGGGCATAACCGCCGCCGATGAGGACGTGGCGGATTTACTGCGCCGCTCCAAGAAGCCCATAGTGCTTGCAGTAAATAAAGTGGATCACCCGAAGTATGAGGACTCGGCATACGACTTTTATGCTTTGGGCATAGGCAATCCCATAACGATATCCGCTGAGCAGGGCCTGGGCATAGGCGATCTGCTGGACGAGGTGATATCGTATTTCCCCAAGTGCGAGAAGGAACTGGAGCACGAGGCCATAAATATCGCCATAGTGGGCAAACCAAATGTGGGCAAATCCAGCCTGGTAAACGCGCTGCTGGGTTATGAGCGCACAATAGTGAGCAGCATATCCGGCACCACCCGTGATGCCATAGATACCCCATTCACATGGAACGGCGATGACTTTGTGCTGGTGGACACCGCAGGCATCCGGCGTAAGCGTGCCATTGAGGACGAAACGGTTGAGCGCTACAGCGTCATACGTTCCCTTGGCGCCATACGACGGGCGGACGTTGTGCTTATAGTCATAGATGCCGCAGAGGGACTTAGTGAGCAGGACGTGCGCATCGCCGGCTATGTACACGAAGAAGGCAAAGCCTCCGTGGTTATAATCAACAAGTGGGATGTCATCGAGAAGGACACCAACACCATGAACAAGTTCAAGAGGGAGCTTACAACAGATCTGGCCTTCATGAGTTATGTTCCCATGCTGTTTATCTCCGCAAAGACCGGTCAGAGGGTGAACAAGGTGCTGGAAACGGCAAAATATGCCTATACCCAGAACAGTATGCGCATATCCACAGGCACACTTAACGACGTTATATCCGAAGCTGTAACGGTAACCGCCCCTCCCTCCGATAAGGGCAGGCAGCTGAAGATATACTATGCCGTGCAGTTCGCCACTAACCCGCCTACATTTGCCATAGTGGTGAACGATCCCAAGATAATGCATTTCTCATACCAGCGTTATCTTGAAAATTACATAAGAAAGTCCTTCTCGCTGGATGCAACGCCCATAAGAATTAAAGTACGCCAGCGTGGCAAGAACGACAAACTGAACGATAAGGCATAGGATTCACATAAAATAAAAGCCATCGGATATCCGGTGGTTTTATTTTTATCCCGCATGAACCGCATGCTTTGCACATATAAATCTATTGCACACATTACAGGAGGTGCCTTATGGATAAAAATGAGCTTTACAGGGATATAGCCCGGCGCACAAACGGAGAAATATACATAGGCGTGGTAGGGCCGGTGCGTACCGGCAAATCGACCTTCATAAAACGCTTTATGGACGTTATGGTAATACCCAGCATACAGGACGAAAACGTCAGGGCGCGGCTAACAGACGAGCTGCCCCAGAGCGCCGCGGGAAGAACCATAATGACCACACAGCCCCGCTTCATACCCAATGAGGCGGCGACACTTGAGATAGAGAGCATACGGATAAAGATACGCATGGCTGACTGCGTTGGGTACATGGTGGAAGGGGCCGTAGGCCATGTCGAGAACAACGCCCCCAGAATGGTGCGCACGCCGTGGTTCGACTACGACATACCCTTCGAGGACGCTGCGGAAATAGGTACTAACAAGGTCATCACCGAGCATTCTACCATAGGCATAATGGTGACGACCGACGGCAGCATAACCGACATTAAGCGCCCGGCTTATGTAGACGCAGAGGAGAGGGTGATAGCCGAGCTGAAAAACACAGGCCGGCCCTTTATTGTGCTTGTAAACAGCACCGATCCCTGCGGCGCAGAAGCCACGGAGCTTGCGGCGGCCCTTTCTGAAAAATACGGTGTTATAGCCATGCCGGCAAACGCAATGACAATGGAGCAGGCTCAATTTGAGGAGCTTTTAAGCTCAATGCTCATGGCTTTCCCGATACGTTCGGTAAACGTGGCAATACCTTCGTGGGTAAATGCGCTGGGACCGGATCACTGGCTTGCAAGGCGGGTGACAGAGCCCCTTTTGAATGCCGTCGGAAGCATGGAGCGAATGGGAGACAGCAATGCCCTCCTTGAAGCTTTAAGTGGGATCGAGGGTTACTCAGCCCCCACGCTTTCCTGCCTCGACCTCGCCAGCGGAGAGATGACGGTCGGCTTGGCCCCGGACGACGGGATGTTCTATTCCGTAATAAGTGAAGAGTGCGGCTACGAAATACGGGATGACGCCCATCTGATAGCTTCCCTGAAGGAGTTTATAGTAGCCAAGAAGGAATACGACAGGATACGTTCCGCCCTTGATCAGGCGGCGGCCACAGGCTACGGCACCGTTCCTCCGGACATAGAGGATATGGAGCTTGACGAGCCGGAGATAGTCCAGCGGGGCGGCAGGTTCGGCGTAAAGCTTCGCGCCCACGCCTCCGGGCTGCACCTCATAAAGGTAAATATAGAGTCAGAGGTATCGCCGCTGGTGGGCACAGAGGAGCAGAGCGAGGAGTTTGCGGATTACCTGACCAGCACCTTTGAAAAGGACCCCGGCAAGATATGGGATATGGATATATTCGGAAAGTCGCTATATGAGATGGCGAAGGAGGGCATGGCGTCAAAGGTGAGCAGAATGCCGGAAAACGTACAGCAAAAGCTGCAAAGCACCATTGAACGCATGGTAAACGAGGGCTGTAACGGCCTGATATGCATAATGCTGTAACGGGAAAAATATAGAAAAAACAGCCCATATTTACTATGAGCTGTTTTTTGGTCTGGGTGAGAAGATTTGAACTTCCGGCCTCTTGAACCCCATTCAAGCACGC
>ERZ773147.622-NODE-622-length-42300-cov-8.687584_pt1 | contig 42300 bp, 39 predicted proteins | sample MGYA00580851_ERZ773147 | MGnify/ENA primary metagenome ERZ773147 (study PRJEB29015, sample SAMEA2737818) | human gut metagenome | biome: human gut; feature: human-associated habitat; material: faeces | place: China | collected 2012 ... | reverse complement strand
GTAAGAGGAAAAGGTGGTCTTTTCCACCGAGCTGCGGATAATCTCCAGCCACAGCAGCGCCTCCGTGCCGGGATATCATGCATAAGCACTGCCGCAGCCAGCAGCAGGCGTACGGTAATTTCTTTCATAGGGGTTCTGTCTCCTTTCCTTCGACGCAAAAACGCAGAGCAAACCTGGAATGGGATCAAGTTCGGCTCTGTGTCTCTGCGTCTGGCATGATTGCTCTGTATTCTATTTTTCCACTGTGGGCTGCCACCAGGAAGGTCTGTTTACACTTGGGGCAGAACAGCGGGAAGTTTTCCGGTACGGTATCCTCCCGGATCTAGGTGTGGGTTTTGCCCCAGCAGGCCGGGCACAGCACCCAGTGGATCTTTTCACACTCCATGGGACAGCCTCACTCCCCGTGATGCGCCACACTGGCGATCTCCTGCAGCTGGAAGCGGTATTCCTGGCGGACCTCCGGGTATTTTTCCCGGTCTACCCGGCTAAGGAACATCTCCAGCGGGCGGACCCACAGGCCGCCATCCCCGTACAGCTTGCGGTAAATGACACAGGGCACGCCGCTTTCCGAATCGTGCGCCAGGCCCTCCACCAGGTAATAATCGCCCTTAAAGTGGCGGTAAACTCTGCCGATCTGCAATTCCTGCATGGTGTTGTCCTCCTTAATTTGTCAAGCATATTTTTGCGGATATTTGGAATACCGGGCGGGGGTTGTATTGACTTTTTCGATGTAAAGCGCTAAAATAGCAAGGAGCAGCAAGCCGGCCGCGAGGCACGGCTTGTTCTATGGAAACGGAGAAAATGAAATGAAACATCAAAAAAGCACACGGAGCTTTGCCAGCCGGTGGGGCTTCATTCTGGCCTCGGTCGGCTCGGCGGTGGGGATGGCCAATGTATGGGGCTTCCCCAATAAACTGGGCAGCAACGGCGGCGGGGCTTTCCTGCTGATCTATCTGCTGTTTGTCTTTATTTTCAGCTATGTCGGCCTTCCGGCGGAATTCGCCATGGGGCGGCGGGCGGCCACCGGCACCCTGGGGGCCTACCGCAATGCCTGGGCCACCCGCGGAGAAGCGGCCGGGAAGGTGGGCGGTGTGCTGGGCTGGCTGCCGCTGGCGGGCTCCCTGTGCATCGCTATCGGGTATGCTGTCATTGTTACCTATGTACTGAAAGCGCTGGTGGATTCCCTAACCGGCACCCTGATGACCGCCGATGCCGCCGCCTGGTTCGCTTCCTTTTCGGCGCAGCCCTATTCGGTGGTGCCTTATCACATCATCGTAGTGGTGGGCACCCTGCTTACGCTATTCCTGGGTGCGCACAGCATAGAGAAGACCAATAAGATCATGATGCCGCTGTTTTTCCTCATCTTCCTGGTGCTGGCGGTGCGGGTATTTTTCCTGCCCGGCGCCGCGGAGGGATATCGGTTTATGTTTACTCCGCGGTGGGAGGCCCTGACAGACCCCATGATCTGGATCTGGGCCATGGGGCAGGCGTTTTTCTCGCTTTCGGTCACCGGCAGCGGCATGATCGTCTACGGGGCTTATCTCTCTCCGCAGGAGGATGTGGTGGGAGTGGCGCAGCATACCGCCCTGTTTGATACCATCGCCGCGGTGGTGGCCGCGCTGGTTATTATCCCGGCCTGCTTTTCCTACGGGCTGGATGTAGGCGCGGGACCCAGCCTGCTGTTTGTCACGCTGCCCACCATTTTGCAGGATATTCCCCTAGGTCAGCTGTTTGCCATTATCCTGTATATTGCCATGATCTTTGCCGGGGTCAGCTCGCTGCAAAACATGTTCGAGGCCGTGGCGGAATCGCTCCAGAACCGGTTTCCCCGGCTGAGCCGCACCGCTACCCTCATCATCCTGGCCGTACTGTGCCTTGGCTTCGGCATCGGTATGGAGACCATCTCCCAATGGGGGCCGTGGATGGATCTTGTTTCCATCTATATCATCCCCATCGGCGCTACGCTGGGCGCTGTTTCCTGGTTCTATGTAATGAAAAAGGACGAGCTGCTTTCGGCCATCAATACCGGCAGCGGGAAGACCCGCGGCCGCCTGTGGTATGGCATCGGCCGGTACCTTTATGTTCCGCTGGCTGTTATCCTGTGCTGCGTTGCCCTGTTTATGAAGGTCGCGTTCTGATCCCATAAAATACTGCCTCCCGCCGGAGAGCCCGGCCGGGGGCATTCCTTTGCGAAAAAAGGGAGGTACCCACACCGGTATCTCCCTTTATGTATTACGGCTTACAGCACTACCCGCAGTACAAAGCGGTCATCCACCACCGAGAACTGGCAATTGCCGTGCAGCTTTTCCGCCACATAACGGATGCTTTGGCTGCCAAAGCCGTGGCCTTCCTCCTTGGCTACCGGCAGGCCGTCCCGCAGCTCCGGGGCCTCGGCAAAGGTATTCTTGATGGAAATGAGCAGCTTGTTTTCCTTCATGCGCAGGTCCAGCTCGATATAGCGTTTTTCCGGCGGCAGCTTTTTGACCGCGTGTATAGCATTTTCCAGCGCGTTGGAGAGAATGGCGGTCAGATCCACCTCGGAATAGGGCAGTTCCTCCGGTATCTGCACCGAGTATTTGAACTCGATGCCGCCGGCTTTAATCTTTTCCTCGTAGGAGGAGAGGATCAGATTGACTACCTCATTTTTGCTGTAACACTGGGTGGCGGTATTATCGGTGGCGGTGATGACCTCGCGGATGAATTCCTGCGCCTTTTCGGTCTCGCCATTTTCGATGTAGCCGGAAATATTGGTGAGGAAGTGGCGCATATCATGCCGCAGGATGGAAATTTCATATTGGGAGCGTTTGATTGCCTCGATCTCTTTTTCGGACTGAGTACGCTTCATTTCCATCAGCTGGTTGCGCAGCTCCGCTTCCCGTTTTTCCTCATACTGCTTAAAATACATGAACAGGAACAGGATGTAGGCGATGCACAGCACAAAGCCCAAAAATTCCGTTACGACCTCCCGGCCGGAATACAGCAGCGTGGTATATACGCCGGTGATATAATCAAACACATAGTAGACTAGGGGCATTAGGCCCAAGATGAGGAGGGACCGAGTGGGCTTTTGCAACAGCTGCGCGGTAGCATCGGAGACAAACCGTATAAGGATAATGAAGGTGATGACTGTGACGGTGATGCGTACCGCGTAGTAGATCCACATCTGGGGCATGGCAGCATAGGCCACCAGGCCCACCCACTTGCTGATCTGGCAGCAAAGATAGGCAGTAAGCACCGAAAGGACGGAAAGCGCCGGTTTGTACTTATAGTAGCGGGAAAGGAACAGCACCAGCGGCAGGTGGATAATAAGAGGATAGATTTTTTCGGTACCCTCGGTGCCCAGGCCCAGGTAAGCAGCGATATAGATGATTCCCACCGCGCCGGAAAAAATGAGCAGAGTAAAGACATTGTGGCGGTTCATGCGAACGCCCAGGAAGGCTGCAGATATGTAAACGCCAAACAGAAGTGTAGTAGCATTATGCAGCACAGCCAATATGCTTTCCAGCATGGAGGTCCCTTCTTTCTTTATTCCTCTTGGAACATATGCGCGAAATAAGCCTCCTGAAAGGCTTTGCCGTAGCCCCTCGCGATGGGAATGCTGCGGCCGGATTTGGTAAAGATCTCGTTATTATTAAAGTGATCGACATTGGGCAGGTACACCAGGTAGCTGCGGTGGCACTTGAAGAACCCGCTGCTGACGGTCAGGCGCTCCTCAAAAGAACGCAGCGGTTCGGAGGTTTCCACCACCTTATCTCCGCGCAGATAGAATACCACCCGTTTATTCTGGGCTTCAGCGTATTCGATGTCGTGGAAATAGAGCTTCTGGAAGCCGAAGGAGGTCTTCAGCACCATGTTTTTCGGCTCCGCCTCGAAAAGGTGGCTGCAATCCTCCAGGGCCCGTCGCAGCCGCTCGTAGGTGATGGGCTTGAGCAGGTAATCCTGTGCCCTTACCTCGTAGGATTCCAAAGCGAATTCCGGAGAGGAGGTCAAAAAGATGATCTTTACCGCAGTATCCTGCGCGCGCAGCTCCCGCGCGGTATCCATCCCGTTCAGCAGCGGCATCACAATATCCAGCAGGATGATATCCATGCGGAAGGCCGCGTTTTTGGCGATGAGCTCGTCCCCGTTATCAAAGGGATACAGCTCGGTGGGGATCCCGCTGTGATCCGACCAGATGCGGATCATCTGCACCAAGCGCTGCCGGAATTCTCTATCGTCATCACATACGCCAATGCGCAGCATGCCCCTCACCTCCTCTTGTCGTTAGTCTTATTCTATTTTATCCATGTCGATTTTGCAACTATATCGCGCTGCATTTCACACCGATTTTTTCGCATTTCGCACTTGGGCCATTTTCACTTGCTTTCCCATGCTACAATGAAGACAATTAAATAGTGTACTCTTGTCGCAATTATCCTTTTGTACCCAATCAACATGGAGGAACTACCCTTGAAAAAAAGAATACTGAGCTCTTTGCTGGCACTCTTTCTGGTGCTGGCCTTTGGTGCGTGTGGAGAAGATATCTCCACGCCCGAACCCAACGCCGAGGCCGGCACCTGGGCCATCTACTGGTACCTGTGCGGCAGCGACCTTGAATCGAACGGCGGCTTTGCCACCAGCGACCTGATGGAAATGATGGAGGTGGCCCTGCCTGAGAATGTCCGGGTCATCATCCAAACCGGCGGCGCCAAGACCTGGCAGAACAATGTCGTCGATGCTGATATTCTGCAGCGCTATGTGTATGATAGCGAGGGGCTTACCCTGGTGGATGAGCTGCCCCCCGCCAGCATGGGCGATGCCGCCACGCTGACGGATTTTCTGCGCTACTGCAAGCAAAATTACCCGGCTGAAAAGACTGCCGTTCTCTTTTGGAATCACGGGGGCGGCTCGGTAAGCGGCGCGGCCTTTGATGAACGCTACGGCTATGACTCCCTGACCCTGGATGAGATGCATACTGCCTTTGGCAGGGTATGGGAAGCCGATGAAAACAATCCGCCCCTGGAGCTGGTAGGCTTTGATACCTGCCTGATGGCCACGGTGGATGTGGCGGGCACCTTTGCCGGTACCGCGCACTATCTGGTGGCCTCCGAGGAAGTGGAGCCCGCCAACGGATGGGACTATACCGGCTGGCTGGGCGCCCTGGCCGCCAATCCCGCCATGGACGGCGCCGCACTGGGTGAGGTCATCTGTGATGCCTACTACGCCGGCTGCCAGGCGGTGGGCACCCACAGCAACGCCACCCTTTCCCTAACCGACCTGACCCGCACCGGCCCGCTGCTGGAGGCCTATGAGGCCTTTGGCGCTGAAGCGCTGGCCGCTGCCTGCGAGGATCCCGGGTTCTTCTCCCGGTTTGCCCGCATTGCCGCGCAGAGCGAAAACTACGGCGGCAACACCCGTGAGCAGGGCTACACCAACATGGTGGATCTGGGCCACATGGCCCGGCAGAGCACCGGCCTGCTGCAAACCGCCGGAGATGTGCTGAATGCCCTGGAGGACTGTGTGCTGTATCGGGTCAGCGGGCCCTACCGCGCCGAATCCACCGGCCTTTCCTGCTACTATTCCTACAATGGCGACCTGAACGATCTGTATGGCTACACCAATGTCGGCGCCGGCCAGGCGTTCAAATATTTCTACTCCTACGAGCTGACCGGCCAGTTGGACGACGCCGGGATGGAGTATATCTCCGGCATGAACTACGAGGAGCTGCCGCAGATACAGAGCCTGGCCGCTATGGGTTGGGACGGTATGCCGCTGCAGGTGGATGAGAACGGCGTTTCCCATCTCACCCTGGGGCCGGAAGCCGACAGCATTTTGGCGGGCATCGGCTTTTCGCTGTACTATTTTGATGAAGAAAACGATATCATGCTGCTTCTTGGTACCGATAACGACATGAACGCTGACTGGGAAAACGGTGTCTTCTCCGATAACTTCCGCGGCGTATGGGGCGGCATTGATGGGCATATGGTCTACATGGAGCTATGCTTTGAGGGTGAGGATTATAACCTTTACTCCGTGCCGGTGCTGCTGAACGGCGAGCCCTACAACCTGCAGGTCGCCTACGACTTTACCACTGAGGAATGGAGTATCCTGGGGGCCCGCCAAGGCATTGGCGAGGCCGGTATGTCCGATAAGGAGCTGCGGCGGCTGCAGCCCGGCGATACCCTCACCACCATCTGGTATCTCTCCTCCTATTCCGGGGAGGATGGCCTGGAGGCCTATGCCGTGGAGGAGCTGACCGTGACCGCTGATACCTCTTTTGCCGAAATGGAGCTGCCGAACGGCCGCTACGGCATGGTATTTGAGATGCGCGACGCCATGGATAATTACGCCTACTCCGATAGCGTATTCTTCCTGTGCGAGGGCGGAGAAATCTCTACCCTAATCTACGAATGAACCATTATTACCGTTATAGACCGCACTCCGCGGTTTATATAAAAGAAAAATTTTTTTGGAGGAACCAAACCATGAACAAGAAACTGCTTGCAATCCTGTTGGCTGCTGTAATGCTGCTGGCGCTGGCCGCCTGCGGCGATGAGCCCGCCCCCACCCCCGATCCCGATCCCAACCCCGTGGAGACCCCCGAAGGCGGCGATGAGCCCCAGAGCGTCCTGACCATGTACACCTTTATGGATACCGCTCCCGAGCTCGTCGACACTTCCTGGTCCTTTATCGGCGGCTGCGTTGATGGCAAAATGATGACCGAGGATGAGGTCGCTGCTGCCTTGAGCCAGCTGGACGACTACTATATGTTCTACTTCAATGATGAGTCCACCGTCACCCTGTATGAGGGCGCCGATACCGCTACCACCGGCACCTATTCCGCCGCTAACGAAACCACCGTTAAGATCGAGGTCGGCGGCGTGACCTATGCCGCTGTCTTTGCCGAGGGTGAGAACGGCCCCATCATGGTCGCCCTGCTCAATTCCACCGGCACCAACGCCCTGATCTTCGAGATGGTCGTTGAGGGCTGATCCCCAAAAACCGCATAAAAAATCCGGGCAGGAGGCCAACGCTTCCTGTCCGCCTTTTTTCTGTGCCGCCCATGCCGCCCCGATCCCGGGCGCCCCATCCGCTTTTCAGGGTCGCCCTGCGCTTCGCTCCGGGCAACCCTTTCCCGCTGCGGGGCGCCCTGCCGTCAGCGTCCCTCCCGTTCGGCCTGCCGGCGGGAAAACTCGCAGCCGCAGTAGGGCTGGCGGTACAGACCATATTCCCGCGAAAGCGCGATGGACCGCTGATAGCCGCCCTTTTTCTTAAAATCAGAGGGCAGGTATTCCACCCCATACCGCTTGCCCAACTCCTGCCCAATGGCATTGAGCAGCGGAGCGTTTTTATGGGGGCTTACCGTAAGCGTGGTGGCAAAAAGGGGAAATCCTTTCTCTTGGGCATAGGCCGCCGCGCGTTCCAGCCGCAGCCGGAAGCACCGTTCACACCGGCTGCCGCCCTCAGGGGCGTCCTCCAGGCCGGCCGCAGCCCGCAAAAAGGCCTCGGAGGAGATGGAATCCTCCACCACCGTCACATCCCGGCAAAAGGGCGCCTCGGCGCAGAAGCGCCGCAGCTCCGCCAGCCGCTTTTGGTATTCCGCCGGGTCGGTGATATTGGGATTGCAGAAAAACAGCGTAATGGAGAAATATTGGGTCAGGTACTCCAGTACATAAGAGGAGCAAGGCGCGCAGCAGGCATGCAGCAGCAGCGGCGGACGGGACACCACGCACAGCCGCTCTATTGCTTTTTCAGTCTCCCGCTGGAAGTTCGGTTTTTCCATTTTACCGCGCCTCTTTTCCGCTTTACTATCCCTATTATGCCACACCCGGCCCCAAAAGAAAAGCCCCCGCTAATGGCGGGGCTTTTGCTCAGCTGCCGTGCGTGCGCACCAGCAGCCGGTCCAGGTTATTGTGCTTGCGATAGGCTTCGCAGTACAGGCGGGTGCACTTCTGGTACAGGGCAAATTTCTTCCGGGCGGATTCCTCATCGCCGTATACCTTCCAGGTGCCCACGCACTTGGCACAGCGGGCGCCATGCCGGATAAATCCGCTGACATCCTCCGCCGGATAACCCAGGAACAATCCGATCTCATGCGGAAAATCCTTTCCCCTGTTCAGGCGGCGCACCAGCTCCACCACACAGCGCTCGGGGTCTTCGGTGGGGTAGCGCTTTTCCCTCAGAATGGCGCGTGCCCCCTGCTCCCGCAGGTCCCGCCGCAGTTTTTCCGGGCGATACATGTAGATGAGCTCTCGGTCACCCAGGCTTTTTACCGGTACCAGCCGGATACCACAGGGCACCAGCCGTTGGTTCAGTCGGCGGATACTCTGCCACAGCGTGCGGGTATCCTCCGCTGGGCAGCTGAATAGGTTTCCTGTTTTTAGCCCCGCCATGGTGGGGCTGCACTGCTCCACCACCAGTTCTTCCGACATCCCGACGCCCCCTTTCCGCTTGTGCTGTTAGTATATCATTTTGGCTCCGCTTTATTTACGCTGGAACAGCCCGCCCAGGCCGTGCTTTTCCTCACAGGGCGCGGTGGTCACGCTTTTCAACTCATAGCCAGTCTCGGCGATCACCGCCCGCAGGCGTTCCTCCTCCAGCGGTTCCTCACACTGGATGACCGTTTCGCCCTTGGTGTGGCTGGAGCTCACCTTCTTTACAGCAAAGTGGCTGCGGATGGCATCATTGATATGCGCCTCACACATGCCGCAGGCCATACCATCCACCTTCAGCGTCATCTGTACCATCTCACTCATCCCTTCTTCTCCGCCGCGTTTTTCAGCAGTGTTTTTATTTTGTATTTGATGTAACTGAGTCCCGCGGCCACCGCCAGCAGCAGCGCCGCAGTCCAGCACAGTTCCTGTATGTTCATGGGGTCCTCCTTAGGAGGCCGCCTCTTCTACCGTCTGGTGGTCACACAGCCCCGCCAGGCTTTCTTCCGGCACCTGCGCCAGCAGCTGGCAGATCATCGTCTGCGGCTCCGGCAGCTCCGGGAAGCCCTGCCGCAGCAGTGCCGCCGCGCTGTGGTAGTACCGCTGGTACCGCTCGGCTGTTCTGCTGCCGTATTCGGTCAGCGAGACCGCCCCGCGGGTGCCTTTCTTCACTAACCCCAACGCCGTCATGGTATCCACCATATTGTGGACGCTGGGCGGGGAAAGCTCTAGTGCCGCCGCCAGATCGACGCAGCGGGTGTGTCCGTTTGCGGCAGTCAGCCGCAGCAGCACCAGCAGGTAGCGGATATGGGCGGCCGTCAGTGCGTTTTGGTTAGCCATTGCTTACCTCCTGTTAAGGCAAAGGGGAAACGCAGATGCTTCCATCCGCGTCTCCCCGCCTGTTGCTTTGTTACTTCTGGTGGCAGGAGCCCGACATGGCGCAGTGGGCACAGTTGCAGCCACAGCTGGATTTTCCTTTTTTCTTGTCCTTTACCAACTTCCGGATGATGAGTACAACAACGAGAAGCAATACGGCCGAGATCAGAATCGTACCGATATTTTCCGTGATCCATGCTAGCATAAGTCCGACTCCTTTCTGTTATGTCTATGGTCTAAAGTGATTTTGCGAATTACATCTCTACCTTGGTGGTCAGCTTGGTGGCCTCCTTATAGGGGCGTACCAGCATGTAGATGATAGCAGCGAGTACAATGACCGCAGCGATCACACCAATGATATTGGCATTGCCGGTGAACAGGCCGCCGAACTGGTTGATCATCAGGGCTACCGCATAGGCAAAGCCGCACTGATAACCGATAGCGAACCAGGTCCACTTGGGGCTGTTCATCTCACGCTTGATAGCACCGATGGCCGCGAAGCAGGGAGCGCACAGCAGGTTGAATACCAGGAAGCTGTAACCGGTGATGCCGTTGAACGCAGCCGCGATAGCATCATATACCGTACCGGCGCCGCCGCTGTACAGTACGCCCAGCGTACCAACGATGTTTTCCTTCGCAACCAGACCGGTGATAGAAGCAACGGTCGCCTGCCAGTTACCCCAGCCCAAAGGTGCAAAGATCCAGGCGATGGCATTGCCGATCTTGGCCAGGATGGAAGCGCTGATCTGCTCCTCCTCCAGCATACAGAACTGACCATCCAGCCAGCCGAAGCGGGAGGTAAACCACACAAAGATGGTGGAAAGCAGAATGATGGTACCGGCCTTCTTGATGAAAGACCAGCCGCGCTCCCACATGGAACGCAGGACATTGCCCAGCGTGGGCCAGTGGTATGCAGGCAGCTCCATAACGAAGGGAGCGGGATCGCCGGCAAACATCTTGGTCTTCTTCAGCATGATACCGGAAATGATGATGGCAGCCATGCCGATGAAGTAAGCGGAGGTGGAAACCCAGGCGCTGCCGCCAAACAGAGCGCCGGCGATCATGCCGATGAAGGGAACCTTGGCGCCGCAGGGGATAAAGGTGGTGGTCATGATGGTCATCCGGCGGTCACGCTCATTCTCGATGGTACGGGAAGCCATAATGCCGGGAATACCACAGCCGGTACCGATGAGCATGGGGATGAAGGACTTACCGGAAAGGCCGAACTTACGGAAGATACGGTCCAGCACGAAGGCGATACGGGCCATATAGCCGCAGGCCTCCAGGAAAGCCAGCATCAGGAACAGCACCAGCATCTGGGGAACAAAGCCCAAAACAGCGCCGACACCAGCCACAATACCGTCAAGAATCAGACCGGAGAGCCAGTCGGCAGTGCCGGCAGCTTCCAGGGCATTGCCTACCAGTACAGGAATACCGGGTACCCATACGCCGTAGTCGGCGGGGTCTGGCTCCTCCCCGATCCTCTCGATGGTCGCCTTGGCCTTTTCATAGTCTGCCATGGTCGCCGTCTCGGTGGAGACAGCAAGGGTTTCCTCATCTTCTACCTCATAGGTAAAGGTGCCATCTGCGGCCAGCGAGCCATTTTCTTCGATGTAGGCATCATAGCCGTCTACGATTAGGGAAGCCTTGCCGTATTCCTCGGCAAGATCACCGTAGCCGCCATCAATGCCCAGCAGGTGCCAGCCATCGCCAAACAGGCCGTCGTTGGCCCAGTCGGTCGCGGGGGCGCCCACGCCCACCATGGCCACCCAGTAAACGATAAACATCACCGCGGCAAAGATGGGCAGTCCCAGCCAACGGTTGGTCACTATGCGGTCGATGCGGTCGGAGGTGGAAAGGCCGCCGTGGTTCTTTTTCTTGTAGCACGCCTTGATGACCTCGCCGATGTAAATATATCTTTCATTGGTGATGATGGACTCGGCATCGTCATCCATTTCGGTCTCTACGGCCTTGATGTCATTTTCGATGTGCTCCAGTACGCCCTTATCGATATTCAGGGAGGAAAGCACCTTATCATCACGCTCAAAGATCTTGATGGCATACCAGCGCTGCTGCTCTTCGGGCATATTGTGCACGGCGGCCTCCTCGATATGCGCCAGTGCGTGCTCTACGCTGCCGGAGAAGGTGTGCTGCGGAACGGTCTTGCTGTTCTTGGCGGCATCAATGGCAGCCTCGGCGGCAGCCATCACGCCGGTACCCTTCAGGGCAGAGATCTCTACGATCTTGCAGCCCAGCTGGCGGGAAAGCTCTTCTACATTGATCTTATCGCCGTTTTTCTTTACCAAATCCATCATGTTGATGGCGACGACGACCGGGATGCCCAGCTCGGTCAGCTGGGTGGTCAGGTACAGGTTACGCTCCAGGTTGGTACCATCAATGATGTTCAGGATGGCATCGGGGCGCTCGCCCAGCAGATAATTACGGGCTACTACTTCTTCCAGGGTGTAGGGGGAAAGGGAGTAAATGCCGGGCAGGTCGGTGATGGTAACGCCTTCGTGCTTCTTCAGCTTACCTTCCTTTTTCTCTACGGTAACACCCGGCCAGTTGCCTACAAACTGGTTGGAGCCGGTAAGAGCATTGAACAGGGTAGTTTTACCGCTGTTGGGGTTACCGGCCAGGGCAATTCTTACATCCATGCGTTATGGCCTCTCTTTCTGATGATCTTGATTAGCGCTCGCTAACCATGTGTCGTTAAAAATGCGGGATTCAGTCTCCCGCCGGGTCTTGCTTATTCTACCTCTATCTGTTCGGCATCGGCCTTGCGCAGAGAAAGCTCGTACCCGCGCACCGTTACCTCGATGGGATCGCCCAGCGGCGCTACCTTGCGGATATAAACCTCAACGCCTTTGGTCAGGCCCATATCCATGATGCGTCGCTTGATGGCGCCTTCGCCGTGGATCTTTACCACACGGACGGTCTCGCCGATCTTGGCCTCTTTCAGATTTTTCATCGTCTGGTTCCTCCTTCTTGTCACATTTTGCTTTTGTAGTGTAAAAAGGCATTGCTGCCGTTATACCATTATTTTTACTGCCATCTCCTTGCTGATGGCCACGCGGGCTTCCTTTACATTCACTATCACATTGCCGCCCAGGGTGTTTACCACGGTCACTTCACCGCCCACCACAAAGCCCAGATTCTCCAAATGGCGTTTTACCTCCGGGCTGCCGCCAATGCGCTTGATGATATTTTCTTCCCCTACCTGCGCCAGGCTTAAAGGCATCATTTGTCTGTCCTCCGTTCCTCAGCCGGTGTCTTTCTTTTGGCTGATGTCACTTTGCAGTTAGCGCCTGCTAACCATGCATTATAATACAAAAACCGCCCTCTCTTGTCAATGGATTTTTCTCAAAAAAAATTCTCCTCCCGCATTTTCGGCAGTCCTGCCATCAGGTTAGCCTTGACTAACAAAAAACTTGTGCAGTTTGCCGAGGCTAACTTGAATTCTGCCCCGCCGCATTACAGTATTGCTCCTTTTTTATGGAGAATTTCCCCCACAGCCTTGCACTTTGCCCCAAAAATGTGTAAACTATACTCGTAAGGTCTTATTTGCGGCCCGTCCATCTCTTATTATGTAAGGAGTATTCTATGCTGGAATTGCAACACATCAGCTACGAAACCGAAGAAAACCGTGAAATACTGCACGATATCAGCCTGACGATCCAGGACCGCTTTGTGGCCATCACCGGCCCCAATGGCGGCGGCAAATCCACCCTGGCCAAAATCATTGCCGGTATTTACACCCCCACCGCGGGGCGCATCCTGCTGGATGGCGAGGACATCACCGCCCTTTCCATCACCGAACGCGCCCGCCGGGGCATCAGCTATGCCTTTCAGCAGCCGGTGCGCTTTAAGGGCCTACGGGTCGGCGACCTGATGAACCTGGCCGCCGGAAAGGACGCCAATATCGCCGAAGTCTGCGCCTACCTCAGCGAAGTTGGTCTTTGCGCCCGGGATTATATCGACCGTGAGTTGGATGCCAGCCTCTCCGGCGGTGAATTAAAGCGCATCGAGATCGCTATGGTACTGGCCCGCGGCACCGCCCTTTCGGTCTTTGATGAGCCGGAAGCCGGCATCGACCTTTGGAGCTTTCAGAATCTCATCCGTGTCTTTGAAAAGATGTACGAGCAGACCCGCGGCAGCATCCTCATTATCAGTCACCAGGAGCGTATCCTTAATATCGCCGATACCATCGTTCTGCTGAAGGATGGCCGCCTAGCGGAATGCGGTCCCCGGGAGGAGGTCCTCCCCCGCCTGCTGCGCAATATCGATACCGCCCCGCCGGTGTGCAGTATGCTTTCCGATCCCATCAAGGAGGTGCGCTGACCATGATTGACGAAATCCAGAAACGATTGCTGAAAGAGGTCGCCGATCTCGACAGCCTGCCCATCGGGGCCTACAATATCCGCGCCAACGGCGCCCCCGCCGGGCGCAATACCACCGCCCATATCAATATCGTCACCAAGACCGATAAGCCCGGTATCGATATTATCATCGCCCCCGGCACCAAAAATGAAAGCGTCCACATCCCCGTGGTGGTCAGCCAGACCGGTCTCAAGGACCTGGTCTACAATGACTTCTATATTGGCGAAAACGCCGATGTGGTCATCATTGCGGGCTGCGGCATCCACTGCGCCGGGGCCGAGGAAACCTCCCACGACGGCATCCATACCTTCCATGTGGGGAAAGGCGCCCACCTACGCTATGTGGAAAAGCACTACGGCGAAGGCGAAGGCCGCGGCAAGCGGGTAATGAACCCCACCACCATTGTCTACCTGGAGGAAGGGGCTTCCATGGATATGGAGACCACCCAGATTGCCGGCGTGGATGACACCCTGCGCAAAACCGGTGGCACCCTGGCAGCCGGCTCCACCCTTACGGTGCACGAAAAGATCATGACCACCGGCGACCAACACGCCATCACCGATTTTGCCATCGATCTGAACGGTGAGAACTGCAGCACCGATGTGGTAAGCCGCAGCGTGGCACGGGACCACAGCAAGCAGGAGTTCCGCAGCAGCATCAATGGCAACAATGCCTGCGCCGGTCACAGCGAATGTGACGCCATCATCATGGATAAGGCCTGCGTCATCGCCACCCCGGCCCTTACCGCCAACCATGTTGATGCCGCCCTGATCCACGAAGCCGCCATCGGCAAGATCGCGGGTGAGCAGATCATCAAACTGATGACCCTCGGCCTGACCGAAGAGGAAGCCGAGCGGGAGATCGTCAACGGATTCCTAAAATAAACGAAGGAGGCTCATCCCATGAATATTACCGAACGCTTCTTAAAATATGTGGGCTACGGCACCAACAGCGATGAAAAGAGCGAGACCTGTCCCTCCACCCCCAATCAGCTGGTGCTGGGGGCTGCCATTGCTGAAGAACTGAAAGCCCTGGGACTTACCGATGTAGAGCAGGATGCCGATGGCTATGTTTACGGCTATCTCCCCGGCGAGGGCGAAGCCCTTGGCCTTATTGCCCACATGGATACCAGTCCCGCCGTCAGCGGCGATCACATTAAGCCCCGCATTGTCACCTACCCCGGCGGCGTACTGGAGCTGGGCGCTTCCACCCTTTCCCCCACCGATTATCCCTTCCTGGAGGAATACATCGGCCAGGAGCTTATTGTCACCGATGGCACCACCCTGCTGGGCGCCGATGATAAAGCCGGTGTGGCGGAGATCGTTACCCTGTGCGAGTACCTGCTGGCTCACCCCGAGGTAAAGCATCGTCCCATTGCCGTCTGCTTCACCCCCGATGAGGAGATCGGCCGCGGCACCGACCGCTTCCGCATGGATCGCTTCCCTGCCAAGGAAGCCTATACCGTGGATGGCGGCGAGCTGGGCGAGATCGAGTATGAAAACTTCAATGCCGCGGCGGCGACGGTCAAGGTGCGGGGGCTCAATATCCACCCCGGTAGTGCCAAAAACAAAATGAAGAACGCGGCCCTGCTGCTGGCGGAATTTATCGGCCTGCTGCCCGCCGCCGAAACTCCCGCCCACACCGAGGGCTATGAGGGCTTCTTCCACCTCTGCGGAATGTCGGGCGATGAATCCTCCGCCGAAGCGGCCTACATCATCCGCGATCACAACCGGGAAAAGTTCGAGACCCGCAAGGTGCTCATGCAGCAAACTGCCGATTTTATGAATCAGAAATACGGTGCCGGCACCTTTACCCTGCATATGACCGATAGCTACTACAATATGAAGGAGAAGCTCACCGACCATATGTACCTAATCCATAACGCCGAAGCCGCCATGCAAAAGGCCGGCGTCACTCCCAAGATCGTCGCCATCCGCGGCGGCACCGATGGCGCCCGTCTCTCCTACGAGGGGCTCCCCTGCCCCAACCTCTCCACCGGCGGTCTCAATTTCCACTCCATCCACGAATTTATCCCCGTCCGTTCGCTGGAAAAGATGGTCGAAGTTCTCCGGAACCTTGTCACCTTGTAAAAGCACAAAAATATTCCCCCTGCCGCTCCTTTTCGGGAACAGCAGGGGGAATTTTTATGTCAGCTTATTTTTCATAACGCTCAACCATGCGCCGGAAAGATTCTGCGGTGTAAAAGCCACCGGATCGACCGCCACAAAGGGGGCAGGCTCCACTCCAAGAAAATAGTGAGCACAGGCGTATGCCAGCAGCCGTCCTATTTCATAGCTGTTCGGCACCACCACGCCAATGACATTACTGTGCTCATCCAGCTGGTCTATAACCTCCTTGCTCACCCCCTGCGTCACCACCTTAATATCGGTACGCCCCAGCAGCGACAGTACTCCCAGCACCGCCTCCGCCATGCGGCTTTGGCTGATGTACAGCGCCTCTATCTGCGGCAGCTCCCGCAGCAGGTCGTTTATCATCGTGTACGCCTGCGTTTCCTCGGTATACTGCACCACCTTATCCAGTGTGATCAGTGGGAACTCCTCCTCCAATATGCTGATGGCACTGCGATCACGGTGCCGCGCCGGCTGGGAATCTCCGCCGTAGCACAGGTAGGCGGCATGGGTCAGCCCATGCGCTGTCATGTATTTGCCCAGCAGCCAGCTGGCCTGCTTACCGCTTTCCACCATGTTGCTGGCAATACAGCAGTCGTACTGGTTCGCAGTAAAGCCTGTCGGCACACAGGAGGAAAACAGCACCTTTGTGCGGCGGGGCAGGTGCTTCCGGAAAGGCGAAACACTGCATTCATCCAGGTTAGGGATGCAGATAACCGCATCCGGCTTGGCCGCAGCAAAGCTCTGCAATTGCAGCTCCTGGATCTCATAGCTGCCGTGGGCGTCGGTCTTTTGCACTAGATGGATCCCCAGCGTATTCAGGCCGTCCCGCAGCCCCTCCAGCTTGGAATGGCTCACCGGCGTGGTCTCCATATAGGTGGAAACGCACACCTTGTAGTCACCCGCCCGCACCTTTTGGATATCCGCCTCGGAAAGCTCCAGCGAAAGCTGACTGGCGCCGGGGCGGTCAAACTGGTCAAAAACCAGTGCCTTGGTGCTGTCCCCGGTGATGAACTCCGGCGAGATGCTGAAAAACCGCTGCCCGCCGTCCCCTTTTATTATTTTGATGATATCCTGCACCACCTCGATGATCCTCATATCGATACGGGTGCGATTAAAAAACAGGTACTTGGTAAGGAAGATATCCCCGATGGCCAAAAGGGAGATATCCTGCGGCATGGTGACGCCCTGATGCTGCAGGTAATCCACCACATGCATCGTCGCCATCATTTCAGTGGTAATAATGCCGGTAATGCCGCGGCTTTGCAGTGTTCCCAATACCTGGTCCAGGTTTTCCAGCGCCAGCGTACGGAACAGGTAAGTCTCGATCTCCACCAGGTTTTCATCAGGAAATACCATATGGTTCTGCTTGTAAAACAGCTTGCATGTCTCCAGCACCAGCCGATTGGTGTAGGGGTTCTCCTTGGGTGTGATAACCAGAATGTTGCGGTGCCCCAGCGAGACCATATGCCGCAGCGCCGCTACCATCGCCGCACGGTAATCAAAGTTGATGTGGTAGCAGCGCGGGTACACCTTCGGGTCGTGGTTCAGGAAGATGATGGGTGCCTCCACTGTCTCGTGATAGCGGGTCTGCACCAGCCGCACCGTGTAGTCCAGTATGATGTAGTCCAACCCATAGCGCTTCTGATAAGTTTTCAGCTCCTGCAGGGTCATCTCGGTCTTTACCAAAATCGATACCACCTCGATATCACCGGGACCCACCACACGGTGAGAAAGCTCCTCGCGGTTGTGGATATCCCCACAACAGTGCAGGGCATCGATCAGGTCCTCGGCAAAGCTGCACCGATAGTTGCGCAGTAAAAAGCCCACCGTGATCTTCCCACGCTCCTGCTTTGGCGCACCCAGCTCCTCCATGGCCCGCTCCACACGGCCGCGCAGTTCGTCACTGACGAACCTTGTCCGGTTGATGACATGCGACACCGTCGCCACCGATGTACCCGCCCGCTTCGCGATCTCCTGAATGGTCGCCATATTTTTCACACCCTCTCGTTTTGTCAAAAATTCGTTATCGCTTTTGTGCAGTTTACCGTTTTAGCCTCCTCTAATCTTTTTTTGGTGTCAAAATTTGCGTAAAACAGCACTTTCATGTGCTTTCCGCTTCATTGTCTTGCCTTTGATAACCTCTTCCTCTTGTTCAAAATCGTCAAATTGTTGTTTATTTTTTGGCATATTTGTGAAATCCAGCACCATTTTTACCTTAATCAGAAACAGTGAAGTCCAATTTGCGTAAATAATACACTTTTTCGGCCCAAAAAGCAATGTTTTTCCGTTCTATTTCAGTCAAAATTCTCTTTTTCTCATTTGACACTCCCGAATGTTGACGGTAACATGAAACTGTAATGTGTGGCGCGCGCACAAAACAGTGTTCAAATAATAGAAAGATTCAAGAATATTTGAGGAGTGTAGTTTTATGAAGTTAGAAAAGGAAGGCTTGGTCGTAACCCCATTGACCGAGCAGAAAACCGGTCTGTGGGATATGGCATTCATCTGGTTCTGTGCCAATGTCGCCGTCCCCCGTCTGATGATCGGCGGCTCGCTGGCGGAGCTGGGCTTCGGCAAAATGATACTCATTCTCATCGCCGGCAACATTCTAGTATTCCTGCCTCTGCTGGCGCTGGGCGTCATCGGCTTCAATGTTCGTATCCCCACCATGGCTGCCACCCGCATGACCTTCGGCGTTAAGGGCTCCTATCTGCCCTCCGTCGCCAACGGCATTCAGCTGCTGGGCTGGGGCGCCAATGTCACCGTCATCTGCGGCGCTTCTATCAACAGCATCATCAAGGCAATGACCGGCTTTGAGAACCTTGCCCTGTGGATCGTTGTCACCGGCATCGTTCAGCTCGTCATCACTGCCTACGGTGTGCGTTCCATTACCTGGCTACAGCGTGTTTCCGTTCCGCTGCTGGCTATTCTCACAGTTGTTTCCGCCGTTCTCATCATCAAGAACTACGGCTGGAGCAGCATCACCAACTACCAACCCGTTGCCGCCATCGGTCTGCTTGCCGGTCTTGATATTGTCGCCAGCAACGCCTTCGCGTGGGGTCCCATGGTCTGCGACTACACCCGCTACGCCAAAAGCAAGTCCTCCTCCAGCTGGGGCACCCTCATCGGTTCTCTCGCCGGTGCTGCGGGCTTCATGTTCGTGGGCGGCATCTCCTATATGACCACCGGCAATGCCAACCCCGTTGATATGCTGCTTTCTCTGGGCCTCGGCATTCCCGCGCTGCTCATCATTGTTCTGTCCTCCGTTACCACCAATGTTATGAACCTCTACTCTGCCTCCATCTCCTTCGTCAATGTTTGGCCCAAGGCAAAGCCCTGGCAGATCATCGGCATCGGCGGCATCGTTATGACCGGCATCGCACTCATTCCCAATCTCATCGGTCATTTCATCAGCTTTCTCACCATCGTTGGCTCCATCTTTGTTCCGCTTATTGCTATCATGTTGGTGGATTACTTCCTCATCAAGAAGCAGAAGGTGGTTCCCGAGGAAATGCTGGCAGAGGATAGCACCTCCAAGTACTGGTTCAAGGGCGGCTTTAACTGGAAGGCCATCATCATCTGGCTCATCGGCGCCGCTATGTATAACCTGCTCTATTACTTCTGGCCGGTTCTCGGCTCCTGCATTCCCACCTTCCTCGTCATCGGTATCCTGTATTATCTGGTCGCCGATAAGAAATGATCCATGGAGAAAGGCGGTAACTAAACTATGAGCACTATTCTCATCAAAAACGCCAGAATGCGCGGTCATCAGGAGCTCACCGATCTCTACATCAAGGACGGTGTCTTTGCCGAGATCGGGGGCGGGCTTTCTTACCCTGCCGATGAGATCATTGATGTCGCCGGCAAGCTGGTCTCCGCCCCGTTCTGCGATGCCCATCTGCATCTGGATGCTGTCCTCAGCGTCGGCAAGCCCCGCTACAATATGAGCGGCACCCTCATCGAGGGCATCAACATCTGGGGCGAGCGCATGCAGGGTCTTACCAAGGAGACCATCAAGAAAAACGCCCGCGATGTCATCAAGTGGGAAGTCGCCAATGGTTCCATGTTCCTGCGCACCCATGCAGATGCCACCGAGCCGACTGGTACTGTGGTGGAAGCGCTGCTGGAGGTTCGTGAGGAAATGAAGGACCTCGTCGATCTTCAGATCGTCGCGTTTCCTCAGGAATGTATCTTCACCGAAAAGGGTCACACCGACCTGATGGAAAACGCCATGAAGCTGGGCTGCGATGCCGTTGGCGGCCTACCCTACATGGAGTACAGCCCTGAGGACGGCCTGCGCGATGTCAAGTTTGTCTTTGACCTCGCGGAAAAATACGGTGCGCTCATCGATATCCACTGCGATGAAAATACCGATGACCAGTCCCGCTTTGTGGAGGCAATGGCACGGGAAACAATTGTCCGTGGAATGCAGGGCCGTGTTACGGCAAGCCATACCACCGCCATGCACAATTACAATAATGACTTCGCGTTCAAGCTCATAGGCTTCCTCAAAAAAGCCCAAATGAACATGGTCACCAATCCCTTCGCCAACTCCTGCCTGCAAAACCGCACCGACGGCTACCCCCGTCACCGCGGGCACACCCGCGTGGATGAGCTCCTGGCCAATGGCATCAATGTCTGCATCGGCAGCGATGACATCATGGATCCGTGGTATCCCATGGGCAAGGGCTCACCGCTTGCCGGCGCCGCCCTGCTGATGAACTACGCCCAACTCAGCGGCTATCCGCAGGTCGCCCAGCTCATTGATATGATCACCTGCAACAGCGCCCGCACTATGTGCCTTACGGGCTATGGTCTCGCCGTTGGCAATCCCGCCAATATGATCGTACTGGACGCCGAAAGCGAGTTTGACGCTATCCGCCTGCAAAGTGAATGTCTCTATGTCATTCGCCATGGCTGCGTCGTCTGCCGCACGGTACCCGCCCGCCGCACACTGGAATTCGAGGGCAAGCAGGAAAATATCGACTTCCGCCTCACCGCGGAAAACCTCTAAGCAAAGGAAGGCAAATCTTATGGCAATGAACAATAAAAATGACAACCGCAGCAAAAAGATCGTCTTTTGCTCCAGCTGCCTACTGAATACCAATAATAAGGTGCTTCCGCTGGCACGCTACGGTGGCTTCAGCAAGGAATTTATTGATATCCTTGCTAAATACGATCTGGGCGTACAGCAGATGGATTGCCCCGAAACCCTATACCTTGGCATCCAGCGCTGGCAGCACACCAAGAATCTTTATGACAATGTTGGCTTCCGCCGTCACTGCCGTCAGCTGGCGGAAAAGGAAGTAGACTATATGTACTCCTACATGCAGATGGATTATGATACCGTAGCAGTGCTGTGCTGTGATGGTTCCCCCACCTGCGGTTGCGGGCTGACCAGTTGGGATGAAAACTGGGGCGGCCCCCCTGAGGCTCCTCTGGATTACGGCAATGCTGTTATCGAAGGTGTCGGCGTTTTTGTCGATGAAATGCAAAAGGCGATCCGCGATCGTGGCCTACCCATGCCTCCGTTCTATGGTCTGGGGCTCGATGATGCCTCTCAGCCCTTCGATCAGATCATCGCAAACTTTGATGCCTTCCTTGCAAAGTGCATGAAGGAACTCGAAAAGTAACAGGTTTTCCCTCTCTCTTTTGGGGCCAGCCGGAATTGTCTCCCCGGCTGGCCCTTTCTCTTTGTCCTTTGCCCTATTTCTTCATTTCCTGGGCTCCCCTCTCCACCGGCGGTCTCAATTTCCACTCCATCCACGAATTTATCCCCGTCCGTTCGCTGGAAAAGATGGTCGAAGTTCTCCGGAACCTTGTCACCTTGTAAAAGCACAAAAATATTCCCCCTGCCGCTCCTTTCCGGGAACAGCAGGGGACATTTTTCTGCCAACCGGTACGGTTTTCCCTCCTTTTCCCTTTCGTTGACATTCTCATTTAGTAATAGTATACTATAAGTTAAGTCTGCTATTTGTGCAAAAATACTTTTACGGAGGTCGTCATGTCCGTCAATTCCATGCCAAAAGAAAACAAAATGGGGACAATGCCGGTCAAAAAGCTCATTTTTAATATGGCCCTGCCGCTCATCATCTCCATGCTCATCCAGGCCCTTTATAATATCGTCGATAGCATCTTCGTCTCCCGCATCAGTGAGGATGCTCTCACCGCCGTTTCGCTGGTCTTCCCCATTCAGAACCTTATGATCGCCTTTGCCACCGGCACCGGCGTGGGTATGAATGCCCTGCTTTCCCGCCGCCTGGGCGAGAAAAACCGCGAGGCCGCCGAGGAAGTCGCTAATGTTGGCCTGCTGCTTTCCATCTGCACCGCCGTAGTATTCGCGCTGTTCGGGGTTTTCGGCTCTCAGCTCTACTTCTCCATGCAGAAGGGTGTTTCCCCCATCATCGCGGAATACGGCGCCCAGTATCTTTCCATCGTCTGCATCGGCTCCATCGGCATCTTTGTGGAGATCACCACCGAGCGGATGCTGCAGGGCACCGGCCAAACCCTCATCACCATGTTCATTCAGGGCATCGGCGCCATCATCAATATCATCCTCGATCCCATTATGATCTTCGGCCTCCTCGGCTGCCCTGCTATGGGTGTCCGGGGCGCTGCCTATGCTACCATCATCGGTCAATTGGTCGCCGCAGTGCTTGGCATTGTCCTCAATCAAAAGCACAATACCGATGTCCGTGTCAATCTCAAAAAGATCCGTTTCAATTTTCCCCTCATCGGCGAGATCTATTCCATCGGCTTCCCCTCCATTTTGATGACCGCCATCGGCTCGGTCACCACCTACCTCATGAATCAGATCCTGCTGGCGTTCAGCACCACCGCGTCGGCGGTCTACGGCGTCTACTTCAAGCTCAACAGCTTTTTCTTTATGCCGCTCTTCGGCCTCAATAATGCCGTTGTTCCCATCGTCGCCTACAATTACGGTGCCCGCAACCGCGGCCGCATCCATCAGGCCATCCGCACCTCCACCATCACCGCTGTCACCATCATGCTGCTGGGCTGGGCCGCATTCTTCTTCCTGCCGGTACCGCTGCTCCGCCTGTTCGATGCCTCCGAAGCCATGATCGCCATTGGCATCCCGGCCTTCCGCATCACCTCCTTCACCTTCCCGCTGGCAGCGGTCAGCATTGTCTGCAGCAGCGTGTTCCAGGCCCTGGGCAAAAGCATGTACAGCATGCTGGTCTCACTGGGGCGTCAGCTCATCGTGCTCATCCCGGTGGCATACCTGTTCTCCCTTACCGGCGTGCTGCAGGATGTCTGGCTGGCCTTCCCCATCGCGGAGGTCGTCTGCCTGGTTTCTTCGCTGTTCTTCCTCAAAAAAGTCCTCCACCGGCTGGATGACTTCCCACAATAATATTTATGGTTTCTTAGCGCTCGATAAATTTTCTTCACATAAAGCAGTACAAATCTCCCCCTATTTGTGTATTTTCTCCCTGTTGTCGAAAATTTTATCGGTTTTCCTGTGTGCATTTGTCAGTTTTTTAGCCTTGACAGCAGCAAACTAAAGCGCTAAAATTGCACCATCGAAACAATGATTCACCCCAGCGGTGAAGGAAAGGAGCCCCGGCATGATGAAGTTCGTTACCGCTCATCAGAATCATCACTTCGCTTCTGCATGCACAGAGGCTTCTTCTGCCTGCGCCGCTTCTGCCAGCTCTGCCAATATCGTCATTATTATGGGCGCCATGGTTATGGCGTCCATTTTTGTTGCCGTCATTATTAGCCTGCTGGGCATTATTCGACTGCCCCTGCTGATTATGATGCCGTTCATATTGGCCGTTCTTGGAATGAATTTGCATTAACTGTTCCCGATACAGTAAGCGGTTCTGCCAAACGGCGGGGCCGTTTTTTGTATATATGTTCTAAATTAGCAAAAGCAAAGGAGTAAAACAAAATGAAAAAGTTTCTGTGTATGATGATGGCCGTTCTCATGGTTCTGGCCATGGCCGCCTGCGGCGGCGAACCCGCCAACAACGGCGGCAATGATACCCCCGACGCCACCACTGTCAAGATCGGCGGCATCGGCCCCATGACCGGCCCCTACGCCAACTATGGTCTGTCCGAAAAGTATGGCGCTGAGCTGGCTGTCAAGGAGATCAACGAGGCTGGCGGCATTGCCGGCAAGCAGATCGAACTCAGCTATCAGGATTCCCAGGGCGAGTCCGAAAGCGCTGTCAATGCCTATGGCAAGCTGATGGACTGGGGCATGAATATTTCCCTCGGCGGCGTTCTCTCCGGTGAGACCGCTTCCATCGTGGCCGCTGCCCGTGATGACGATGTCCTGCTGCTTACCCCCTCCGGCTCCGCCGATAAGTGCATCGATGGCAGCAGCCTCGCCTTCCGCGTTTGCTTCTATGATAGCTTCCAGGGCGCTGCCGCCGCCCAGTACATCAAGGATAATGACATCGTTGATACCGTTGGTGTCCTGTATCAGAGCGATGTCGACTACTCCGTCGGTCTTTACAATGCCTTTGTAGAAAAGTGCGGCGAGCTGGGCATCACCATCGCCGAGACCCAGACCTTCACCTCCACCACCAGCACCGATTTCTCCACCCAGGTCAATGCGCTGGTCGCCTCCGGTGCCAAGCTGGTCTTCATCCCCATCTATGCGGAAGAAGCTTCCACCTTCCTCACCCAGGCTCGCGGCAAGTTCGCCGGTGATGTCTACTTCTTCGGTGCCGATGGTCTCGATGGCATCCTCGGTAAGGTTGAGCAGGATCCCACCATCGCCAACAATGTTCTGATGCTCACCCCCTTCTCTGCTGATAACCCCGCCGAGAATGTTCAGAGCTTCGTCAAGAAGTATCAGGAAGCCTACGGCGCTACCCCCGATCAGTTCGCCGCCGATGCCTATGATGCCATCTATGTCATCAAGGCTGCCGTCGAAAAGGCCGGCTCCACCAGCGGCGCGGCACTCGCTTCCGCTCTTACCTCCCTCACCGTCGATGGTGTTACCGGCGTCATGACCTGGACCGCCGATGGCAACACCAATAAGCCCGCCAGCGCTATCCTCTACTACGATGGTGTCGGCACCCTGTTCGATTCTCAGGATTAATTCATTAAGCTATCTTCATTCTTCATTTTTCTTTCTTATCTCTATCTCCTCAAAGCGGCTCCCTCCGGGCAGGTCTCCTGTCCGGAGGAGCAAGCCTACTTATTAAAGGATTGAACTTACCATGACTCACTTTATCCAAACCTTAATCAGCGGACTCAGTCTGGGCAGCATTTACGCCCTCATCGCGCTGGGCTACACCATGGTGTACGGCATCGCCAAGATGCTGAACTTTGCCCACGGCGATATCATCATGATCGGCGCTTACGCCGGCATCATCGCCGTTGCGCAGATGGGCCTGCCGCCCCTCATCGCCGTGCTGCTCAGCATCCTTATCTGTGCGCTGCTCGGCGTCCTCATCGAATTTTTGGCCTATAAGCCGCTGCGCCAGGCGCCGCCCCTCAGCGTGCTCATCACTGCCATCGGTGTCAGCTACTTTTTGCAGAACCTCGCCCTGATCCTTTTCGGTTCCCAGCAGAAGGCCTATCCCACCATTGTGCAGTTGGGCCAGGTCACCATCGGCAGCGTCACCATCGATGGTGTCACCATCCTTACCCTGCTGGTCACCGCGCTCATCATGGTGGTGCTTTCCTTCTTCATCAACCGCACCCGTATGGGCAAGGCCATGCGGGCCGTCAGCGAGGATAAAGCCGCCGCGGCGCTCATGGGCATCAGCGTCAATCGCACCATTTCCATTACCTTCGCCATCGGCTCGGCGCTGGCCGCTGTCGCCAGCATCTTTTATGGCATGTCCTATGTCTACATCAAGCCCACCACCGGCGCCATGCCCGGCATCAAGGCCTTTACGGCGGCCGTATTCGGCGGTATCGGCTCGGTGCCCGGCGCCATGCTGGGCGGCATCCTGCTCGGCCTCATCGAGCAGCTCTCCAAGACCTATATTTCCACCCTCTGGGCAGATGCCATCGTCTTTGGCGTTCTGGTCCTGGTCCTGGTGGTCAAGCCCACCGGCCTCTTGGGTAAAACAATGAATGAGAAGGTGTAAGAAGATGAAACAGAAAAAATTCAAATTTTCCGGCGATCTTCTGACCTTCATCCTGGTCGCAGCGGTTTACGCTGTGGTCGCCTACCTGCTGTATGGCGGCAGTCTCACCCGCCAGTTCTCCAATATGATCATCCCCATTTCAGTCTACATCGTGCTGGCGGTCTCGCTCAATCTCGTTGTCGGCCTTTTGGGGGAACTTTCCCTGGGCCACGCCGGGTTCATGTCGGTGGGTCTTTTCTCCGGCTGTCTTTTGTCCATCGCCTTGGTGGATGTCCTCCCCATGGCGGTCCGCCTGCCTCTTTCCATGGTCATTGGCGGCCTGGTAGCGGCGCTCTTTGGCCTTGCGGTCGGTCTGCCCGCCTTGCGGCTCAAGGGCGACTATCTTGCCATTGTCACCTTGGCCTGCGGCGAGATCATCAAGAACATCATCACCAATCTTGATTTTACCGGCGGCGCTTTGGGCCTCAATACCAACCCCATCTATTCCAATGCAAAAAAACTCCTGCCCTACGCTGTCATATTGGTGCTGCTCACCGTTCTTGTCATGATGAACCTCAAGCGCTCCAAGCAGGGCCGCGCCATCATGGCCATCCGGGATAACCGCATCGCCGCCGAATCGGTCGGCATTGATGTTACCCGCTACAAGCTCATGGTTTTCATGCTGGCCGCGTTCTTCGCGGGGGCAGCCGGCGTGCTGTACGGCCACTTCTTCGCCAATGTCAAGGCAGCCACCTTCGATTACAACATGTCCATCGAAATCCTGGTCATCGTGGTACTGGGCGGCATGGGCAGCATCCCGGGCTCCATCATCGCCGCCATTGTGCTTACCGCCCTGCCGGAGGCCATGCGTGAGTTTGCCGATTACCGGATGCTTCTCTATGCCATCGTCCTCATCATCGTCATGCTGGCCACCAATAATCCCACCATGAAGGAATTTTTCCACCGCATCTCCCCGGCCGAGCTGCTGCGCCGCGCCAAAAAGAAAAAGGCCAAATCTTTGCAGAAGGAGGGCGCTTAAATGTCTGTCAAGACCCACAATAAAACCAAGCTGGTCCCGGTCAACCGCAGCGTTGCCCTCCTGCCGGAGCGCGACGCCGCCATCAGCCCCATCCTGGAGTGCATTGATCTGGGCGTGACCTTCGGCGGTCTTAAGGCCGTGGATAACTTTGATATCACCATCGGCCGCACCGAAATCGCTGGGCTCATCGGCCCCAACGGTGCCGGTAAGACCACCATCTTCAATCTGCTCACCAAGGTCTATCAGCCCACCCACGGCACCATCCTGCTGGATGGCAAGGACATCCACAGCATGACCACCGCGCAGGTCAACCGCGCCGGCATCGCCCGTACCTTCCAGAATATCCGCCTGTTTTCGGAGCTGACGGTGGAGGAAAACATCACCGTCGCCATGAGCAGCCAGATCAAGTACAATATGGCCAGCGGCATCTTCCGCCTGCCCTCCTTCTGGAAAGGCGAGCGCATCGCCCACGAGCGCGCCATGGAGCTTTTGTCCATCTTCCACATGGAGCAGTTTGCGAATGCCAAGGCAGGCAGCCTGCCCTACGGCGCCCAGCGCCGGCTGGAGATCCTGCGTGCCCTGGCTACCAACCCCTGTCTGCTGCTGCTGGATGAGCCCGCCGCGGGCATGAACCCCTCCGAAACGGCAGAGCTGATGGAAAATATCCGCACCATCCGTGATACCTTCAAGATCGCCGTGCTCCTCATCGAGCACGATATGAGCCTTGTTATGAATATCTGCGAGGGCATCGCCGTGCTCAGCTTCGGCCGCATCATCGCCAAGGGCTCCCCGGAAGATATCCAGTCCGATCCCAAGGTCATCGAGGCCTACCTGGGCCGTAAAAAGGAGGCGTAACCCATGAGTGAAATGCTGAAAGTCAATGACCTCCATGTCTATTATGGCAGCATCCACGCTGTTAAGGGCGTTTCCTTCGAGGTCCACGAGGGCGAGGTCGTCACCCTCATCGGTGCCAACGGCGCCGGTAAATCCACCATTCTAAATACCGTTTCGGGGCTTCTGCATCCCCGCTCCGGCTCCATCCTCTTTCACGGAAAAGACCTGCACGGCGTCCCCGCACACAAGCTGGTGGGCATGGGCCTGGCCCAGGTTCCGGAAGGCCGCCATGTCTTTTTGCAGATGACGGTGCAGGAAAACCTGGAGATGGGCGCTTTTTCCCAGCCCTCCTCCGGCATTGAGGCGGACCTGGAAAGCGTTTATCAGCGCTTCCCTCGCCTGCTGGAACGCCGTAAACAGATCGCCGGTACCCTTTCCGGCGGCGAGCAGCAGATGCTGGCCATGGGCCGCGCCCTGATGAGCCACCCCAAGCTGCTCATGCTGGATGAACCCTCCATGGGTCTTGCGCCCATCCTGGTGGAGCAAATCTTCGGAATCATCCGGGAGCTGCACGCTTCCGGCACCACCATCCTCCTGGTCGAACAGAACGCTCAGGCCGCCCTGGAGGTCGCCGACCGGGCCTATGTCCTGGAAACCGGCCGCATCGTTCTTTCCGGTACCGGCGCCGAGCTGATGGCCAGCGATCAGGTGCAAAAAGCCTACCTCGGCGGTTAATTTGCCATCCTTACTCCTTTTTTATACGAATCATTCCCGGCGGGTGTATCATGCAGCACCTACCGGGAATGATTTTTTGTCTTGATTTTACTTGTTGCGGCAGGTCCCTGCCACGGCCCTTTTCCTTCTCCGCCAGTCCCTGCCGCATCCGGGATACGGCCCGCAGGGCCGGCGCCGTTCCGGCGCCGCAGGCGGCCTCCGGCCGCCGAATTCGTCCTGCGGACGAATTGCCCTGCGGGCCGTCTTCGGCTCTCCTCTTACCCCTGCATCCTACTTCTTTTCATATCTCAGCACCGCAAATTCCACCGGCGTCGTCAGCTCCGTTTTCGCCAGCAGCTTCTGCTGGTCCGCCGCCCCGGTCTTGTAGTAGTACGGCGTCATCATAAAAAGACTTTCAATCTCCTGTCCTCGCACCGTCATCTCATACCGCAGCTCCCGGCAGTCTACCAGTCGGAAACCCTCCAGCTCATACGGCTTTACCTCGTTGCGATACGGCTTTTCGTAGATGGCCTCCTTCAGCCCGTACAGATGATTTTCCAAAGGAATGACCATGATAAACTGCCCGTCCGGCTTCAGCACCCGCAGGAATTCCTCCCCACAGTACGGTGCAAAGACCGAAAGCAGCAGGTCCACGCTTTCTCCCGCCACCGGCAGATGAAAACAGCTGGCTACTGCGTATTCGGTCTCCCTATCCCGCTTGGCCGCCTCCTGCAGCGCCGCCTTGGAAATATCGATTCCCGCCACCTTCGGCCGGTATTCCCTCTCCCGCAGCGTTTTGGCCATCTCCGCGGTATAGTAGCCCTCACCGCAGCCCGCGTCCAGCACCGTCATCCCCTGCCTTGCCGCCGCCAGGCCCTGCTTTATCAGCTCCTGCCGCATCGGGTCATAGTATCCCCGCTCCAGGAAGGCGCTCCTCGCCTTCACCATCCGCTTGTCATCCCCGTGGTGCTTCCGGCCGGTCTGCTGGCTCAGCAGCAAGTTCACATACCCACTCCTCGCCACATCAAAGCTATGCCCCGCCGGGCACACCAGCCGGCGCTCTTCCCGGCACAGCGGCTTTTGGCAGCTTGGGCAGCAGAATATACTCATCGCTTTTTCTCCTCCTCTACTTCCTGCAGGGCCCCCATCTGCGGCGGAGCTGCGGGGCTCCGCCCCGCCCCCGCGCGCCCTGCGGGCGCGCGGGGCACCGGCCCCTGCGGGGCCGGCGGCTCCGCCGCCCCTCCTTCGCAGGCTTTTCTTCTTCCCCCAGTATAGCACGGGAGCCGCCCGCTTTCCAGCAGGCAGCTCCCTTTTCGTCACTTAAAATCATAATATTACGAAAGAAAAATTCCCTTAGCGTGCAGCCTGGCCAGGCTCCGCAGAATGGTCATCTCGGCGTTCTGGCACTCCAGCACGCTGTGCTTCTGGCGCAGCTCTTCCTGCGCCTCCGCCAGCGCCCGGCGCTCGCGCTCCTCGTCGATCTCCTCAGGCCGCAGCACCTCTTCCACCATCACCGATACGGTATTCTCGCCCACCCGGGCAAAGCCCGCATCCACCACGGCGGATTGCCACTCGCCGTCCGGCGTTTGCAGCCGCATCGTCCCTGGCACAATGCCGATGACCGCAGCCTCATGGTGCGCCATAATGCCCATCGAACCATCCTGGATCGGCAGCTGGGCCTGCACCGCCTCCCCTTCGTAAAAGACGCGGGAAAACCCGATCACCTTCAGGGTAAAGGTCTCCATTTTGGCACCTCTCCTTTCCGGTCGTTACACGCCTTGCTTGGCCTTTTCTATGACATCCTCGATGGTGCCGACATTGAAGAACGCCCACTCGGGGTATTCGTCCATCTCACCGTCGATGATGGCCTTAAAGGAACGGATGGTATCCCGGACGGGGACATACTTGCCCGGTACGCCGGTAAAGTTTTCCGCCACATGGAAGGGCTGCGAAAGGAACTTCTGGATCTTTCTCGCCCGGTAAATGGTCACCTTATCCTCGTCGGAAAGCTCCTCCATACCCAGGATCGCTATGATATCCTGCAATTCCTTGTACTTCTGCAGGATCTTCTGCACGGCTCTCGCCGTTTCGTAGTGCTCCTGCCCCACAATGTCCGCCTCCAATATACGGGAGGTGGATTCCAGCGGGTCTACCGCCGGGTAAATACCCTGCTCCACGATCTTACGGGAAAGTACGGTAGTCGCATCCAGGTGGGCAAAGGTCGTCGCGGGGGCGGGGTCGGTCAAGTCATCGGCCGGTACATATACCGCCTGCACCGAGGTAATGGACCCGTCATGGGTGGAGGCGATGCGCTCCTGCAGCTCACCCAGCTCGGTGGCCAGGGTAGGCTGATAGCCCACGGCACTGGGCATCCGCCCCAGCAGGGCGGAAACCTCGCTGCCGGCCTGCACAAAACGGAAAATGTTATCGATGAAGAGCAGCACATCCTGGTGCTCCACATCGCGGAAGTACTCCGCCATGGTCAGTCCGGTCAGGCCCACTCTCATTCTGGCCCCGGGCGGCTCGTTCATCTGGCCAAAGACCAGCGCGGTCTTTTTCAGCACCCCGCTTTCGCCCATCTCGGTCCACAGGTCATTGCCCTCGCGGGAGCGCTCTCCCACGCCGGTAAAGATGGAATAGCCGCCATGCTCGGTGGCTACATTGGTGATCAGCTCCTGGATAAGCACTGTTTTGCCTACGCCCGCGCCGCCAAAAAGGCCGATTTTACCGCCCTTGGCGTAGGGGGCCAGCAGGTCAATGACCTTGATGCCGGTCTCCAGGATCTCCACCACGGGGCTCTGGTCGGCAAAGCCGGGCGGGTCGCGGTGGATGCACCACTTCTCCCCCTCCGGCAGCGGCTCGCCGCCATCAATAATCTCACCAGTCACATTAAAGAGCCGCCCCAGGGTACGGTCGCCCACCGGCACTTGGATGCCGCCGCCTTCAGCGGTAACTTCCATCTCGCGGCACAGCCCCTCACTGGGGGAAAGCATGATGCAGCGCACGATGTTGCCGCCCATATGCTGGGCCACCTCCATCACGCACTTCTGCTCGCCGTTCTGCACCGTCAGCGCATCCTTGATGAAGGGCAGTTGGCCCTCGGGGAACAAGACATCCACCACAGGCCCCTGCACCTCTGTAATAATCCCTTTCATCATGATGTTTTCTTCCTTTTCTGTGCTTTGGCGCCGCCCGCTACCTCTACGATCTGCTGGGTAATGGCGGCCTGCCGCACACTGTTATAGATGACGGAAAGCTCCCGCAGCATATCGGCAGCACTATCCGTCGCGGATTTCATTGCCAGCATTCTGGCGTTTTCTTCACTGCAAAAGGCCTCCACCAGCGCCCCGAACAGGTACCCTGTCACATAGTTGGGCGCTATGGAACCCAGCACCGCCCCAGCATTCGGCAGGTAGTTCACCTGCTGCGGCTTTTGGGGCTTGCCCTCTCCGGGCCGGAAGGCCTCCGCCGAAAGGGGCAGCAGCTTCTGCAGCCGGGGGGTGGCCTCCTCGCCGTGCTCCTCCATGCGGGTGTAGATGACATAGACCTCGCTGAGCTCCCCGCTCATGAATCTCTGGCACATCATGGCCGCTATTCTCCTGGCGCGCTCCACGCTGGGCTGCTGCGCCATTCCGATAAAGCTCCGGTCCACCGCGTAGCCCAATTTCTGCAGCGCCAGGGCACCCAGCCGCCCCACCACGCATACGGCAGGGTCTGTTTCCTTCTGCAGCACGCCCTCGGCAAATTTCAAAATGTTGTGGTTATAGGCGCCGGCCAGTCCCTTATCGCCGCTGATGACCAGATACCCCTTTTTGCCGCCAAGGATCGGCTCCCCGGTGCCAAAATAGCGGTCCTCCAGCTCCGGCAGGTCCCGCAGGATCTCCGCGATCAGCTCCTCCGACTGCTCAAAGTGCGGCAGCGCTTCGGTCAGGGCCCGGCGGGCCTTTTTCACCTTGGTGGAGGAGATTAGGTACATGGCATTGGTGATCTTCATGGTATCCTGCACGCTTTTTATGCGGCTTTGGATATCTCTTGCGCTTGCCATACCATCACCTGCCCTTGTACTCTTCGGCCGCCGTCAGGATCGCCTGCCGCAGCGTATCGTCCAGCGCTTTGGTTTCCTCCAGCGATGCAATGATCTCGCTGTGGTTCTCCTGCACATAGTCCAAAAGTCCCATCTGATATGCCTTTATCTCGGTCAGCGGCACCTCCAGGAAGCCCTTGGCCGTTGCCACCACCAGGGTGATGACCTGCTCCGCCATCGAAAGCGGACGGTACAGCGGCTGCTTCAGCACCTCCATCAGGCCCTTGCCGTAGGCCAGTTGCTCCCGGGTGGTGTCATCCAGGTCGCTGCTGAACTGTGTAAAGACCTCCATCTCACGGTACTGCGCCAGATCAATACGGATAGAACCGCTGGCCTTTTTCATGGCCTTGGTCTGGGCGGCGCCGCCCACGCGGGAAACCGAAAGGCCGACATTAACGGCCGGACGCTGACCCGCATTAAAGAGGTTCGTCTCCAGATAGATCTGACCATCGGTGATGGAAATAACATTGGTGGGAATATAAGCCGATACATCACCGGCCTGCGTTTCAATAATGGGCAGCGCGGTGATGGAGCCGCCGCCCATTTCGGGGGTCAGGCGGCTGCTGCGCTCCAGCAGGCGGCTGTGCAGGTAGAATACATCGCCGGGGTAGGCCTCACGGCCGGGGCTGCGCTCCAGGATGAGCGACAGCGAACGGTAAGCCACCGCGTGCTTGGAAAGGTCATCGTAGATGATGAGGACATCCCGTCCCTGATACATAAAGTACTCCGCCATAGCGGTACCGGCATAGGGGGCAATGTACTGCAGGGAGGCCGGATCGCTGGCCGTGGCCGAAACCACGATGGAATACTCCATGGCCCCGTGGCTCTGCAGGGTGGAAACCACCTTGGCCACGGTAGATGCCTTCTGCCCGATGGCCACATAGATGCAGATAACACCCTTGCCCTTCTGGTTCAGGATGGTATCGGTGGCGATAGAGGTCTTACCGGTCTGCCGGTCGCCAATGATAAGCTCACGCTGTCCCCGGCCAATGGGGAACATGCTGTCGATGGCCAGAATACCGGTCTCCATCGGGACCGAAACGGACTTTCTGTCCTTGATACCAGGGGCGGCGTTTTCAATGGGGCGGTAGCCGGCCGGCACCGCCTCGCCCTTGCCGTCAATGGGGGTGCCCATGGCATCCACCACGCGGCCCAGAAAGGCCTCGCCCACCGGCACGCCGGCCCGCCGTTCAGTACGCACCACCCGTCCGCCGGCCAAAAGGCCCTTTTCGCTGCCCAGCAGAATGATACCGGTCTCCTCACGGCGGATATCCTGTACCATGCCCTTTACGCCGCTTTCAAACTGCACGATTTCGCCGTAGGCGGCATGCCGGATGCCGGAAACGGTGGCAACACCGTCGCCCACCCGCAGGATCTCGCCCACCTCGTGGTCCTTGCCGTCAAAGGCGGCCGCGTCTATCTCGGTGCGCAGCAGGTCAATGACCTCGCTGGAATCGGAAAGCATCTGGGGCGTCTGGGTCAGACGGTTCTTCATCTGGGTCAGGCGGCCCTTCATGCTCCAGTCGTATTCCTCGCTGCCCACCGTGATGCAGAAGCCGCCCAGCAGGCTTTTATCCTCCACCAGCTCCAGCGGCAGCTCTTCGTTTTCGTACTTCTTCCGCAAAAATTCCCGGATCTGCCCCAGTTGCTCGGCAGTCGGGGGGGTCACATACCGCAGGATCGCTTTTTGACGGCTCGCGCGTTCGGCCCGGCGCTCCTCATAGGCATCCATCAGCTGGTCCAGCGCCTCTACGCCGTCCGTCTTCAGGGTACCCAGCAGCTCCTGCAGCTTGCCGTCACTGGATCTTGCCGCCATGTGCTTCACCTGCTTCCGCGATAAACTTATCGTACAGCATTCTATCCTGCTGCTCGGTGTTCCTGTCGCCTACCGCCTTGGCCGCGGCATCTATCACCAAAGTGGCGATCTCGCTCTTCATATCCCGCAGGGCGTTGGCACGCTCCACCGCCATGGTTTCTTCGGCACGGCGGCGCTTCTGCTCCAGCTCGGCATCGGTGGCAGCCAGCAGTTTTTCGCTCTGCTCTTTTGCCTCGGCCTTCGCGCGCGCTATGATCTCCTCACCCTCGCCCTGGGCGGCGGCCAGCTTCCCTTCATATTCCGTCTTCATGCCGTCAGCCGCATCCTGGGCGGTCTTGGCATCGGCAAACTGCTTCTCGATGAGCGCTTTGCGTTCCTCCAGGATCTTATTGACCCGGCCGAACAAAAACTTGCGCATGAAGAAATAGAGAACCAGCAGATTGATGACGGTAAATACGAGATTGATATCTAATCTCAGCATCTTTTTCGCCTTCCTTTCTCTATTTCCGCTATTACAGTACCAGAATAAGAAGCGCAATTACAAAGCCGTAAATGGCGGTCGCCTCCGCCAGGGCGCAGCCCAGCAGCAGGAGCTTGGTGATCTTGCCGTCCGCCTCCGGCTGACGGGCTACCGCTTCGGTAGCTTTACCGGTAGCAATACCAATGCCGATGCCGGCACCGATGCCGGTAAGAACCGCGACAGCCGCGCCGATTGCCATAAGAGTACCCATAGTAATAATCTCCTTTGTTTATCTAAGTAATATATTTTCCCAGGATCAGTCCTCGACGGCTTCCTTAATGAACAAGCCCGTGAGGAACACAAACACATACGCTTGAATGAGTCCGTCAAAGAAATCGAAATAGAGACTGAACACCGCCGGCAGAATGATCGGCACCAGATGCTCCAGCAGCTTCATAACGACAAAAGCGCCCAGCACATTGCCGAACAGTCGCATGCACAACGAAAGGGGACGGATCGCCAGCTCCATAATATTGATGGGCGTTACGACTGCGATCGGCTTGGTAAAGCCCTTGAGCCAGCCCTTGACCCGGTTTTGGCGAATGCTTGCTATTTGCACCAAAACGATGGACATCAGCGCCACGGCGGCGGAAACATTCAGATCCTTGGTGGGGGGCTTCATGCCTGTCACGGCAAACACATTGGATATTCCCAGAAACACCAGCACCGTGGCAAGGTACGGCACATAGCGCTCGCCTTCATGACCCACGATTCCCCGCACGATATTCTGCAGTGATTCAACGACATATTCCACGCCCACCTGCAGCTTACCGGGGTTTTCCACCTTCATGTTTCTGGTCAGTACCAGGGTAAGGATCACGATAATGGCCATGATGACCCAGGAGATCACGGTGGATTCTGCCACTTCTATCCCGCCGAATATCGGGATGGTAAAGGCAGTCGCCACATTCAGCTCCTCCATCAGGAATTCTGATAGATTACCCATTGAACCAACACCTCCTTGTTTTCACAATTTTCTCTGTCGGCGCCGGCTTCCTGTACCGGTCGGCCATTACAGTTTTGCAGCGGTAGAGGTCCTTTGCCATGCGGCGCGGGAGCACCTGCTATCACAGGAATTCAGTATAACACATATCGGCAAAAAAAAGTAGCCTAAAGTTCATAAAAGATTTTTCTTCTCTCAAAAAGTTGACGGTTGTCCCATATCAGCGGATAAAGCGGCGGGCATAGCCGCATTTCCGGCATAGCTCCTCCCTGGCTTGCCGCCCCGAAAAGCTCTCATAGATTGCCCTTGCCCGCGGTGAGGAAAGGATCTCCTCCAACGGCTGGGTAAAGAGATTTCCCAGGGCCAGGTCACCCTCGTGGTCCAGGCAGCAGGGCACCACCGTGCCATCACACAGCACCCCAAACTGGTCCCGCAGCCCATAGCAAAAGGCATCTCCCTCCCGCTCCCCGGCGGAAAGATCCGGCCATTCAAAGCGCTCGCCAAATTCCAGATAGGTTCGCTCTGCTATTTTATGGCCCTCCCGTACCGGGGGCCACTCTCCGGGGAAAGCCCGGTGCAGCTCCTCCAGCATGGGGGCATTCAGGTCGTTCTGCCCAGGGAGAGAGCCATCCAAATTCCAAAGGCGCAGCCCTGTTAGTTTGCCCGCGGCGGCAGCCCTTTTGGCAAAGGAAATGCAACTCCCCAGGTAGGCGGAAAAGACCCGGCTGTCATTGGCCTCCAGGCTGTGCAGGGAAATACTGACCTTGCGGACGGCAGGAGCGGCCAGCAGAGTCTCCCACACCTGGGGCAGCAGGGTGCCGTTTGTAGTGATATTTACCAAAAAATTCAGTTCCCCGGCTATGGCCAAAAGTGCCGGCAGCTCGGGGTGCAGCAACGGCTCGCCCATCAGGTGGAGATAGAGGTAGCGGGTAGCCGGGCGCAGCTTTTCCGCCAGCAGGCGGAACTCCGTCGGGGACATGGTGCGGGGCGGCCGCCGGGTACCGGGACAAAAGCTGCAGCGCAGATTGCACCGGTTGGTGATCTCCAGATAGACTTTATTGTACTGCCGCATCAGCCGTTCCTCCTGTGGGTTAGTCACAATGGAATTATACCATGGAAACGGAGAAAAACCAGCGGTAATATTCAATTTTCAAGGTACTGTTGGGAGGCCGGTTCCCGCTTAAGGCAGACCCCCAAATTGCCCGATGAGGTCTGCTGAGAAAATTTAGACCGGCGCCCCTGTTTGACCGGTGGGGCAAAAAGGCTCTCGATTTGTTTGGTCGGGGAGAGAAGCCGACAGGAAAGATCTTTTTGCCGGTGAAAAAAGTCCTTTCACTAATACCTCCAAATCGCCCCTTTTTTGCAGTTGAAAGGTTAATATTTCACTTTTTTTAATGGAAAGTTTACAGGATTGGGGATTGCTGGGTGAGATTTATATAGGATATGGATTTATTGGGGGAATGTTTGCTGGGATTTATTATGATATTTTGGGGTGAGTTTGGGGTCGCCTTCGGCGTCGCGGAGTCACCGGAGGGTGGCTCCGCGACGCCGACAGGCGAAATGAAACTAAGGCATAGTTTTGGTCGGCAATCCCTCCGGTTCGCTCCGCTCACCACCTTCCTTTACACAAGGGAGGCTTTTGGTTGGTACGCTTCCAACTCCCCTTACACAGGGGAGGCTTTGGGACTCGGCAGACTCTTTTATTCTTCTGCCGGGGTTTCGGTTACATTTTCATCACTTGCTTCCTGTGGCTCGGCGGTCTCCTCCCCATTGGCTTCTTCGGTGTCCTCCTCGCGGGGGGCGCGGGCCAGGGCAACGACCCGGCTGCCTTCCTCCAGGCGCATAGCATGGACACCGCCGCCGTAGCGGCTCTGCACCGCGATCTGCTCGCAGGGGATGCGGATGATGATGCCGTCATCGGCAATGAGGATGACATCGTCCTCCTCGCCTACCACACGCACGCCGGCCACCAGGGTTTCCTTGCCTATACAGTCATAGTTGCGGACACCCCGGCCGCCGCGGTTCTGGGTGCGGTACTCGCCCAGCGGGGTGCGGCGTCCCTGCCCGTTTTCGGTGACGGTCAGCAGATAGCCGCCCTCCTCGCAGGTGGCCATGGCGATGACCTCATCGCCCTCATCCAGCCGGATGGCCCGGACACCGGTGGCGGTACGGCCCATGGGGCGGACATCGCTTTCCGCAAAGCGGATGGCCACACCCTGCCGGGTGGCGATGATAAGATCATCCTCGCCGGTGGTATTGCGCACCCATGCCAGCTCATCGCCCTCCTCCAGGTTAATGGCGATAATGCCGCCCTTGCGGACATTGCGGTAAGCGGAAAGCGCGGTGCGCTTGATGGTGCCGTTGCGGGTGACCATGACAAGGTAGCTGTCGTTTTCCACCTCGTCCACCCGTATCATGGCGCTGATCTTTTCATCCTTTTCGATGGGCAGCAGATTGACCACATGGCTGCCGCGTGCGGCCCGGCCGGTTTCGGGGATCTCATAGCCCTTCATGCGGTACATCTTGCCGCGGTTGGTGAAGAAAAGGACATAATCGTGGGTGGAGGTGATGAACATATCCTCCACAAAGTCCTCATCCTTGCGGGCCACGCCGGAAATGCCCCGGCCGCCGCGGCGCTGGGTGCGGTATACCTCCACAGGCTGGCGCTTGATGTAGCCGCCGTGGGTAAGGGTGATGACCGACTGCTGCTCGGGGATGAGGTCTTCAATATCCACTTCACCGCTTACCGTTTCGATAGCGGTGCGGCGGTCATCGCCGAACTTATCCCGGATGGCGGTCAGCTCGGTGCGGATGATATCATAGACCATGGAAGGCGTGCGGAGAATTTCCTCCAGGTTTTTCACCTTTTCCAGGATACCGGCCAGCTCATCCTCTATCTTGATGCGCTCCATGCCGGAAAGCTGTCCCAAACGCATGGCCACAATGGCGGCAGCCTGCAGATCGGTCACGCCGAAGCGTTCCATCAGGTTCAGCTTGGAATCGTTCTGGTCCTTACTGTGGCGGATGATGTAGATGACCTCATCGGTCTTATCCACCACCAGCTTCAAACCCTCCAGAATGTGCTCACGCTCTTTGGCTTTTTTCAGGTCGTAGGCGGTACGGCGGGTGATGACCTCAAACTGGAACTTGAGATATTGCTCCAGCATCTCCTTCAGGGTCATTACCTTGGGCACGCCGTTTTCCAGCGCCAGCATGATGACGCCGATGGAATCCTGCAGCTGGGTAAAGCTATACAGCTGGTTCAGCACCACCTGCGCGTTGGCACCCATCTTCAGGTCAATGACGATGCGCATGCCCTCGCGGTCGCTTTCATCATTGATGTAGCTGATGCCGTCGACACGCTTATCCTTTACCAGCTGGGCGATGCTTTCGATCAGACGGGTCTTATTCACCATGTAGGGGATCTCCCGCACGATGATGCGCTCCCGGCCGTTCTTCATTTCCTCTATTTCGGTCTTACTGCGCAGGGTAATCTTGCCGCGGCCGGTGGCATAGGCCGCCCGGATGCCGCTGCGGCCCATGATGATGCCGCCGGTGGGAAAATCCGGCCCCTGAATGTACTGCATCAGTTCATTCAGCTCGGCTTCGGGGTGGTCGATGAGGTAGCACACCGCGTCGCTGACCTCCCGCAGGTTGTGGGGCGGGATATTGGTGGCCATACCCACCGCGATGCCCACCGAGCCATTGCACAGCAGGTTGGGGAAGCGGCTGGGCAGTACCATAGGTTCCTTGCGCTGGTCATCAAAGTTCGGGTTCCAGTCTACGGTGTCCTTATCGATATCCGAGAGCATGTAAAGGGCAATCTTGCTCAGCCGTGCCTCGGTATAACGGTAGGCGGCGGGCGGGTCGCCATCGATGGTACCAAAGTTGCCGTGGCCATCGATGAGCGGATAGCGCAGCGAGAAGGTCTGCGCCAGGCGCACCATGGCATCGTAAACACTGGCATCGCCGTGCGGATGATACCGGCCCAGCACATCACCGACGATGGTCGCGCTCTTGCGGTGGGGCTTATCGGGGGTCAGGCCGTCCTCATCGGCGGCAAACAGAATGCGGCGGTGAACCGGCTTCAATCCGTCCCGTACATCGGGCAGGGCACGGTCCACAATGACCGACATGGAGTATTCCAAAAAGCTCTTGCGCATTTCGTGGTCCAGCTCCACCTGGATGATCCGGCCCTCATTGTGCAGGCTGTTTTCAGCGGTTACCTCATCCACTACTTCATTAATGGCATCAAAATCGCCCATATTGTTGGGAGTTTTATCCTTGCTCATTTTTTCGGCTCCTTTCTGCGTCATCAAACATCAAGATTGGTGACATACTGGGCGTTCTGCTCTATAAATTCCCTTCTGGGCTGCACCTTATCGCCCATCAGGATGGTAAAGGTTTCATCGGCACGCATGGCGTCCTCCATGTTCACCCGCAGCATGACACGGCGGGCGGGGTCCATGGTGGTCTCCCACAGCTGTACGGGGTCCATCTCGCCCAAGCCCTTGTACCGCTGGATATCCACCTTGCCGGTGCCATCGGGATTCAGTTCGGCAATGCAGGCGTCCCGCTCGGCTTCGGTATAGGCATAGTGGAACTGCTTGCCGCGGCTGACCTTATAAAGCGGCGGCTGCGCGATATAGACATGGCCCAGTTCGATGAGCGGGCGCATGTGACGGAAGAAGAAGGTGAGCAGCAGCGTGCGGATATGGCTGCCGTCCACATCGGCATCGGCCATAATGATGATCTTATTGTAGCGGATCTTATTGGCGTCAAAGTCCTCGCCGATGCCGCAGCCCACGGCGGCGATGATGGGCAGCAGCTTTTCGTTGCTGTATACCTTATCCAGGCGGGCCTTCTCTACATTCAGCATCTTGCCCCACAGCGAAAGGATGGCCTGGAAACGGCGGTCGCGGCCATCGCTGGCGGAGCCGCCGGCGGAATCGCCCTCGACGATGAACAGCTCGGTGCGCTCGTTATTGCGCTCGCTGCAGTCCTTCAGCTTGCTGGGCAGGCCCACGCCCTCCAGCGGAGATTTGCGCCGGGTGGCTTCTCTCGCCTTGCGGGCGGCTTCGGCCGCGCGGCTGGCGGTAATGGCCTTTTCGATGATGGTGCGGGCCACCTGCGGATTTTCCTCAAAGTAGGTGGTCAGCTTATCGGTGACAATGGCGGAGACCACGCCGCGCATTTCGGTATTGCCCAGCTTGCCTTTGGTCTGGCCCTCAAACTGCGGCTCCCGCAGCTTGACGCTGATGATAGCGGTTAGGCCCTCGCGGCAGTCCTCGCCGGAAAGGTTCTTGTCGCTGTCCTTCAGCAGGTTATTTTTCCGGGCATAGGCGTTCAGTACACGGGTAAGGGCCTGCTTAAAGCCGTCCTCGTGGGTGCCGCCCTCGCCGGTATTGATGTTATTGGCAAAGGAAAGCAGCAGCTCATTGTAGCTGTCGTTGTACTGCATGGCCACTTCCGCCACATTATCGCCGCTGTCGCCCTTCATGTAGATGACATCCTCGTGCAGGGCCTCCAGACCGCGGCGCTGGTGGATGAACTCCACAAAGGAGCGGATGCCTCCCTCGTAGCACATGGAATCGCTGGGGCCCGTGGGGGTACGGCGGTCAGTGATGGTCATGCGCACCCCGGCATTGAGGAACGCCTGCTCCCGCAGACGGGTGTGCAGCGTTTCATAGTCATACACCAGCTCCTCAAAGATCTCGCCATCCGGCTTGAAGGTAACACGGGTGCCGGTCTCATCGGTATCGCCGATGATGGTCAGGTCGCCCTGCGCCACGCCGCGGGCGAATTTCTGCTGGTAGATGTGCTCGCCGTTCTTTACCTCGACAATGAGCCACTCCGACAGGGCATTGACGACCGAAGCGCCCACGCCGTGCAGACCGCCGGAAACCTTATAGCCCTCGCCGCCGAACTTACCGCCGGCATGCAGGATGGTATAAACCACCGTGACCGCGGGGATGCCCATTTTGGGGTGGATGCCCACGGGGATGCCGCGGCCGTTATCGGTGACACGGATGACATCGCCTTCCAGAATCTCGGTTTCGATATGGGTGCAGTAGCCTGCCAGCGCCTCATCTATGGCGTTATCCACGATCTCGTATACCAGGTGGTGCAGGCCGCGCGGGCCTGCGGAACCGATATACATACCGGGGCGCTTGCGGACCGCTTCCAGTCCCTCCAGCACCTGGATCTGTGTTTCGTCATAGTGGCTTTGTTTTACCTGTTCGATGTTGCTCATAGTATCTCCTATTCTCAAGATCGCTGGGATCAGATTGGACGAAGTTATGGGGGAATTTCCCGGGGAAAATACAGTCCCGTACCCCAACCCCCGCAAAGCGGGTTTCATCATCGTTTCTTCTCGCCTATCGGCGGGGATAGCCTTTTAATTATCCTAATCTGTACGCCTGCCGGCGGGGCGTTACTTTTCTGTGAAGAAAAGTAACCAAAAGTCATTCAGGGCTGCGCCCTGAAAACCCGGTCGCCC
>ERZ773147.614-NODE-614-length-42628-cov-6.898034_pt1 | contig 42628 bp, 66 predicted proteins | sample MGYA00580851_ERZ773147 | MGnify/ENA primary metagenome ERZ773147 (study PRJEB29015, sample SAMEA2737818) | human gut metagenome | biome: human gut; feature: human-associated habitat; material: faeces | place: China | collected 2012 ... | reverse complement strand
TTATTAATAATTATGGAAAATTTGTGCTTCACACATTACCATCCGGTGTGTTCTATGGACATACAACAAGTATTATCGGTAATGGTGTAGCACTTGATATTCCTGTATTGATGAAAGAGATTAATTCTATCGTGGAAAGAGATGTCCCGATGCCGAAGATCCTTGTATCTGACAGAGCACAGATGGTAATGTCTTACCACAAGAATTTTGACGCATATGAGGAAGAAAGACTTGGAGGAAAGTCATTCGGATCTACAAAGTCCGGAATTGCTCCGTTCTACTCAGATAAATATGCTAAGATTGGATTTCAGGTCAGTGAGTTATTTGACGATGACTTGTTAAAAGAGAAAGTTGTACGTGTGGCAGAGCAGAAGAATGTTCTTCTTGAGCATCTGTATCACAAACCGCTGATCAATCCAGACGATTTATATAAAGAGCTGCAGGAGTACAAAGAGATGATCGCACCGTATGTATGTGATACATCATTGTTCCTTCACAATGCAATCAAAGAAGGAAAGAATATCTTGTTAGAGGGACAGCTTGGTTCATTGAAAGACCCAGATCACGGAATCTATCCGATGGTTACATCATCTTCTACATTAGCTGGATATGGTGCGATCGGAGCTGGAATCCCTCCATATGAGATTCAGAAGATTGTAACTGTATGTAAAGCATACTCCAGTGCTGTTGGAGCAGGAGCTTTCGTAAGTGAGATTTTTGGAGATGAGGCTGATGAACTGAGACGCCGCGGCGGAGATGGCGGAGAATTCGGTGCTACAACCGGACGTCCGAGAAGAATGGGCTGGTTCGATTGTGTTGCTTCCAAGTATGGATGCAGAATGCAGGGAACAACAGATGTAGCATTTACAGTACTCGATGTACTTGGATATCTGGATGAGATTCCGGTATGTGTTGGTTATGAGATCAACGGAGAAGTTACTACAGAATTCCCGGTAACACATCTTCTTGAGAAGGCAAAACCGGTTTACAAAGTTCTTCCGGGATGGAAAGAAGACATTCGTGGAATCAAAAACTATGAAGATCTTCCGGAAAACTGCCGTAAATACATTGAATTCATCGAGAAAGAGATCGAGTATCCGATCACAATGATCAGTAACGGACCAGGAAGAGACGATATTATTTATCGTAATAAATAATGAAACAGAAATACAGGACAGGAAGTGAAAGCTTACCGTCCTGTATTTTTTATATATTAGGAAAGTTCTTTCCTAATATATAAAAACGCTCCGCCAGGGATGCGCACTGCGGCGTACAATGTAGTTGTTGCTCCGCGTGGGATCTGCACGGAAAACAAAAAGATAGTAATAAATCAGAAAGTTCCTCATATAATATATAGCTGAGAAAAAAGAAGGAGGAATTCGATGGAACAGAACAGCAATGAAAAAGACAGAGAAAATTTATCCATGGAAGAATATCTGAAGAGGAGACAGGCAGTAAAAACCCGGGAAACAGCTTCGCATGCCGCCCGGGGAGTAGATTCTGTCAGTGCATTACTGACTGCAGTATTTTATTTATGATCAGAATTGTCTTTTGAATTATCTTTCAACAGTCGTGTGACCAGCAGCAATCCATAGAGAATAACAGGAACGAAAATGGTTGCAGCGATAGATGCTTTGAGAAGATCAGAAGCAACAGGTGAATCAATCAGTGCAAAAATCAGTGTGCACAAATACATTGCGATAAGAATAAAAACCCCTAATAGTGCAGAAATACGTTTCAGTTTTTTCATGTGACCAGTCCTTTCATACGCCAATATAGTAATAGTAACAGTATATATCAAATAATTGTTTACGGCAAATAAAATATGTTATATAATAGAAGGGCGATTGAATTCGAAGTTTAAAGATAAAGGAGCAATATACAATGAGTGAGAAATGTTTATTAGACCAGTGGCGTGATATGGCCTATGACCGTAATCTTCCGAAAGATCAGCTGGAGAAGTTCTGGGGAACATACTTTACAATCGAAAGAGAGATTTACGAGCAGCTACTTGAGAACCCGGATGAAGAAGTGAAGGGAACAGTGAAAGAGCTTGCTGAGAAATATGGACAGGATGTCATGACAATGGTTGGATTCCTTGACGGAATCAATGACAGTCTGAAGACAGCAAACCCGATCGAGACAATGGAAGAAGATACAGTTGTAAGTCTTGCATTTGATAAAGAACTTCTTTACAAGAACATGATCGATGCAAAAGCTGACTGGCTGTATGGACTCCCACAGTGGGATAAGATCTTTGATGCAGAGACAAAGAAACGTCTGTATCGTGAGCAGAAACAGTCCGGTACAGTTCGCAAAGCGAAAAAGATCGGAAGAAATGATCCATGTCCGTGCGGAAGTGGAAAGAAATATAAATTCTGCTGCGGAAAGAACGCATAAGAATCAGATTACTGGCGGTATGTATTGAGAGATACATACCGTTTTGTGTTTTTGGATATAAGTGTATATATTTAAAAGAAAGGGACATACTGATATTGTTCTAATAAGATTAAGAGGAGGAAATCAGTATGCCAGAATTAAGCTGTACCGTACAGACATGTGTACACAATTATCAGTATCTTTGCGAACTGGATAAGATCCAGGTGGGAGGAAACAGTGCGAAGAATGCGAAGGAGACCTGTTGCGATAGCTTTGAAGAAAGAAGAGAGGGAAGTTATAGCAATAAGACGGATCCGATGAAGTCTGTTTCAGATTGCTCAGACGTTGACTGCCAGGCGAAAGATTGCAGATATAATGAAGAGTGCAAATGTCACGCAGGGAAAATCAGTGTAGAAGGCGGTGACGCCTGCCACAGCAGTGGGACAGAATGTGCAACATTTGATTGTTGCTGTAATTGAGCATCAGATAAAAGTATAAAATCGTGATAAATAGAAAGAGATTTGGAAGAGATTTGGAAGAGAGGATCTTCTGAATCTCTTTTTTCTACTGTTGACTCTATTATTGCAACCGCGTTATAATCGTAATATGTATATTTAACAGAAGAAAGGAAATGATCGTACATGAGTGAATATCGACAGGGTGAGCATACGACAGCGAAAGAGGCGTCAAAGACTCATACAGATCAAAGTTATAGGCACAATTCGTGGGAAGAGCATGAAAAAAGAAGGTATAGCTTCAAAGAACAGGCCATAAAAAGTATGACGTTGTTCTTTGTAGTTGCGACATGTATCTTATTTTATTTTGCACTTTTGAGATTGGGACAGATTTCATCTGTATTTAAGCAGTTTTTAACAGTGGCAAAACCTATTATTTATGGACTGGCAATTGCATATTTGCTGAATCCGATTGTGAAGTGGATAGACCGTCGGATGATTCCGCTTTTGGAGAAACATTGTCCCAAATTAAAGAAGAAAAAACAGATATCAAGAGGAGTTGGAATCTTCGTATCTGTCATCTTAATGTTGGCATTGATTACTACACTTCTCAATATGATGATTCCGGAGTTATATGGAAGTATCCGCGACATGATTTTCACTGTGCCGAGTCAGATGAACCGGTTTATCCATGAATTCAGTAAGATGCATTCTTCTGATTCAACAGTTGGAAAGATGTTGGCGAGCATAGTTGAAGAAGCAAGTGATTTTGTTCAGAACTGGATGAAGACAGATTTGATGGAGAAAGTGAATCTGTGGATGACACAGCTTACTGTGGGAATGATTCAGATGGTTCGTGAAGTCTTTAATTTTATTATTGGAATCATTGTCTCTATTTATGTTTTGTTTAGCAAAGAGAAGTTCCAGAAACAGACAAAGAAGCTGATCTACGCTGTATTTCGTCCGGGACAGGCTAACATGATTCTCCAGATTGGCGGAAAAAGTAATGAGATCTTCGGTGGATTTATTATCGGAAAGATTATTGATTCTCTGATTATCGGAGTAATCTGTTTTATAGGATTATCAATTCTGAATATGCCATATACAATGCTGGTCAGCGTGATCGTAGGAGTGACAAATGTAATTCCATTCTTTGGACCGTATATCGGAGCAATTCCGAGTGCAATTCTGATTCTGCTTGCAGATCCATTGAAAGGGCTCTATTTTATCATTTTTGTTATTGCATTGCAGCAGTTTGATGGAAATGTGCTGGGACCAAAGATTTTAGGAAATTCGACAGGACTTTCCTCGTTCTGGGTTGTTTTCTCAATCCTGATCGCAGGGGGATTATTTGGTATTCCGGGAATGCTTTTTGGTGTACCGACATTTGCAGTGATTTATTATATTGTAAATATGCTGGTTAATTCTATCCTGAAGAAAAAAGAACTTCCAACAGATACGGAGTGCTATGGGAAGAACGGATATGTAGATTCCGAAGGAATTTATATACAGAAAGAAAAACAGGAAGAGATAAAAGAAATACAAGAAGAAAAGGGAGATAAGGACAATGCCGATTCGAGTACAAAATGATTTGCCGGTAAAGGAAATATTGGAACAAGAGAACATCTTCGTGATGGATGAGATGCGTGCGGCACATCAGGATATCCGTCCGATCAGTATCGGACTTCTGAATCTGATGCCACTTAAGGAAGATACAGAGCTTCAGATTCTGAGAGCACTTTCAAACTCTCCGCTGCAGGTGGATGTTACTTTCGTAAGAGTGACAAGTCATGTGTCAAAGAATACATCAACAAGTCACATTTATAAGTTCTATGAAGCGTTTGATGATATCAAGGATAAAAGGTTTGACGGATTTATTATCACGGGCGCACCTGTAGAACAGATGCCGTTTGAAGATGTAGATTATTGGGAAGAACTGAAACGTATTATGGAGTGGACAAAGACAAATGTTGTGTCTACACTTCATCTTTGCTGGGGAGCACAGGCAGGTATTTATTATCATTATGGAATTGATAAGGTACAACTTCCGGAAAAACGTTCAGGTTTGTTCTGGCACCACGTAAGGAACAGAAAGATTCCGATCGTCAGAGGATTTGATGATAAGTTTTTGGCACCGCATTCAAGACATACAGAAGTTCCACAAGATCTTTTGGAAAAAGATGACAGAATCACAATTCTTGCAGATTCGGAAGAAGCAGGAGTTTATCTTTGCATGGCGCAGGATGGACGTCAGATCTTTGTAATGGGACATCCGGAGTATGATAGAATGACGCTGGATTCAGAGTATAAGAGAGATCTGGGGAAAGGATTGAATCCACAGATTCCGGAGAATTATTATCCGAATGATGATCCAGAGAAGAAACCAATGCTGACCTGGAGAGCGCATTGCAATAACCTGTATACGAACTGGTTGAATTATTATGTATATCAGGTGACACCTTATGATCTGTATGGAACACCGTTCTAACACTGAGTTTATAAGGGTTTCAAGCAATTTGGCATACACACTGAATTTCATAAAATTACACGTATTTACACGAATTTACACAGCAAAAGTGTGTAAAAAGTGTGTACGGTACACAGCAAAAGTGTGTACGCAAAATAGTAAATAAAATAGAGCCACTATATGACATAAATATGAGAAGAAAGTGAAAACTTGCTTCTCTTTTTTTATGCGAAAATTTAACCATAAGGAGGCGGTCAAATGTTTTCAGATGCGATACTTGTTCAGATATTCAGTGATGATCGTCTCAATGGCATCCCACTTGAATATCAGTCAACGGTTGTTCATGTTGTAGAAGATGTGATTGACAGAAGATTCTACACTGATAAACCGTTCGCTTCAAGGGAAGAGATACTTGAGGATGTGTGTGAAAGATAGGAGGTCTATCATGTACGAGAATCCATATTTTGGAAATCCGTACTTACAACAGAATCAGCAGAGGTACGGAACTCCATATCAGCAACCAGTTCAACAGATGCAAGCTCAACAGCAACCTGTTTACAACCAGATGCAACAGGTCCCACAGCAGATTCAGCAGCCACAGTTGATCGGGCACATTGTTGACAGTCAAGAGACGATACAGGCAAGTGACGTTCCAATGAACGCTCCTTATGCGCTGTTTCCCAAAAATGACTTGTCTGAAATCTATTTGAAGTCATGGACTGCCAACGGAACTATTCAGACAATCGTCTTTAAGCCTGTTCAAAATCAGCGGACAGACAATTTACCGTCTACTCAATCAGAAATGAAAATAGGGCTATCTGACGATGCGACAGAAGCGTTTATGAAGAGATTTGACGAGCTTGGACGGAAGCTTGATGAACTGGAAAACTCTATGAGCAACAGCAAACCGAAAACACGGTCTACAGTCAAAAAGGATGGTGACGGAGAATGAACCCAATTAACCTTTTCGGAAATCCTCAGCAGTTTTTAAAACAGATGATGGGGAATAATCAAGTAATGAACAACCCTATGGCCAAGAATGCTCTTGATATGGCTCAAAAAGGAGACATGAAAGGAATAGAGCAGTTGGCAAGGAACCTTGGGAAAGAACAAGGAACAAATGTTGATGAACTTATGAATCAAATAAGAAGTAAGTTTGGATTATAGCATATTAGAGGTTTGTGCACAGAAACTCGAGAAACCTCTTTATGAATAAAATTAAGGAGGAACTAATATGTTTAACTCAACTAACACACCTTTTACAATGCCAGTCATGCCAGCAACAGGCGGTTACGCTGATGGAGCTGGTTGGGGAGACGGGGGATGGTTATGGATCATCGTCGTATTCGCACTGCTTTTTGGCTGGGGAAACAATGGATTTGGTAACGGATTCGGAAATGGTGGCGGTTATGCAGCAACAGTAGCTACACAGGCTGACATTCAGAGAGGATTCGATACTCAGAACATTGTTGGAAAACTGGACGGAATCAACAATGGATTGTGTGATGGCTTTTACGCTCAGAACACAGCTCTGATGAATGGATTCCACGGAATTGACAACGCAATCTGCAATCTGGGATACCAGACACAGCAGGGATTCAACACAACAAATGTCGCTCTGATGCAGGGACAGAATGCATTGCAGGCACAGCTTGCCGATTGTTGCTGCCAGAACAGAGAAGCTATTTCTCAGGTAAGATTTGACATGGCACAGGATACATGCGCTTTGCAGAACACAATGAACACGAACACTCGTGATATCATTGAGAGTCAGAACGCTGGAACAAGAGCAATCCTTGATTACCTCTGCCAGGATAAGATCGCTACATTACAGGCTGAGAACAACGATCTGAGACTTGCAGCTTCACAGGATAGACAGAATGCTCTTCTGACTACTGCAATGACAGCTCAGACAAATCAGATTATCAATTCTGTGAACCCTACGCCAATTCCGGCATATCAGGTACCTAACCCGAATGTGTATTACGGATGCGGTAATGGATGTGGTTGTTAATGACCAACAATCAAAACGGAAACTACTCTTTTCTTGATATGTTGAACGTCTTTTCCGTTATCTTGCAGATGATTGGATACGACAAAGATCAGAAGCAAACGTCTAATGATGACTTGCTAAGAGCCTTACATAGACAGGACAGGGAGTATCTCGAGAAGATAATTTCCAATCAAAATCAAATCTTGGAGATTCTTTCCAAGACGGAAGAGTAACTTAACTTAAATGTTATGTCTGCTATAAGCAGTATTACGAATACGAAGGGGCAGACTGTAAACGGTTTGTCCCTTAAATTATGGAGGTAAAATACTATGGCTGAATATTTAGCTGTTTCTGCTCAAGAAGTAGCAGTGAACGGAAATGTTATCTTTACAAACACGGCAGTTCAAGGAAATAACTGCATCAAACATCGTGAGGGTTCTGGAATCGTGACTCTGAGAGGAATCACAAATCAGTGCAGAGCGCGCTATTTTGTTGATTTTTCAGCAAATATCGCAGTACCGACCGGAGGTACAGCCGGAGCAATCTCACTGGCAATTGCAATCAGCGGAGAGCCTGTTCTGTCTTCTCAGATGATTAGCACTCCGGCAGCAGTTGACCAGTACAACAATGTAGCTGCTGGTATCTATATTGACGTACCGGCCGGATGTTGTGTGAATATTGCTGTTGAGAATACAAGTACACAGGCAATCAACGTGGCAAACGCTAACCTTGTTGTGACTCGTGAAGCTTAGGAGGTGAGAATGTTATGCATATCAAACATATCCATGAATTGATTGAAAAACTTTCTGAGTGCGCTTGTTCTGAACTTTCCAGCGGTATTGAAAACGTTAATACTTGTGAAATGGGACAGGTCATCGACATGATTAAAGACCTTGCAGATGCTGAATACCATGCAAGAATCTCAAAAGCTATGGAAGAAGCCGATGAAGATGAAAAAGAGGAAGAGAAGTATCTTCTGAAAATGTTCAAAGACCAGTACGGTGAAGAGGATGCCAGGAGATATTATGACGAATACCGTTATAAATCCGGCAGATTCGCTCCGAAAGGTCACGGAATGAGAAGAGGATACAATGAGCCGCCTTATTGGCACATGACTCCTGAGATGTATCGTAACTGGGACACTGATCGTGACATGGACAGAGACAAGCACGGAAGAATGTATTACACAGAGCCTAAATCATCCAGTCGCTATGATATGGCTCGCCGTGGCTATACAGACGCAAGAGATACACACAAGGACAAGGACACGAAGATGCATGAGCTTGAATCTTACATGACAGAACTTGGAAAAGACGTGACTGATCTGATTTCTGACATGACGCCGGAAGAGAGAACTCTTGCAAAATCAAAGCTTGCGACTCTCATCAATAAGATGTAATTTACGGGAGGGTGAAAGCCTTCCCTTTTTAAGTAGGTGATTTGATGAATTTCTATATCAATGATGAATTATGGCATGTCCAATACGAAAATCCATCCAGTGAGCTACTGAGACGGTCAGACGGTGTTTACACGCTTGGTGTTACTGACAGAATGACCAATACAATCTATCTGTCTAATCGTCTCTCAGATACCATGTTTGACCGCGTTCTTTCCCATGAGCTGACTCACGCTGTTTGTATGACCTACGGAATTTCTCTTCCTATAGAAACAGAGGAACGCCTTTGCAATTTCATTTCTGACCATGCGAGAGAAATTATTTCATTGACTGATTTGATTGAAAATATTTTGTTTGCGCGTGTTGTTTATTAATTCCATTTGTGTTATAATAATATCAGCGACGAGAAATATGTGAAGAACGAATGGGATTCAGATCAACAAGGGCCAGGAATCGTCAGCCTGAGTATACTGAGAACAAGGATAGTACAAAATACTGTCTTTGCTCTCAGCGTACTCAGGCTTTTTTATTTCACAAAAATAGGTTTTCGGATTTAAAATCGGAAAACTAGTTGCGAATCATACTCCAGTGATGGTGCTGGATACGAAAAACGGAATACCGACCAGTGATGCGGCTGGTTACGAATTGAACGGTGCAGAGTCTATTGAGTTAGGCTCTGCTATTTCTGACAAAAAAATAAGAGTTGCCTACCGACCAAAGTACCAACTCTTAAAACAACCAATCTAAAAGGATGCTTACTCAATTATAATAGCACATCCTTTTAGAAAAACCAATGTTTTTTAAGAAAAGGAGAAGAAAAAGATGGAAGCAAAAGTAACAGTATTTAACAATGAAGAGTTTGGAGAAGTTAGAACAGTAACAATTGATGGAGAGCCATGGTTTGTAGGAAAGGACGTTGCTGAAAAATTAGGATATGCAAATATTAACAAAGCAGTTGCCATGCATATAGACGAAGAAGACAAGAAAGTCCTTGATTTTAAAGGCTTTTCCCAAAATGGGAACACGTCTAAATTATGGAGCGGGAATGATTTTTCAAATAAAATAGTCGTAAATGAATCCGGCTTATATTCCTTAATTTTCGGAAGTAAACTAGAATCAGCAAAACGTTTCAAGCACTGGGTAACGGATGAAGTCCTCCCATGCATCCGAAAGAACGGAATCTACGCAACAGATAACGTTATTGATAATATCTTGAATAACCCTGACTTCGGTATTGAGCTTCTAACCAAACTGAAAGAAGAAAGAGCAGCAAGGATTGAAGCTGAAAAGACAAACGCTATCCTTATGCATGTCAACAAAACATATACCATGACAGAAATTGCGAAAGAGATCGGTCTGAAAAGTGCAAATGAACTGAATAAGATTCTGGCTGAAAAGAAGATTCAGTATAAGTCAAATGGAACATGGGTTATGTACTCTGACTATAGTGATCTTGGATATGAGTCTATAAAGCAAGAAACCCTTGATAGCGGTCATGTGATTTATTACAGAAGAATCACCCAGCTTGGAAGAAAGTTTATTTTAGGTTTGTTTGATATGGCTGCATAATCACACTATAAGAATAATATTTTGGTAACGGAAATTGCACGGTTGATCCGTGCTTTTTTTGTGCAATCTATTGAGTTTTTCTGCGGAAATGGTAAGATAGAAGAGTAACAAATTGTTGTTTTATCACGGAGGGAAAGAAAATGGGATTGAAAGAATTTTTAGGCAAAAAAAAGGTTGAGAAGCATAACAAGGAGATGGCTAAGAAGTACGGAAGTGAGACTCCGTTTCTTGGTGGGATGGAAATGAGATATAGAAAGAGCAGAGTTGTGCCGGATAATGGGAATTATGGTATTGCTGAAGAAGAGGAAGAAAAATAATGTACTGTAATAAATGCGGAACTTTCAATGATAATGCGAATAAGTTTTGCGTTAATTGTGGAGAATTGTTATTAACTCTTGATAACCCAATAAAAGAAAATAAGCAAGAAAAAATTTTTGCATTATTTAGAAAAAGAAGTGCTGTTTGGTGGTTCCTTATAGGATGGTGGCTATTATTATATTTTGTAATATTTGTTGCATGGTGGTATTATCCATTCCATTCCTGGAACGAATATTATAAAAAACAAAATGCTAAAAATAAAAGAATCAGAATAGCACAAGCTAATATTGATTTAATGGACGGTCATGAATTTGAGTATTTTTGCGGACATTTATTAGTACAAATGGGATATTATAATGTAGAAGTTACAAAAGGTAGTGGAGATCAGGGAGTTGATGTAATCGCTTATAAAAATAGATGCAAATATGCTTTTCAGTGCAAAAGATTCTCTGGAAATGTTGGAAATAGGGCTGTTCAAGAAGTTATTGCTGGTAAGCAATTTTACAACTGCGATTACGGAGCTGTCATAACAAATCGATATTTTACAAATTCGGCTATAGAACTTGCTAGTAAGACAGGTATAATCTTATTTGACAGGGATGATGTATTCAAAATTATTAAAGAAATAAGTTTAATAGAAGAAAATACTTTGTAGGGTGGTGATAGCATTGATTTGGTTAATATTATTCATTTCCGCTATAAATGGTTGCCTTTGGGAAACTCTTACAAATATTTATAAAATTACAATCGTAATTTACATCTGTTACTTTATTTTAAAAAAATTTTTCGCGGTTTTTAGAGTAAAAAAGATGAAAGATTTTGATTCTATTAGTTATAATGAATTTAAAAAATTTTGTTCAGATGTATTTTTGACAGGAGGGTTCCGCAATTTTAACATGAAATTGATAGACAATACAGACCTAAGTATTGTTGCTGGAGGTTACTCATATGTTGCAAACTGTAAGCAGATCCCAGCGAATAAGCTTATAAGCAAAGAAGATATTCGCAATGTTTATTCAAAAAAGATTCGTTGCAAAGCTGATTATGCCGGAATAATAACAAATGGATACTTTTCAGAGGAAGCTGTAAAATATGCAAGTATTCTTGGAATTTTAATTTGGGATAGGAATTATCTATTAAAAAGAACAAAGTAAATTTAATGGGGGAGCAGATGCTTCCCTATTATTTTGAAATTAATACTTGACATTTGTACGGACATAAGTTATTATTTATGTACGGACATAAAAGGTGGTGAGAAATATGAGTCCTAGAACTGGAAGACCAACTGATGATCCAAAAACCAAAAGAATGGAAATAAGAATTTCTCTTCTTGACAGCATAAAGCTTGAATATTGTTGTCAAACTCTCAATCTTTCAAAATCGGAAGTGATAAGAGAGGGCATAAACAATGTTTACCAAAAAGCCTTAGAATCATCAAAAAAATAGAACATTGCCCGACTACCAATCAACGCAATGTTCCACACAATGTTAGAAGTTTCCTTCTGCAAATATTATAATGCAGACGGGGACTTCTTTCAAGAACATTTTTTTAATTGAAAGGAGTTTTTATTATGCAGGAAATTAACTTAGAAGTAAATATTATGAAGCCAGAGGACAACAGAGCGATTCTCCATTACATTGCGGACAATCTTGTCTGCTATACCAGTCTTGCCGAACTTGCAGGATTTTGTAAAATGTACGCAGCAAAGTATGATTTTATAATGATGTCTAAGGGGGACAAATAAATGAAAGACGTTGATTTTTACGAAGACAGAGATGAATTTTACAGAGAGATTTATAGAGATGACATTAAGAAGCTGGTAGATGAACTGGAAGATGTTGATGCAATCAGGGTACTTCTTGACTATGCATTTGGCTATCGGGAACTGCAAAAAGCGAAAGCAAAATCAAAGGTAAGAGCAACAGTGTAATTTGATATGGAGGTTAAGATGATGGCAAAAGAGACAATTAAAGTAGAAACTATTTCATCTATGGAAGTAGCAAAGATGATTGAGAAAGACCATAAGAATTTGATGCAGGATATCAGAAAGTACACTAAATATCTTGAAGAATCTAATAGCGATTTAGGCCAGCTGAATTTTCAGCCGACCTCATTGGAGGGAAAATCTAACGAGCTCAAAATTGAGCCGGTTGAAAATTGCATTATTAATTTGAATGAATTCTGGATTGAGACAAGCTATAAGGACGTTCAAGGGAAAAGCCGACCTTGCTTTAGAATAACAAAGAAAGGCTGTGAATTCATTGCACATAAGTGTACAGGAAAGAAAGGCGTGGTCTTCACGGCAAGATACATTAACAGATTCCATGAACTTGAGGAAAAGGCAAACAAGAACAGATTAATCCATGTGTCAGACAAGCCAGCTCCACGAGCAATTACATTTTACAAGAGAAATCTGTCTAGAATTGAATTGTTTGCTAAGATTGGCGAATTTACAAAGAGAGAAGCTATTGATGACCTGATTTCTTATGTATCGACTCGCTTTGATATGGAAGAAGCTACTATCCAATATATTGTTGATGTTGGTGAAAAGCCACGATACAGACTGGATATATTTGATTACTTCCCGGAAATCGGGAAATTTGGCGAGGAATACCTCAAATTTATGATTGATTTTAATCTTTCTTCATATGCGGAAAGGAGAAAAAAGAAAAATGGTAGTAAAGAAGTTTAAAGTAAAAGTCAGCGATATGAGAAGCACGCTGAATAATATTGAAGAGAAAATTCGCCCGATCAGCGACAGTGTGGTTACAGATTACTTTGCGGAAGACCTGCTGCCATTGGTTACGATTGCCGACAAAGTGGAGATGGGTAAGACAAAAGCACTGATTTACGCTTTCAAGCTCGGTTTTAGAGCCGGGAAGATGGATTTGAAAGAGGAATTGCTTGATAATTTCTGCAAATAATCAAAGAGGGGAGATCATTTCTCCCCTTGCTTTTTCCTTATAAACCGCTTGATTTCAAGAATCATCTGCTCTCTGCCCTCATATCTGTGGATATCATCAACATCCCTGGAAGTGATCGCGGAGCCGATATCTCGAGTATTTTCCTTGAGACGTTTGTCCAGGTACTCTAAAATGTCCTCGTACATGCCAATACTCCTTTTCTTTTTATCATAACATTTTTTGAGAACGGAGTAAAGTTCGCGGTTTTAGGGAAGAAATTTGAAATTTTTGAGAAAAAACTGATGGCAAAATTCTAAATACAATTATCTAAATACAGTTATATAAATACAATGATATAATTGCAATTATATAAATACAATTATAAGTAAATACATTAAAAGCCTTTAAAATAAAGGGATTCCGCGATATAATATACATTATAAAGCAATCTAAATACCATTATATAATTGATGTTATATAAATACTATTATATAATTACCGTTATATAATTGCCATTATAACAAAGGAGTGATGCAAAATGAAAACGTCTAACTCACAGAAGAAAGCAGTCAGAGCCTACGAAGAAAGCAAAGACATTATCAGAGGGATTTTCCCCAAAGGAACGAAAGACCGCATAATCAGTGCTGGATACACGTATAACGGTTTTTTGAATGAAGCTGTAGAAAGGTTCTTTCACGACCTTGAAACGCCAACAGCCCCGATTTTAGAGCCTACAGAGAGCGTTTCGCAGATCGAAGAAGAGACGAAAGAGGTAGACCAGATGCCCTCAGCAGAAGTGATGCCATGGGAAGAGGGCTTTGTTGATCCCCTGTCTGAGTCAGAAGAGGAAAAGAAGAAAGAGAAATCGGCTAAATTTCTAGCTCGCAAATACGGTGAACAAATCAATGACATTGTTATACAGAAAGACTTGATAAACACTTACAGCGTGGATATTTTTGCAAAAGCGAAAGAATACGTTAAGCACCCGGAACTACTGGAAGAACCGGAACAGGAAAACAAGCCAGAAGAAAAGGGAATTCAATCACTTGAGGAATTAAACGAAGAACTTGCAAAGAAGAGAGCAGAAGACGCTGCTAAGATTTCCGCGGAAGAAGAACAGCGAAAGAATAGACTAAAAGAGATTCAGGAAGCGACAAAAAACGACATCGTTAACTATGTCAAGAGGGTGCGAAACGGTTCAGAAATGACCGAGGAAGAGAAGAAGAAAGAAGCAGAACGGGAAGAGTGGAAGAAACGGAACAACAAGGAATTCGGAGTTTGATTCTGTGACAGCGTAGAATGTGGCTAGAATCGTTTTGAATCAGTTTGAGCTATACTTCTTTGCCTAACGATGAAAACAGTCTTATAAAGTCAAATAGAGCGTCATGCAAAAATAAGCAAACAAAAAGAGCCGGGAATTTCTCCCGGTTCTCTTTACATTCCAAACAATCTTTCAAAGAATCCTTTCTTTTTCGGTGGGCGCTGCTGCATCCAGTGATTAATCAAACGCCATGTTTCGCTCTTGTCGTACATCGGAACAACTATTTTTTTAACTCCGCTATCAGGATTCATATAATATGCCTGACCATATCGTGGTAAATCCTCGCAACCGTTAAAGCCTAATATATTTCTGCTGTCTTGCGCTGACCTCGTACGCAGTCCCACACGGGCATCAAAGTTTACCTTGATTTCTGTCGGTATGACCTTAGCGAGTGGACACTGAGTTGCACAGATCAGATGGACTCCGGCGGCACGTCCTATTTGTGCGATACGTTGGATCAGTGGCATGACTTGTTTTTTGTTCGTGGTCATCAAGTCCGCTAATTCGTCAATGATTACATATAACTGCGCCCCCTGGTATTTCTTCACGTGCGCTCTCTGCATCTGTGTATATCTCATTTCAATTGTGTTCATAGCCATCTGCAATCCTCTGACCATCTCAGCCGGTTCGGATGCGTAGAATGCCGTGTGTGGAAGATATCTATAGTCTACGAGTTCCACTCTTTTCGGGTCGATAAGAATGAAATGTACTTGAGACGGTGCTTCAAATAGTGCAGTTGTGATAATTCCATTAATTACAACCGATTTTCCCGATCCAGTAGCTCCAGCTACTAACAAGTGTGGCTGCTCCATCATGTTCTCATATTTGACAAAACTCTTTCCTTCTGGTGTGATCCAATTTATCTGTGCTTTCATTGTGTTTTTCTCCTTTTCTCTTTCCTGTTATTTGTATTCGTGAAACTCTCCACTCTATTCAATAGATCAATATCTTCCGGCTCAGTTCCTAGCTCTGCAATTCTCCGACACGTTCACAGAGTGCAATCAATGCAGCTTTGAGCGTTGCAACTTCTTCCAGCTGTTCAAGTTCTGCGGCGAGCTCTGCTTCTGTCTCCTGGCGTTCTTCTTCGTTGTCGTATCCGTCAGACAATGAGTCAAAAATTAATTCTGCGATATCTCTATTTTTCATTTTCTCAAGTCCTCCTGATCTGCTTAAAAGCTCCGGGGATTGCTCCCCGGTTGGTCTGTCTATTTGCTTTTCAATCCTCAATCGATTCTTTCCAACTTGCCGGCACTCCGCTCCAACTTGTTCCGCAGTGTGTAACGCCTAAAATATATAAATCAAGTTCTTCGCAGTAGTAAATAATCTCGGTTGTGTATCTCTGGAAACGGTCTGCGCCTTGCGCGTCGATGATAAAATACTGATAAACATCGTAATAACAATCGTCTTCTTCATCGTAGTCCTCGCCGTTGATTGTTTCGAAATAGAAACCCTTTGCAATTAATGCGCCCATAATATCATTGTTAAGAATCAAGGAATCACAGCAAAAATTAACCATTTCTGCGTATGTTGTTTTTTCTTCTTTCAATCTCTCAAAAAATTCTCTCATCATTGCTTTTTTCCTTTGCTCCTGTTATAATAGAGCTACCTTTCTTTTGATTGGTGCCGATCGGTGTGAGTTGGTAGCTGCTCCGGTCGGCTTTTTTGTTTTGTTCTTTGCTATGGTTATAATATAGCATAGTTTAATAATTATGTCAACGGTATAGTTTAATAACTTTAAAATATTTTTGTTTCTTCTTATATAATAATGAAAATTTTTCAACCAAATTGACAAGCATAGTTCAATAATGTATAATAGCATTATAGATAAGAAAGGAGTTTTAATAATGGCATTCAAAGATAAAGAAAAAGAATTAAGCTATATCGCACAATATCAGAAAGACAACTATGATAGAATAACAGTGATGGCACCTAGAGGAACGAAAGACCAGATCAAGAAAGCTGCCGAACTGAAAGGAATGAAAATATCCGGGTTTGTTCTTGATTGCGTTCAGAAAGAACTTGAAAGAATGAAAGAATAGTTTAATAATGCATTGACAAGAATAGTTTAATAATGTATAGTAATACTTGTAAGAGATACTTACAAGTTGCCGTGGCAAGACGGAGAAAGGAGAACTATGAACGATATGACAATGACAGAGATAGCAAGACTAATTGAGGGACTGCGATCGGCTGGATGGGAAGAGAAGAAGATAAACGACTTCCTTCTTTACATCGAGAGCGGAGCAGAAGAGTACAAACCGACAGAAGACAAATAGAAAGAGCCGCACAAAGCGACTCAGACACACAAGAGAGGGCGGAACTTGCCACCGCTCTCAAACAATTATTATATCAAATGAACAGGTGAAAGACAATGGAAAGACTGAAAAACGTATATAAAATATCAGCTGATCTCGAAGACGGAACGACAATAACTAAGCATATATTTTCACACACTCACGACAATGCATTGAAGAAATTCAAGGTTGCGAACAACAGAAATAAGCTTCCCGAAATCATCAAAGTAAACTCTGTAGAACTGATTCTGAAAGATGTGATTTATTAAATATTATTTTAGCCAATAGAGCAAGAAATGGGCATTCCTGCTCTATTTTTTTAAAAATAGTTGTTAGTTCAAACTAACAGGGCAAGTAGGGTTACAAAACTGTTAACAAATTGTTACGATAAATATTTAACAAATGCCAACAAAGCCAGTAAACACAAGGGCAAACAGGGATTTCACAAATGTTACGCTGTGCAAATTATTATGCTATTTGTATACAGATTGGATACAGAATGGATACAGCCATAATAATCGACTTACTAAATAATTTATAATATTATATATATTACTTTTCAAAACTATATCCTTCACTACGTTCAGTCTATAGTTTTAAAAAGGTCGGGTTTTGAGAAAACACCGACTGTGTACCTCCCCAAAATCGATGTAAAAATAAATCGATCAGACAAGAAATGAACAACGGCCGGAAGAGACAACCACAGCCAACAGAACAGTGCATTGTCTGATCTGATTATCAAAACACGGACACGCCAGTGCACAGCCGAGCACGCACATACACGGACGCACACGCCTTGATAAAAATTTAAAATTAATTTACTCGACACTATTGCAAACAGATTTTCGTTGTGTTATAATGGCATCAGCGACAAGAAATCCGTGAAAGCCGAATGGGAGCTGGATCGAAAAGAGCTAGGAATCGTCAGCCTAGGCATATCGAGAAAATAACAGACAATGAGCTGTTTAATATCTCGGTGTGTCTAGGCTTTTTTGTTTATAGATTATTAACAATGCGGAGGTGAAAAACAATGGCTAAGAGAAGAACACAGAAAACAGAGAGAGTAGAAGTTGAAACGGTGAACAGTGTTGAAAGTGTTGAAGTTGATCCAGTCAACCTCAGAGCCTTAGTTGATGACGTGATCACTGATTACTGCATGAGAGATAATCTTGACGAATCAGACATTCCACCACAGATCTGGAACGACATAATCGAGGAGATCAGAATAACACTGTTCGAGAAGAATGGCAATCTACTCTGGATCAATGGCAGCATTGGCGGAACCTATGACGATGAGAAAGTAATGAATGCCTACGAGATTTACAAGAGAATCTGCAATAGACACTGTCAAGTTGTAAATATTAAAGGCTTCTCTGATATGTCTGGGATAGATAAACAAACACTATATAACTGGGATAAAGACAGTAGATATAACACTAAATACAATCCTAGTAATAGTGGTGGTAATAGTAATAGACTAAGTAAAAAATATTTCGATTTGCGCAAGAAAATCATGGACGACAACGAACAGTCTCTTGAGTCAATGTTACAAGACAAGCGTATTAATCCAATGAAGGTGCTGCCATCACTGAACAGACACCATATGTGGAACCTTCCAGGCGTTAGCCGTGAGAAAGTGGAGGCGAGACCACTGACCGCTGACCAATTGCCACAGCTCGGGCAGGATTTGCCGCCACAGATTGAGGAAAACGATTGATATTTTTTAATATTTGAGAACGGAAAAACTGATGGTTAAAATAAATCATTGACTTTGCAGTGATTTTAAACAGAGTTTCCTCGGAAATGGTCAACTCTATTGGATAAATAAGTATTTTTCGTATAGAATCATGTGTTCGGAACAAATGTTCGACGCTCTGACCGATGGGGGCCCCCTTAAATCAATAGTGAAAAATCGGCTTGCTAAGTCGTTCTGAAATTTCCCAAAATAAAAAGAGGTGTTACGATGGGTGAGAAAGATGAAAATCTCAGACAGGTTTTTATAACGTCTGATGGAATTGTTAGAAGAATGACGATTATAGGTGATTGGATTCATGATCTTTCTGAAAAACTTGTTGATGATGCAGAAATCACAACACATATGAACAACGATGGCGGACTAGATATCAAGTTTGAGTTTGATGAATCACTCGTTAGAAACACATTCGCTTGGAAATTGCTATTCGGTTCAAATAACTATCGAAAATACCACGGATTGCCAATGAGACGGAAAACAGACAGGAGAAACTGATTATGCACAGATACGAGATAGCTCAAGAGAGAGTAACGATGACGATAACAGCGGATTCGATGAAGATCAGAGAAGATAGCTTGATTGTCTTTGAACAGGGAAAAGAAATCAGAGCGATTGTCAATAGCAAAGATATCAAGTACATCCTGAAGATTGAGTAGGAGAGAATATATGCTGAAAATCATTCAACGCCTGTTCTGTCGACACGATCATACGGTGCATGACCATTCAGACCTTGTTCGACAGGAAGACGGAAGTTTCAAGACAAAACATTATTGGCGGTGTAAGAGCTGCGGAAAGGTGATATCAGGAAAATGATTACAAAGAAAGATTTAAAAGGATTGAGTAAACGGGAACTGAAAGAGATGCTGTGTTTGGCAAGTCAGTGGTGCGAAGAGGTTGGACTTGTTCTTGAGTTCAAAGACTGTTCGATGGAATTATACGGACAGGAAATCGATGCAGATGCATTCGGAGAAGATATCGAATCTCTTGAGGATGAATCACTCCCATTCTCGTTTGACCCATATGAGGATTGCGACAGATCAGACCTCATTCGTGAAATCGAGATTGCAGAAGAGAAGAACGGATATCTCGAATCAGACAATGAGGACTTGAAGACAGCAATTAGAGTTCTGGTTGATCTGTACGCTGGAGAAAGAAGCTTCCGGGGTAATTCGTATGAATGATATCGGGTTCAAGGAACAGATTCTTCAGACATCATGTGAAGTTATCAAAAGTGAGCTGATGAAGCACGAAGAATTCTATGATGCGTTTGTGTCATCTGTTGAATCGGCACTGCATGAGGTACCGGATGTTGGGGAAAAGGCATCTGATATCGCGGAGAGAATCACGAAACGTATTTCCGGGGAGGAATGACATGAGAATTGCCGGGAAAGAAATCAACGATGAATGTGTTCACTGCGGAGAGATTCTTGAATGCAAACTTTTCAAACAGGGACACGGAATCAGACAAGAAACAATTGCACATATTGAAACAACAGGGCAGGAAGTTCTTGGAATTTTAAGGTTTGAGAAAATTACTACAGATGCCGGATTGAAACGTGATGGTAAAAGGAAACTGTACTGGCAAACACCAAAAGCACTGTATCTGCCAATATTTGAGACACATCAACTGATAGATCCTTTCAGCGAAACATCAAAGGTTGTTGTGAATAATAAATTTGAATTTATAGCATATGCCGGAAATGGGTGCTTGATTGGATTAGATCCAATAAGCAAACGTCCTGGCGAACAGGAGGATTAATCATGAAGAAATTAAGATGGATTTTGTCAATTGCATTTCTAATTGCCGGAGTTGCCGGAGGACTTTATGTCGGAGGATATTTGCTTTTGTTTAAATCAATTTTGACAGCTTGTATTGCTTTGGATGCAGGGCAAATTACAGCAGCGATTATTTGGACAACAATCGTAAAAGCATTTCTCTCAGTGATTGTTATGGCGGTAATCATTTTTGCTGGATTTCTAGGATTTGCGATTACCACGCCAAAAAAATAATTAAGACATTTACTAATACTTTGTTTCATATATTCGTCCATGTGACGATTCTCCACCTACTAGCGGAAAGCTGAACAAAGGGACGTCACAAGTCCCGGTAGGTTTAGCCGATTCTGAAATCGGTTCCGTCAGAATATCGTTGTTGATTGTAATCTGACGTAATCAAGGCTGGTTTTGCTGATGATCGGCAAGTAATTGAATGACGATTCACCCAGTCGTAAGCCACAATCCCATAAAGATATTGGAGATGGTTGCTAACCATTCGGTCGGAAACGACTTGGAGGTTCGAATCCTCCTTGTGGCGTTCTGAGTTTCACGGTTCTCAGAAACACCCCTCATGTACGCGCCCTATGTGCAGTAAATATGCCATTTTCCTTTAGATTAGTTTTGATTCCCATAAGTTTAAAGTGATTAAAAGATTTCAAAAACCGTGAAATGCTATCATAGCTCAAATGGATAGAGCAGTTGATTACGAATCAACAGGTTCCAGGTTCGAATCCTGGCGGTAGCTATCTCCGAGTTTCGTAGAAAAAACTTTTTCATAACTTACTTTCCTTGCTACAGTGTAGCTGGAAGCCGTATAGCTTAATGGTAAAGCGTTCATTCTACCCCTACCCAAGTGAAAGATTGAGGTTCGAATCCTTATATGGCTATTTTCAAACATGATTTCATGATGAATAAGGGGAAACCCTAATCATGTTTGAATTAAAATTCAATCAGTGTTTTAGCTGCGGAGTTCGCTGAAGCTCGGAAACTAACGTTTTGTTAATAAAAGACGTGGTTTATCGATCATATAATAAACTCCAATATTATAAAGAACCGTAGCAGTGCAAGAATTCCTTACGGCTTTCGAGGTAAATTTCTTGCAGCTAAGGGCGTATAGCTTAATGGTAGAGCACAGGACTTTGACTCCTGGTGTACTGGTTCGATTCCAGTTACGCTTGTTTGAAAAAAATGGAAATGTGAAGAGAAGAAAGGATAGTTTTGATGGGAAGAAAAATCAAGGTGCTTGACAGAGACAATTTCGTCGATGCTATTAATGATTATTGCAGCCATAAAATTACAATGGATGAAGCGGCAAAGAAAATGGGTGTCTGTACTCCGACATTCCGCAAATATCTAAGAATGGTTTGGATGGGAGAACCACTGCCGGAAGAACTGTTCGAAAGGAAGAAATAGTGATGAAAATGGACGATGAAATGAGAAAAAATGAAGTAAAACGCGTGATTACTTGCAAAATGGAAGATATTGCCAGTTTGGTGGTGAATTCCGGTTATACAGTGACAATCCGACCGACAAAAGACGGGGCGAAGATTACCAGTCACAAAGAAAAGGTTGTGAAATAATGGATATCAGAATCGAAAGTGATGGAACAACTACAAAGGTTTTTGTTGATGGAAAACAGATTCCAAAAGCTACAATGGCTGATTTTATATTTCGTGCGGAACCGGGAGAAGTTTATTGCTCTGTTGAAAGAGTAAAGACGGATGACAATGGAGTTCCGCTAATCAGCAAGAAAGATTGGAGCATCGTGAAAGAGACGGAAGTTCTGATTAATACATTGAAAGATGACTTGTTGATTGGAAAAGATCAGATTAATGAAAATTAAATATTAACAGCTCATGCCCGGATGCGGACAGGGAACAGGGGAGTGCTCCTTAACTTTTTTATTTTAAGAGTTAGGGGGCACTTTTTGTGTTATGGCGAGCGATTATTTGATTAAAACCGTAAAAGGGTATGAAAACTACATAGAGCGTAAGGGGATTGACGAACAGGTGCTTGATGCGTACATCCTTGCGGTTCAGACTGCATTTGAGCAAGAGAAAGACATAAAGTACGGATTGCAAGTTTCTGATAGAGCAAAGCAGATTGTTAATCAAATCATAAAAAAACAGACAAATGGTGGGGATTTTGCGTGGCTTGAAGATTATGCTCAGCAGAATAAGACAGAGTTTGACTTGATTAATCAGTATTATAAGATTTTGAAAATAGAAGCACCGGAAATTCTTGACAGCTATATGCTGTATGTGGAAAAAAACAGAAAACGAAGAGACAGATTCTACGAGCCGAGAAGAAAAACATTGAAATTGGTAACTGACAAGATTCAGATGCTTGAATACGATTTATTGGATGAACTGTTTGTTCATATGCCTGCCCGTGTTGGTAAAAGCCAAGAACTTACGCTTGCGACTTCATGGAAATGCGCTAGAGATATGGAAGCGAGCAATTTGTACGTAACATACAAAGAGGGCCTTGGAAGCGCGTTCCTTGATGGAGTTATGGAAATATGGACTGACCCGACTTATTGCTTTAAAGAGGTGTTCCCAAAAGGAATTATCAAAGATACTGACTTAAAAAACAATAAGGTTGATTTAGGAAGAAAGAAAAAATATAAATCTCTTTCCGGAAAAGGACTTACATCCGGACTTAACGGCGAATACGATGCGTATGGATGGCTAATTGTTGATGACATTATCGAGGGTATTCAGGATGTTTTAAACCCAGATGTTCTCAAAAGAAAGCAGACTATCTTTGACAACAACGTAATGACACGTAAGAAAGAGAAGTGCAAAATAATCTACAACGGTACAATTTGGAGCCTGAAAGATATCTACATGGACAGATTGGATTTCTTAGAGAACAATCCAGAGGCAAAAGATATCAGGTATGATATTTTGAAGATTCCAGCACTTGATCCAGTTACGGATGAAAGTAACTTTGATTATGACTATGGAGTTGGATTTTCAACAAAATTCTATAGGATCAAACGTGCAAAATTTGAAGAAAACGATGATATGGCCGGATGGTATGCACAGTGCCAGCAGGAACCTATTGAAAGGGACGGAGCTGTATTCAATCAAGAACACATGAGATTCTACAATGGAGTGCTCCCAGCTCAAGAACCATATAGAATTTGCGCTGCATGTGATGTGGCTCTCGGAGGTGAAGACTACTTGGCATTTGCTGTGGCTTACATGTACGAAGACGGGTCCATATACATTGATGATGTCATTTTTGATAATTCAGAAAAGAAAATCACAAAGCCAAAAGTTGTGAATATGATTATTGATCACAATATAGGAAGTGTGTATTTTGAGTCAAACCAAGGTGGAGAAGGATACAAAGACGAAGTAGACGAAATGCTGAGAGAAAAAGGACATAAGGTAACTCTTGTCTCTCAGTATGCACCTACATCAATGAGAAAAAGTCAGAGAATTTGGGACAAAGCTGGTTCTATACGTGAGTTTTATTTTCGAGATACTGGGTTCAGAAATCAAGAATATAGGAACTTTATGAGGAATCTGTACTCTTTTACCATTAAGGGAAAAAATAAGCATGAAGACGCTCCTGATTGCCTTGCGTCGCTTGCATATTTCATTGAAGGAACATGGGAACCACCAAGAGTCGAAGCGGTACACAATCCGTTTAGAGGAGGTTATAGATAATGGATACAAAAACATATTTAGGACAGATTTCAAAGTTAAATTTCAGAATAAAGAACAAAATGGAAGAAATTAATCAGTTGAGAGATATGGCTTGTTCTATTTCTGTGTCTCCAAAAGAGGTTAATGTTCAGAGCAGCGGAGAACCTGACAAAATGGGAAGTCTTGTATCTAAAATTGCTGATGCAGAAGTAGAGCTTGCGGATTCTGTTGAACGGTCACTGCAAAAGAAGAAAGAAATTGCTCAACAGATTGAAATGATTCCAAATGCAAATCAGTACAGAATCTTATACAACAGATATGTATTATGCAAAGATTGGAATGTTATTAGTGTGGAAATGGGATGCACTTTCAGAAATGCCATGTCAATTCACGGTAGAGCATTACAAGAGTTTGAGAAGCTTTTCGGCTCTTATTATCTGTAATCACTTCACATAATTTCATATAATTTCACATCTTTTCACTATTTTTCCAAATACTTGACATGATATAATAATAATCGAAGAAATACAACTTGAGGATACATAACAATTCTCATAATACTTTTTCAAAGATGCACTTGGAATGACGAACCAGGTGCATTTTTTATTGGTGAAAAACATGGTAAAAGAACAAACAATCTATTGTCCGAAGTGCAACAGGAAAGTTGGCACTTATGACGGAAAAGGGAAAATCGACAAAGTATGTCGATGCAAGAAGTGCAACAAAAAGATTATTTTCAAAGTAGCAACAGGAGAAACAGTCAGGAAGTCGCTGCCAATTAGAAATTGCAGTAGCGGAATGAATTTTTTGATTTAAGGTGAAGAAGTCAATGAACAAGAATACTCTACAAGACCTTGTAAAAGGAAAATACGGAAGAAAAATTGCATATGCGAATGTCGAAGAGGTTGATCAAAGCAATATTTTGGAAGTTGTAGGGGAAACACTTGGAATCTTTTACTTTAACAAACAGATAATCAAGTATCTTTGGGATTATTACAAAGGTGACCATCCTATAAGATACAGAAAAAAAATTGTAAGAGATGATATCGTAAATAAAATTGTTGAAAATCATGCATATGAAATTGTTCAGTTCAAGACAGGACAGACATATGGCGAGCCAATCCAGTTTATCAGCAAAAAAGACGATGAAAAAATCAACAAGGGCGTTGATGAACTGAATGATTACTTGGCAGATGCGAATAAGCATGAGAAAGATATCAAGGGTGGAGAATGGCAATCGGCTGTTGGAACATCATTTAGAGCAGTCCAATTTTCAGGAGACAGCGAAATTCCATTCAGAATTGTTGCTCCGAGTCCGATGAACACATACATTATCTATTCATCAATTACCGAGGAACCTTTAGTTGCTGTTCAAGAACTGAAAGATATTGATGGTGAATTCTATAAGGTGTGTTACACGAAAAGCCATCAATGCATTCTGAAGAATGGGAAAGTTGAAAAATGGGAGCTTCATGCTTTCGGAGACATCCCTATTATTGAGTATCCGAACAATCACGAAAGAATCTCAGATATAGAGCTTGTCATTGATCTGATGGATGCAATTGATAATATGCAGTCCAATAGAATGGATAGTATTGAACAGTTCGTCCAGTCTTGGGTGAAATTCGTAAACTGTACGGTTGACCCGGAAACTTTTCAAAAAATGAAGCTAGAGGGCGCTCTTGTTGTTAAATCAAACAATGGTACTGATAATAAGGCTGATGTTGACATTATGACACAGGAGCTTAATCAGTCTCAGTCACAGGTTGCCAAAGATGATTTGTGGGACAATGCACAGATTATCCTTGCCATACCAAACAGAAATAACAACAACACAGGTGGAGACACTCAAGGCGCTATCCAATTACGCAACGGATGGGACGAAGCAAAGAACAGGACTATCATTAAGGACCCGCTTATCAGAACATCTGAGAAAAGGTTAGCAAAAGTGGTTCTGAATATACTCAGAATTACAGGGAATGATCTAGGAATCACTTTGAGAGATTTCAGCGTTCAGATTAATCATAGTCCAACAGATAACATGGTTGTAAAATGCCAGTCATTGCAATATTTACTTGAATGTGGCATCCATCCACTGATTGCGATTAAGACAGTAGGACTCTGGGGAGATGCTGAAAAAGTATTCATGATTTCCAGAGATTACCTTGACAATTTATGGAAAAAGATAGGAGATGCAGAAGAGCAAGAAGCAAAAGCGCAAGAACTTCTTGACAATATGAATCAGAATCAAAATCAGAATTCAAATGGCAACAAAACGCCGGAGGTAGAAGAATGACATATGATTACACAGTAAAACAAGACGGACAGACGTATCCTCCGGGAACGGATGTTCCGGATATGGGGAGCATTGTTTGTACCGAAGCATCGGGGAATGTTAGAAGCTATGAAGCTCAGTCAAAAGATGTTGATAAGCTCCCAACTTATGTAGATGCAGGAAGTTCCTGTTTGATGTTAGACACATCGGAATTATACAAATTCAACTCTGAGACAAAGAGTTGGCAGAAATTAGGATAGTAGAAATAAGCCAGTCATTGAGAAATCAGTGGTTGGCTTTTTCTATATAAATTTGCATCCATGCGTCAAATGGAAAAAGAAAAAATCCATGCTGATAGAACAGCGAAATCAAATGTAGATCACGGAGGTAATAACTATGACAAGAGAAGAAGCAAAACAAAATTTGGTTGCATTAGGAATTGAAGAGCCGACAGATGCACAGGTCACTAATTATTTGAATCAGTTTCATAATAACAGACCAGCTCCGGCACCGAACCCAAATCCAGCACCAAAGCCAGAACCACAGCCACAGCCTACACCGGCACCAGTTCCAAATCCACAGCCGAACCCAAATCCGGCACCACAGAACGATAACGAGATTGAGAAGCTGAGAAAACAGATTGATGCATTGCAGAAAGAGAACATCAAGAAAGATATTCGCGCTTATGCTGCTGAAAAAGGACTGACGGGTGAACAGGCAGAGAATGTTCTTGCTGGTTTTCAAGACAATTACGATCTTGCAAAGACAGCCATTGATTCCATGTCACAGATTATCGCCGATAAAGAAACAGCCGCCGCACAGGCGAAAGAACAGGAAATCGCTAACGGTTCAATTAATCCGGGCGGTGGAAATCCTGGCGGTGGAAAACCAGATGATAAGCCGGAAGATGTGAAAAATGCAGAATCTATTGTTTTCGGCAACAAACAGAGTGAGCAGTCTGTAAAAGACTACTACGTTTTGAAATAAGGAGGAATTAAGCAATGGGTAAACCAATTGTAAGAGATTTTACACAAGGTAAAGGAATTCTGAAGTTCTTCCCGTATGAGGGAGCTGCTTGCGTAGTACAGCAGTCAATGGTATCTGCGGCAGATAACAACGGAATGAAAATTGTAAAAGCTGGAACGCCGTATCCGTCAAATGATGCTGAATGCCTTGGATATCTTCTTGAGGACGTTGATGTTACACAGGGAGATGCACCGGGAACATATGTATATCAGGGAACGATTGATTGGGAAAAAGTAACAGGCCTTTCAATTGAAGATGCAGCAAGAAAAGCGACTCCGAGAGTTACTTTTTACGGAGCACCAAAGATTGCAGAAGGTTAATTAAGGAGGAATAACAGACATGGCATTACCATTAAGTCAAGCATTTACAGCGAGAAGTCTTGGAGTTATGTGGAATAACTACAAAGCGTCTCTTGCACTTCCACCGTATCTTGGAAGACAGAAATTTGGAACAACAAAACAGGATTCACTGGAAATGAGATATATCCTTGGCGAAAATTCTCAGCCAATCTCTCTGAAAGCATCCAACTTTGATGCACAGGCAGAATTAAGAGATGTTGGTGGATTCCAGGATATCCAGAACGAAATGCCGTTCTACAGAGAGTCCTACATGGTAACAGAAAAAGAGGAGCAGCAGTATGCGAACTATCAGTCTGCTGAAAACTCAAATCTTGCAAATCAAGTACTCAGACAGATCAGCAAGAAACCTATGAATCTGATTCAAGGAGCTATGGTAGTTCCTGAGAGACAGATTTGGCAGTTGCTTGCTCCGTCAGACGGCGTTCCGAAAGTTACTGTTAAAATCAAAGACAAGACATACACAATTGATTACACAACAGACAATGGAGCAAAGCACAAGGCAGATCACTTCGTTGAAATTCAAGGAACATCTGATAAGTGGAATGTTCCGGCAACAGCAACACCACTTCAAGACTTGATCGACACAAGACGTGATTTCGCAAAGAAGACAGGATATTCTCTGACAAGATTCTCTATGAATACAGAGACATTTGAGATGATTCTGAAAGCAGAAGACACAAAGAAGCAGGTACTCGGAATTACTGCTTACAACGGCGGTATCAGAGTAAGACAGGCAGATGTTCTTTCTTATCTGAGAGAGTACGGAATCGAAATCGAGGTATATGACAAGATGTATGTTGATGAATCTGGAACAACACAGTATTTCATCCCAACAAACATTATCTCTTGTCAGTCAGCAGGAGTATATCTTGGAGACTACGTATTCGGAAGAACACCGGAAGAGAGAAGCGGAGATCTCGCCGGAGGAAATCTGCAACTTGTTGAAACTGGTATTTCTGTCTACACATATGCAACAGAGCATCCAATCAATACTCATTGCGTAGTATCCATGATTGGTCTTCCATCATTTGAAGGAATGAACAGCGTTGTTGTTATGAAAGTAGCGTAAGAGGTGATCGGATGCTTGCGAAGAACATTATCAAAATGAATGGCAAGTGGTACAAAGCAGGAGAAGAAGTCCCGGAAGGAACTCCGGGGCGGTATTCTGAGAAAATGCAAATACCGGTAGAGTTTAAGTATAAGAAAACAGACATCAACAGAATGAGCACTGCTGATTTGAAAGAATTGGCAAGAGAACATGAAGTATCAAATGTTGACGATATGACTGGGCAAGATTTGAAAGAATACTTTATTACAAGGTTCAATCTGTAGATCGTGAGGTGCAGCTATGGCAATTGAAGACAGAATCTATGAGAAATCAGTAGAATACTTGTCTGATATTCCAGAGCTTGCCGATGAAAAACCATCAAAACTGTTAATCGGATTCGTAACTGAGAAATTTAAGCAGTGCAGAAACTATCCTCCGTCTTTTACGGATGCGAAGATAGAATCTGACATGGAAAAGCATTTGAATACAATCGCCATGGCTGTTGTTGACCTAAAAGCAAAAGAAGGAGCTGAGGGAGAGACAAGCCATAGTGAAAATTCAATCAGCCGTTCCTATGAAAATGCTTATGTTTCAAGTTCGATATTTAATGACGTGCTTCCGTATGTTCATTTTTTGTAGAAGATTGTGCGTGAACATTTTGCTGATGTCAGCAATATGGTCGCAGGGTATTAGCTAATTTGGTGGTGGGCAGCTAATGGAAATAAGAAAAAGGCAGGTAAATGATTGATGACTATTGAAATATCGACAGCAATCATTATAAGTGTGGTGTCAGTTGCTTTTTCCATTTTCTTCGGTTTGAAGAACAATAAACGTTCGGACACGAAAGATATCGAAGAAAGAGTTAGGCAGAACACAAAAATCAATATGAAACTTGATAACATCTCTTCTTTGAGTGAGGACATCAAAAGTGAGATCTCTCAGATGAAAGATAAGCTTGATTCTCACAATGGAAGAATAATCAAACTGGAAGACAGTGTAAAGAGTGCACATCACAGAATTGATACACTGGAAAACAGAATGAATGGTGGTGAAGAATGATGGATATTTTTTCAATGGAAACCGTATTGGCGATCGTGGTTATTACTTATCTTGTTGGACTAGGAGCAAAGCTGTGTCCGAAAGTAAAAGATAATTATATCCCTGTGATTGTTGGTGTGGCCGGAGGAATTCTCGGAGTTGTTGGAATGTATGTAATTCCTAACTTTCCAGCAACAGACGTTCTTGATGCAATTGCAGTAGGGATTGTATCCGGACTTGCAAGTACTGGTGTAAATCAGATTCAGAAGCAAGTAAAGAAGGTGACCGTAAGTGAGGACACTGAACAGAAATAAGCAGAAAATGTACTACTCCTTGCAAGATGGTACGTCTCCGGTATATATGACTGATGATGATGGGAATGTGAAGTACATCGAAGTAGATGGAGAACAGATTCCTGTTGAGTCAGGAGAGACTGAACCACACTACACGGAACCTAAGTTATTCAGAGCGAATATCAATTCTACATTGACCGATACATTTATTCGGGCGTTTGGCATTGATGATTCCTCTGACAAGGCAACGATTGTCTGTGCAAAAGGAACTCTTCCATTGGTAAAAGGAGCGCGTATTTGGCGAAATTCAGCCATTAAATACAAAGACCAAATAAATATGTCAAACGTGGATGAAAACTCAGCAGATTACGTTGTTAAGGACGTCAACGACGAAGCTATGAATGAAGATACGTTCTTGCTTCAACGATTGATTAAAGAGGGATAAGAATGAGCACAAAAATCAGTTTCGGATTATCGCAAAAGAGCATTGATGAAGCAATCAAACAGATTGAAACTTATCAGAAATCGCTTGATTCAAAGTTAAGCTTGTTCTGTGAAAAATTGATTGAGAGAGGACAGACTGTCGCAGTTGAAAAGCTGACAGAATCTCCGCTCGGAAAAACAGTGACTCTGAAAAGTGATAAGACAGAAGAAGAGATGGGATGCAAAGCGGTACTGATTGCAACTGGTGAAGTAAAGTATCCAGAGGGAAGAGAACCGTTCAATCTTCTGTTCGCTATAGAATTCGGAGCCGGTGTTCGTTACAACAGCATCCAAAACCCAAAAGCAGGAGAGCTTGGATTCGGTATTGGCAGTTATCCGGGACAGACTCATGCGGCTGATCCGAACGGCTGGTACTACTTTGGAGATGATGGAAAATGGCATCATTCCTACGGTATCAAAGCGACCATGCCGATGTACAATGCAAGCCTTGAGATGATTAAATCCGTTTCAGAAGTGGCGAGGGAGGTGTTTGGAAGTGGATAATTCATGGGTTTTCGACTTAGAGACACACATCTTCTCTATTGTTCAGAAGAAAGTAGGAGATAAGCTGAAAAGTAAGTATCCGAACATTCGTTTCACGACTACTTCAAAACCTAAAGGCGTGACCGTAAAATATCCAACAGTTTACATTCGTGAATTGCCTGGTGCGGAAAAAGCACGCGCTTTGGACGGTGAAGATATCAGCGGAATCTTGTATTCCATGCAAGTGGAAGTAAGTACAGATAAAAGTGCTAAAGAAGCTAAGGCGGTTTTGAAAGAAGTTGCCTTGGTATACAAAAATATGGGATTTGAAATTAATTCATTTCCCGAAGAGAGTGACGGAGACGAATATTACCGATGTGTAATGCGAGTCAGACGAACTCTCGGAAATATAGATGCGTTGCACTGAGCCGAAAGGCTCTTTTTTATTGCCTAGATGGCAGAAATGGAGGTAAAAAATGGCTTCAACCAGTTATAAAGTAAGAGCTATTTACAAAGAATTAGACGATGGTGCGGATTTGTCAACAGTTGATTTTGCCGGAAGTTACAAACTGCTTCTGAAAGCAAAATCAATGCCTGCTCCTGTGTCTGCACCAAACACAGTTGAATCAACAACTATGGAAGATGATGCACAGACATTTGAGATGGGTATTAAACAGTCTGATGCAAAAGAGGTGACAGGAAACCTTGAAAAAGAGTATCTTGACAATATTGACAAACTTGAGAAGAAAAGAGTAGCTATTTTCCAGTTATATGGAACAGACGGTATCGGTGGCGTTGCGAAATATGCATACGTTGCACAGGTATCAGCTACTCCGTCAGACGTTGGTGGTGTCGATGAAATCTGTGAGATGACAGCAACCATCATTCAGAACACTGTCGCAAAGAAAGTGACAGACGAGTATACAATCGTTGACGCTGGAAACGGCACATTTACAGTAACAAAGGGGTAGCACGTTCCGAGCAAGACAGGTCAGCGAATACTCGGAACGTAAAATTTGATTACGCTGACATTACAGAATAACAACAGGAACGGGCGCTATTAGTGGCGCCCTTCCCATATAAAATTACGGGAAGGAATACAAAGACATGAAAACATTTGAAATTAATGGAAAAGAATATTCAGGGAAACCTTTTGACTTTAACCTTGTTTGCGACCTTGAGGACATGGGCGTATCAGTTGAATCCATGGAAGAGAAACCGATGAGCATGGTTAGAGGATATATTGCGCTGTGCATGGGAAAAAGACGTGCAGATGCCGGACTTGAGATTCAAGAGCATATTCTGAATGGTGGCACAATGGATGATGCAACCAAAGTAATGCAAGAAGAAATGGAACAGTCTGATTTTTTTCGCAACCTCAACAAGAGAGCGGAATCGGAAGCTACAAAGAATCAGGCGAAGAAGAACACTGGCGGCAGAAAAACAGCAGCAGCGAAGTAAGATCGTACCGTTCTCAGCGTGAGTTTTTCACCTGTGAATGGTATCCACAAGCAAAAAAAATGGGAGTTGGCTGGACAGAATTTTGGAGCATGAATCCTAGAATCCTGAAAGCGGTATCTGCCGGATACGAAGAGCAACTTCTTGATATTGATTATATGAATTGGATGTCAGGGCAATATCTTATCAGTGCAATCAATACGTGCTTTGTCAAAGAAGAAAAGTATCTGAAGAAACCGATTCTGAAAACATTAATTGAAGAATCGCGAATGACTGATGAAGAACGTGAACTTCGTGAGATGGAAGAGGAAATCAGAAAAATGGATGCTTGGATTGCAGCAGACAGGGCAAGAGGATTACCTGAGACATCGATAAATTAGGATGGGTTCACCATCCTTTATTTTTTGTAAAAAGGTGGTGAAAACATGGGAACAGAGGTTGACTCTCTTGAGGTAAAAATTGAAGCATCGGCTAAGTCAGCAAATGCTAGTTTGACTAATTTGGCAAAAAGATTAGGTACTGTATCGCAACAGCTTCAATCTGTTTGCTCTTATCAACCAACAATAAATGCGCTTACTGATAATCTTGAGGGTATTTCTAAACTTGATTTTAAAAATGTAAAAGCTTTAAAGAATGCTATTAAGACAATGTCCAAAGATATGGCGAAAATCAATGGACGGCAAATTAAAATCAGCGTAAACAAGCTTGGAGATGTAGAAAAAGCTTCAGAGAAAGTGACAGCCCTTTCAGAAAAAGTTGCAGAAGCATCCAAAAGCATAAAGATTTCTGTTGATTCTTCTGAGGTTAATTCTGCGAAAAAGGCTTGCGAAGAACTGAAAAAGAAAACTTCCGGTTTAAAAGCAAGTGCTCAGACCATCAAAAAGGCAAGCGGACAACTTGGTGCATCTGATGGTAAATCCGTATTGAGCGGAGCTGAAACGAGACAAAGATTTTCGAGCATCGTCCCAGATAAAGACAAAGGAATTGCTGAAGAAGAGACAAAAGAAGCGTCTAATCTTTCAAAGATTCTTTCCGGCACTCAGAAAGTTTCAAAATCTCTTTCAAGTACGTTTGGAAAGATGGGAAAAACAGTTGGTGGCGTGGTTTCTAAAGCAAAAGATCTTAAGAATTTGATTACCAAAACAAATAAATCCGGTGGTCAAATGTCAATGGGAAGAATGCTAGGAATGTCACTTGTATTTTCCACTGTATTTTCAGCGCTGAGCGCAATAAATAATGCTATTAAGGAAGGTTCAAACAACCTTGTTCAATACAGTTCTGATTACAATAAGAGCATTTCAGGTATTGTCACATCTCTTCTGTATTTGAAGAATGCATGGGCAGCGGCTTTTGCTCCGATTATCAATGTAGTCGGACCGTATATTTCAGCATTTATTGATATGCTCGCCAATGCAATGAATAAGGTCGCGCAGTTCATGGCTGTATTGACTGGAAAAACAGCAGTGGTGCAAGCAAAAAAAGCATGGAAAGACTACGGAAAAACACTCACATCCACTGGAAGTAGTGCTAAAAAAGCTGGAAGTGATGCGGCAAAAGCAGCAAAAGACCTTGAGAACTATACTCTTGGAATTGACGAACTAAATGTTATCCAGCCGACAACATCAAACTCAAGTTCAAGTGGTGGCTCTGATGGAAGTTCCGGTGCTTATACGGGGCCAGATGTTTCTGAAATGTTTGAGACAACTGAACCAACTAAGGCTATCTCTGATTATGCTAAACGGCTCAGAGAAGCGTTCAAAGCTCAAGATTGGACTTCTCTAGGCTCAATCATGGCAGAGGGCGTAAATGCCGGAATGCAGAAATTGTATGACATATTTGACTGGAATAAGCATGGGGAAAAGATAACTTATTTCTGCAATGCTTTTACCACAACAATGAATAGCCTTGTTGACAATATTGAATGGCCGTTAATGGGAGCTACTGTTGCTGCCGGAGTGAATACGGTCTTCAATACTGCACAGCTTTTGATTACCGGGTTTAACTGGACGAATCTTGGAACAGGAATCGGAACAGCTATTTCCACAGGGATTCAAAACATTGACTGGGGAACGATAGGATACACTCTCGGAGCTTATTTTATGATTTCTTGGAACACTCTTGTCGGTGTACTGAGAGAACTTAAAGGTGAAGACATTGGAATGGCGCTGGCTAATGCTTTTAACGGCGCACTGGAATCAATCAATCTTGGAACAATCGGAGAATCCATCGGAAGAATGGTTGCTCTTGTAATAGAGTCAATTAAAACATTTATTCAGAATGCCAATTGGAAAGAGCTTGGATCACAGATTATTGAAGGAATAAAGAATGCTTTCAAGTTTGCTTCTGACGGTGGTGAAAATACAGGAATACTTGCATCGGTTATTGGAATCGGAGCAACAGGTGAAATCACAAAGAAAATAGCTGAAATCCTTCCAAAATTAGATGGAATGGCAGAAAAATTCAATAAAATAAAGGAAGTTGCAGGAAAGCTAAACTTTAAATCTCTTATTACATTATCTCCAACAACTTTATTGATTGTTGCCGGAATTACAATTTTAGCTGCTGAACTCATGGACTTGTGGAATACTTCTGAGGGATTCAGAGATGCTGTAAAAAATGCTGTTGGGGAAATTGGAGATGCATTTTCTTTTGCTAAAAAAGAAATTTGGGACAACGGATTTAAACCACTTTGGGAGAACCTAAAAGAACTGTTTAATTCTATTTACGATTTATATGAATCAAGTGGAGCGAAAGAGCTGTTCGAATCAACAATGATTGCCGCAGTAAAAGCAATCGGAGAAGTGCTTTCCATAATAATCAGCAAGATAGCACAAGTTGTTTCTACTATTACTGGAATGGTGAGTGGGGCGATAAAGATAATCCAAGGCTTGGTTACGTTTGTGACAGGTGTGTTTACTGGTGATTGGGGAAAAGCTTGGAAAGGAGTAGAAGATATTGCTCTTGGATTTAAGCAATATATTTCATCTTTATTCAAATTGCTTTTTATGGCAATTACAACAATTTTCTCACCAATTGTGCAGTGGTTTTCGAAAAAATTTCAAGCTGCTAGAGACGGTGTAACGAATGCATTTTCAAACATCGGTTCTTGGTTTGGTAAAAAACGTGAGGATATCAAGTCAAATATGGAGTCGATTGCTCAGTGGTTCAAGGATATTTTTAAGTCTGCCTATAACGGAATTACTTCAATTTTTGACAAGATTGGTGGGTACTTCAATACTGTAGCAAGTTGGATAAAATCACCTGTTTTAGGCGCAGTAAAAGCAATCGCTAAGGCTGTGAACTGGGTTTACGGAAAATTAGGTGGAGACGGCGATCTGATTAACGTCTCTGGACTTGATAAATACGCAAGCGGTACAAACGGAGTCGCGAGAGATTCCTTTGGTGTTGTCAATGACCAGTCGGGAAATACCTACAGAGAGCTTGTCCAGTATCCGAACGGACAAACAGTAATTCCAACAGGAAGAAATGTCGTTCTGCCGATGCCAAAAGGTACAAAGGTAATGCCAGCTGGTCAAACAGCAGCATTGATGGGAATTACTGGCGTGAAGAAGTATAAATCTGGAATCGGTAATTTCTTTGGAAGTACAGCAGACAAAATCAGCGATATTGCAAGTAACATTTTCGGTTACATCAAAGACCCGAAGAAGCTTCTTAAAGCTGCAATTGATAAATTCACAGATTTGACAGGAGCACTTGAGCCTGGAATCACAATTGCGAAGACGGCAGTTAATTCACTGTTTGAAACAGCAGTTTCAAAAATCAAAGGATTCTTTGACAGTTTCGGTGCTGTTGATTACAAACCATCTGCCGGAGTGGAGCAGTGGAGAGGACTTGCGAAACAAGCTCTTTTACTGACAAATCAGTTCAGCGAATCCAATCTGAATGCCTTGTTAACTCAGATGATGCATGAGTCGGGTGGAAATCCGAACGCTATCAACAATTGGGATATCAACGCAATCAGAGGTATTCCGTCAAAAGGACTGATGCAGGTAATTGACCCGACATTCCGTGCAAATGCGATGGCTGGATTCAACACAAACATTTACGATCCACTGTCAAACATGATCGCCGCTATCAATTACACAGTCAAAAGATACGGAAGTCTGTATGCTGGATGGACTGCCCGTGGATACAAAGGATACGCAAACGGTATCGGTACATTCAAGCTGTCTGATGTGGTCGGGAAATATTCTGTAGGTGGATTCCCTCAGAATGGCGAGCTGTTTGTGGCGAATGAGAAAGCACCGGAATACGTTGGAAGAATGGGAAATAGAAATGTGGTTGCCAATAACAATCAGATTGTGACCGGAGTATCCAACGGAGTTGCAGAAGCGAACAAAAATACAGAAAGACTCTTGCAGAAGCTTATCGAGCAGAATGAGAGACTTCTTAGAAAGAATACATCACTGATGATGAACAGCAAGAAAGTAAATAAGGAACTGTCAAGGGGAAGTAGAAACTCTGGATACAGTTTCAGTACAACATAGGAGGTGCTAGGATATGTCAATTAAATTGAGTGATTTCATCATTGTAAATGGTCATCAATATCCGGCACCGAAATATTATCCGAATTTTCAAGTCACTACAGCTACAAATGCTGCGAGAAATGCAGCGAATAAAGTGGTTGGGCAGAAAATTGGTCGTGATAACTATAAGATAGATTCATTGGAGTGGCTATATTTGGATGCAGAAACTTGGTCAACAATGCTACAAGAGTTTGATAAGAATTTCTTTAGTAGTGTTCGGTTTTGGGATATGGTAAATAATAAGTGGCGTACATTAACAATGTATTGCGGAGATAGGACGGCAGATGTTTTCAAGATTGATTCATCCGGCCGTCCTCTTGCTTATATTAACTGTAAAATGAATCTGATTGATACGGGGTGGTAGGATGTACGAAGTATCAGATGCATATAGAGAATCGATGAAAAATCAGCTGAGAAATGCTTCTTACATGAAAGTAACACTCGGCGTTATAAGTGATACAGCACAGAGCCAGGCATTGCTTAGTAATCAAAGCCAGTATGCCGGATTTTCTGATTTTGATGGAGTATTTGAACAGAAAGAAGTTCAAAGCCAGTATGCAACCTATGAGAATAACTTTTGGATGCTTGACGGTTCTATGAGATTTCTCCCGGATGCAGCATCTCAGTATGAACCTGTTGGAATCGTATCGGATAATCTGTTTTCAAGCAGTTTCTCAGTGAAAATGACATTTCAAGAGAATGTTGACATTGCCGGATTAACTATAAAGTTTGCCGGGAATTATCCTAGCAAACTCAGCATAATCACATCTGACGGAACATCAAAGAGCTATTCAAACAGCAGTTTGAACTTTACGACAGATGATAGATTTGATAACACAACTTCTCTTGAGATAAAAGTCACTGCAATGTCCGCTACAAACAATCGTGTGCGTATTGAAAGGATTTTATTTGGCAATGCGATAGTTTTTACAGATAATGACATAATCAACGCAGAATCAACTTCTACGGTATCACAGATCAACGAGGATTTGCCGGAGATTAATTTTACTTTGACTATTGATAATAATGATAAGAGGTTTGATTACGACAACAAGGAGTCAATCATCAATTATCTGAGAACAGGACAAAATATATTTGTTCAGATGGGATATGACCTTGACGATGGAACAACAGAGTGGATTTTGTTGCATACATTGAAACTGAGTGAATGGTCTACAAGTGACGATGAAGCAAGTATAACGGCTGTAGATGTTCTTCAACAGTTTGGAGAAGGCAACTATTATCGTGGAGACTGGAACGAAAAGGGAATTACGTTGTATGTTTTAGCAAGACGTGTAATTGCTGATGCAATCGGTACTCATTTGATTTCTCAAGATAAGTTTTTTATTGACAATTATTTGAAGTCCGTAGAGGTCAGAAACCCTATTCCATTAGTGTCGCACAAAGAGGCATTGCAAATTATCGCTAATGCCGGAAGATGCATTTTGACTGTGGACAGATATGGAAAAATCTGTATCAAGTCAGCATTTGACCCGGATGCAGAGACAACTTCTACTGAGACTGCATATTTCTCTGATGTTTCCAATGTGAATATTGACAATGAAAAGACGCGTTATGCGACATATGAAGATTCAATGTGGAAGCTCGGTAACAGACCGCCGTTTCTTCCGAGGACTGGCGTTAAAGATGATGTCGGATTTGTTACAAAAGATATTGCTTCTAAAGGTGGAACGTTTTCGACACCTCCGCAGATTGTAAAGACGTTTGATGTTCCTAGAAAAAGCAATGGAATGAAAGTGAAAGTGTATCATTTGTTCCCAAACACGATGAGCATTAACACTTATCTGAAAGACCAGATTGTTGAATCTATCGGAATTTCTGATGGAAAAATCAACTATGCTGATGTGAAAACATGGACTACAGATCACCAGTTTAAAGAATTCGACAAGATGGTTATTGAGTTTGGAAGAATCAATGTAAATACAAGGCTTGTGGTTGATTATATTGAGCTTGGTGAAAACATCGATTACACAATCGAAAGAGATGATATGTATTCCAGTCCGACTATGAGTAAGCCGGAGAATATCAAGCGGTTAAAGAATATCAGAACTGTCTATTCAAAATCAGATACGATTGAAGAAGTAGTAAGCGAAGAGGTTGAGTGGACAAATGAAACTTTGCTATATACGTTTGACGAACCACATCATTCTTATACAGCTTCTCTTGAGAATCAGGCAGATGGTCAAAGTGTTGAGATTTCGGACAGTGGAGCATACTTTGTTGAACTTAAACTTAGCGGAAATGACAGGGGAAATAAGGTTCAAGTCATTGTTAACGGTAAAAAATTCAATCAGTCAAACACTTATTCCGTTGCGGAAATCAGCAATTACGGTGTTGAAAAAGATTGGAGTAATCCGTTGATTTCGGATAAGGAACTCTGCGATAAAGTCTGCAAATGGGTAGCTGATTATTACAATCCAGGAATTGATTACTCTATCGATTACCGTGGAGAACCGGCACTGGATGCCGGAGATACAATCTATCAAGAAAATCGTGACGGAGAAATGGTTAAGACGGTAGCGGAAAGCGTGTCGCTGACCTATGACGGAACTGTAAGTGGAACGCTTGAAACAAGGAGGTAATAGCATGGCATCATTTTCGACACCATATACTAATTGGGGAGAACACTCGTATTTTTCTCATACTGATTACAATAGAATCAAGAACAACATACAATATCTGATCAACTTGTCTTTTGAGTTGTTTCCTGAATACGAATATGAGAATATGGGTAGCGATAAGACATATTCGGATTTTCCATTTGCAGATGAATTCAATCTGATTGAATTGAATTTGAAGCTTTTACATGACAAGTCGTTCGGTTTTGTAAAATACACATCATCAGACATGAAAAACTGGTATCCAAATAAACAGACACCGTCTTATGAGGATATGAACAGATATGAACAGATGACAGTTGATTACTACAATGGTTTGAACAGTATCAAGAAAAACAAAAACAAGCTCGGTGATATCAAGCTTGGAATGAAGTTATAGGAGGCATCGTTATGGCATTAAGAACTGATTTTAAGGATAGTGTATTGAAAGACACAACTGGAAATAAGAAATACAAAATGACGAACAACAGCGACAATACAGTTTCTTTCACTGATGTTACTGAGTACTCTCAAGAAGGTAGCCCCTATGGAGCAAAAGAAGTTAATGAAGAAAGGGAAGTTATTAACTCTGTTATAGTCCCTAAAACAAGAACTGTCAATATCTGGGCACATCAAAATTATCACATTACGGAAGCAGGAGCTGTAACATGGCTTAGAATTTTTGGCAATATGCAAACGGAAGTTCCAAAAGGACACGAATATATCCTGCTTACTATGACGCCAGTACCTATGTTCGAAGTATCACGCAGGATCTACATCGCTGATAATTTTGGATTTAATTTAAAAATTAAAACCAACGGACAAGTTACTATCACTCCGTTCGGTGGAGACATTGCAGTTGGAAACGTAATTGATGTGTCTGAAATCTTTATAAATCGGCAGGAGTGATGTTATGAGAACATTAAAATTCAACGTGAAAGAGCAGAGGATAGAGAAAGCGAAGAACTGTGATTTTCGTGATCTCGCAAGAGGGACAACGGGATATTTGAAAGCGCAGTTTTCTTTTTCCTATGATTGGAACGGATACGCAAAGGTAGCTGTTTTTAATGATGCATGGGACAAAGTAGAAGAGTGCAGACCAATTATCGGTAATGAGTGCGAAATCCCGTCAAAAGTTCTTGACAGCATCTCATTCAAAGTAAGGGTTATCGGCGTATCAGATGGAAGAAGACTCACCACGAACAGAACGGAGGTGGATCAGTGACGGAACAAGAAGCATTAGCTGTAGCATTGGCAGAACAGGAGATTGTAAAGCCAGTCAATGACATTCTTATGATTGACCCAGAGACAAGAACGATTAATGTTCCTGATTCAGAGAGACTTTTCGGTGTGCAGTCAGATGAAAAGGCTGAAAGAAAGTATTTCAAGTGTCCGAAAATTGTTGGAAACAACATCAATCTTGCGACCATGAATCTGTACATCAACTACAAAAGTCCGAATCAAGCAGATGAAGAGGGTGACTCCTACATTGTACAAGATGTTGTGACAAGTGGAGATTACATCACATTCTCTTGGATTCTTGGTCGAAATGTAACGAAATATACAGACGGAATCCACTTCTCTGTCTGCGCCAAAAAGTCAAATTCAGACGGCACTCTTACGACAGAGTGGAACACAACATGGGCTGAGGGAGAAGTCCTTGAGGGATTGGAAACTACTCAGCAGATCGCGGAAAAGAACAAGGATTTGATTGAACAGCTGTTGAACACCTACGATTCCAAAGTAGCTGTGAAGTTGGAATTCGACCCGTCAACCCGTGGCATATCTATTGTTTAAGGAGTGAGAATTATGGCATTGAAAGCAGAAGATGTATTGGCGATTGTCAATGAAAAAATAAAGAATCCTGTCACTCAAGAACAAGTGACAACAGCTGTTAATGAGTATCCAAAAGAAAATCCAGTTACCGCAGGAACAGCAAATTACGACCCACAAACAAGAGGAATCACGATTGAGTAAGGAGGTACGACATGGCGACGAGTGATATTGGAAAAGGTGCATATTTAATTGCAAAGAACAAAGACACGGGTGAAATCGAAAAGAAAACCCTAATTCCTCCGGCTCCGTCTGATGGTGATTTGGGTGGAATTTCGGAAGAAGAGTTGGCGCAGATCACAACAAACAAGAAAGAACTTATAGATGGAAGAACGGATGTAGATGGAAACGTCCATAAAAACATCGGAGACGCAATGAGAGGACAGGCAAGAAAACTAAGGGAGAATCTTGTTGTCCGTCAGAAAGAACAGCCAACAGATCCGAACAATAATGTATGGATCTCAGATGAAGATGATGAGGTGGAAGTGCCTGATATGTGGGAATTTAATTCTCTCAAGGAAGATGTAGGTAATAAAACCAAAAACTTAAAACAGTGGAATTTAATTGATATATCAAAAGTAAAAGAGGGATATGGTTATACGAATTCCATTGGATATCCGCCAACGCTGGTCGCACAAACGGGATATAATGCTATAGATGATATTATTCCGTGTGAGGCAGGAGAAACTTATACAGTTAATTGGTTGTATGGCGCTATTGGTATATATGATTCTAGTATAAAAAGAATACAACATATATATATAGATAGTATACCGAAAACATTCGTTGTGCCTGATGGTGGATGCTATATGACCTTGTTTGGTGGCACTAAAAGAATGGTTGATATTATGCTCGTTGAAGGAAACGAGATTCCAGATGAATA
>ERZ773147.581-NODE-581-length-44198-cov-11.067191_pt1 | contig 44198 bp, 38 predicted proteins | sample MGYA00580851_ERZ773147 | MGnify/ENA primary metagenome ERZ773147 (study PRJEB29015, sample SAMEA2737818) | human gut metagenome | biome: human gut; feature: human-associated habitat; material: faeces | place: China | collected 2012 ... | reverse complement strand
CGAATAAACAAAACCTTATAACAGGAACCAATTATTTTAACACAAGCGGAATGTTACCATTTGAAACAAAGGTATTAAACTATTTAAAAGAAAATGAAAATAATCATGTACTATACAGGGTAACTCCAATATTTGAAGGAAACAATTTAGTGGCAAGTGGAGTACAAATAGAAGCACAATCTGTAGAAAATAAAGAAATATGCTTTAATGTGTATATTTATAATGTACAACCAAATATAGAAATAGACTATAGCAATGGTTATAGTAAGTTAAAACAATAAAATCACATTACCTGCTTAATTTGAATAAATTATAGCAGGTGGTTTTTTATGAGTATTGTTCCAACAAATCAAAAATACTATTATTCACTAATGATGAAAAACATACAAGAATTAAAAAGTAAATACAATTTTTTAGAAGTAGGAAATATAGGCTTTAGTACACTTGGCAAACAGCTTCCATACATAAAAATAGGAAGAGGAAGCAGAAAAATTATGTATAATGCAGGTATGCATGCAAATGAATACATATGTTGTATTCTACTTATGAAATTTGTGGAAAACTTTTGCCAAAGCTATGTTTTAAATAGTAGAATATTTGGTCAAAATGCACGAGAATTATTTAATAATGTTTCTTTATACATTTTGCCAATGATGAATCCAGATGGAATTGATCTAGTTACAGGAAGAGTTGACACAAATAGCAAAGAATACAAAAAGTATTTAGAAATTTCAGAAAGTTTTCCAAACATTCCATTTCCAAGTGGTTGGAAGGCAAATGCTAATGGTGTAGATTTAAATTTACAATTTCCTGCAGGTTGGCAAGAAGCAAGAAGAATAAAATTCGAGCAAGGGTATACAAAACCTGCTCCTCAAAACTTTGTAGGAGAAGGACCATTAACTCAAAGTGAAGCATTGGCAATATATAATTTTACTTTAAAAAATAATTTTGAATTAACAATTTCATATCACACACAAGGAAAAGAAATTTATTGGAATTTTCAAAATATAAATTCACCACAAGGATATGAAATAGGCAGAATATTTGCAAGAGTTAGTGGATATGATTTGACTGATGTGCCATATAATTCGAGTTTTGCAGGATATAAAGATTGGTTTATACAAAATTACAAAAGACCAGGTTATACAATAGAAGCGGGAATAGGCGAAAATCCATTACCAATATCTCAATTTGATGAAATATATAATGACAATATTGGAATTCTAGTTTTAGGAATGTTAGTAAAAAATTAAATATTTTTTTAAAAATTGTGTATACTAAATACAAAATATTGTGATACAATAACAAAAAAACTAGAGAGGAGATTGGAAATGGATAAAAAAGAAGCAGAAGAATTAAAAAATAAGTTGTTTAATAAAAAGGAAAACGGATGGAATTCTAGAACAGCAGAGCAAAAACAAGAAATTTCTGATTATGCAAAAGGATATATAGACTATATGAATAAATCAAAAACAGAAAGAGAAATTATAAGTACTTCAACAGAAATAGCACATCAAAACGGATTTAAAGACATAAAAGATTGCGAAACTTTAAAAGCAGGAGATAAGGTTTACTGGAATAATCGTGGAAAAAGCATGTACCTAGCGATTATAGGAGAGAGAAATATTGAAGAAGGAATAAATATAATTGGTGCACATGCAGATTCTCCAAGATTAGACTTAAAGCCAAATCCCTTATATGAAGATTCAGAATTTGCATATTTAAAAACACATTATTATGGTGGAATAAAAAAATATCAATGGACTACAATTCCACTAGCAATACATGGTGTTATAGTTAAAACAAATGGTGAAAAGGTAACTGTAAATATAGGAGAAGATATGAATGATCCAATATTTACAATTACAGATTTATTACCACATTTAGCACAAGATCAAATGAAGAAAAAATTGGCAGATGGAATTGATGGAGAAGATTTAAATCTTTTAATTGGAAGTATGCCAATAGGTAGCGAAATAGCTGATTCTGTAAAATTAAATATTTTAAATATTTTAAATGAAAAATATGGAATAACAGAAAAGGATTTATTAAGTTCAGAAATTGAATTAGTACCAGCAATGCCTTGTAGAAGTATGGGATTTGATAACAGTATGGTTGCAGGTTATGGTCAAGATGACAAAATATGTGTTTATGCGTCTTTAACAGCTTTAATGAAAATACAAAATCCTGTTAAGACAGCAGTTTGTATTATATCTGACAAAGAAGAAATTGGAAGTATGGGAAATACAGGTATGGAATCACATGTATTTGATACATTTATATCAGAAATTTTAAATAAATTAGGAGTAAATAGACCTAATTTATTAGAAAAAGTTTTCTGTAATTCTAAAATGTTATCAGCAGATGTTGATGCTGGACTAGATCCAATTTATGCAAGTGTTTCAGAAAAGAACAATGCATCATATTTAGGAAGAGGAATTGGACTAAATAAATATACAGGTGCTAGAGGAAAGTCTGGTGCATCTGACGCAAATGCAGAATTTGTCGCAGAAGTTAGAAAAATATTTGAAGAAAATGATGTTAGATACCAAATTGCTGAACTTGGAAAAGTTGACATTGGAGGTGGAGGCACAATAGCATATATCTTAGCAAATAAAGGAATAGATGTTATTGACTGTGGTGTACCAGTACTTTCAATGCACTCACCTTATGAAGTTACAAGTAAATTAGATTTATATGAAGCACACAGAGGATATGAAGCATTTTGGAAAAATGCATAGAATAAAAAGCTCTCATTTCGAGAGCTTTTTTGAGGTTTATTTGCTGCTATGGTCTTTCCAAGCATTGCACTGCCGATTTTTGCCATCACAAGTTGTGGGAAAAGGGCAGGCTTCAGTTTGATACAAAGCACAAGTAATTTCCATACTTGCAGATGTTTTATTGCTTTGTTGCTTGGACTTTTTCTCAAGTTGCACACTCATAAAATAATCCTCCTTATATATGTAATATTTACATTATATGCACAAGATTCAAAATTTAGAACTGAGTAGATTAATAAAACACAAAAAAATCACAGTCAGAAATTTCTGACTGCGATTACATGTTGTTCCCCGAATCACTTAATAGAGTGATACTTGCTAAAGCAAGTGGGATTCGCCGGTTCTTCGAGATTTAATTCGAAACTTTTTGTACCAGCATTCTGACAGTGCGAAGATTTGAAACAATTTTCACATGTGGGCTTGACATAGCAGCAGGGAATATCCCAACTATTGCTCACACGCGAGGAAAGTTCAAAAATTTCACTATCTTTTGTAGGACTGGCACAAACACTGTGCAAGTTGCAACTTGCACACCCAGATGCCTGATAGCAGGAATAATCCTGTTTGGCATTCTGATGCCCTTTGTTTACACAGTGCGAACGTATGCACCGTGTGCACCCGATTTTTTTATCAATTCTCGTCAACATGTATAAAATCCTCCTGTATTAAAAAAGTTTTGCAACTCTTATTATACCACGTTTACATAAGAAATGCAAATTTTATTTTAAGTAACACTCTTAAAACATTAATTTTAAAAGATTTATTGCATTATTTTTGCAACAAAAAACACACAAAACATTGATATTTTGTGTGTTTTTTATGGTGAGCCAGGAGGGATTCGAACCCCCGACCCCAGGCTTAGAAGGCCTGTGCTCTATCCAACTGAGCTACTGACCCGATTAAGATAGTTTCTGTAACAAATATTATAATAACACGATTTGAAGCATGTGTCAATAAAAATTGTAAAAATACTATAAAAAATTATAGTATTTAATCTAATAATATAATTGGATTTTTCTTTCTAGCTCTATATAAAGTTATTTTATTTCCCATAGTTTGAACACAAATAGCATTTATACTATCTGCAATTTCATTTCCTAAAGCCTTTACGTCTTCACCAGAAGACTCTAATACATTTATTTTTATCAATTCTCTAGCTTCTATTGCGTCATCTAATTGTTTTAATAAATTTTCAGACAAACCTGCTTTTCCAATTTGAAAAATAGGGTCAATTGAATTTGCTAGACTTCTTAAATAAGCTCTTTGTTTACTTGTCATAATTATATTCCTCTTTCTATTTATTTTGACCATATAATTATAACACGAGAAAACAAAAAAATCAATTTCACATTGAAATAAAACCAATAAATCCGAAAATTAAAAATAAAATGCCGGAAAGTTTTTGCATTGCATTTTCAGAAATATGTTTATTTAAAAATTTACCAAAAATAATTGCAATAAAATCACATACTACCATTGCAGAAATTGCACCTAAAATAAGCGAAAATTTGTAATTTGAATATTGTACTCCAAGACCAATTGAGGCTAAAAAAGTTTTATCTCCAAGTTCTCCAATCATTATACACAACGCAATTAATATACAATAATTTATTCTTAAACTTGAGATCTTAGATAATAAACTCTCTTTAGAAGAGTCTTTCATTGTTAATTTTTCTTTTTTAGGAAGAAGAGTTAAAATTCCCATTAACACAAAAGAAGAATATGTAATTATTTCAATTAAATGATGCAAAAACTCATTTTTTAAAAGAGCTAAACCACTTCCAAATAAAATTGCTAAACCATGACTAAAAAAAGAACCAATAGCAACACCTAATAATATTTTAAAAGTTTTGTCTTTTCCAGAAAAAGATAAAACTAATAACTGAGTTTTATCTCCAAGTTCACTTATAAACACTATTGCAAATGATATAAAAAATGGATAAATAAATTCCATAAAATTGCACCTCTTTGATTTGATTTATATTCAAAAATGTAAATTCTATGTGAAATATTTATAAAAATATTGATATGAAAATAAGATAATGATAAGATAAGCAAAGTATAAAAGCATACGGAAACAAGAAAAAGGAGGAATCTAAAGTGATAGAGGTTAAAAATGTCACAAAAAAATATCCTAATATCAAAGCCGTTGACAATATAAACTTTAAGATTAAAGATGGCGAAGTTGTTGGACTTTTAGGACCTAACGGAGCTGGAAAAACTACAACAATGAATATGATAACAGGATTTATTGAACCTACAGAGGGTCAAATTATTATCAATGGATTTGACATTGTAAGAAAATCTAAAAAAGCCAAAAAACAAATTGGTTATATGCCAGAAGGAGTTCCACTATACACAGAACTAACTGCTAAAGAATTTGTAAATTACATAGCGGAATTAAGAGGCGTAAGATCAAAAGAAAGAAAGCAAGAAGTTGAAAAGGCTATAGAGGAAACAGGATTAAAAGATGTTCAAAACAAGTTGATTAGAAATTTGTCAAGAGGTTATAAACAAAGAGTAAGTATGGCAGGAGCATTAGTAGGAAATCCTGAAGTTATTATTTTAGATGAACCTACAGTGGGACTTGATCCAAAACAAATTACTGAAATTAGAAATTTAATAAAAGAGCTTGGAAAAAAACATACAGTAATTTTAAGTAGCCATATTTTATCAGAAGTAAGCCAAATTTGTGAAAGAGTAATTATCATAAACCATGGAAAAATTGTGGCAATAGATACTCCTGAAAACTTAGAAAATAAGACAAAAGAAAAAAATACAATATTAGTTACTATTGAAGACACTAAAAACAATATGCCAAAACTAAAAGAAAAAATATCAGAAATAGAAGAAATAAAAATGATAAAAGATAATGAGGATGGCACAAAGCAATACTCTGTTACTTCAGCAGAAAATGTTGATTTAAGAAAGAAATTATTTGAAGTTTTACCAAAAGAAGAAATTACAATTTTTGAACTTAAGAAAGATGAATCAACACTTGAAGATGCGTTTATAAAATTAATTGATTCAACAAAGCAAGAGCCTGAAGAAATAAAAGAAGAAAAGAAACAAAAAAAGCTTGAGAAAAAAGAGCAAAAGAAGAAAGAAAAAAATAAAAAAGGAGGAAAAGAATAATGTTTGCAGTTTATAAAAAAGAATTAAAAAGTTATTTTTTATCTCCAACAGGATATATAACAATAGGTTTATTTTTATTATTATTTAGCTTGTTCTTTTACCTAACAACAGTTAGTGTAGGTGGATATGATATGGGAAATTTATATTTTGCTACAGCAAGATATGGTTTACTCATTATCGTTCCAATTCTTACAATGAGAATGTTTGCGGAAGAAAGAAAAAATGGAACAGAACAATTATTACTAACATCACCTAGAAGTATTACAGAAATAGTACTTGGAAAATATTTTGCGGCAGTTAGTGTAATTATAATAACTTTAATATTTTCACTTATATATTATGGAATTTTATGCTTTTTTAAGGCACCAAACCTTGTACCAACACTTGTAATGATGCTAGGATTTTTATTAGTAGCAATGGCAGCAATTGCAATAGGAATGTTTATTTCTAGTTTAACAGAAAATCAAATTATTGCAGCAGTTATTACAATAATATTTTTTGTAGGCTCATGGTTCTTACCAAGCGTAAATGATAGCTTTTCTATTATTGATTTAATGAGCAATTATCAAAAATTCCCAGCTGGACTTATATCAATAACAGAAGTATTTAATTTGTTGGGAATTGCAATAATGTTTGTATTATTTACAATTATTATTATGCAAAGAAAAAAATCAGTAAAATAGAAAGGAGCTTAAAACATGGGAAAGAAATTTATAGAAATTATAAAAAAGAAATGGCTACAAAGTATTGCACTTACAATTTTGCTATTTGCAATTATAATATGTGCATTTTGGGCTATAAGCTACGGAATAAAGAAGGCTAATATTACAGACTTAGACTTTACAAAAGACAAGATTTACTCTATATCACAAGCAACAAAAGATAAGTTAGGAAACCTAGATCAAGAAATTACAATTTCAATATATAACATGTATGACTATGTAAATGATTTTGCATATAAATATGCAAATCTAAATAAGAATATCAAGGTTGAAAAACTAGATAATTTAACAGACAAAACAAGTTGGAAAACTGAATTTGGAGTTTCTGACGCAGCATCATTCATTATGATAGAAAGCAAAACAAAATCTAAATTATTACAAGAAAGTGATTTATATACATATGACTATACCACATATGAACAAATAGATGTAACAGAAGAAGCAATAACAAATGCAATTTTAGATGTTACTACAAATGTAAAACCTAAAATCTGTTTTTTAACAGGACATAATTTATATAATGATGGATATTTTGAATATTTGGAAAGTTCATTAACTGCTGAGGCAAACGAAGTTGAGTTTATAAATTTATTAACTAAAGGAAGTGTACCAGAAGATTGCAAATTGTTAGTTATTACAGCACTAAAAGAGGACATTGACCAAAAAGAAAGAGATGAAATACTAAAATATATAAAAAATGGTGGAGAAATTTTATTATTATTAGATTCAAATTTAGGTAATATAAAAACTCCAAACTTCCAAAAAGTATTAGATGAATATGGAATAAAAAACTCAAACGGATTTATTATAGAAGGTGATAGCAACAAGATGGTATCAGGTGCACCTGTATACATAATAGAATCAATAAATACTAATTCTGAACTTGTAAAAAATGTTAATATGGAATTAAATGTGTGCATGATGACATCTGGTAAATTAACTTTTGCATCATCTGAAGAATTAGAAAAGAAAAATGTTACTATGGAAACTTTAGCAACTGCAAGTGATAAGGCATTTTATAGAACAGATTTAACTTCAAGCAGTTCTAACAGAATTTCAAGCGATGAAGATGCTTCAGGAGCTACAGTTGCAGCAATGCTTACCAAAAAAATAAATGATGATAAAACATCAAAATTGATAGTATTTGCCAATACAGCTTTTGCTACAAATGCACAAATACCAATGGGAACATATTATAGATATGCAATAGAATTTTGCAATAATAAAGACGTATTATTAAATGCAGTATCATATTTGACTGAAAGAGAAGATAATATCACAATTCGTAAATCTGGTGAAACAGTTACAACATATGATGTTACAACTAGCCAATTAAGGACTATACTGGTGGTTATTATAGGTATTCCTATATTTATAGTTATTTTAGGAATTGTAATATGGCAAGTTAGAAGAAGAAAGAAATAATTTTAGGAGCTTCCTCATATATTTTATGAGGGAGCTTTTTTATGAGAGATATTTTGAAAACCATTTTTGTAATAATAGGTACAATGATAGGAGCAGGGTTTGCTTCAGGACAGGAAATTTATTTATTTTTTAATAGATATGGAACAATGGGAATTTTAGGTTTAATAATCTCTTGTACATTGGCGGGAATTATTATTTACAAAGTTTTTCAAATAGTAAAAAATAAAAAAATACATACATATTCAGAATTTTTAGAAAATATAAGTTCAAATAAAAAAATAAATAAGATTATGCAAATAATGATACAAGGATTTTTATTAGTATCATTTTATATTATGGTAGCTGGATTTTCAGCATATTTCAACCAAGAATTTGGAATTTTAATATACATACCTGCAGTAATAATGGCAATATTATGCTATATCACATTTATAAATGATACAAAAGGAATAGTGTATATAAATACCATACTTATACCGCTCTTATGTGCTTTTATATTTTATCTAGGAATAAAAAATTTAGGTTTTACAAATACATATTTTGAAAATAATATTATTGTAAATTACCAGTGGGGCTGGTTATTTAGTAGCATATTATATGCAAGCTATAACAGTATCTTACTAATTCCAATTCTAATAGAGCTGGGCAATTATATGAATGCAAAAAATAAGATAAAAAAAGTAAGCATATGGTGTGCAATTATTTTATCAGTACTTGGACTAATACTTTTCTTTTTGTTATTAAAAGGAATTAACTATGCTCAAAATTTAGAACTTCCTATGATACAAATAACTAAAGATTTTGGAAATATCCATTCAATAATTTATGGAATAGTAATTCTAATTGCAATATTCACAACTGCAATATCATCAGGATATGGATTTCTAAAAAGTTTGCCAAACAAACGATATAAAGTAGGAACAATAATAATATGCCTAACTTCCATTCTAGTAGTACCAATAGGCTTTTCAAACTTAGTAAATCTGCTATACCCAATATTTGGAGTATTAGGGCTTGTGCAAATATTCAAGATTTTGAGATTGAAATAGTAAATAAACTACTTGTAATTTAATGCAAATTAGTATATATTTAACATATAAAAATAAAAAGGAATAAAACTATGGACAAAGTAATAAAATTTAGAAAAGATAGAAAGTTAAATAAGAAAAAAATATATATAATAATTGCAGTGTTCGTATTAGCTATAATTATAGCTACCATAATGGTTATATATAATTCAAACAAAAACTTTAGAAATTTTATGGATAAATACATTTTTCGTAAGGATGTAACAGAAGAAAATGTTCCAACAATTGACATAGATTATAAATCAAATACCAATATATTTACATATGGAAAATATATTTGCATATTAGCTGAAAATACTTTAAATGAATATAGTGCTTCAGGAAAAAAAGAAAAAGATGTAAAAATTGAAATAAATAATCCTATTTATGACATAGAAGGAAAATATTTAGCAATAGGTGAAAATAATGGACAAAGATTATATTTGATATCAGAAGATCATGTTATATGGGAAAAAAGTGTAGATGGAAATCTAGACAAAGTTACAGTTAACAAAAATGGATATGTAAGTGCAATAGTAACAGGAACTACATATAAATCTGTGATTATTACATATGACGAAAAAGGAAATGAGTTATTTAAAACATATTTGTCAAAAACAATTGCAGTAGATGCCTGCGTATCACCAGACAATGCAGAATTTGCTTATGCAGAAGTAAATAATTCAGGAACAACAATACAGTCGAATATAAAAATAATATCAATAAAGGACGTAAAAGAAAAAAATACAGAACCAAAATATGAGTATAATGCAGTACAAGGCAGTCTAATTTTAAGAATTAAATATCAAGATAAAAGTAGACTAATATGTATGTATGATGATAGTATTCATAAATTTGAAACGGGTGTGGATGTGGAGCTTACAAAATTAAATGAAGATAATCCTAAAATCACATTTGCAGACATAGAACTTAATAATTATGTATTTAGAACATATGAAAAATCGACCAGTTTATTTAGTGCAGACACTATTATAGAGATGCAAAATACCTCAAATGGAAAAGAAAATGTATATACTATCGAGGAAGTAGCAAAATCAGTTGTATCAAACAACAATGTAATAGCAGTTAACCTAGGAAATGAGGTATACTTTGTTGAAACAAATGCTTGGCTTATAAAAAGATATTCATCTTCACAGGTAATAGAAAAAATTATACTAGGAGATGGAGTGGCTGGAATTATTTACAGTGATAAAATTGAAATAGTTAATTTATAGGAGGTTATAATGAGTATAATAATTGATTTAGTAATAATTGCAATAATTGCGTTATGTGTTTTAGTAGGATATCATAAAGGATTAACAGGATCACTTTTAAAAATAGTATCATTTGTACTAGCATTAATAATTGCTTTTATATTATTTAAACCAGTTTCCAACTTCATAATTGATAAAACAGATTGGGATGAAAACTTGGAACAAGCAATTAGACAAAGTATTTTAAAAGACGAAGAAAAAACAAATGATGAGACACAAAAAGAAAATATGCCAGAAGTTATTACAGATTATATAAATAATGCAGTAGAAAAAGCTGGAAACGAAGCTAAAACAGCAATAGTAGATTCAACAGCAAGAGAAGTAGCAATTATGATTATAAACATTGCTGTAGCAATTGCACTATTTATAGTTAGTAAAATAATATTACTATTAGTTAAAGGATTAGCTAATTTATTAACGAAATTACCTGTAATTAAACAGTGTGACAAATTAGGTGGAATTATATTTGGAATATTACAATCTCTAGTAATAATTTATGTAGCTTTAGCAATAATTTCATTTGCGAGTCCAATGATGAGTGAAACAGGAATTATCGAAGGACTACAAAAATCATACATAGGAAGCACAATGTATAACAACAATTTGTTATTAAAAATTATATTTTAAAATTTGACTAAAAATCTTGCTATTTGGCAAGATTTTTGTTATTATTAAGATTGTAAAATATTTTAGAAAAAGGTGAATAAATTGAAACAAACGAAGAAGAAGAAAAAAGGAATAGGAAAGAAGATATTATTAGTATTAGTATTGCTTTTATTAGTAATAGGAGGAATATTTGCATATAAAGTACATAAAAATGGTGGTGGACTAAAAGGATTACTAGCCACTGCAGTTGGTCATGATCAAGAAACAGTTAAAACATTACCTAAAATTTACGCTGTATTATTGGGTCAAAGCCAAAACTTGACAGATACAATAATGGTAGCAGAATATGATCCTCAGAAACAACAAGCATCTATATTATCAATACCAAGAGATACATTTATAGGAAATAACAAAAATACAGCAACACCTTGGGACAAGATAAATGCTGTATATCAAACAGGTCCAGAAAATGTTTTAAAAGAAATAAATGAATTAACAGGGTTAGATATAAAATATTATATAAAAGTTGATACAGAAGCATTTAAAGCATTAGTTGAGGCAATAGGTGGAGTAACATTTGATGTTCCAATAGACATGAAATACACAGACAAAAAACAAGGACTATATATAAACTTAAAAGCAGGAGTTCAAAAATTAGATGGAGACAAAGCAGAACAAGTAGTTAGATTTAGACATAATAGTGATGGTTCTACATATCCAGCAGAATATGGAATCGAAGACATAGGAAGAATGAAAACTCAAAGAAACTTCCTTAAAGCTTTAGCAAAACAAACATTAAAAATAGAAAACATATTTAAAATAAACGAATTTATTGATATAGCAAAAAAATATGTTGAAACTAATATTAGCTTTGATGTTATTAAAGACTATGTTCCATATATAGCAGAATTCAATTCAGACAATTTAAGAACAGAGCATTTGCCAGGTCAATCTGAAAAATGCAATGGATGGTGGATGTACACAGCAAATGAAAGCAAAACAGCAAAATTAATAGATAAGATGTTTTTAAATCCAGAATTACAAGATGAAGAAATAGACACAAGCAGTGTTGATACTACTGGAATTGATAAAGAAAAAATAAAAATAGAAATTTTAAATGGTAGTGGAAGCAGTGTTAAATTAGAAAGAATAGAAAATAGATTAAAAAAAGCAGGATATACTGATATTACAACAGAAGAAACTTCAAATGTTGATAATAGCGTTATTATAAATAGGGGAGACGTTGAAAATGCAGCAATTGAAGAATTAAAATTATTAGTACAAACTCAAACAGTATCTGTTGGAGAAAGTACAGATGTTAATATTACAATTATTCTAGGAAAAGATAAATAAAAAAGGGGCACTAAATTTAATTTAGTGTCCTTTTACTTTAAATTACTAAATTGTGTAAATTTATAATTTCCACCTTTAGATTTCTTTTTATATGTTTTTTTCTTTTTCTTCTTAGATGGTTTTAGAAGTAAGAATAATAAATATAAAATAATAATAATTAGCATAACTCTGAGTAATATTGGTAAAAAGCCTGAAGCAATAACTTGAGTCTCTGCAATTAAATCAGAAGAATATTCTTCACCATCATAGGAATAAGTTATTTTTCCAACTACACCATTAGTAGCAACAGGAGCTTTAAGTTTTTCATCTATGTTAATTTCAGGAGTTAGAGTAGAAATATCAAGTTTTTTATCAGCGAAAATCTTTATATCATCTTTTACAAGTACGTTCAGATTTTGAGTTTCTTTTGTGGCTCCATAAACTGAAACTTGTTGTAAAACACTATTTTTTTCATTTAAAATTTTAAACGAATAATTATCAAAAGCATAGTCAAATAAAGTTTTACAATCTAAATATCTTTCACTTAAGCCTTTGCTAGTAGATTTTCCGCCAAGAACAACCAATAAAACTTCAAAGCCATTTTTCTTTGCAGAAGCAACGATACAGTTACCAGCTTCACCAGTATATCCGGTTTTTACACCAGTGGTGCCTTCATAGTAGTATCTACTATATGTACTTAATAAATCATTAGTATTATTAAAAATTCTGTCAGTTTTATTATATTTATTAGTAGTAGGCAAAGTAAATTGCTTAGTACTAACAATCTTTCTAATAGTCTCATTTTTCATGGCATATTGTCCCATTAAAGCCAAATCATAAGCTGTAGAAGTATGATTTTTGTTATGAATACCATTAGGATTAACAAAATGAGTATTTTTGCAACCAAGTTCTTCAGCCTTTTTATTCATCAATTTAGCAAATTCTTCAACACTACCAGAAATATGCTCAGCTAAAACAATTGCAGCATCATTTGCAGAAGGAATCATAAGAGCATATAAAAGTTGCTCAATAGTAAGCTCTTCGCCTTCTTTTAAACTAGCATGAGTGTAATCATAAGGAATTGAATAAACAGCATTGTGACTAACAGTTGCAACATCATCAAGTTTGCAATTCTCAACAGTTAAGATAGCAGTCATAATTTTAGTAGTACTTGCAGGAAAGCTTACCTCATTAGCATTTTTTTCATAAAGAATTTTACCAGTACTAGTTTCCATCAAAATAGCTGATGGACAATAAGTCTTTAAATCACTATCAGCAAAACAAGGAGGTGCAAAAATGATTAACAGTATTAAAAATATAAAAATAAAAAGCGTAAACTTGAGTTTTTTCATGAAATTTCTCCTATAAATTTATTATATTAAATGTCAAATATAAATATATATTAAAACTGCAAAAAATTCAAGTTTTAGAAAGGATATTATGATAGAAAATTTAAATAAAAAACAAAAAATAATTATAGGAATTGTTATATTAGCTGTAATTGTTGGAATAGCAACATATTTCATTATAAAAAATAACCAATATGAAGAATTTGATATGAATGATTTTGTAAAGACAGATACAGAAGAATACAAAGGAGACACAATAATAGTGCATATAACAGGAGAAGTAAAAGAACCGGGAATAAAAGAACTGCCGGATGAAGCAAGGATTGCAGACGCAATAGAAGCAGCAGGAGGAGTTACAGAAAATGCAGACTTAGACGAAGTCAATTTAGCATTTGTGCTATCTGATGGACAAAAAATATATATCCCCAACAAAAACGAAAAAGAAATAAGTGGAGAAAAAGTGTATATAATGGCGGGAAGCGGGAACAATGTAATTGTAGAAGATAAAGTTGAAAGAGGGAAAAAGCAAAAAGTGAATATAAATGAAGCGAAACAAGAAGACTTTGAACAATTACCTGGAATAGGTCCATCAATAGCCAAGAAAATAATAGAATACAGAGAACAAAACGGCAAATTCACATCAATAGACGAATTACAAGAAGTAAAAGGAATAGGAGAATCAAAATTTGAAAACATAAAGGAATATATAATGGTAAAATAGCATAAAATTGTAGTGTGAGTGAAGCAAAAAGCTGAGCTCATGCTACAAATTCAAGAATTTTTACGGATATGTATTGACAATACTAAAAAAAAGAAGTATACTAATAAAGGTTAAGAAAACTAAATACATCGCGGGGTGGAGCAGTTGGCAGCTCGTCGGGCTCATAACCCGAAGGTCGTAAGTTCGAGTCTTACCCCCGCAACCAGCTTATAGCAAGTCTTTTAGAGATTTGCTATTTTTTATTTTACCCCTAAAAAGTGCCATTTGGGGAAATTTTGGGGAAGAAATCCTCACAAACCATTGATATATCTAATAAAATTTCAGTAAAAGACTATGGGAAACCTAAAAAATAATTTAGTAGTCTTTTACTATTTTTTTATCGTGAAAAGTTTAATGACTTTAGTGAAAAAAGATTTCAACTAATTTTGTGGTAGTAGCAAGTTTTCTAATGCAAATCCTGCAGTTTTATTGTGAGAAATAATAGGATGTACATAGAAATTTAATGTTGTTGTTATTTGAGCATGTCCAAGTCTTGCTGCTACAACTGAGACATCGATATTTTGTGCTATTAATAAAGTAGCATTCGTATGTCTTAGTCCATGAAAGTTAATTACAGGTAGTCCAATTTGTGCTACAAATTTTTCAAACCATTTGCTAATTGTAGAAGGATGCATAGGTTTGCCATCTGCTTGCACAAATAACCTATTAGAATCGTACCATAATTCGCCAAATAACGCTTTTTGATTATCATACCAGCATTTATATTCTTCAAGTAAAGAAACTACGAAATCTGGTATTGCAACATCTCTAATGGAGCTTTCTGTTTTTGGTACTTTAGTAAATACTCCTTTGTCTGCTAAATATTGACTAGAACGATTTATACTTACAATGCCTTCTCTAAAATTTATATCGTCCCATTCAAGTCCCATAAGCTCTCCAAGTCTAACTCCAGTAAATATTGTTAAGATGATTGCAACTTTATATTTGAATTGTTCTTTAGTAAGTTCCATTAAGCCAGATATTAAAGCTTTGCTTTGTTCGTCATCATAATATTTTCTTTTAGGCTTTTTAGTTTTAGGTGCTTGAACACGTTCAGCAGGATTTGATACTATCATTTGCCAATAAACTGCTTTTTGTAACATAGCACGAAGAAGTCTATGGTGTTCTAGTATAGTTTTTGGTGAAAGTGGTTTTCCTGTCTTTTTACCATTATTGTCTTTTCTCCTTACTATTTGAGTATCTTTACTTAGCAGATCATAGAATTGCATAATATCTGTTGGCTTTATTTTATCAACTCGAAAATGTCCGAAAAAAGGTATAATTCTACTTTCTAAAATTCCAAGATACCTTTTATATGTTGAAGGTGCAAGTTCTTTTGAACCATAATCTCTTTTCCAAATTTCAACGAAATCTGTAAATTTAAGAGATTTTCCTTCGACATACATACCTTTTTGAACATCTGCAACAAATTTAGCAAGTTCTATTTTAGCCTCTTTTTTGCTACAATGAACAGTTTTGCTTTTCTTAATAGGTCTTCCTTGCAAGTTGTATCCTACAACGCAGACTAATCTGTAACTATCTCCTCTTTTTTCAATACTCCCAGCCATTACCTTTTTCACCTCCTTTCAGGCATACCTATGGGTGGGAGGGAGTAATAATATATCTGTTAACATGATTTATTATACAATAAATGTTAACGAAAAGCAATACATATCATAAAAATAATTAAATTTTCTTAAGTGCAATTTTTAGATTTCAAAGTGCAAACTTTGCACTTAAAAAATGAGATAGATGTTTGCTAGTTATTTATTCTAAAATATGATATACTATTTTAGGAAATAATAAGACCTAACATGTTAACAATATAGTAATATTGTTAACATGTTAGATAAAGAAAAATAATATTTTTTAGAGGTGATGGTAATGATTGCATTTGCAAAAATGGAGGGTTTAGGGAATGACTATGTCTATATAGATTGTACAAAAAAAACTGAACAAGAGATAAATTATATATCTAAATTTGCTAAGCAAATAAGTGATAGACATTTTGGTATAGGCTCTGATGGTTTAATTCTTATATGCAAAAGCGATATTGCAGATTTTAAAATGAAAATGTATAATCAGGATGGTTCTCAAGCCGAAATGTGTGGAAATGGAATTCGTTGTGTAGGAAAATTTGTATATGATAAAGGTTTAACGAATAATAAAAGTTTGACAATTGAAACATTAGCTGGAATAAAAAAATTAGATATGAATATAGAAAACAATAAAGTAAATAGTATTACTGTAAATATGGGAAAACCAATTTTAGAAGAAAAATTAATTCCATGTATAGCAGATAAAAGAATTAAAAACAAATTTAACAGTGATAAAATTTCCCATGTTAAAATACAAGCAATAGATAAAATTTTTGATTTTACATGTGTTTCAATGGGAAACCCACATGCTATAACTATAGTAGATAATGTAGATAGTTTTGATGTTAAAAAATATGGCGAAATAATTGAATGTGATAAACATTTTCCTCAAAAAACAAATGTAGAATTTATTGAAATAATTGATGATTATACAATAAAAATGAGAGTTTGGGAACGCGGTGCTGGAGAAACACTAGCATGTGGAACAGGTGCATCAGCATCAGTAGTTGCATGTATAATAAATGACTTAGTAAAAAATGATAAAGAAATAAAAGTAAAACTATTAGGTGGAGAATTAAATATTAAATGGAATGAATATGTATATATGACAGGACCAGCTAATATTGTATATGAAGGAGTATATAATGATTAAAATAAATGAAAACTTTTTAAATATGAGTGAAAACTATCTATTTACAGAAATTACAAAACGAACTAAAAACTATATGAAAAGTAATCCTAAGGCAAATATTATTAAATTAGGTATTGGTGATGTTACTCTTCCACTTGGAAGTTGTATTATCGAAGCTATGCATAAAGCGGTAGATGAACTTGCTAATATAAATACATTTAAAGGATATGGACCAGAAATTGGATATAGTTTTTTACGTGAGAAAATTATAGAATGGGATTATAAAAAAATAGGAATTGAATTTGATAAAAATGAAATTTTTATTTCAGATGGAATAGCTGCAGATATTGGTAATTTTGGAGATTTACTAAGTATAGATAACAACGTTGGAATAGCAAATCCTGTATATCCAGAGTATTTAGATGTAAGTATAATGGCAGGAAGAACAAATATAGTATATATACCATTTTCATCTCAAAATAATTTTTCCCCTAATTTACCTAATAAAAAAATAGACTTAATTTATCTATGTATGCCTAATAATCCTACAGGTACAGCTTTTACAAGAGATGAACTAAAAAAATGGGTTAATTATGCAATAGATAATAAATCTTTAATTTTATTTGATGCAGCATATGAACAATTTATTGAAGATAAAAATATTCCACATAGTATATATGAAATTGAAGGAGCAAAAAAAGTTGCAATAGAGTTTAAAAGCTATTCTAAAACAGCTGGTTTTACAGGTATTCGTTGCGGATATACAGTAGTACCGAACGATGTAATTGCGTATGATTTAAAAGGTGATGAAATAAAATTAAACCCTTTATGGAATAGAAGACAGTGCACAAAATTTAACGGAGCTTCTTATATATCACAAAAAGCGGCTGAAGCTATTTATACTGAAGAAGGACAAAAACAGATTTATGAAAATATAAAATATTATAAAAGAAATTGCAAAATTATACGAGAAGGACTAATACAAGCAGGTTATGAAACATTCGGAGGAATAAATTCTCCATATATATGGTTTAAAGTTCCAAAAGGCTATACATCATGGGAATATTTTGATTTATTATTAAACAAAATAAATGTGATTACAACACCGGGTAGTGGCTTTGGTACTGAGGGAGAAGGGTATCTTAGATTAAGTTCTTTTGGAAGTTATGAAAATACTGTTGAGGCAATAAATAGAATTAAAAAACTAAAATTGAAAAATTATAATTTATTACAATAATCGCAATATTTTGATATTCAGAACAAGTAAAATCTTTAACTTGTCAACAAGATTTTGGTGTTGTAAACAAATATAATATGAAAAGCAGGAGTTAATCCTGCTTTGTTTTGTCTTGAGTGTCTAACCATTTATCAAATTCTTCTACAGTTATTTTACCTTTTTTTAGATTTCTTTTAAATTCATTGGCTTTTTTATTAAATTCTTCGTAATCTTTTTTATAGTAAGATTCTTCTGGATATCTTTTAGCATATGTACATTTAGTTTGTTGAATACGTCTATGCTTCTTTAGAACAGGATTCTTTTCCATTTTTCTTTTTTGATGCTCTTTACTTCCAATATCTTTACAAGTGATTTCACCATCAATAATTCTATCACAATAAGAAATAGTTGCTTTAGGTGTTAAAAAGTATCTGCCACAATTTCCACAAATTTTTACATACCAATTTTGTATTCCAATTATATTGTATAGCATGATATAAAAAGCAGTATATAAATTTTCGGTTTCATATTTGTATTCATGAGATATTTCTGTACCATCAGGATCTAGTGTTTTAATTATACTTATTACAAGTTCTGGAACTTTTGTATCAACATATTCATAGGTATAATCTAACGAATTTATAGTCTTAAAATCATTTGATATATTTTTGAAAGGTTTATTATTCGTTTGATTAAATACAAAAAATCTTTGCTCTCTTGTTAAATCTTTAGATAGATTAAGAGTATATTCATTAATATTCATTTGATAAACCAAATCTATGCACATTTTGAATATAACCTGCATCTTTTTAACTTCTTTTACAACTTTATCATAATAATTTTTGGCAATATCGCTAATAAACTTTACTTCATATAGAGTATTTAGCTCAATTATATCTAACACATCTTTATCTAATATATCCATTACAATATCAAAATAATTAATAAAGAAAACAATGTATTCATTTACACTATTTAAATCGTAGCTGATAAAATCTAATAATGGTAATTCATATTGTTCTTCAACTTCCTCATACTTAAACCCAATGTAGCCATTTAATCTATTAACCTGATCATTATAAGAAAGTTTAGAACGAGTGATTTTAGAAGAATAATACTTTTTAATATTTTCGGCATATTCTTCTGCAATTTTATCTCTTTGTTTTTCTGTTTCAGCATTTTCTATTTTATCAATCATTATTTTTGAATATTCATCTTCAGACAAATTTTCAAAGTTATCATTTAATTCTATATAGTCTTTATAATAATATCCAACAATACGTTTTAAGCTATGAGTATGTATATTTGCATTGTAAGATAATTTTATATTATGTTCTTTTTTCATCAAATTCTCCTTAATTGTTAACAAAATGTAAATGCAACTTGTTTTCTAAAAGTGCTAACAAAACTTAAAAAAATAAATTATTCTATAGGAATTTTACCATAACGCATGGTATTATTACAATAGTTAACAAGAAAAACTTTATAAAACTTGTTAACTAGGACAAGTAACCTAAATTACTTAAAGAAAGGAGGAGGTTGTATGGAAATACAAAAAGTACAAAGGACAACACTAACTATGAAAGAAGCAGCAGAGTATTTAGGAATATCTTATTGGTTAATTAATCAATTAGTAAGAAGAAAAGAAATACCATGCTCCAAAGTTGGTGGGAAATTCTTGTTTAGAGTTCAAGTATTAGATGAATATTTAAGCTCAAAAGAACAAGAATCTGTAAATTACTAATTTAATAAGAAAGTGAGGAAAGGAGGATATGTACGGTGTACAATGGTTTAAGGTGGATAGAAACATCTTTAATAATAGGAAGATTCAATTACTTCTGAAGAAGAGAGATGGAGATCTGTACTTTAGAGTGTGGATACAATTACTATCAATAGCGGTTGAATGCGGTAACGATGGACGATTAGGTATCGGAGAAAAACCGATTACCTACGGAGATTGTGCGAAGATCATGGGAAAAACTTCGGACAAGATACGCAGAATAATGGAAGAATTCCTTGAGTTAGGAATGTTAAAAAAAGAAGGTGAAACATTTCTAATAAAAAATTGGGAGAAGTACCAAAGTATTGATAAATATGAAAATTATCAAGAAAATAACAGGCAAAGACAAAGAAAATATCGTGAAAAGTTAAAAGCTGAAGGTGAAAAAAGTAACGTTACAGTAACGTTAAGTAACGCGGAAGAAGAGAAAAGAATAGAAAAGAAGACAAAAGAAGAAAGAAGAGAAGAGATAAGAAGAGAGGAGGATGAAAATGGGTTTAGAGAATACAAATTACAATGAAGTTATTAACAATAAAATAAAAAAATGTGAATTCTGTGGACGAGAATTGGAGCCAATAGGATTTGATTATTTATATGTAAATATATCTCCAGATTGTATAGATTATAAAAGATGTACTTGCGATAAAGCTCAAGAGTATTGGAAAGGAAAAGACAAGAAAGAGTATGAAGAACAAAAACGAAATAGATTTAGAAGCATTATAAACAGAATTTATAAAGAAAACTATGTTAGAAGAAATATTCAAAATTTGAACTTTGAAAATTTTTATTCAGATCAAAACAATCAATATGCAATAAAAGTAGCAAGAGACTTTACAAGCAAAAATAAAGCAAATATACAAGCCAATGGACTGATAATAACTGGCAAGTCAGGAGTTGGAAAAACACATTTAGCAGGTGCTATTGCAAATAGATTAATTGAAGCTGATAAGATAGTTTTAATGGGTAGATTAACAACTTTATTGGATATGATAAAGGAAACATTTAGAGATAATACTAAGTCTGAAAATGAATTAATTGAACTTTATTCTAATGTAGATATGATAATAATTGATGATTTAGGAACAGAAAGAATAAGCAGTTGGGCATTAGAAAAACTATACACAATTATTCAAAATAGATGTGAAAATGGGTTACCAATTATTATTACAACGAGGTTTAACAAGGAAGGATTAATTGCAAGATTCAGTTATAGTAATGACCAAGATTTAGTAGATGCAACAATCTCAAAATTGTATCAAATGTGTTATGGAATAACACTAAAAAGTATGAAAAAAGAGTTAGTATAAGTCGGCAAAACTAAAATACTAACCCTATCAAGTTAATAATATTTTAATATAAAAAATAAAAAAAGTAAATAGAAAGAGAGGAACAAATTATGAGAAAAGTATATGAAGGATATAAATTAATTGAAACAAAAGATATTGAGGCACATAGATTAATACCAAGAAATGGATTCGATGTAAGGGATTATGTGTTAGCAAAAAGAAGAATTAAAGCTAAAGGAATAACAGAACCTTTTGAGGTTATAAAGAGAGGTAATAGATATTTATTAAAGTCAAATCCTATTACTTTTATTGCAGCAAGATGTTTAAGATATAAAACAGTTCCATGTCTGATTAGGAACCCAAGATATGAACTTATATTGCATAGAACATTAAGAAATTTAGACATTGATTAGTAAAAAAAGAGTACTTGGACTTGCTATTTAAGTCCAAGTATTTTTCTTAAATAAGGTACAAAAAATGAATAAAAGATGCATTAAAGGTGAGAGAAAAAGTACAAAAATAGGTACAAATAATGTAGATGTATTGTCCTAGCAAGCATTGAATTTCGCCAGCTCGAAATTCTCAAATGGGGAAATTCCCCAATCCCCTTTTTATAAAAATGAATGGAAGTGATAAGATGGCAACAACAAAAATTTGGAAGGTAGAAAAGAGACTAGATCATGTAGTTGGTTATGCAAAAGATAAAAAGAAAACAAAGAACGATTATTTTGAAAATGGATATGATAAATATGATGATATAAGACAAGTTGTAATGTATGCAACAAATGCAGATAAAACTGAAAAACAATTTTATACAACAGGAATTAATTGTGATGTTAATAAGGCAGTGGAGCAAATGCAACTTGTAAAAAAGTTATATGGAAAAGAAAATGGTATACTTGCTTTTCATGCAGAGCAATCTTTTGTTGCAGGAGAAATTACACCTGAGATGGCTCATGAAGTTGGAGTAAAACTTGCAAATGAAATATGGGGAGAAAGATTTCAAGTTATAGTAACAACACATTTGAATACAGACCATCTTCATAATCATTTTGTAGTGAACTCTGTTTCATTTAAAGATGGACTAAAATATTATAGTAATCATGTTAATACTGCAATATTAAGAAGAACATCAGATGAACTATGTGAAGAATATGGACTAAATGTTTTAGAAGAAAAAACTTGTAAGTCAGGAATCAACTATAATAATTTTTATCAAAAATCTTTGCAAAATTCAGATTATTATAAATTTGCAAAAGAAGATATAGATTATGCTATAAAACATTCTTATACAAGCAAAGATTTTCACAGGATATTAAATTCAATGGGATATAATTATTATTACAGAGCTGATAAATTATCAATTAGAAAAGAACCACATAAAAGAAATATAAGAGTTGAAAGAGCATTTGGAGAAGAGTATTCGGTAGAAAGTATTAGACAAAGAATACTTGCAAATGATTTTGTTACTGAAGAAAAAATATATCCATATAAAACAATGAGAATTAAATTCTATGGAGCAAAAAGTATTTTTAAGAAAGCATACAAGCCTAAAGGAATAATTGCATTGTATTATTACTATAAACATTTATTAGGGCTCTATAAAAAGAATAATGTGCCACATAAACTAACAGAAGAAATGCGAAAAGATATTGCAAAGATGGATCATTATTCAGAGCTAATAAGATTTTTATGCAAGTATAAATTAGAGATAGCACAAAATGTTGATGATTTAAAGGATAAGAAATTGCGAGAAAAGCAAGAAATATTAAATACTAGAAATAGATTGTATTACAAAAGAGGCAATACAGAAAATGAGAGTGAAAAAGACCAAATTACAAAACAAATAATACAAGTAACAGAAGAACTTAAAAAAGTAAAGAAAGAAATAAAGATATGTGATGAAGTTGTAGATAATGCAGTTAAAATGAAGGAACAGATAAGACAAGTGGAGGAAAAAGAGCAGGAGAAAGTACAGAAGAAAAAAGTAAGAAAATTAGCTAGATAGCGGCATCTGATATTGAGAAAAATTGAAATTTATGATATTATAATGAAGATAAATGGATAATTTTGAAAGGAGAAAAAGTAATGAGCAAACAAGTATATATAAGTGCGGATTATTCAGAAGATTCTGGAGATAGAGAAGTTGTAGATGTATTAAACCAATGGGGAATGGATGATAAGCATAAAATAGATTTTATAGACATGTCTAAGGTAGCTTCTGGAAGTGTTTCAACTGATCCAGATTGTCGAATTTGTGATTTGAAGAGTGAATTTAATAGACAAATTAATGCATCATCTGCTGTTATTTTTATTGTTGGTGATAAAACAGCATCTCGCACAGCAGGGAGCAATTGCTTGCGAGCAGGTAATATTCAAATATTATGTAAATGCACTCCATATAAGCAAAACACAAATGGAACAAAACCATGCAAAGTTACATCAACAATCACTCCTGGACCAAACGATAATGTGGGAAATATAAATTCATTTTCTTATCTTAAACATGAATTTGAACAAGCAAAGAAAAAGGGAAAAATTATTATAATACTTTATAATTCTCTACGTAAAGAATCAAGTTGGCTTCCATCTTATATGAAAGGTTTTGAAAATGATGCTGTACCTTTTTGGACAACAAATATTTATGGAACAAAAGTTGGAAATTATTCATACATAAAAGAGGTGTTAGGATATGATTAAACTTATAAAAACAAGTAAAACATACGCATTTGCTATAATTTCTGCAATTTTTACTTTTGTACCAGAAGCTCTTTTTGGAAAGTATAAATTGTTTGATAAATGTTCTGATGAAATAAATATTATATTAATTCGCATTTTAGCTTTTATAGCAATATTTATATTATCAATAATTGTAAATGCAATATATCTAAAAGTCAGGAGAAAAATTTATATAAAAGGTCACAATTATAGTATTTGTATTAAATATGGGGATATTTTCAAAATGGATAAATGCAAAAAAGTAATTCCATTTGATGAGTGCTATACCACAAGTGTAGGAAATCTTCCTTATGACATAAATCCTGATTCTATTTGTGGGCAGTATTTAAGTAAAAATCCTATTCAAGATATGCAAACATTAATTAATAATGTAAATTTGCAACCAGCTAAGAATAAATCTAAATATCAAAATAAAGAATGTTATACTTCTGGGAAACTGATACCAAAGGGAAATGATTTGTTATTAGCATTTGCAAAATTAGATAAAGATGGTTTAGGATGTTTAACTCGTGAAGAATATTTGGATTCATTATCAGTATTATGGAAAGAAATAGATAAATATTATGGACAAAAAGATGTGTGTATACCTGTATTGGGTTCTGGAGTAACTCGTATAAATGGCACATCATTTTCGCAACAAGAATTATTAGATATGATAATTTATTCATATAAATTAAGTGCCAATAAAATAAAGCATCCTCATAAATTATATATTATATGTAAAAAACGTGATGACTTTTCATTAAACAAAATTGGTGAGAGTTTATAATAGAAAAGTGGATTAAGTATTAACAATTTAGTAAATGATGGAAATAAAGTGTTTTTAATATAAAGAGGTCAAAATTGACTTCTTTTTTTGTCGAAAAAAGTAGAAAAATTTATAAAGCAAATTTCTGGATATTTATTGAGAAAAATGTCGTTTTATGATATAAAATATAATAGAATTTTTATAAGTAAATGGGGGCTATAAAATGGCAAAAAAAGAATCAAGTACAATGCTTGGATATGAAGATAAATTATGGCTAGCAGCAGATAAATTAAGAGGAAGTATGGATTCCTCAGAATATAAACATGTTGCTTTAGGTTTAATATTCTTAAAATATGTTTCAGATGCATTTGAGGTAAGGCAACAGCAAATTGCGCAAGACGAATATGCAGATCCAGAAGATAAAGATGAATATCTTTCTGAAAATGTTTTCTGGATTCCGAAAGAAGCAAGATGGGAAGAAATAGTAAAATATACAAATAATCCAGAAATAGGACAAGTAATAGATAGAGCTATGGATTTAATTGAGAAAGAAAATCCAAGATTAAAAAATGTATTAAATAAAAACTACTCAAGACCAGAAATAGATAAAACAAGATTAGGAGAACTTGTTACTTTATTTACTAATTTAGAGATTGGAACAGATAGAGCTAAAGAAGTAGATATGTTAGGAAGAGTATATGAATATTTCTTAAGTAAATTTGCTTCAGCTGAAGGAAAGAACGGAGGAGAATTTTATACACCTTCTTGCATAGTAAGAACTTTAGTTTCTATGATAGAACCATATAAAGGAATTGTTTACGATCCTTGCTGTGGATCTGGAGGAATGTTCGTACAGTCATATAAATTTGTAAAAGAACATCAAGGAAATTCAAGAGAAGTTTCTGTATATGGTCAAGAATTAAATCCTACAACATGGAAATTAGCTAAAATGAATCTTGCTATTAGACAAATAGAAGGAAATTTAGGCGATAGAAATGCTGATACATTCCATAACGACCTACATAAATCTTTAAAAGCTAACTTTATATTAGCTAATCCACCTTTTAATATTTCTGATTGGGGCGGAGATAAATTAAGAGATGATGTCAGATGGAAATATGGAATTCCCCCAGTAGGAAATGCAAATTATGCATGGCTTCAACACATGATACATCATTTAAATCCAGAAAATGGAGTGGCAGGAACAGTATTAGCTAATGGTGCTTTAGCAAGCGATTCAAGCGGAGAAGGCGAAATCAGAAAGAATATGATAGAAGGTAGAGTGGTTGAGTGCATAGTTGCTATGCCTAGTCAATTATTCTATGCTACTGGAATTCCTTGCTCTCTATGGATTATGAGAAGAAACAGAGATGAAAAAACAAGAAATAAAATTTTATTTATAGATGCCAGAAATTTAGGCTCAATGATTGATAGAAAAGTTAGAGAATTAACTGAAGAAGATATTTTAAAAATAGCTACAACATATCATAACTGGAGAAACAATTCAAATTACGAAGACGAATTAGGTTTCTGCAAATCAGCAACTATTGATGAAGTTAAAGAAAATGACTACGCTCTAACTCCAGGTAGATATGTTGGAACTCCAGAAGATGAAGGAGATGGAATTCCTTTTGAAGAAAAAATGCAAAAACTAACAGCTGAATTATCAGAACAATTAAAAGAAGAAGAAGCTCTTAATAAAGAGTTAAAGAAAGTGTTAGGAGCAATAGGATATGAAATATAAAATAAAAGAAATTGGAACAGTTGTAACTGGTGCAACTCCAAAAACAAAAAATGACAATTATTATAACTCTAAAGATTTTCTTTTTATTGGTCCTACGGATCTGAAAAAAGAAAAATATGTTATTGAAAGCGAAAAACATATATCTAAAGATGCTTATAACGATTACAAAAGTAGATTCATTGAAAAAGACAGTATAATGATTGATTGTATCGGCTCTGATATGGGAAATGTTGCATTAAGCAAAAATAAAGTATTAACAAATCAACAGATAAATAGTATTACAAATATAAATAAAAATTTATTTAATATAGAATATACTTATTACTTGCTCTCAACTATGAAAAAATATTTTCATCAAATAGGAACAAATGGAAGTACAATGCCGATAATAAATAAATCTATGTTTGAAGAAATTGAACTAGAACTTCCAGATAAGTCAATACAGGATAAAGTTGTAAAAATTTTATCAAAAATTGATGAAAAAATTGAATTAAATGTGCACACAAATAATAATTTGCTAGCAGCATAACTTACTAATAAACGCAGATAAATAATAATTTGTTACAATTAGGAGATTTGATTTATAATAATTTCTTTAATGATTCTAAAAATGAATGGAATGTAAAAACATTAAAGGAAATATCAAATAATTTTGACTCAAAAAGAAAGCCGATGTCGAGTAGAGAACGAGAAGAGCACAAAGGTAATTATCCATATTATGGAGCAACCTCTATTATAGACTATGTTGATAGTTATTTATTTGATGATACATATATTCTTATGGGAGAAGATGGAACAGTTATTACTGCTGATAATAAGCCAGTTTTACAATATATATGGGGAAAGTTTTGGGCTAATAATCATGCTCATGTATTACAAGGAAGTATAGTTTCAAATGAATATTTATACTTTGCATTAAGAAATACAGATGTTAAATCTCTTGTAACTGGAGCTGTTCAACCTAAAATAAATCAGGAAAATATGAATAAATTAAAGTTTATTATTCCAGATAAGGATAATTTAAAAATACTAGAAAACAATTTATCAATATTGATGAAAAAATATAAAGATAATTGTTGTAAAATTTCAACGCTAGAACAAATCAGAGATACTTTACTACCAAAACTTATGAACGGGGAAATAGAACTAGATAAAATTGAAATTTAGTCATACAAATTGTTATTTGTAAGCACAAAGGAATAAAACAAGATAGGGGGAATTAAAGATGTTCAGAGAAGATAATGTTGAACAAGCTATAATTGAACAATTAAAGGAATTAGGTTATGAATATCAGTATGCACCTGATATTGAAAGAGATTATAAAGAGGCAATATTAAAAGATGTATTTTATGAATCTTTATATAAAATAAATAAAGGAATAACTGAAGATATTGCAGACGAAGTATATAGAAAAATAAGAGATTTTCATGCAGTAGATCTTGTAGAGGCTAATTATGAATTTTATCACATGCTTTATGCAGGAGTAGAAGTTCCTATTGAAGGAGATAAAACTTTTGTAGCTAAACTAATTGATAGAGAAAATATAGAAAATAACCTATTCCAAGTATTAAATCAATATACAGTAATTGAATATAAAGAGAAAAGACCTGATGTTGTTGTATTTATTAATGGAATCCCTCTAATTGTATTTGAACTTAAAAATGCAATAAATGAAGATACAACTATTGAAAACGCATATAATCAAATAAAAAATTATCAAGAAGATATTAAGAGTTTATTTTATTACAATGCTTTTAGCGTAATAAGTGATGGAATAAACGCAAGAATAGGAACTATTACAGCAGATTTTAATAGATTTATGACATGGAAGTCTAAAGATGGAGAAAAGCCAGAAGATAATATAAATCAAATAGATATATTATTAAATGGAGTTTTCAGAAAAGATAGACTAATTGATATTATAACTAACTTTATATTATTTCAAAATAAAGAAAAAGGAAGAATAAAAATACTTGCAGGATACCATCAATATTTTGCAGTAGATAAATCAATTAAAAGTACATTAAAAGCTTTAGATGAACATACAGGAAAAGCGGGCGTTGTATGGCATACTCAAGGTTCAGGAAAAAGTTTTGCAATGGTATTTTATACTGGAAAAATATCTAAAATACAAAGTTTAAATAATCCTACTATTGTTGTACTAACTGATAGGAACGATTTAGATAATCAATTATATGAAACATTTGCAAATACTAATAGAGAAATACTTCCTCAAAAGACACAACATGCTGCAAGTAGAAAAAAATTAAAAGAATTGTTAAGTGTAAACGCAGGAGGAATTATATTTACAACTATACAAAAATTTGAAGAAGGCGATGATATAATTTCTGATCGTGAAAATATTATATTTATCGTTGATGAAGCACATAGAAGTCAATATAGTACAGAAAAGAAATTTAATAGAAAAACTGGAGAATTCCAAACAGGTTATGCTAAAAAGATGAGAGATAGCCTTCCTAAAGCTACTTTTATAGCATTTACTGGGACTCCAATAGAATATGCTGATAAAAATACAAGAATACTTTTCGGAGATTATATAGATGTATATGATATGACTCAAGCTGTATTAGATAATGCTACTGTTCCTATTTATTACGAAAACAGAGTAGCAAAATTAAAGCTTGATGAAAATGTTCTTAAAGAAATTGATGACGAGTATAACTACATAATTGAAAATGACGAAGCTGATGTTGAAACTGTAACCAAATCTAAAGAAGAACTTGCAAAACTTGAAACAGTTATAGGCGCACAAGACCGTTTAGAAATGTTGTCTAAAGATATTATAGAGCATTATGAGCAAAGAGAAGATATTCTAAATGGAAAAGCTATGATTGTTTGTATGACTAGAAAAATAGCAATAGATTTATACAAAGAAATTATAGAAAAAAGACCAGAATGGAAAGATAAAATTAAGGTTGTTTTAACAGACAATAACGATGATCCAACAAATTGGCATGAAATAGTAGGAAATAAAAAGTATAGAGATGATCTTGCAACTGAATTCAAAGATGAAAAAAGTAAATTAAAAATTGTAATTGTTGTTGATATGTGGCTTACTGGATTTGATGTTCCAGATTTAGCAACTATGTATATAGACAAGCCTATGAGAGGTCATAACTTAATGCAAGCAATAGCTCGTGTTAATAGAGTGTATAAAGATAAAGAAGCAGGACTTATTGTTGATTATATAGGTATTGGAGCTGACTTAAGAAATGCTTTAAATGAATATACAAATAGAGATAGAGATAAAGTTCCAGATATTACAGCAGCTTATGTAATTGTAAGAGAAAAGCTAGAGGTAATGAGAGATTTCTTCTATGGATTTGATTATCAAGGTTTCTTTAGTAGTTCAAACCAATTAAGATTAAGAACTTTAGCTGATGGAATTAACTATGTGCTTTCTAAAGACGAAGATGAAAAGAAAGATTTTATTGCAGAAGCAACAGCTTTATCTCAAGCTGAAACACTAGCAAGAAGTATATTAGATGAACAAACAAAATTAGAAGTTGAATTCTTTAAAGGTATAAAAGTTGGTGTAAATAAAATAACAGGAAAAGGACATTTAACTACAACAGAAGTAAATCAAAGAATCTTAAATGTATTAGAACAAGCTATTCAAGAAGATGGAATAATAGATATATTTAAAGCAGCAGATAGAAGTAATCCAGAAATTTCTATTCTTTCAGAAGAATACCTTGAAAGTATAAAAAAATCAAAGAATAAAAATATTGCAGCTGAATTATTAAAAAGGCTTATTGATGGAAATATTAGAGTTTTCAAAAGAACTAATTTAGTAAAAGCAGAATTATTCTCACAAAAAATGGCTGAAATAATGAAAAAATATAATAATCGTTTAATAACAAGTGCTGAAGTTATTGAAGAATTATTAAATCTTTCAAAGGAAGTTGTAGATGCTAAAAATGAAGGTAAAGAAAAAGGATTAACAGATGACGAATACGCTTTTTATGATGCCCTTGTAAAAGATCCGAATGTATTAAAAGAAATGCAAGACGAAGTCTTAATACAATTAGCTCATGAACTTACAGAAACAGTTAGAAAAAATAGGACTGTTGATTGGGATAAAAAAGAATCAGCCAGAGCATTTATGCGAAGAGAAATAAAGAGATTATTAAGGAAATATCATTATCCACCAACAAAAGCAGATGAAGCAGTTCAAACAGTTGTATTACAAGCTGAATTGATGGGAGAAAATATAGAGGTAAGTAAAAAAAGAGATGATGATACTCAAACAGAACATACATATATAAAAACTACTGGATTTAGAAATGAAGAAGAATTATATAATTTAGCTAATAATAATGAATTATTACAAGTCGCTGAAGAAGATGAAAAATATAATCCTAATAATAATAACTAAAGTGAGATAAAGGAGAAATAAAATTGAACGATAATAGTTTAGAATCAATACAAAAATTATTTAATGAAAAAATATTTAGAATACCAGATTATCAAAGAGGGTATTCATGGAGTGAACAACAGCTTACTGAATTTTGGGAAGATGTTCTAAATATTCCTTCTGATAGAGAACACTATACAGGGATGATTTCTCTAAAAGAAATTAAAGATGTTTCAAATGTTGAAAAATGGAACGATATACAATGGCTTGTTAATAACAGAGGCTATAAAGTATATCATATTGTTGATGGACAACAAAGATTTACAACAATAATTATTTTAATAAATGAAATAATCAATTTTGTTGCAAACCTTCCAGAAAATAAGGATAAAACAGATGAACAAATAAACTTAAATGATTTTACACTTAAAATGATAAAAGAAAATTATCTTGTTGTTTCTAAACCTAACTCTGAAGATATGTTAAAAAGCTATAAATTTGGATATGAAGTTGATAATCCAAGTTATAAATTCTTTAAAAATAAAATATTAGAATCAGAAATTGAGGGAGAAGTAGAAGAAACTTTTTATACATTAAATTTACAACAAGCTAAAGATTTTTTCAAAAAATCTATTCAGGAATTATATACATCAAATAAAAATAATATAGAAGTTATAAATAGATTATTTATAAATCTTACTCAAAAATTAAGATTTAATACTTACTATATTGAGGATGATTTTAATGTTTATATAGCTTTTGAAACAATGAATAACAGAGGTAAAAGACTTTCTAATTTAGAATTATTAAAAAATAGACTTATCTATCTTACAACATTATTTAAAGATGATGATGAAGTAAAAAGAAAAATAAGAGAAGATATAAACGATACATGGAAAGAAATATATAGTTATTTAGGTAAAAATAAGTCAAGACCATTAAGCGATGATGAATTTTTGCAAGCTCATTGGACAATATATTTTGGCTATACAAGAACTAACAAAGAAAACTATACTAATTTCCTATTAAAGAAATACTTTACTCAAAAAAGAGTTATAGATGATATTTCTATAATTTCAGATGAAATAGACGAAGAAGAGATAGAAAATGAGGATTATATTATTTCTGAAGATGAAGAAGAAAATGAAGAAGTAATAGAACAAAACTCTTTAAAAGTTGAAGGAAAATTAAAACTTAAAGATATATCAAATTATATCAATAGTTTAAGACAACTTATTCCTTATTGGTATGACTTATATTTTCCAGAGCAATCAAATTTATCTGGAGATATAAAATTATGGTTAGGAAAACTTAATAGAATAAACTATGCATATTTTAAACCTTTAACATGCGTTGTATTGTCAAGGGATAATATTTCTGACGAAAATAAAGTTAAATATTTGCAATTAGTTGAAAGATGGATTTTCTTATTATTTAGATTATCTGGATACTTTGAAACATATAAAAATAGTAAATTTTATAATATGGCAAAAGATTTATACATAGGAAATACAACAATAGAAAATGTTCAAAATGAACTAGAAAATGTTGCTGTATTAAATAAAGATAAAGAAATATTTATAGACTCTCCATTATCAAAAATAACAAGATTATTTAAAAATAATAATGGATATTATTCATGGAGTACAATCAGATATTTTCTTTATGAATATGAATTACATTTAAAAGGTAAAACTGGAACAGATATAAAATTAACTCCAGAAGCTATATTTAAAAAAGATGCAAAAGATAAAATATCTATTGAACATATATACCCTCAAACTGGAGATAATGTTTATTGGCTAAAAAGATTTGGAAAATACACAGATAATTCTATTCATAACATTGCTAACAGCATTGGAAACTTACTTCCTTTATCAATGTCAATAAACAGCTCTTTCCAAAATGACTCTTTCCCAGACAAAAAAGAAGGAACAAATAATAGAGAAAGATGTTACAAAAATGGATGTTATAGTGAAATGGATGTTTCAACATATCCAGATTGGAACATAGAAACAATAAAAGAAAGAGGAATAGAATTACTTAATTTTATGGCAGAAAGATATGATTTTAAATTTGCAAACGAAAATGATAGAGACAGAATGATATTTTTATCAGATATAAAAATAGATGAAAATAAAGTAGTAGAATTTCCTGAAGAAGAAAATAAAGATATTTTAGAAGAGGTTTCTGAATTATCAAAAAACTCTGATAATAATGTAATTGAACTATTTAAAGAGCTACATAAATATATTTTAGAATTAAATAATTCAATAAGTTATTCAATAACTAAAAATTACATTAGTTACAGTTTAGGTAAATGCTTTGCAGAGATACATTTTAAAACAAACTTTATAAAAATGTTTATTATGGCAGGAGATTATAATGACCCTGAAAATAAAGTTGAAAGATTAGGAGAAAACTATAATTGGACTAACAATAATAGATTAGATATACATTCTTTTGAAGAAATGGATTACATTAAAAATATAATAAAGCAAAGTTTTGATAAAATAATATAAAACATTGGAGGTTTTGTATAATGAATATTTTCAAAGATTCTTACAAAATTGTAAGGGAAAATAGCGATGAAATATATAAAGGATTTGGATTCAGACATTTGTCTGATGCAACTCAATACTATGTTCATCCAAAGAATGAGTCATATAGAGGAACAACAACTCTTTGTCAACCAATAGGAGAAGGGATTACTTTATTTTCTTTAGTATTAAAAGGATTAGTTACTGAAGAAGAAGGCATATCTGGAGATATATTAGTTAATAGTGATAAATCTAAATTATTCTTTAAAGTTAAATTTCCAGAAGATTGGAAAGATAACGGAATAATTGATCCTAGAGTCGACCAAGCTGTTGTTCTATTAGATGAAAATGAAATAAACTTAACCTTCTATGATGAGAATCAAAAAATATTACCAACACAAAGTAAACATTATCCAGAAGATGGAGAACTTATAGATATGGTATACTGTTATTTTGTTTCTTTTGCTGCTTTACTTGCAAGAGATACAAATAACGATGATGAATTTAATAGAGTAGTTTTTAATTATATAGAAAACCCAACAGCGGATACATTTGTAAATATTCATGAAGACTTCTATCAAGAACATAAAATGGAAGATTATGATCTTATAACTGATGATGATATATTAAATTACGATATTAGAGAATTTACTTCATACAAAGATGTTTACGGAGTTGTTCGTCAAAATAAGGAACAACTAAAAGAAAAGGTTGATATAGTAATTACAAAATTTGAAGATAATGTATTTACAGAAGAACAAAAGCAGTTAATACCTAATTTGGGCGAAGAATTCGAACTTCCAGAGGCATTAAAACCAATATGTAATGCTGTTGTTAGAGGAGATTCAAGAACAGTCTTATTACATGGCCCTGCAGGAACAGGAAAGACAATCTCTTGTAAGCTAATCTGCAGGGACATTGGTCTTCCAATAATGGATACAGTAAATTGTAGCGAGAATTTAGACGAATTTATTTTAGGTAAATTTATTCCAGAAGGAGATCAAATTATATTTAAAGAAAGTTATGTAACAAAAGCAATAAGAGATGGGGGAGCAGTAGTATTTGAGGAAATAAACTTTGCTAAACCTGCACATTTAGCTTTCTTAAACTCATTATTAGACGATAACGGATTTGTTAGATTAGATAACGGAGAAATTGTAAGAAGGAATCCTAACTTTAGATTCTTTGCAACTATGAATTTGGGATATTTTGGAACAAAAGAATTGAATCAAGCTCTATATAATAGATTTAATACTATTGTTGAGATTGCTTCATTATCAGATGCAGCGATTAAGAAAATGCTTATAACTAGAGTCCCAGAAAGTAAAGAATATGTTACTAAAATTTTAGGAGTATATCATAAATTGAAAAATAAAATAGAAGCTGAAGAGCTTGACATAGTTATATCTCCAAGAAATTTAGAAAATTGGGCTAGACAAGCTAAATATGAAGGCTATCTAAAGGCAGCTGAAAAAACTATAATACCTATTGCAAAGTGTGATAGGACACTTGAAAATGTAATTAGAGGATTTTTATTATTATATAAATGGAACTAGTCAAAGGAGGTAAGTTTATTCTATGCAAAAGCTAGATAAAGAAATTTTAAAGATATTTCAAACTGAAGATAATAGAAAAATAGAAGAAGACTTTGCCTCAATGTTATCAGAACACCCTAACTTAAGATTATTCTTTATAAATGAAAATCAAGCATATACAGATGGAAAAAATATAGTAGTTGATCCTGCAAATGACGAATTATTTTGCGATAAAATTGCACTTCAAAGAACAGAAGAGTTTTTAGGTCTTCCAACGAGCTTTTCAACTGATGGATTTATAGCTCTAAAAATGATTACAAGAGCGCAAAATATTCATGAATCACTACATATAATTTATACTAATTTTCCTCCAGAATTATTAAAAGATCCTAGAGGAAAGAATAATAAATTTAATCAAATGATATTAAGCAGCATTTCAAATGTTATAGAAGATTGTTTTATTGAAGCAGCAGGAGCTAGCGAATTTGATAATATTAATCTTTTCTTAACTTTTGGAAGAGTTTCAAGGTTATTTGTAGCTACACCTGCTAAAGGAACAATACAAAGAAAGTTTGAAGAGTTCACTAAACAAGAAGAACAAGAATCAAAACTTTCTGAAGAAGAACTTGAAATACAAAGAAAAATAAACTTAATAATGGAGTTAATTGATTATTTTGTTACTATGCTTTTATATCCTATGGTAAAACTTGAAGAACCTTCCGAAGATATAAAAGAATATGTAGATAAAACAAAGGATTTATGGCTTGAAGGAAGTATTTGCGGAGATCCAGATAAAAGATATGAATATACTGATAAAATATTTGATATTATAGAACCTTTAATTCCTAAAGTAAATGATAAAGACATTGAAAAATACGAATATGTAAAGAAATTTATTTCTGTTTTAGTTGGAGATGAAAAAACTCATTCTGGAAAAGATATGTCTATAAATCAATTTGAATCTAAAGGAAGAAAAGCAGTGATAACTAGAAGATTGTTTACTGATTTAGAAGGAAACAAGATAGATGATAATTATTCAGATCAGTATACTTATGAATTAGAAAAATTTAAAGAAGACAAAAATCAAAGTATAAAAGTAGCAAGTATTACAACTAAACATTGGGAATATACAGGTGGAGATTTAAAATCTAGCGCAATGCATAAAGATGTTAAAGTTAAGATTAGATATCCTAAACCTGACTTAAATATGAAAAAAGCTTATGATAATATTTACAATAGATATAAGCTTAATATAAATTCATACAATGCAAAATTCACCCAATTATTAAAAGGTACAGTTGATTCAAAAGAAAGTAAGTATAATTTCGGAAATGGAATTGAATCGAAGAGATTAGGCGATATTAAAAAGCGTTATTGGTATAGAAATGTTCAAGGAATCGATGTTCCAGATGTTGCAATATTATTCTTAATTGATGGCTCTGGATCAATGTATGGAGAAAAAAATAATAATGCGATAATTTCTTCTGTAATTTTGCATGAAGTATTAAAGAAGCAAGGAATTGAACATGCAATAATTGAACATAGAGCAGATTATGATTTGCCAATAGTAAAGCATAATATACTTATAGACTTCAATTCAAGAAACATTGATAAATACAATATATTAAGACTAGATGCTGATGGAGATAACAGAGATGGATTGTCATTATTATGGGCTGAAAAATATTTGAAAGAAAAATCTCGAGCTGAAAATAAGGTTATAATCAGTATTTCAGACGGAATGCCATGTCATGGTGCAAATAATTATGAATATTTTCCACCTGTATCTATTAAAGATACATATAATTGTGTTAGAAAAATAGAAAAGGATGGAATAAGCGTAATAGGTGTTGCACTTGAAGAAGAAAAAGGCGACACAACAATATATGATGAAATTAAAGAAATATATAGTAGAATTATTGATGTTGATGATATAAAGCATTTAACAACACAGCTTTTGAATTTAGTTTCGAAATTATTTTTATAGAGGAGGAATCATGATTTATATTACAGGTGATACACATTCAGATTTCACAAGATTTACTGAAGAACAATTTTCGATTCAAGCTGAAATGACTAAAAATGACTATGTAATAATATGTGGTGATTTTGGTGGAGTATGGACATTTGAAGAAGAAAGTAGTAGAGAAAAAGAAGCTTTAGATTGGTTAAATAACAAAAACTTTACTACTTTATTTGTAGATGGAAATCATGAAAACTATACAAGATTATATAATGATTACCCAGTAGAGGAATGGCACGGAGGGAAAGTACATAAAATAAGAGATTCTGTATTACATATAATGCGTGGAGAAATATTTGATATAGATAATAAGAAAATATTTGCATTTGGTGGAGCAAGGTCACATGATATACAAGATGGAATATTAAACTTAGATGAAGAAGAAAAAATATATGAATATCGTAAAAGAGGAGCATATTTTAGAATAAGAGACTTTTCATGGTGGGATTTGGAATTACCAACTGAAGAAGAAATGCAAAATGGAATAGAAAATTTAGAAAAAAATAATTATAAAGTTGATTTTGTTATTTCACATTGTTGTCCAACAAACATTCAAGCATTACTTGGTAGAGGAACATATAAGAAAGATTATTTGACTGATTATCTGCAGGAAATATCAGAAAAATTAGAATTTAAGAAATGGTATTTTGGACACTATCATGAAAATAAACAACTAAATGATAAATATGTTTTACTATATGAGGATATAATTCCATTAGAATTTAAAAGTATTTTTGAAAAAGGTTTGGAATTATAAGAAAAACGTTGTATAATATAAAAAAAGAAAAAGTAGGTGTAAAATATGTACAAAGAATCAAAACCAATGCTAACACCTTCTGAGCTTATAGAACATCTTGAATCTAAAGGGATAAAATTTGAATTGATAAATAAGGAAGATGCAAAAAAGTATTTAGAAGAAAATAATAATTATTTTAAGTTAGTATCATATAGAAAAAATTTTCCTAAATATGAAAATGGAGATAATAAAGGAAAATATATAAATTTAGATTTTGAAATGTTAAAAGACTTATCTATTATAGATATGAGAATTAGAAAGACAATGCTAAGTATTGTATTGGATCTGGAACATTATGCTAAAGTAAAATTATTATCTGTGATAGAAAATACTACTAAAGATGGATATACCATAGTTGAAGATTATATACAAGATTTAAAATCTAAAAATGAATATGAATATTTAGAAAATGAACTAAATAAAAATAAGACAGGGACTTATTGTGGGGAACTTGTTACAAAATATCAAGATGAATATCCAGTATGGGTGTTTTTAGAAATAATTCCGTTTGGAAGACTAATAAAGTTTTATAGATTTGTTGCAGATAAACTACAAGATAGGGTGATGATAGATGAATCATATATGCTAATGGACGTAAGAGAATTAAGAAATGCCTGTGCGCATAATAATTGTATAATTAATGATTTGAGAGCGTATACTACGAGGTATAAAGCTAATTATAGAGTTAACAATGATTTGGCTAGAATAGGAATCTCTAAGAAAGTAAGAGATAATAAATTGTCAAATGTAAGAATGAAGCAATTAATAACTTTATTATTCTTAAATAAATGTATTACAACAAGTAGTGGTGTTTTCAAACATCAAACAGAGATATTAAATGACCTAAAAGAAAGAATTGAGTATCATATTGATTATTACGATACGAATGAACTAGTACAATCTAGTTTGAGATTTTTGAATAAAATTATTGACAAGTGGTATACTAATGGCATATAATATATATTATAGAGAAAAAGAATTATCTTTTGCGGAGCTATGTTCATAGAGCGTGGCTCTATTTTTCTTTTTTAGACAAATTTCGACAAAAAATTATATAAAAAATTCTGCAGAAAAAAGTGTGAAAAATGACTTTGAAGTTAAAAAGCTTATTTTCACATTTTTTTATTTTGAAAAAATTTTAAATTATATCTTGACATCGTTACGTAACGATGATAAAATAAAAATCAGAGAGGTGAGAATATGGAGTATAAAGTATCAGAACTTGCAGACAAAGCAGGAGTTACAAAAAGAACAATACATTATTATATAAGCAAAGGTTTGCTTTTACCACCAGAAGGTAGTGGAGTAAATAGCTTATATAATGATGAACATCTACAAAGAATACTTCTAATAAAGAAACTACAGGCAGAATATATGCCATTAAATAAGATAAGAGAATATATTTTAGAAAATCCTACAGAGAAAGTACAGAAAAATGCTAAAGAAATAAAAACAAAGATAGCTAGAGATGAAGGACAAGAAATATACATTAGAGAAAATATATGTGATATTTTTGAAATCCATTATTCAGAAGAAAATGGTGAAAAATATAAACACATTATCGAGAATGTAAAAAAATATGTAGAAAAAATGATGGAGGATTAATATGAATGTTGTAGATTTAAGAGAGTTAGCTCTCAAAAAAGTAAAAATAACAGGTAATGTTATAGGTAAATTTGGCTCATTTGAAATTGAACAAGTCTATAAAAATAACACAAAAGATGTATTAGAAGTAGGATATACATTTCCAATAGTTGAAACAGCAACAGTTGTTGGATTCAAAATAAATGTTGGAGATAAAGTTTTAAAAGGTAAATGTAAGGAAAAGGGAGAAGCTAAGAAAGAATATCAAAAAAACATTGTTAAAGGCAATAGTGCATATATGATGGAACAAGAAACAGACAATATATTTAAGATTTCTGTTGGAAAAATTGATAGAGATGAAGAAGTTACTGTAAAAATTCAATATATTGATAAATTTGAAATTATTGATAATACTATACAAATTTTAATGCCTACTTTGGTTACTCCTAGATATAAATCTAATATCACAAGCAAATTAGTTTATGGAAAAGTTGATTATACAATAGATTTTAATGTAAATATTGATAAATCATTAAATAGAAAAAGTATAAGTTGTCCAAGTCATAAGATAAACGTAATTGATGAAGATAAAATGGAAAGAGTAGAAGTATTAAACTATGATTTATCTAAAGATTTTAAATTATTAATAGAATTGAAAAATGAGCTATCATCTAATGCAATTACTTCAAAGACAAAAGATGAAAAAGATATGATTTATTTATCATTTATGCCAGAAATATTGGATTCTTACGAGGATAGCGAAAAGGAATATTTATTCATAATAGATGTATCTGGATCAATGATGGGTGAAAAATTAGATGAAACCAAGAGAGCAGTAATTGAATGTTTAAAGCAATTAGACGTGGGAGATAAATTTAATATAATTCCATTTGAATCAGAATTTGAAGCTATGAATATTAAATCAATTGAATACAATGAAGAGAATATGAAAAAGGCAATAAGGTATATTAATAAATTAGAGCCTTTAGGTGGAACAGAAATATTAGATCCTATTAAATTTGCATTATATGAAAAAAATACAGATAAAATAATATTATTGTTTACAGATGGTCAAGTTGGAAATGAAGACGAAATAATAAAATTTGTTGAAAATAATATTAATAGAAGTAGAATCTTCCCATTTGGAATAGATACAAATGTTAATTCATCATTTATAAAACAATTAGCAAAAGCAGGTAATGGTAAAGCGGAATTAATACAACCTAATGAAAAAATAGATGACAAAATAATTAGAACATTTGCAAGAATACAAACACCTCTATTAGAAGAGATAACAATAGATTATGGAAGTAATAAAGTTATAGACGAAATAAGAGAAGAAAAATGCTTATTTAATTATGAGTTCTTTAATGTCTTTGCAAAAATAGAAAAAATACAAGATGATATACAATTAAAAGGCAAAATTCTAGATAAAGAGTATATATGGAAAATTAATAAAGATAATATAAATAATACAAATGTAGATTTAGAAGTATTATTTGCAAAACAAGAAATGGATAGGCTAGAGGAATATATAAGAAATACATATGATGATGAAAAAATAGAAATTTATAAAAAAATGATAATTGAATTATCAGAAAAATATAATATTAATTCTAAATATACATCATTTATAACTGTATACGAAAGGCAAGATAAATTGCTAGAAGTTCCAAAATATCAAGAAACAAAATTAAGTAATAAATTTGCTAAAGGAGCTATAATAAATAAAGTATGGAATATGTTTGGTATGGATGAATGTAAAGAAGATTATGAAGAAGAGGAATGCTGTGATATGGATATACCATCATTCTTAAGATCAAGAAGTAGTTCAAATAGCTCGAATGATCTTGATATACCTTGCTTCTTAAGAAAGAAGAAGGTAGTAAATTTAGAAAGCAAACCAATAGAAGTTAAGAAAACAAATGAAGAAATATTAGAAGAGAAGATAGATGAATACTACAAAGTATTTGCTTCTCAAAATGAAAAATCAATATTAACATTTTTATTATATGCTATATACTATTTAAGAAAGAAAAATAATAATTTCAATTATAATGATTTATTAAGATTTTTAAAGAATCACAATCAAGAATTATTAGAAAATGAATTATATTTAAAACTTCTATGCTTATGTTATAAACAATTAGAAGATAACAGATTTTTAGATAAAAAAGAGACAATAGAATTAATGGATGATAATTTTAGAAAAATAGTAGCAACAAATTTAAAGATAAGTATTGACTTTAAAGTTTTAACAGAGACAGAAGTAGAAGATATTATTAAGAATAATAAAGTAATTAATAATATTGATGATGCTATATGGTATTTATATAACGGAGGAAGAAGTAAGTTATCTGTTTCATGGTTATAAAAAACAAAAATGCTTTGAACCCTTTAATGGGAACAAAGCATTTTTTAGTAATTATTATTCCTCAAAACATCCCATAACTAGTTGAGAGCCGTCCACAAATCCGTTTCTGTAATATTTTTCATTCCAGTAGTATAAGTAATCCATAAAATTCTTATCAAGCTGATCAAGTTGTTTTTGAACAAATTTCTGATTTTGTTTAGGAACATTCTTAAGAATTTTCTCAGCAATTTCATCAAAATAGATGCAGTATTTCTTATCTTGAGGAGACATTTCACAAAAAGCAGTTTCCTCTCTAAATTCTAACCATTCTTTTAATATATCATTTTCATTAACTTCTCTAAAATTTATCATATCCAAATCCTCCTATACAAATATAATCTCGTTAAAAATAATTTCTTCAGCTCTATCTTTAATGTTATTCATACGACCAACCCAAAGCATAGCGTCACCACCATTAAAATAAACTGGAACATTTTCTATCTTGGCAAATTCTTTAATTAATTTATCTACTTCATTTTTAGCTTGTTTATCAATATCTATTAAATGATTTCTTAATTCGCCATTTATTTTTAATTCAGTATAAAAGCCTCTTTTATATTCTCTTATAAAATTAAGCCTTAAATTGCCGTATTTTCCAATATGATAATACTTGTCTTTACTTTCCTTTACGCATAAATCAGGAATTAAATAATCTCCTTCTTTGTGATAAGTTATTTTTTTCATAATCAAAACCTCCAAAATAAATTTTTAGGTTTCCCATTTTTGCTTCCAATATTTGTTAAAAATAATTGGGGAAAAGTTGGGGAAAAAATTCTCAAAAAAGTACAAAAAATCACACAAATGTTCTAAAATTCATTTCCCCAATTTTCATTGATAAATCAGATAAAACCCTTGATTTCACTAAAGTTCACAAACCTCTCAACTAGCCCTCATAACCCGAAGGTCGTAAGTTCGAGTCTTACCCCCGCAACCAATTCATATATCACTAGAACTGTAACGGTTTTAGTGATTTTTTATTTTTGCAAAAATATCTAAAATCTATCTATTTTTCATAAAATGGGGAGATTTTGGGGAGAAATCGAACTCTTCATAACCTTCAAATACTATATATTTCAATAAATTTCTTAATTTTACTTTTTATCTTTTCTTTAATCTTTTGGTGTTAATAATAAATTTTGCAATACATTTCCTGCAACCTTATTGCGTGATATTACCGGATGCACATAAAAGTTTAATGTCGTTGTAATTTGTGCATGCCCTAGTCTTGCTGCTACAACTGCAACATCTATATTTTGAGATATTAATAGTGTAGCATTTGTGTGTCTTAGCCCGTGAAAGTTGATTACGGGAAGACCGATTTTTTCTACAAATTTTACAAACCATTTACTAATTGTATTTGGGTGCATTGGCTTACCATCAGCTTGAACAAATAATCTATTAGAATTAGTCCATAATTCGCCATATAATGATTTTTGTTCTTCATACCACAACTTATATTCTTCAAGCAATGAAATCACAAATGTAGGTATAGCAACTTCTCTAATTGAGCTTTCTGTTTTAGGTTCTTTGGTAAATACTCCTTTATCAGATAAATATTGACTTGCTTTGTTAATACTAATAATTCCATTTCTAAAATCAATATCATTCCATTCTAATCCCATAAGTTCGCCAAGTCTCACTCCAGTGAATATTGTAATGATAATAGCTACTTTGTATTTTATATTATCAGCGTTTAGCTGTTCTAAATGTTCTAATAAAAATTTACATTGTTCATCATCATAATATCTTCTCTTAGGCTTATGAACTTTTGGCGGTTGAACTCTTTCGGCTGGATTATTTACAAGTAGTTGCCAGTATACAGCTTTGTGAAGCATTGCTCGAAGTAATCTGTGATGTTCTAAAATAGTTTTTCTAGATAAGGGCTTTTTTAGTCTTTCACCTTTGTTATTTTTTAATCTTTTAATTTGAGTATCATTTTCAAGCATATCATAAAATTTCATAATATCTGTAGGCTTAATCTTATCCAGTTTAAACTTGCCAAAGTATGGTAGAATTCTAGTGTTTAAGATTGCGACATATCTAGAATAAGTTGTAGGCGCCAGTTCTTTAGCACCATAATCTCTTTTCCATATTTCAGTAAATTCTTCAAACGTAATAGAATTACCTTCAATAACATTTCCTTTCTCAACATCTGCAACAAATTTTGCTAGTTCAAGCTTGGCTTCCTTTTTTGTACAATGAACAGTTTTTGTATGTCTTGCAGGACTACCATCTA
>ERZ773147.565-NODE-565-length-44726-cov-5.678360_pt1 | contig 44726 bp, 44 predicted proteins | sample MGYA00580851_ERZ773147 | MGnify/ENA primary metagenome ERZ773147 (study PRJEB29015, sample SAMEA2737818) | human gut metagenome | biome: human gut; feature: human-associated habitat; material: faeces | place: China | collected 2012 ... | reverse complement strand
AATGATGAACAGGAACCCAATGAATTGTACCTTTTACTTTTCTACCAGTAAATCCTGTACCGTTTTTAGTAATAGGATCATAAGTACAATGAACAACAGTTACTTTTCCATTTTCATCTTTTTCAAAATCAACACATTTAACGAAATAAGCATTCATTAAACGAACTTCATTTCCTGGGAACAATCTAAAATATTTTTTAGGTGGTTCTTCCATAAAGTCATCACGATCAATCCATAATTCTCTTTCAAATGGTACTTTTTCATAACCTAAATCAGGATTTTCCATGTTGACCATCGCATCTAAATATTCAACTTGTCCTTCGGGATAGTTATCAATTACTAATTTAATAGGATCTAAAACAGCCATCACACGAGGTGCTTTAGGTTTTAAATCATTACGAATACAATATTCTAACATCGCATAATCATTTGATGAGTTACTTTTTGTAACACCGACTAATTCCATAAAAGATTTAATTGATTCAGGTGTAAATCCTCTACGTCTTAAAGCAGCGATTGTGACTAGTCGAGGATCATCCCAACCATCAACAATACCTTCATCTACTAAACGTTTAATATAACGTTTTCCTGTAATAACGTTTGTTAGATAAAGTTTTGCAAATTCAATTTGTTTTGGTGGATGTTCATAACCAATTTCTTGAACGACCCAATCATATAAAGGACGATGATCTTCAAATTCAAGAGTACAAATTGAATGAGTAATTCCTTCAATGGCATCTTCAATTGGATGCGCAAAGTCATACATTGGATAAATACACCATTTGTTTCCTGTATTATGATGTTCCATTCTTGCGATACGATAAAGAATTGGATCCCTCATGTTGATATTTCCAGATGTCATATCGATCTTGGCACGAAGAACTTTGCTTCCATCTGGGTATTTTCCTTCCTTCATCTCACGGAATAACTGTAAGTTCTCTTCCGGTGTACGGTCACGATATGGACTGTTCTTTCCAGGTTCTGTTAAAGTTCCTCTGTATTCTCTGATCTGTTCAGCATTCAGATCACAGACATATGCTTTTCCCTTCTTGATCAGGAATTCTGCACATTCATACATCTTGTCAAAGTAGTTAGAAGCATAATAGATATGTTCGTGATAATCTGCTCCTAACCATTCTACGTCCTCTTTAATAGAATTTACATATTCTTCCTTCTCTTTTGTTGGGTTTGTATCATCAAAACGGAAATGGAAATCTCCTCCATATTCCTGAGCCAGTCCATAGTTTAATAAGATAGATTTTGCGTGTCCGATATGAAGATATCCGTTTGGTTCTGGTGGAAATCTTGTAACTACCTTCTTGCAATGCCCTTCTTCTATATCTTTTTCTATGATCTGTTCGATAAAATTCTTAGAAATCGTTTCTTCCATGTCTTCCTCCATATAGTTCTTTCTATTCTGATTATAATGTATCTTCTATACACTTGCAATCATATAATTTCTGTATCATTGTGAAATACAGATAATCCTTCTATATAAGATCTAATGCCTCCATAACATTTGAAACTCCTACAAGTCTCATGTCTGTCTGGACCTTGATCTGATCTACATTCGCCTGAGGCAGAATGCATCGTTTAAATCCTAGTTTCTGTGCTTCTTTGATCCTTGCTTCTCCACCTGATACGGCTCTTACTTCTCCTACCAGACCAACTTCTCCAAAAATGATCGTATCTTCTAAGATCGGCCGGTTCTTATAACTCGATGCGATTGCCATAATAATACCAAGATCGATCGCTGGTTCGCCAAGTTTCATACCTCCAGCCAGATTCACATACGCATCACAGCCGCCAAGCTGCAGTCCAACTCTCTTCTCAAGCACTGCCATCAAAAGATTCACCCTGTTATAATCAATTCCAACTGCTGTTCTTCTCGGCATCTGAAAGCTTGTTGGTGATACCAATGCCTGAATCTCGATCAGGATCGGTCTGGTCCCTTCCATGGAACATACAACAACGGATCCTGACGCATCAAGAGGTCTTCCATTAAGCATCGTCTTTGACGGATTCTCCACTTCTACAAGTCCATTGTTACACATCTCAAACACACCGATCTCGTTCGTGGATCCAAAACGGTTTTTGACACCTCTTAAGATTCTGTATGCCGCTTCTCTTTCCCCTTCAAAATAAAGGACCGTATCTACCATATGCTCAAGTGTTCTTGGTCCTGCAACCACTCCTTCTTTGGTCACATGTCCTACGATAAAAACTGCGATATTATTCTCTTTCGCAACTCTCATCATCGCTGCAGTCACTTCTCTTACCTGAGACACACTGCCTGCTGCCGAGGAAAGATCCTCGCTGTACATTGTCTGAATCGAATCAATCACCGCAAATTCTGGTTTCGTCTTTAAGATCGCATTCGTGATTGCATCAAGATCTGTCTCACAATACAGAAGCATCTCTTCTTCAAATGTTCCGATCCTCTCTGCTCTCATCTTGATCTGATGCATAGATTCTTCCCCAGAAATATACAAAACCTTACGTTTGCTGTTCGCAAGATTCCTGCATACCTGTAATAATAACGTGGATTTCCCAATTCCCGGATCTCCTCCGACCAGCGATAGGGAACCTTTGACGATCCCGCCGCCTAACACACGGTCCAGTTCATGAATTCCTGTTGGAATCCGCTCTTCATTCTCTACTGTTACCTCGGATATATTCATAGGAGAGGCAGAAGTCTTTAAAGACTTCGCCCCTCCTTTTTTCGTTTCTGTAACTTTCTCTTCTGTAAAAGTATTCCACTGCTTACAGGCAGGACACTGCCCCATCCACTTGGAAGACTCATGACCACACTGGCTGCAAAAATAAACTGTCTTTTGTTTTGCCATTGGTGCTCCTTTATGTTACTACTGTTTCTTTACACGAACAGCTGCTGCTGTTCCCTCGCTTAACTCAACACTCAGAGTTAGTTTTCCTCCAAGATTTGCTTTCATCATTCCTACATTCGTATTATCAATAAAAACTTTATATTCCTGTCCAGCTTCTACTTCTAAAGTAACCTGGACATCAGATGAAGATTCAATCTCAAATGCAACTCCATCTGTTGTTGCAACAAAGTTATGTACTGCTGAACCTGGAACTGATTCAAAGATCAGCTGTCCGTTCTTGTCCAGTTTTGTCATTGTCTTGAAAGTCTTGATCTTATAGATATCTCCTTCAAACTGGATATCTCCTTTCTTCGCTTTCTGTGCTAATGTATAGTCACCAAAGCTAAGTGTTCCATTGTCTTCGCTGCGGAATAATTCAGTTACCACTGCCATTGTCTTTTCCTCCTAATATATGTTTCGGTCGTCGTATGTATATTATAATATATTTCAGTATTATTTACTAGTTTTCCTTTACCGAAAAAGTAAGTTTTTTATCTTTTTTACCAATCGTCATCGTCTGTCCATTCGTAAGGGTTCCTTCTAAGATCTTATCTGCCAGTACATCTTCAATCTCATTCTGGATGATCCTTCTTAATGGTCTTGCCCCATAATTCTCATCATATCCCTTATCTGCTAACAGATCCATCGCACCAGATGTGATCTTTAATGTGATCTGATGTTCGCTTAATAAACGGGCTCTCAATTCATCCATAAATAATTTTGCGATCTTCTTAACTTCTTCCTTTGTAAGGACGGCAAATACGATCGTCTCATCAATTCGATTTAAAAACTCTGGGCGAAAGATCTGTTTCACTTCTTCCATAACACCCTTTTTCATACGTTCATGAGTCTTGGCTTTATCTGTATCATCCATAGAAAATCCTAAATGTTTTGGTGCAATGATACGGTTTGCACCTGCATTGGAAGTCATAATGATAACAGTATTCTTAAAGTCGACTTTTCTTCCATTGGAATCTGTAATATGTCCGTCATCTAATACCTGAAGCAGGATATTAAATACATCAGGATGAGCTTTTTCGATCTCATCAAAAAGAAGGACGGAGTAAGGATGTCTTCGAATCTGTTCACTCAGCTGTCCGCCTTCTCCAAATCCAACATATCCTGGAGGAGATCCAATGATCTTTGATACACTGTGCTTCTCCATATATTCAGACATATCCACACGGATCAGATCTTCTTCTCTTCCAAATAAAGCTTTTGCTAATGTCTTTGACAACTCTGTCTTACCAACTCCTGTTGGCCCTAAAAATAAGAATGATCCGATCGGACGGTTTGGACTCTTAAGACCGACTCTGCTTCTCTTCACAGCTTTGGCAACTGCATTGACCGCTTCATCTTGCCCGATCACATGTTTGTGAAGTTCTTTCTCTAAATGTCTTAATCGTTCCATATCTCCCTTTGTAAGCTGTGTTACTGGAATCTGTGTCCATAAAGAAACGACTTCTGCGGCATCCTCTGTTGTCAATTCTGGAATCTCATTTTGCTTCTTCTGATTTCTCTTCATCTTACGTTCCAGAGATTTCTCAAGTTTGTTCTTCTCTTTCTTAAGCTCTCTTGCTTCTGTAATATCTCCATCAGAAAGCGCTGCTTCGATCTTCTCTATGATCTCCCTGATCTCCTTGCGTTCTTTCTTAAAACCTGCATGACTTCCAAGCTGTTCCATTCGTTTCCTTGCACAGGCTTCATCTAACAGATCGATGGCTTTATCTGGCAGAAAACGATCACTGATATATCGATCAGAAAGAGAGGCAATCGCCTCTGCCACATCTTCTGATACCAGGATCCTATGATAATCTTCAAAACGATGTTTGATCCCTTTTAAGATCGTGATCGTTTCTTCTACGGTTGGTTCTTTCACTCTGACTGGTTGGAATCTTCGAACTAATGCTGCATCTTTTTCAAAATATTTTGTATATTCTTCACTCGTTGTCGCACCGATCAGCTGAAAATCTCCTCTTGCCAATGCTGGTTTTAAGATATTAGATGCATCCATAGCTCCCTCAGAACCTCCAGCTCCAATGATCGTATGAATCTCATCAATAAACAAAATAATAGAATCATCCTGTGTTGCTTCGGTTACGATACGTTTCATTCGTTCTTCAAATTCTCCACGGAATTTCGTTCCAGCGATCACTTTCGTAAGGTCTAAGGACAAAATCCTCTTATTCTTAAGAATTCTTGGCATATTGCCTTCGGCGATCCTTTGTGCAAGGCCTTCAACGATTGCTGTTTTACCAACCCCTGGATCACCGATCAGACATGGATTATTCTTTGTCCTTCTGCAAAGGATCTGCATCAGACGTTCCATCTCACTTTCACGTCCGATCATCGGATCAAGCTTCCCAAGCATTGCTTTCTCTGTCAGATCTGTACTATACTGAAGCAGCATATATTCTCCTGCTCCATCTTCCATATCACCGCCATCAGAGATCGCTTCATTATATTCATTCTTCGCACTTCTGAAATCAATTCCTGCAGTAACTAAAATATCTGTATAGATTCCTTCGGATGAAATCTTATGATCTTCCAGAAAACGGAATGCTTCATTATCTCCATCTTTGATCATCGCCATCAAGATATGTTCTGATCCGATCGCTTCACACCCGTATTTCATTGCAAGTTCTCCTGCAATTTCTAACAGGTATTCTGTCTTCGGAGTATCCATTACCGTTCTTCTTCGGTCTTTTGGCATCTTTGACTTCTCTTTGATCGCTTCTTCTATTAATTCTCTTGTCACTCCGTGCATCTTGAGCACTTCACTTGCAAGAGATCCGTCTGCCCCATAAAGTCCTAGCAGAACAAAAATACTGCTGACATCTTTAAATCCAAGATATCCAGCAATCTCTCGTCCTTCATTCAATGCTTTGGAGGCATATTTTGTAAATGGTAATCGGTTCATAATTCCTCCTGTTATTACTTTCTGTCTAATTTCTGGTACATATCATGAATCAACCGGTTCATCTCGTCTTCTGTAACTCCTTTACAGACAGCTTCTGCAACTAACATCCTTAAATTCTCCTGAATGCTTGCTAATTCCTGCTGTTTTTCCAAAGTTTCAACACTTATGACTGCACCTTTTCTTCGGTCTAGTTTCAGGTATCCTTCTTCTCTTAAGATCGCATAGGCTTTGTTCACCGTGTGCATGTTCACTCCAAGCACCTGTGCTAACTGACGGACAGATGGAAGTGATTCTCCATCAGCAAATTCTGCACATGCGATTCCCATAATGATCTGATTTCTTAACTGTACATAGATTGCCTCGTCACTATTGAAATCAATCTCCAGTATCATTGTGCAACCCTTCTTTCCTCTTTCGAAATTTACAACTTATCTATGATATTTTGTTATACATAGACTATAATATAAAGCACAGTCTGTCAAGAGCTTCTCTTCCAGATGATAAAGAAAAAGATGCAGTGTAAAAAACTACATCTCTTTCGTCTATTTTTCATTCAGATCTAAAATTCTTTGATTTGCACTTCCTCGGAATTTTAATGTGATATCTTTCTGGGATTCGATAAACTGTCCATCAACCAGCGTATCAATATAAGATAACATCTCTTCCGTAAACGGTGTGTATACTTTACCACCTTCGAGCAAATCCTTGTCATAAGTATATCCTGTATAGCACCAGATATTCTTCTTTGGATAATTTTCTTTGATCTCTTTTAATAATCTAACCAGTTCTTCCTGATTCTCCGGTTCAAATGGTTCCCCTCCAAGAAGCGAAAAACCTTCAATATAATCTGGCTTTAACAATTCCATGATATGATCTTTTGTCTCCGTCGTAAATGGCTTTCCATAACAAAAGTCCCATGTCTCCTTATTAAAGCATCCTGGACAATGATTTCGGCAGCCTGATACGAATAAGCTGACTCTGACTCCTGGTCCATTCGCAATATCACATTTTTTAATTTCTCCGTAGTGCATATGATCTCCTCTGTCATCGTGTCTTATAAATGAAGGACTCGATCCTTGATCTCCTGTGTACGTCCCTGATTCCAGAACTGTGTTCCGATATATCCACAAGTACGTCTTGCAACAAACATATGATCCTGATCTGTATTTCCACAGTTTGGACATTCCCAGATCAGCTTTCCTGATTCATCTTCTTTGATCTGAATCTCTCCGTCGTATCCGCAGCATTCACAGTAATCACTCTTTGTATTTAACTCTGCATACATGATGTTATCGTAAATAAATTTCATCACAGATAAGACGGCTGGAATATTATCCTGCATGTTTGGTACTTCAATGTAGCTGATCGCTCCGCCTGGAGATAATTTCTGGAATTCTGACTCAAATGCCAGTTTGCTGAATGCATCGATCTCTTCTGTTACATGAACATGATAGCTGTTTGTGATGTAGTTCTTATCTGTAACTCCCGGAATGATACCAAAACGTTTCTGTAAGCATTTTGCAAACTTGTAAGTTGTTGATTCCATTGGTGTTCCGTATACAGAATAGCTGATGTTCTCTGCTGTCTTCCATTCATTACATTTATCATTTAATTTCTGCATAACTTTTAATGCAAATTCTTTTCCTTCATCGGATGTATGAGACTTGCCTGTCATGCGGACACACATCTCATAAAGTCCTGCATATCCAAGGGAAATCGTGGAATATCCATCGTATAATAACTTATCGATCTTCTCGCCTTTCTTCAGTCTCGCAAGCGCTCCATGTTGCCAAAGGATCGGCGCAACATCAGATACCGCTCCCTTTAATCTCTCATGGCGACATCTTAATGCTCTGTGGCACAATTCCAGTCTCTCTTCTAAGATGTCCCAGAATTTATCCATATCTCCATTAGAACTGCATGCGACATCAACCAAGTTGATCGTTACAACACCCTGATTAAATCTTCCATAGAACTTATGGCTTCCATCTGCATTTCTCTGGGAATCTTCAACCGTTAAGAAGGATCTGCATCCCATGCAAGGATATACTTCACCATTTTTCAGTTCTCTCATCACTTTCGCTGAGATATAGTCTGGAACCATGCGTTTTGCTGTACATTTTGCAGCTAATTCTGTCAGATGCCAATACTTGGAATCTGGTGTGATGTTATCATCATCTAATGCATAAATAAGTTTTGGGAAGGCTGGAGTGATCCAGACTCCTTTTTCATTCTTAACACCCTGAATTCTCTGTTTCAGGACTTCTTCGATCACAAGAGCCAGATCGTCTCTTGTCTGTCCTTCTGGTACTTCGTCAAGATACATAAAGACTGTGACAAATGGCGCCTGTCCATTACATGTCATTAAAGTTACCAGCTGATACTGGATCGTCTGGATTCCCTGTTTGATCTCATCATACAGACGCATCTCTGTAATCTTGTCGATGATCGCATCATCCATAGATTCTCCGATCACTTTACGTTCCTTCACGACATTCTTACGCAGCTTCTTTCGACTGATGTCTACAAATGGTGCTAAATGTGCTAATGTAAAAGACTGTCCTCCATACTGGTTGCTTGCAACCTGAGCAACGATCTGTGTTGTCACATTACATGCTGTAAAAAATGAATGCGGTTTCTCGATCAATGTCTCACTGATCACCGTTCCATTCTGAAGCATATCTTCCAAGTTGATCAGATCACAGTTATGTTCTCTCTGTGCAAAATAGTCAGAATCATGAAAATGGATGATTCCTTCTTCATGAGCACGAATGATCTCATTTGGCAGAAGGACACGTTTACTTAAGTCTTTGCTGACTTCTCCTGCCATATAATCTCTCTGCGTGGAATTGATCACTGGGTTCTTATTCGAATTCTCCTGATTTACTTCCTCATTAATATTATCAAGTAAAGAAAGAATTCCATCATCGGTCGTATTTGATTTTCTTCTCAGTTCTCTCTTAAAACGATATCTTACATACTTCTGGGCAACTTCATATCCTCTCATCTCCATGATCCCTGTCTCGACCATATTCTGGATATCTTCTACATTCACCGCATGAGAAGAGTTTGCTACCTGATCTGCAACCTTCTCTGCGATCGCCATGATCTGATACTGATTCATCTGATGGATCTTTGTTACCTCTTCATTCGCCTTCGTGATCGCATTGATGATCTTATCGAGATCAAAGGTTACCTCCTCACCGTTTCTCTTGATAATCTTTGTTTTTACATCACCATTCATAGTTTCTCCCTCATTTATATAAAATTACAAGATTCTGTGTGTTTCCATTTTCTGGCACAAAATCTTGTTGTCGTTCTACCAATCAGCACTATATCTTGTGCCATTACCTTTATTATATTACACTCTTTTTCATAAAAAAGAAAGAGCTAATTTTTCATTTTAGAGAATATGAAGATGTTCAAACAGAATCTTAAATCCCAAAAGTATCAGTATTATGCCACCTGCGAGCTCTGCCTTGGATTTATATTTTGTTCCAAAAATATTTCCGATTTTTACTCCTGCAAATGAAATCAAGAAAGTACAGACTCCAATCATCGACGCTGCGGATACAATATGCACATTTAAAAAGGCAAATGTGATCCCAACTGCTAATGCATCGATACTTGTCGCAACAGCAAGCATGAACATTTCTTTCACTGCGATCGAATCATCTGCCTGTTCTTCATCATTTGATAATGCTTCTTTGACCATATTGATTCCGATCAGCCCAAGAAGCACAAATGCGATCCAATGGTCGATCGATGTGATCTGGTCTTTAAACTGTGTTCCAAGGAAAAATCCGATTGTTGGCATCAGTGCCTGAAATCCTCCAAACCATAAACCAACAATGATCCCTTTTTTCAAAACTTTTTCTCTCATCGCTAGTCCTTTGCAGATAGAAACAGCAAATGCATCCATCGCCAATCCAACAGCCAGTGTTAATAACGTAAGTAAATCCATAAAAACGTCCTCCATATCGTAAGTTTTTCATATCATAGGGGATTCCATCGGAATTTCCTATGATATGAAAAAGACCCACAGACGAAAGCCTTGTTATAAACAAAAGCTTATCGTCTGTGAGTCTCGTTAATTAAGACAGCACCAGATGTCGTTCATCATTATGTTGATACTGTCACAGATTCTCTGCTAACTACTCCCTCACGGAAATATCTATAAGATCATACCGGATGTGCTTCCGGCAAAATGTGCCTATGTATCATATCTCAATTGAGAATCTTTGTCAATATCTTTCCTTTAATTTTTGATTACGCTTTTCAAGATCCAACAGGTATTCTTTCATTTCCAGACCACCTGCATATCCTGTCAGTGAACCGTTCATTCCGATCACTCTGTGACATGGAACAACGATCACGATCGGATTCCTGTTATTCGCCATGCCAACAGCTCGACATCCTTTGGGAATTCCTACTGATTCCGCAATGTCTTTGTAAGTACAAGTTTCCCCATATGGAATCTTCTCCAATGCCTTCCATACTTTGATCTGAAATTCTGTTCCATGATAAGAAAGTTTCAGGTCAAACTTCTTTCTCCGCCCATCAAAATACTGTGATAATTGCAGTGCTGCTTCCCTGATCAATTCTGTATTCTTCTTCTCGCCTTCTAATGTCTTCGTCCCAAAATATATCCCGCAAATGCCATGCCCATCTTCCTCAATCGTTAAATTACCGATTGGAAAACTATAATCATAATAGTACCTCATATGACAATCCTCCTAAAAATAGGTATACCATATTCTTCCATGGTTGGCAAGGACTAACTTGACATGTACATATTTCTTGCGTACAATGAAAAGAACTGTATAAAAATGAACAGATATTTATTTTAGGAGGAATTTTCATTGGACCCCAGTATGATATTACAGATAATCGCAATTATCATTTTATTAATGCTTTCTGCTTATTTTTCATCTGCAGAAACAGCACTTACAACCGTCAATCCACATAGTATGCGTGCCATGGCAGAAGATGGCAATAAAAAAGCTGCTATTGTTTTAAAATTGATCGAGAATCCAAGCCAGATGCTTTCCAGCGTCTTAGTCGGAAATAACCTTGTGAATATTTCATTAACATCCCTTACTACAACGATCGCTATTCGTATCTTTGGAAGCATGGGAGCCGGAATCGCAACTGCTGTGATCACAGTACTTGTATTGATCTTTGGTGAGATCACACCAAAGACTTTTGCAACGATCAATAATACAAAACTTGCTCTAAGCTATGCTTCCAGCATTTATCTGATCACAAAATTACTGACACCGGTTGTTTACATTATCAACAAACTTTCTACAGCGATCCTTATCATCTTGCGGATCGACTCGAAACAATCCAAACGTATCATGACTGAACGTGAACTTCGTACGATCGTTGATGTCAGCCACGAAGAAGGCGTTATCGAAGAATCTGAGAAAGATATGTTAAACAACGTTTTTGATTTTAAGGAATCTCTTGCCAAGGATATTATGATCCCGCGAATTGATGTAACTTTTGTGTCTGTAGATGCTTCTTATGATGAAGTTCTGGATATTTTCCGCGAGGCCGGTTATTCTAGACTTCCTGTTTATGAAGGAAGTAAAGATCATGTTGTTGGTATTGTTTATTTTAAGGATGTTTATTTCTACCGCAGCCAGCACAGAGGCGAGATCTTTCATTTGAAAGATGTTCTGCGTAAGCCGTTCTTTACGTATGAAACTCAGAAAGTATCAAGCCTTCTTGCACAGATGCGTGAAAAATCTGTTAGTTTCTCCATTGTTTTGGATGAATATGGAGTGACTGCAGGTCTTATTACTCTAGAAGATATCGTTGAAGAGATTTTTGGAGAACTGCGTGATGAATATGATGATTCTGAGGAAGAAACTTTCAAAAAATTATCCGATGGATCTTATATGGTATCCGCTTCTTTAAAGCTTGATGATCTTGATGATCTGCTTGACGTAGACCTTGATTCTGAGGATTATGATTCTCTTGGCGGATATATCATCGAACTGCTTGATCATCTGCCTTCAGAGGGCGAAACTGCAGAAGATGAACATTTTCTTTTTAAAGTTGTTTCTGTTGATAAGAACCGTATGGAAACAATTCATATCATTCCAAAAGAGCAGTAAAAAAAGGGGCTGTCGCATTAAGCGGCAGCCTTTTTTGCAAAAAAGAATAAGAGCCGGGCTTCGCAAAGCCCGGCTCTTGGTGTAAGATTTAAATATGAACAAAAACAAAATCTTACAGAAAGATTATACCTTATCTTCTCTGTACTATCAAATCAAACTTCCACTGGATCTTGAAATTTTAATCCCAGCAGATGATCCGGTCCGCCTACTGAGTGCTTTTGTAGAGGGAATGGAACTCAGCGATCTTTATAAAACCTATGGAAAGATAAAGAAAAATCAGGCGTCCCCAAGACAACTGTTTAAGATTATCATTTATGCCAGTATGAATCGAATCTATTCTAGCAGAGATATTGAAACTGCATGTCACAGAGATATCAATTTCATGTATCTTTTGGAAGGAAAACCTGTTCCAGATCATGCAACGATCGCTCGTTTTATCTCTCTGCATTTTTCAAAGTGTTCCAAAAATACTCTGGCTGAAGTAAGCGATATTCTTTTAGAAATCGGGGAGATTTCTGGAAAGAGTGTTTTTATCGATGGAACCAAACTTGAATCTGTTGCGAATAAATATACTTTTGTATGGAAAAGATCAGTCACAAAAAACTGTCAGAAACTGTTTGAAAAGATCTCAGACCTGATCCGTGAATGCGAAGTACTTTATGGGATTCAGATCGTTTATCATGATCAGATCTCTCTGCATACTTTAAAAAGGATGAGAAAGAAACTTTATCGGATAAAAAAACAAGAGGATATTTCATTTGTTCATGGAAAAGGAAAACGTAAAACACCATTACAGCGGTCGATAGAAACATTGGAATCATATATTCAAAAACTAAAAGAATATATAAAAAAGATCCATTTATGTGGAACCCGGAACAGTTATTCAAAAACAGATCCTGATGCAACATTTATGCGTATGAAAGAAGATGCCATGCTGAATGGACAGTTAAAGCCTGCATATAATCTACAGCATGGTGTCGATTCAGAATATATCACATGGATCGATATCAGTGCCAAACCAACAGATACTGGAACACTGATCCCATTTCTAAAAGATATGGAAAAACATCTTTCTTTTCGATATCAGGAGATTGTTGCAGATGCAGGATATGAAAGTGAAGAGAATTATCTGTTTTTAGAGAAAAATGGGCAGTCATCTTTTATCAAACCCATGAATTATGAGATTTCAAAAACACGAAAATATAAAAAAGATATCGGGAAAATGGAAAACATGGAATATGATCCTGAAAAAGACAGTTATCGTTGTCAAAACAGGAAAATGCTAACAGTCCAATATCAGAGAAAACAAAAGACAGCAACTGGATATCTCCGGACGGTGACTGTTTATCAATGCCATGAATGTAAAGGATGTCCGTTCAAAGAAAAGTGTATCAAGGGAAATAACTGTAAGACTCCGATGGAAAAAAGAGAAAAAAGACTCTATGTATCAAAAGTGATGAAACAAAAACGGGAAGAAAATATAAAAAGGATCATCAGCGAATATGGTAACCAGTTGAGGATGAACCGAAGTATACAGGCAGAAGGCTCATTTGCGAACGTAAAAGAAGATATGAATTTTCGAAGATATCTTTATAGAGGGAAAGAAAATGTGACTGCACAAAGTGTGATCCTTGCAATCGGATATAATATAAATAAGCTACATCATAAGATACAGAATGGCCGAACAGGACAACATCTGTTTGCGTTAAAGAAATAAGAATTTTTGAAAGTTCAAAATATAATTGCTATTTTTCTTCTAAATATTTAGAAGGTATATTAAAGTACGCTATTTTTAAATTTTTATAAGTATAATGATTAGCGTTTGTTAAAAAACGTTAAAAAGATGCTGCCGCATCTATGATTTATTTAATCATTAATGCGACAGCCCCTTTTTTTGTACTCTTATTTGAAATATTCTACTCCGGATTCGAAGATCTTCTGATCTTTCTGTCCGTAAATATTGATTCCTACATAGCTGTCACGACGTTCTGAATGTCCCATCTTACCAAGGACTCTTCCGTCTGGACTTGTGATACCTTCAATCGCATGGTAAGAACCATTTGGATTGAATTCTTCATTCATTGTAGGATCACCATTGAGGTCAACATACTGTGTTGCTACCTGTCCATTTTCAAACAGTTTCTGGATCACATCTTCATCTGCTACGAATCGTCCTTCTCCATGAGATACTGGTATACTGAAGATATCATCTACATGTACATTGTTAAACCATGGTGACAGATTAGAAGCAATTCTTGTATAAGCAACCTTAGAAATATGACGACCAATGCGGTTTGTTGTCAGTGTAGGTGATTTCGCATTCTGTTCTACGATCTTACCTTCTGGAACAAGTCCTAATTTGATCAGGGCCTGGAATCCGTTACAGATACCAAGTGCCAGTCCATCACGGTTATTTAACAGATCCATGACTGCTTCTTTTAATTTTTCATTTCTAAATGCTGTTGCAAAGAATTTTGCAGATCCATCTGGTTCATCACCGGCACTGAATCCACCTGGGAACATGATGATCTGGGATTCTTTGATCGCTTTTTCAAAAACTTCCACTGAATCACGGATTCCCTGTGCATCTAAGTTCTTAAATACCTTTGTGATCACGTTCGCTCCTGCACGTTCAAATGCTTTCGCTGAATCATATTCACAGTTTGTTCCTGGAAATACTGGAATAAATACATTTGGTTTTGCAACTTTATTCTTGCATACGTAAATATTTCCTTTTATATAGTGTCTTGTTGTATCAACGATGCTCTGATCTCCTTCAGATCTTGTTGGGAATACTTTCTCTAATGGTTTCTTCCATGTATCGATTGCTTCTTCTAATGTTACAACTTCGTCACCAAATACAAATTCATGTTTGTCTGTAACCTCACCTAACATTAATCCTGGAATCGCAAGTTTATGAACATCTCTTGTGCTCATTTCAACAACAAATGATCCAAACTTAGGATCTGTTAAGTCTTTTAATTCTACTTCTTCATCAAAGATCACACCTAATTTATTACCAAATGCCATCTTGGCAACTGCTTCTAAAGCTCCTCCGCCGCCAATTGCATATGCAGATTTGATAATTCCATCTTTGATCAGTTTTGTAATACGTTTGTATACTTTCTTCACTTCAGAATAGATTGGAAGATTGTATGCATCTGTTGGGATACAGATACGGATCAGACGGTTTCCTGCTCTCTTAAGTTCTGGTGTGATAACATCTGTTGTCTTCGCTACATCGACTGCAAAAGATACCAGTGTTGGTGGTACATCAATGTCATTGAATGTTCCAGACATACTGTCCTTTCCACCGATCGATGCAAGTCCAAATCCCATCTGTGCCTGATATGCACCAAGCAGTGCTGCAACCGGCTGTCCCCAGCGTGTCTTATCTTCTCCAAGACGCTTAAAGTATTCCTGGAATGTCAGGCGGATATTGCTATAATCTCCACCAGTAGCCACGATCTTCGCGATAGATTCTGTGATCGCATAAACTGCTCCATGGAATGGGCTCCATTTGGACAGATATGGATCAAATCCATAACTCATCATTGTGACTGTATCGCATTCTCCTTTCAATACTGGAAGTTTTGCGACCATTGTCTGAATTGGTGTCATCTGGTATTTTCCACCATATGGCATTGTAACTGTTGCTGCTCCGATAGAGCTGTCGAATCTCTCTACGAGACCTTTCTGTGAACATACATTAAGATCAGATAATGTATTCTTGCACACTTCTTCAAATGTACCTGTCTCGTCTTTGCGGTTAAAGTAAGATTCTACACGGTGAGGGATCTCTACAAATACTTCTGTTTCCTGATGTGCTCCGTTTGTATCAAGGAAAGCTCTTGAGATATTAACGATCTCTTTTCCTCTCCATTTCAGTACTAATCTTGGATCTTCTGTTACAACAGCAACTTCTACAGCCTCTAAGTTCTCTTCTGCAGAGTATGCAAGGAACTGATCTACGTCTTTTGGATCCACAACAACAGCCATACGTTCCTGAGATTCAGAAATCGCTAATTCTGTTCCATCAAGTCCTGCATATTTCTTAGGTACTTTATCAAGATCTACAACCAGACCATCTGCAAGTTCTCCGATCGCTACGGAAACTCCACCTGCACCAAAGTCATTACATTTCTTGATCAGACGGCTGACTTCTTCTCTTCTGAATAATCTCTGGATCTTACGTTCTGTTGGTGGATTACCTTTCTGAACTTCAGCTCCACATGTCTCGATAGATTCTTCTGTATGAACTTTAGATGATCCTGTTGCTCCTCCACAACCGTCACGTCCTGTTCTTCCACCTAATAAGATGATGATATCTCCTGGGTCAGAGTTCTCTCTGATCACGTTCTTTCTAGGTGCTGCACCCATAACGGCACCGATCTCCATACGTTTTGCAACATAGTCTGGATGATATACTTCATTAACATATCCTGTTGCAAGACCGATCTGGTTTCCATAAGAACTGTATCCATTCGCAGCTTCATTTACAATCTTATACTGTGGTAATTTACCTTTTAATGTGTCTTTTAATGGGACTGTTGGATCAGCAGCACCTGTAACACGCATTGCCTGATATACATAAGAACGTCCTGATAATGGGTCACGGATCGCTCCTCCAAGACATGTTGCCGCTCCACCAAATGGTTCGATCTCTGTTGGATGGTTATGTGTCTCATTCTTGAAACTGATCAGCCATTCTTCTTCCTTACCATCAATTTCTACTGGTACAACAATGCTGCAGGCGTTGATCTCATCGCTTTCTTCCATATTGTCAAGAATTCCATCTTTTTTAAGACGTTTCATCGCCATTAATGCCATATCCATTAAGCAGACATATTTGTCATCACGGTCTTTGTACATCTCTTCAAAGTCATCCATGTAAGAATAATATGCTTCTTCTAATGGTGCACGATAAAATCCATCCTGGAATCCAATGCTTGTAAGTTCTGTAGAGAATGTTGTATGACGACAGTGATCTGACCAATAAGTATCCAGTACACGGATCTCTGTCATGGAAGGATCTCTCTTTTCTTCTCCTTTATAATAATTCTGGATATGAAGGAAATCTTTGAATGTCATAGCAAGATTTAAAGAATCATATAATTCTTTAAATTTGTCTTCTTCCATATCTTTGAATCCATCCAGAATCTTAACATCTGCTGGTTCTTCAAAATCCATCACTAATGTCTCTGGTTTGTCTGCAGCTGCCTCTCTTGAGTCAACTGGGTTGATGCAATATTCTTTGACTGCTTCTAACTGTTCCTCAGTTAAGTCACCTTTTACAACATAAGTTGTTGCACTTCTGATCAGGGCATCTTCGTCCTCATTCAACAGTTTCACACACTGCTGTGCAGAATCTGCTCTCTGATCGAACTGACCTGGCAGAAACTCAACGCTGAAAGATATTTCCCCATCGGCAAGTGGTAATGTCTCTTCATACACGTCGTCAACTGGTGGTTCACTAAATACTGTAACCAGTGCTTTTTCATAACTTGCATCGGATAGATTCTCGATGTCATAGCGGACAAGGACACGAACAGATTCGACATCCAGTCCAAGATACTGCTTCAATGATGCATGCAGCTCTTTTGCTTTTACTGCGTAGTCTTTTTTCTTTTCAACATAGACTCTTCTAACTTCTCCCATGATTTCCTCCCATTTATTCATGTAGTTTCTTAATCACCTGAAATGCAGATGCATTTTCCAAAATCGTTGGCTGATCCTCGGCATAGAATATGATCCCATCTGCCGTTGAACGGATCTCTGATAAAATCTCTCCATTATATGGATTAATGACTTCACCAAGCAGCTGACCTCGGTTAACTTCCTCATTGATCGTCACAAAACGTCTTAGGAATCCCGGAGCACTTGCTTTGACGGATACAAGATCCTCTTCTTCTATAATACTCGCAATATACCCGTTATGGCAATTATATTTTAAAATACCCATTCGAGTCAAGAAGCGAAGCACGGCAGATACAGCCTTCCTGGCCAGATTCACATCGATATTATCTGTTTCCCCAGAATATACCGAAAATGCATCCGTCCCATTGATCTGCCAGTTATAAGTTAATGTCTTTTTATCAAAATTTCGTTGTTTGCTTGTTAATACATAAGGCAGCCCGAACAGACTTGCAAGGCTAGTGCTTTCTTTTCCTGTTGCAGGCATTCGCACATGTGGCACAAAATCCCCGCTTCTGAAAAATGATGCAAAATGGATTCCATAGCGGAATCCTTTAACCCGTTCAAATAAATGTGCTGCCAGACGGCTTGTTGGTTCCCCGTCAAAATTCCCAGGAAACTGACGGTTGATATCACTGTTATCAGATACCCAGTATTTCATTCCGACATTCATTGAAAAATTATTCACACATGGAATGACCAGAATCTGATTATCTCCAACGATCGCACCACTGTTCTCTAGTTCTTTTAAACGTTTGACTAACTGAGAACAAATATATAACTGCTGATATTCATTTCCACGCATTGCTCCAACAATACATGCCGCTGGTTCTGATCCTTCACTTTGTTTTCCAAAGAGATATCCTTCGATCTTAAACTCATCTCTTAAGTAATTTCCTGAGGAATATATGATTTCTTTTTTCATAGTGCATTCCCTCCGATCACTCTGGCTACCAAGGACCCTTCCGTTACACTTGGATGTTCTCTTAATGTCATCAAAATACCATCGGTTGGTGCAACCACTTCTTCTTCCGTTGCTCCCATTAAAGGATTCTGTACGATCCCTATGATCTCACCTTTCTTTACCGGATCCTTTAATCGCTTGTAAGAAACAAACAATCCACTGGATTCACAATTTAAATAAAAGATCTGGTCTTCGTGGATAAACGGAACCTTTGTTTTGCCTTGAACCTTTCCCTTCCAGATACCAAGTTCTGCCATCACCGAAAAAATTCCATCTATAATCTGGCGGCAGTACTCGTAACGGATACGAAATGCTGCACCGGATTCCGTAACCATAGTTGGGATTCCCATCTGGTTTAAAGTGAAAGCTAAACTTCCTTCATTCACTGTCTGAGAAGGATGGATCCAGACAAGATCCGTATTCATATATTTTGACAGATGAAGTAATGTCTCATCATAATCGTTATTTAAACGTACTTGAGGAACTTCCTGCAAAAAGATATTACTAGAATGAATATCAATGCAACAGGATGCTCCTTTGATATCTTCGATCAATTTAGCTGCTGTATAATCTTCCAGACCTCCATTGATGTCTCCTGGAAATGCACTGCTGTAATCGATATCTGAGATTGGTACTGCTCTTGTTCGTGCATCCAGTCCTAATGGATTGACCGCTGGATACACATCGACAATACCTGTCAAATTCTCAAATTCTGCCTTGATCCGGCGAATGATCTCTCCGCAGATATACTGTCCGCCAAGCTCATCTCCGTAGATTCCAGACACCAGACAGATTCTCTTCTCCTCTCCAGTCACCACATCCGGCATCAGACGATTTCTTTTGATCCTTAGCATCTCTCCGATCGGAAGTTTTACAGATACGACTGTGTCTATCATATTAAAGCCTCTTTTCTATTGTTTTATCTGTATCGTAAATATTTTACTTTTGACCCTCACGTCTTATTTTGCAAATAACATTTTTAAAATGATCGGTGATAAGAGTGTTGTGACGAGAACCATGATGACTACTGGTGCAAAGAAAACTTCTGATAATAATCCAACAGAAATTCCTTTCTGTGCAACGATCAGTGCAACTTCACCTCGGCATACCATTCCTGCTCCGATCTGTACAGATTCTCTCTTCGTATATTTGCACAACAATGCTCCAAAACCGCATCCCGCGATCTTCGAGATCACTGCGATCACACATAAAATGATCGTAAAGATGATCAACGTCTGTGTCATTCCATGAATGTTTACATTCAGACCGATACTTGCAAAGAATACTGGTGTGATCAGCATATACGATAAAACTTCAATCTTGTTGTATATATAAAATCGTTCTGGGAGCCTGCATAAAATGATCCCTGCAAGATATGCACCTGTGATATCAGCGATTCCAAACACTTCTGCAAGAAATGCAAGTGCTAAGCAAAATGCAAGTGCAAACACCGGAACTCTTCTTCTATGACGTTCAATCTCTGGATTTTTATAAGTAGAAAGCCACTCAAAGAACTTCTTGATCCCAACTCCACCGATAATAGAAATCGCAAAGAATGCTGCCATCTGGATCAAGATCTTAAGGATTGCCTGAATATGGAATCCAGATGCTCCCCCAAGGCTTGTCATAATTGATAATAAAACGATTCCCAAGATATCATCAATGATCGCTGCCCCAAGGATTGCTGTTCCGACTCTTCCTTTTAAATGTCCCATATCCTGTAATGCTTCTACTGTAATACTTACTGAAGTTGCTGTTAGGATCACTCCGATAAAGATCGATTCCATGATATTATTTCCATATATAACGGATAAAACAGCTCCCATGATAAGTGGGATCAATACTCCACATAACGCAATGACGAATGCGGGAATTCCACTCTTCTTCAACTCATCAATATCTGTCTCAAGACCTGCCTGAAACATTAAAACAACTACACCTACTTCAGCCAGATTTAAAACTGAATCTGAAGGACTCACTACATTAAGGACCACTGGTCCTAAAATGATTCCCGCGATCAATGCTCCAACGACTGGCGGCATGTTAAACTTCTTCGACACAAGACTAAAAGACTTGGTCATTGCCAGAATGATTGCGATATCCAGCAAAAACTTATATTCTTCCATTGTTTTACCTCCATTAGTTCGTATCGTATCATACCTGTTTTTTCTTGTCAATTCTTAGACAAAGTGATCTTTTTTTATCCTTTTCTTGCTTTTTTTATGATCCTTTAGTATAGTGGAGAAAAGACTAAGAAAAGAGGTATCAAAATGAGTGAATTTAACGAAGTAGATAATATCATTGAAGAAGAAACTCCTGTGCTCCATTTAGAATTAGAAGATGGAACTGAACAAGACTGTGCCGTGATCGCTTTATTCTCTGTAGAAGAATTAGATGATCAGGAATATATCGCATTGATCACTGTTGAAGACTTAGAAAGTGATGACGAAGAAGGGGCTTTACTTTTATATCGTTATAACGAAGATTCTGAAGATCCTGATACTTTCAGTCTTGACAACATTGAAACAGACGAAGAATATGAGACAGTCACTGCTGTCTTAGATGAGATCTTAGAAGACGAAGAATAATATGATATTAATAAAAAAGCCCTTGCATCTTATATGCGGGGCTTTTTTTCATATTGAAGTTTTGTTCGAATCACTTTGTCAAGTTCATAATACTTTTCTTCCAGAGTTTTTCCATTCAGGACACAATCCATTGCCATACCCATGGATTCCAGCATCGTTTCTGTGATCTGATCTCTATACTGTAATAAAATATTCAGGCGCTCATGAAGATCTGTTTCATCTAAGAATTTCAACAGTGGTTCAATGTCTGCTGTTTCTTCTGTCTCATCACATTCATTTTCCTGTGCTGTCACTTCATCAACCAGTTCTGCTTCTGAATCTTGCTCTGTCTCCGTGATTTTTATACCATACTGGTCTCCTGCATTTTCACACAGTTCTACTTTCCGAAAACGGTATATCTGTTGCACATCTGGGTATTTTTCATGATCGACTTCACTTAAGAACATCGCAAGTGGTCTTGCATATGTTTTAAACGTTCCATACATTGCCTGATAGACCACCAATGGTTCTTCTGTCTCTGTATGTATTGCAACCGTAACGATCTGATAAAGTTTACCTTTAAAATGCATATAAAATTCGCCTGCTCTTGGCATCGCTCTATTTTCCATGCAAAACACCTCTTTTCTCCTGACGGCTTCTTAGTTCTTCTACGAACCTTGACGGCCTGCTGTCTTTGTTATAAAGTTTCTTTACTGACAAGATGTGCAGATATTTCTTGGCTCTTGTAACTCCAACGTAAAACAAACGTCTTTCTTCTTCCACGTCTTCTTCTTTCATGGACTTCTTATGTGGGATCACGTCTTCATTGACATCTGGCAAAAAGACACGTTCAAATTCCAATCCTTTGGTGCTGTGCATCGTGCTGACCACAACTCCTTCTTTTTCTTTCTGATTCTCTTTTGACTGGCGGTTTAATTCTTCGGTGTATTCTTTGATATGATCAAACCATGCCTCATATGTATCATAGCCTTTTGCGCTCTCCTGAAGTTCTTCTAATACTTGCGTAAATTCTTCTTCCTGAATCTTGCGAAATCTTGCATATTCTGCTAAATACGCATTGTATCCCACGGATTTCCGGATATAATTGATCGCCATCAACGGAGTCATATTCTTCATGATCCGAAGATCTTCCTTAAAATCTTCTACATATTCATAAAGCCATGGTTTATCTTTGACCTTCTCTAACAGATCATCAAATGACACTTGTGATTCGGTCAGATATTCCCTGCTGATATAACGCTTGGGACGGTTCATGACTCTTAAAAATGTGCTTCTTTTGCGATCTCCCATCGCAAGGTGCATATAATCTATGATATTTTTGGAAATCCAGTGATCAAACAGATTCGGCACTGCATCCTGCATATAAAATGGGATATTGTATGCCATCAATGCAGCAATCAGCTGTCTTGGTCCCTGATTGGTCCGATAAAGGATCGCGATCTGGGATAACGGTGTCTTCTTTGCCATCTCTTCCTTGATCGTGTAAATGATATGCTTATTCTCCTCATAGTGATCTTTAAATGTACGGACCTCAACCATACTTGCAGCATCTTCTCTTGCCTGCATCTTCTTTTCAAAACGTTTTGTATTATAAGAAATGATATCTTCCGCAACCTGTACGATCTCTTCCCCGCAACGATAGTTTCGGTTTAAGATCACCTGTCTGGTATTCTCAAAATCCTTTGGAAAATTTAACATCAGTTCTGGTCTTGCACCTCGAAACTTATAAATAGACTGATCATCATCTCCTACGATAAAGAGGTTCTTTGTCTCTCCTGCTAACATCTTGACGATCTCATACTGAATCTTATTGATATCCTGAAACTCATCGATCAAAATATATGGAAACTTCTGCTGCCATGCTTTCCTGATATCCTCACGCTCTTTTAACAACTCATACGTATAAACCAAAATATCATCAAAATCGATCCAACGGTTCTCATGCAGTTTTTCTTCATATGCCCGGTAAATTTCTTTAAACACTTCATCCCCACAGCACCCACTGTGATAATAGGCAAGAGGGATCATCTGCCCTTTGACTAAGCTGATCTCTTGTATGATCTGACGCATAAAATCTGCTTCATCATCAATCTCCAGCTCATGATCTGTGATGATCTCACGGATAAAGTCATATTTTTTATGTTCCGGCAGAATATTATCTGCACTATAGTGATAAGCATATTTTAAAATCGTAAAAAACACAGAATGAAAGGTTCCAAAAGAAACCGGCAGGGTTTCCCCTGCCAGCCGCCAAAACCGCTCTTTCATCTCATTCGCTGCTGCTCTGGTAAATGTAATGACCAGAATCCGCTGCGGTGGGATCTGATAGTGCGATATCAAATATTGAATTCTCTTTGTGATCACAAGTGTCTTCCCTGAACCTGGTCCTGCAAGTACCATCATCGGTCCATCTTTGTGCATCACTGCTTCTTTCTGTGCCTTGCTCAGCTGGCTATGCAAGTGCTGCCTCCAGTTTCGCGATCGCATCATTGATTCTCTTTAATGATTCTCCTTTCCCCAGAAGTTCCATTAATTCTGTTGCTCCACCTGGTGTCATCTGCTTTCCAGAGACTGCTGTACGAACTGGCCACATTACATAACCATTCTTGTACTCATGTCCTTTTGCAAAAGATACTAACATCTCATATAATGCATCATTTGTAAAATCTTCCTGTGCTTCGATCACTGGATAGATCTCTTTTAATACGGTTAATGAAGTCTCAGGTGTTGTCTTCATCTTCTTATGTTTGTACATCTCTACATCATATTCTGGAACTGCTTCGAAGAAGTCAATGTGTCCCGGAATCTCTGTAAATAACTCAATTCTTGTCTTCACCATAGAAAGGATCTTATCAAAATCCATCTCTCTGTGAATTGTCTCTGTTACATATGGCATAGCAAGTTCTTTGAAACGGTCGAAGTCCATGGCTTTGATATATTCACCATTCATCCATTTGATCTTGTTCATATCAAAGACCGCTGGTGTCTTAGACATATGTTTGTAATCAAAGATCTCTTCTAATTCTTTTAATGAGAAGATTTCCTGTTCTCCTCCTGGACTCCATCCAAGTAATGCAACGAAGTTTACGATCGTCTCTGGCAAGAATCCCTGCTCGATCAGATCTTCGAAGGAAGAATGACCTTTTCTCTTACTTAATTTGTGATGTTCTTCGTCTGTGATCAGTGGACAATGAATGTATACTGGTTTTTCCCATCCGAATGCATCATATAAACGATTGTACTTTGGTGTAGATGATAAGTATTCATTACCACGAACTACATGTGTGATTCCCATTAAATGGTCATCAACTACGTTTGCGAAGTTGTATGTTGGATATCCATCCGATTTGATCAGGATCATATCATCTAATTCGATATTATCCACTGTGATCTCTCCGTAAATCTCATCAACGAAAGATGTTGTTCCTTCTGTTGGGTTATTCTGACGGATAACATATGGTACTCCTGCGTCTAATTTCGCCTGAACTTCTTCTTTGGATAAGTTTAAGCAATGTTTGTCATAATGACTGATCACAACATCTCCTGATTTTACTTTCAGTGTGTCTAATCTCTCCTGATCACAGAAACAGTAATATGCTTCTCCCTTGTCGATCAGTTCTTTTGCATATTTTAAATAAAGCCCCTGTGCCTGTCTCTCACTCTGAACATATGGTCCGACTCCACCATCGATGTCTGGTCCTTCATCGTGGTTCATTCCGGCTTTCTTAAGAGTATTGTAGATAATCTCTTCTGCCCCTTCTACCTGTCTTTCCTGGTCTGTATCTTCAATTCTTAAAATAAAATCTCCGCCTGCATGACGTGCGATCAGATATGCATAAAGGGCTGTTCTTAAGTTACCTACATGCATACGCCCTGTAGGGCTTGGTGCAAATCTTGTTCTTACTTTGCTCATGATTTCCTCCCATTTGGTTTTAATTCTATCTTTCTATTCTACAAAACTTATCTTTCTTTGTAAAGAAGCAGTCTTATTGATTTTCGTTAATTTATGTTAATTTTTTGAAACAATCCGTCTTAAATCTCATTTAAGATCCTGCTAGCTTCCTCAAATGGCTCTAAGGTTCTCTTTAATATTCCTTGCGTTGCCGCGATAAAGATTCCATAGTTCACGATCGGAACACCTTCATCTTTGACTCTTGCGATACGGTTTTTCATCTCTCTTCTATTTAAAGTACATCCGCCACAATGAATGACCAGATCATAAGTATCCAGATCTTCAGGGAAAGAGTTTCCACTGCTTGTATGGATATCAAAATCCTTACCTGTATATTGTTTTAACCATCTTGGGATCTTCACCGTTCCGATGTCATCGCACTGTCTGTGATGAGTGCATCCTTCCGCGATCAAGATCTTCGCCCCTTCTTCTAAATGTTCCAAGGCTTTCACTCCTCTGACTTCTTCTTCCAGATCACCTTTATATCTTGCAAACAGAATCGAAAATGAAGTCAGTTTGATATCTTCTGGCACAATCTTTGAGACTTTGCCAAATGCCTGAGAGTCTGTAATGACCAATGCTGGTTTCTTGCCAATCTCTTCTAATGTCTTTTCTAATTCCGTTTCTCTTACAACAATAGAGGCTGCTCCTGCTTCTAAAAGGTCACGGATCGTCTGCTGCTGTGGAAGGATCAGTCTGCCTTTCGGTGCTGCACTGTCGATCGGTACGACTAAGATCACAAAATCATTCGGACAGACCAAATCTCCAACGATCTTTAGCGTGTCATCATCAGTTGGAACCAGTTTTCCGATCTCTTCTTTTAAATCCCAGATCCCTTTTTTATCCTTTGCACTGACAAAGCAGGCTTTGTCTTCTTTCCATTCTTGGGCATTGGAAAGATCCATCTTATTGTAGACTTTCAGATAAGGAATCTTCCGGTCTTCGATCAAACGTATCATATCTTCTTCAAACTCTGTCATACCAGCTGTAGCATCCATGATCACAAGGGCGATATCTGCCTTGCCCAAGACTTCTTTTGCTTTCTTGACTCGCTTTTCCCCTAATTCTCCTTCATCATCAAGTCCCGGGGTATCGATCATAACTACTGGTCCTAATGGCAGAAGTTCCATTGCCTTGTATACAGGATCTGTCGTTGTTCCTTTGACATCAGATACGATCGCTAATTCCTGATTCGTCATAGCATTGATAACGCTTGACTTCCCGGCATTTCGTTTCCCGAATAATGCGATGTGAATTCTGTCTCCTCTTGGTGTTGCATTTAAACTCATATGGTTTCCTCCTGTCTGTCTTTATGGATCATTAACTCTTTCTTTTATCTTTGTGCCTTATGATATCCCGCTGCCTTTGCTTCTTTCTCACTCTCAAATGTGACTAAATATTTTGATGTTCCCATACGGTCATAATCTCTTTGACCTGGGCAGTGGTATACCTTTGATCTGCTGTTTCCACGGATCTTCTGTGAAGCAGTTGTCTTTGTATTTGTTTTTGCTGCTGTTGTATTTTTGTTACTGCTGTTGTTTTTGCTGTTATTAGATGAATTCTGGTTTGTGTGATATTTCTGGCTTGCTTTTGAATTCTCTGTTGTTACCTGCATGCTGCTGTCTGCTTCACTGTCTCCTGTCTCGTAATCAATCTTCACTCCATCCTGTACATTATATACAAAAACATTAAACTTAATATCTTCGCCCTTATCTTCCACAGACATCGCTTCCATCTGTACCCCTTTGGCTACCAGGTCATCTCCGTCAAAGACTGGTGTAACTCTGTATAATACATGATTGCCTGTCTCACGGACATAGTCACCGACCATCTCTTCATATGGTAACATTCCATCCACGTTAAAAGATCTTGTTCCTGTGATCAGGTTCTTGTTATTGGCATTCTCACCGGTCAGCTGGTAAGCGATCAAATGACAACGGTTATATAGATATTTCCCATCAACGTTATTGTATTTTGCTGTATGCCATCCGGTTGGTTTTACCATACCGATCGCTCCGCGTTTTCCTTTTGGCATGATATCTTTTCCAACACACGCTTCCGCCACCTGACATCTTCCTTCAGAGTCAAGTCTGCTGTAAGACTCGTAGGATTTTGTTGTCAGATCTTTGGATGTAAAATCTGGATCATTATTGTCAACAGCAACCGTCATATTCCCTGAAAAATCCGGAATATTGTCAGATGATACAGATTTGGTGGAAGAATTTGTACTTCCTTTGCTGCTTTGTTCGTTCTGTGTGCTTTCGTGATTACTGCTATTGCCTGTACTCTGACATCCTGCCAGTGATACCGCCATCATTCCTGCGATCAGCAGGGCATATAATTTCTTTGTTACTCTCATCATCAACTGTTTCTCCTCTTGTTATATTCTTTTCTGATCTAGCTTATTGTTTTGGAAGATAGATCTGTTTTGTGATCTCGTGAGTGGAACCTTCGATCTGTTCTTCTTCTGCAAGTTTCCATTCCTCAAGATCCACATCCAGTACCTGATCGGACGGATAAACTTTATTCCAGCGGAAGATCACGATCTCTTCGATCTGATCTATCACTGGTTTTAATGGAAGATTCTCTACAATACAAGTCTCCCCTTTTCCTGCCTTGTGTAAGAAATCTTCACAAACAACCGGATCGTTGATCTCTTCATACAACTTCTCTGTATATGCATTCATATAGACCTTCTCCCCTTTGGTCATCTCCGCAATATACTCTCGCAAGCCTCGATCCTGACTCTGCCTTCGATCATTAAACATCATACCGTTGTTGTTGTCTAAGCATAGAATTATTATCATTCTTTCCATCCTCCAATCGTACTTATGTTCTATTTATGTATTATATCTTGTGCGAGAGGATATTGCAATAAAAGAAGCTCTGAATTTCTCCAAAGCCTCTTCTTACTTTTCATTCTTTTTTGTATTCTAATTGTATCACGATACTGCTTTCATCACTTTTTCTCTCATAGGCTGTGTCATTTTCTCTGGTTTTAAGATCTCTTTTAATTCTTCTTCCTTTAACAGACCTTCTTCTAATACCAGCTCTTTTACAGAAATTCCTGTTTTTAGTGATTTCTTTGCAATCTCAGCAGACTTTGCATATCCGATATATGGACATAACGCTGTTGAGATTCCAACACTTTTTTCAATATATTCTTCGCACTGTCCGGCTTCGGCTGCCATCGTGATCGTATAGTCATGTCCAATGATCAGGTATGCAACCTGTGATACAACTTCTGGAATCACTGGGTTGATCTTTCCTGACATGATGGATGAACCATTCTGTCTTGCTGGAATCATCTGCCTGTTTTAATGAAATTCCTGCAACTTTGCTTAATTCATAAGAAATGTTTGCAAGATAGTAAGGGTCTACATTGATTGCTGTTCCAATGGCTGTTGCTCCGATGTTTAAAACTTTCATTTCATCCATAACATTTTTTAGTCTTTTGATATCCCTTTTTAAGACATGCGCAAATGCTCCAAAACTTTGTCCAAGTCTCATTGGAACGGCATCCTAAAGCTGTGTTCTTCCCATTTTGAGGATATCATCAAACTCTGCTTCTTTTTCTTCCATGGCTTTTTCTAATTTCTCAAGTTCTTTAATCGTCTGTGGAAGTAATTTTAAGGCGGTAATCTTTCCTGCCGTTGGGATTACATCGTTCGTAGACTGTGACATATTGACATGATCGTTTGGATGTACAATGCTGTAATCTCCTTTGGTTCCACCAAGGATTTCTATCGCACGATTGGCAATCACTTCGTTTGCATTCATATTGGCAGAAGTTCCAGCTCCTCCTTGAATCGCATCCACGATAAACTGATCTCTTAAATTTCCATCCAGTATCTCATCACATGCTTTGATGATCGCCTGAGCAATCTGCTGATCTAGTTTTCCAGACTTTTCATTTGTGATCGCTGCTGCTTTTTTGACCATTACGATGCTGTCGATCAATACTGGATGTAATGGACGGTGTGTGATCTGAAAGTTTGTGGCTGCACGCATACTCTGAACTCCATAGTATGCTTCCGCTGGTACGTTTAATGCTCCAATTGAATCGTGTTCCATTCTGCTTAACATTGTCTTCCTCTTTTCTGATTACTCATGCTGTCGTTTTGTTTCAAGATTTTATGTGTTGAAGCTTAACACAGTATGCAATGTTCGTAAACATTAATCCTGTCTTTCCAAATTTAAAGTTCAAATTTTGTGTTTCATCTTTTCTTTTTTTAATGAAAGTCTTGATTTACTTTAAATAATTAAGCGGTTGGAAGCGGAAGGAATTCTGACTGGATTTCATGCTTCTGTTGACCCGATCCAACTTGGTTATCATATTAAAGCATATATCAGTCTTGAGATCAGCCCTGCACAAAAACCCGAAGTTTATCCTTTTCTTCGAGCTCATCCAAATGTACTGGAATGTGATTGTGTAACTGGAAATTATTCTGTGCTGCTGAAGGTTGCTTTTCCTAGTACGATGGAACTGGATGAATTTATTGGGAAATTGCAGCACTTTGGGAAGACTAGTACGATGATCGTGTTTTCTACGATTGTTCAGAATCGCGGGGTGGTTCCTGAATAGTTGATTTGTTTTTAATTTCTGTTATCTAAAATAACAGGGTAAAATTTTACATATGGAACATTTTCTTTTATAATTTGTGCAACCTTTTTACTTATTATAATTTCCCTATACTCATCGTAAAATTCATATGTCTTATTTACATCCTTTAAATTTTTTATTCCTTCTTCTGTTATTCTTTTCGGTATGAAATAGAAAATGTTTTCATTTTCTGTCATATTTATTCTTTCACATTTTTCACATTGATTTTCAAATTTATAATTTTCATCAATATAACTTTTCTGTGGTAATATATTATCAGTAATAAAAGTATATCCTAATATTTTTTTACTTTTGCTTATAATCGGCTGAAAATATTTTTTATCTACTCCTGATTCTTTTAATTTCTCCACCAGTTTTGGTAATAACAACAACTCTCCTGTTCCATCCAAGCCTGCAAACCCATAATCATTCTCATGTTTTTTTATATATCCTTTCGGTTGTGCATAAAATAAGCTATTTGTTTTTTCTTTACTATGACAACTTTCACATTCACTATATTCATTTTCAATATCTTCGCATTCTTCACAGTAATATTCTGGAAAACATAAAACGAATGCTTTTGCCTTTTCAAACTCTTCATCTGTAATTTTAACGCCATAATTTAAACAAATAAATTCTACATCTTCTTTGTTTGATTTATAAAATTCAATTATTTGTTTATATAGTTCTGAATCTTGATTAATCTTATATGTATATTCTCCAGAAAATCGATTTCCTGTTCTGTATTTCTTTAATCTGTATATGAATCTAGAAATATTTTTTTTTACTTTCCAATCTGTTTCTTCATCATTATAACTTAATACAATTTCTACATTAACTTCCAATTTCGTCTCCTCCTGTTATCACTACACTTTTGCTGCTTTTGTTTTCTCTAAACCGACTTATCTTTGCTTTTATCCAAAATATAATTTCCATCAATATAGCTGTATACATAATAATAAAAGGATCTATTGGAAATAAACTACTTTTCAAGATTGTAATTTTACCTTTGAAAATCCAGAAATTACCAATCACCAATTCATTGGGTCCCGATTTTATATGATCTAAATCTGTTTCACTTATTTCTTTTTCTATTATTTTTTTCTCTGTTATATGATAATCCGTATAATCAAACTTGCCTGCATATACATGAATTCCATCTCTTTCATTCTTAATCATATCAATATCATCCTTAATTAAGATACTCTTAATAAAGTCGCCATTCTTGTTAAATTTCTGAACGACACCTACCATTCCAGTCGCAACATATATATTCCCTTTGTCGTCAATGGTTGCTTTATTCCCTGGAAAAATACCAACAGGTATGGAATATGATTTTTTAATAAAAGAATCTTTTTTATTTTGTAATTGTATATTACATACTATCATTGTTACAAAGTCTTTAACATTACTTACAGTAAAAATATTTCCCGAAAATATTGATCTATTTCCGAATTACTTGGAAATAGTTTTTTAATTTCTCGTAAATACCATTTTCTTTTTTTTATCCATTTTTTTCTCTTTCCTTGTAAAATGCAAATATAAAAAATATATACTTCGAATTTTTCTTGATTATTATCATATAGTTTTTTTATTATATTTTTTCCTTCATCAACTATATTATAAATATCATTTTCCTTATTTAAGAAAAATAAATATTCCGTGGTCGCATAAAAATAACCTGTAAGTAATTGTATTTTGATATTTTTTTTAAAAAACCTTTTTTGATATTCTACTAATTCAAAAAAAAGTTTTTTTTCATAACAATCTTTCTTATAATAATCTATAACATTCTCCATATAAACTTCTTCTAATACCATCCAAAGCTGTGTATATAAAAGTAAGAAAATATCATCTCTCTTATTTTGTTTCCACAAAATATATAACTCTCGATTCGTTTTTCCAGTTTGATTTGAAGAAAAAAATGGTTGATTATCATAAACCAATTGTTTTAACCCATGCATCACTTAATTTTACAACTCCTTTCTTAGCTATACATGTACCTTCGATAATTTTCCCTTTATAATTGTATACAAATTTATATACAATTTCTTTTCCTTTAGTTTTTCCTATAGCTTCCATTTTTCCACTTTTCATTGCCTTTTTTACAATTGGTTTTACATACTTCCACTGATTCTTTTTTGTTACTTTTGTCCACGTATGTTTACTCTGCATAATGTGCCTTACTTTATTTTGATCAGAAGCTACTCTTCTTATTGCACTATTGACTCCTTTTACCGCTAATCCACTACTTGATGATGCTCCCATAGCAACCGATACCATAACCTGCAAATGCTCCTATAATGGCTCCTACTACAGCTCCTTTAATTCCATATGTTGCTATAAATAAATTTCTTTTTTTATCCTAATCTTTTAGCAACTAATCTACCTTTATATGAACCAGCTATTGCACCAACAATTCCTCCTACTCCGACACCTACTAAAACTGCTGTACTTACTAAAAAATGTCCACTAGGATCCACATAATTCACCGGATTATTCGCACAATACACATATAAATGTCCCGTCTCCGATTTTGTCGTATCTCCACGATAGGTATCCTCTGTCATAAATCTACCATCTTCTGGATTATAATACCGTGCATTCAGATAATACAATCCCGTACTCTGATCATAGATTCCACCAGTATAACACACTTCATTTTTCGCCTGATCATCTCCATGAATAATTGTCTCTCCAAAATCCGTATACTGATAGGTTGCATCTGCACTTCCATCTTCTTTCACTAGGCTAGTTGTACTTCCCTGAATATCTTCATTATACAGATAATATTGCGTATCATCCCCTTTGAATCTCTCAGTTGCAAGGACATTTCCTTCTGTTCCAATCAAGTTCTGTGTAAGTCATCTCTTTTACACGGTCAAAACTGTCATAGGTATAGACTTTTTAAACTGCCTGATCACTGTTATTTAATAGATTTCTGTGGTCTTTAATCTCTTTGACTTTTCCATAAGCATCATAAGTGTAACTTCTGTGACTTCGTAAGGTCTCAGGGAACTTAAGTTATGAAATCTCAAGTTACTCAAACTTTGTCTTAATGTCCCTGGGAACTTAAGTAACTTATAATATAATGCATTTAAGGTACCTCAGACCTTACGATGTCTGCTGGTTGATATCATATATCTCTAAACAATTCAGCTGATCCAAAACACATTCCTTCATGTGCTATTGTTTGTAAAATAATTTTATTTTCTGAGACAAAACATAAATCTATCCAGTCTGCAAAAGCATAAATATTAGGATATTCTTGTAAAACTTTTCTTACATCCTTGTTATATTTATATAAATACCAATTATCCGTCATATAATATCCCTTTTTTCCTTTTTCCCTTTTAATTATAGTTCCATTTTTACGACATAATCTACTTTCCAAGAAAAATTTTTCTAATTTTTTAAATATTAAACAATTCTTAGTTTGTAATTCTTCCCTTTCTTTTTCCTCCTTACTTTTTACCTTCTCAATTGGTATTTTTAATATTAAAATATTACTATTTTCCTGAAGTATTTTTAATATTTTTTTATATTGGGTTATTACTAATTGGTCCATACCAAAATTGCAAATATCTTCATACACCATAATTATTAAAATCCTCCTATTTTAAAAACCAACAATGTACATGCATTTGTTTTCTCGCATTTTTATTTTTACTCCACTTTAACATTGGATGATAATGATAATATTGTTTTCCCTGATCTTTTTCCTTCTTGTGTTTTTGCATTGCAGATACTTTATGAATTGGGCTTGCAGCTTTACATGCATCATAAGCATATCCAGAAGATGTCACAAAAACATTTCCATTTGCTTTCAATCTCATAGCTGCTTTAGATTTAGTCTTTATAGCATCATATATATATACTTTCGCATTTATCCTTTTTGCTTTATAATAATGTATCTTAGGTTGTTTTCGCTTTAGTGTTGAAATTGCAGTTGCAGCAACATATGTAATTCCAGCTATTACAATATATTTAAGCGCCTTTAAAATAACTCCTCCTAAGTCTTTCTTAAGGTCTCTGGGACCTTAAGGATTTTTACTATTCAGACAAGATTTTTTAGAATACATGAAACTCCAAAATGCGTATACTATAATTCCAGCAGTAGTCAAAATGAAATGAATAGTCTGTAACGACAAAAAACGAAGACATTGATACCGTAGACCTTAAGAAATTTTAAGATTCTGTGATACCTATAAAAAATAATAATTATCCTTATTTACTTTCATTTTTTTTATAATAAAACAATTCGGATATTCTTTAAATCCTGGAAGTGTTGATCTATATTTTTTCATTACACTTCGTGCTTTTTTCCAACTTCCAAAATAACCAATCATAAGTAAACTACCCTCATCTTCATATGTCAGTTGATATATATACATATTTAACCACCTCACTCCCTAAAAATATTTTTCCATCCAAAGTTTTCAATTTCATATTTTTGGTTTAAAAATTTCAACATATCTTCATATTTATTTATTTTATATAGAATCTTTCTTTGTTGTTTATCTAAACAATACATTTGTCCATTCTCAGTATTTTTTAAACACAAAAATTTTTCATGATCATAATAATAATCCATTTTTCCATTATACACTTTTATATTTTCTCCATATTTTACTTCTATATCATGATTTTCTGGATTATATTCTTCTTCTTTTTCGATCATATAATTATTTAAAAGTTTTATTATAAAATATGATTTTGTTGCTCTCCAAAAACCTTCATTCCACTCTGCTTCATTGATTTTATATTCATTAATTTCCAAAAATTCCTCTTTTCCTTTAAATCTTGGTTGTTGTGAAAATTTTTTCTTTCCTATTTCTGCCTTTTTATATGATGAATATACCGCAATAATTATTTCATCATTGTTTTCTGAATTATCCTCATAATACGAGAATTTCAACTCATAAATCATGAATATATTTGCACCTCCATTTATATTTTTACTGTATCAATTATCGTCCTCTATCTCCCCACTTTCTCAATTCACTATATTCCTTTCCTTGCTTTCCTTTTCTTGTCCATTTTCCTTTTCCATAATGTTCATTCATTTTCCTAATTGCATACTCATTTCCACTTTCCCCTTTTTTTGGTCTAGATCCATGTGCCCAACTTGGAATATCTGTCGCTCTTTCTTTTTTACTTTTTTTGATTCTTTCTTCTTTTTAGTATTACTTTTTTTCTTACTTTTACTATATATTATCCTATCCACTACTCCTGCTGTAAGCCATACAGATACTTTTGTTTTAGAAATAATTTTTCTTCCTGCATATTTTGTTTTTGAACTATGATTTTTCCATGATGAATATGACACATAAGCTACCGCACCTCCAACAAGTACTAATTTTATAACTGTATACATTGCTGCCGCAAAATGCCCACTAGGATCCACATAATTCACCGGATTATTCGCACAATACACATACAAATGTCCAGTCTCAGGGTTCATTATCTCGCCGCGATAACTATCCTCTGTCATAAACCTACCATCTTCCGGATTATAATACCGTGCATTCAGATAGTACAACCCCATACTCTAATCATAAATTCCGCCAGTATAACATACTTCATTTTTCGCCTGATCATTACCCTGGATCGTTGTCTCTCCAAAATCCGTATACTGGTATGTTGCATCAGCACTTCCATCTTCTTTTACAAGACTGCTTGTACTTTCCTGGATATCTTTGTTGTAAAGATAATATTGTGTTGCATTCTGTTGAAATCTTTCTGTTGCGAGGACATTTCCATCGGTTCCAATCAGATTCTGTGAGTTTTGCTCTCCATTCGCATCTGTCGTGTAAGCTACAACTCCATCCTGATAATAATAGTTGATCGTCTCATCTCCATCGATCTTCTGGATCCGCTGTCCTTCTCCATTGTAGATGTTCTGCTGGATCACCGCTGTATTTCCGTCTTTTGTCACGGACACCTGACTTAATCTGTTTTCCACATCATACACATAAGTCTGATCTTCTCCAGTCTTTGTGTTCTTTACATCTGTCTGATTTCCATTCGCATCGTAATCATACTGACGGACTTCTTCTACCGCAGTTCCTTTTTTTTCGTGGATGTCTTTAACTGATCCAGTCCGTTATAAGTATACGATGTTGTCGTTGTTCCATCATCTTCTTTGAGCCGGTTTCCAACATTATCATAGGTATATGTGATTGTTTTTGTCTGGTCATTTTTCTTATAATCGGTTGTCACTGTTTTGACCAATCTTCCAAACGTATCATAGGTATAACTTCTGAGGACTTTCTCTGTTGTCTGCCCCTTGGAATGCAGTTCTCCTTTGATCTCCTGCAGCCATCCGTTCTCATCATAAATATAAGACAATGCCTGAATTCCATCTTTGGTGGTCGGATAGGATACCTTACTGAGATTTCCATCCTCATTATAAGTATACTGGATCTAATGAGATTTGATATCATCTGTCGTTGGCTGAGCATTCTGACTGATCTTGCAAATGACTTCGTAATGTCCAGGGAGCTTAAGTTCCTTTTTTATTCTCGATTAAATTTTTGTATATATTTTTTTATCTTCTTTGTTCCTCTCCTTAATGTTGATCTTCTATCTATCATTATTATTATTATAAAACTTATCATAAACAGAACAAAATCTGTCACTTTGATCCATCCCATGCATAAAAACAACACATATAACGTTCCAAAAATCAATATGCCTGGTGCTGGAATTTCCTTTATATATTCTATTTTTTCAAGCTTCGTACAACCTTTTAACTCACTATTTTCAAGTTTTCCATCAAACATAACAACTTCATTTATATTAAATGGATTTTTTTCATATATATATTATTTTCACTATATCTTCTTCAACAAATCCTTTAAACACTGTAATTTCTGATTCATCTATATCTGGTGTTATATAATGTCCATGTAAATAGTCTTCTTTATCATTAATTAATTCTAAATCTTCTTGTATTAATTTTATCCATTTTTCTGTATTTTTTATATGTACTTCTATTTTTTGCATCTTCATAATATTATCCTAATTAACAAATTTTAACTTCGTAAGGTCCCAGGGACCTTACGATTCCTTCGGGTACATTGGTCTACTTAATTTATTTTATAAGATTTAATTAGTTTGTATAATGATTCCGTATACTCATGATTACCATTTTCTATATTTTTTCTATATTGTTGTATATATTCTTCTACTGTATTTCCTTTGTTATCTTTTAAACTAATATCTGCCCCTTTTTCAATCAATAATCTTATGATTCTATATTGTTTTCTTGTATTTATTCCCGGTTCTTCCTCATAATTTTCTGAGTAACAAGCTGCCATTATTGCTGTTATACCTTTCTCATTTTTTTGATTTACATCCGCTCCGTTTTTTAAGAGTATTTGCACTAAGTCATAATTATTTTTTGTTACTGCTACTACTAATGCATTTTTATCTGGATCTGCACCTTTATTTAATAAATATTTTATCATCTTATTACAATCTTGTTGCCCGAAATAATAAATATATTCTGATAGAAGTTCATGTCCCTCTTTATTTAAATTTGCTCCATTTTTTACTAACATTTTTATAAACCGATCAGGATACGACATTGACATTAATGCTGTTTCTAATGGTGTTGTATTATTTTTTTTATCTATCTCATTCACATTTTCTCCAAATAACACTTTTATTCTAGCAAAAACATAATTACCTGTTATTATATCATATTGTAAACTTCCTTTTCGATAATACTCGGTTACCATACTAGATTCTCGTTCTTTATATTGTAATATCCATGGCATATTAAAATACAAATAATAACCAATCAATAAAAATATTATTACTATCAGCAATTTCAAAATATTTTTCACAATCATTAACCTCCACACACCTGATATAATTAGCTGATTAATCCAAGTTACTCAAACTTTGCCACTTCTTCCATTCTTTTTTGCATATCTATTCCTGTAATCCTTGATCTCTTTGACTTTTCCATACGCATCATAAGTATAACTTCTGAGGACTTTCTCTGTTGTCTGTCCCTTGGAATGCAGTTCTCCTTCGATCTCCTGCAGCCATCCGTTTTCATCATAAATATAAGATAATGACTGGATTCCATCTTTGGTTGTCGGATAGGATACCTTACTGAGATTTCCATCCTCATTATAAGTATACTGGATCTGATGTACTTTGATATCATCTGCCGTTAGCTGAGTACTCTGACTGATTTCCGTAAGGTCTCAGGGAGCTTAAGTTTTTGCACTGTGAGGTTCCTGTTTTTGTCTATTGACATTATTTATGAATTACAGAAATGCTTAAGATTCTATAAATACATTCTCATTAAAATATTGCATAATTTTTTCTGTTTCATCTTTAAATGTTTTATAAAAACCAAAATCACAAAAAATTACAAAAATTATAATATACAATCCCCAATACCTATTATTTGCAGTAATCATAAGTATAAGAAGCGAACTAATAATTAGTAGTATATTTGCTATTATTATTATAAGTTCAGCTTCAAAATATAACGAGTATCTCATTGTCATTATAGTATTTTCACCATTAGAATACATCTTAATTTTTATTTTTGGAACAAATCCCCTATTTTTAATATATTTACAATTCATCATTTGTGACTAAAAATCAAGATTCCGAGATTTTGTAAAATTATTTACTTCTACACATTCTTATTTTTTTGTTTTTTGATACAGCAACTTTTACAAACATGTTTCCTAGAAAATATATTAAGAAACTATTTACTTTCTTTTTAATAATTGTATATCTTCTTCATCTACTCCCAAAAATGAAATAGTGTCTATATTTTCTTTTTTTAATATTGCCTCTCCATCATCCTCTCCGTATTCTGTTAATTTTGAAACGATTACTTTATTATCGTCAATTTTATTTATAACTCCTTTAATTGGGCATTCATCATCTTGTATCATTTCAATTGATACTATATACTTATTATTCATACAAATTTGAAATATGTTATTCTTTAAACTAACTTTATCTTGTAGTTTTAAATCAATATGTCTTTGATTCTTTTTAGAATATAATTTTTCTATTTTTTTTTCATACTGCCCACTTATCTCTAAATGCATAACACTATCTATTTTTTTCAGAATATACCCATCTGCTAATCCATGAGGTGTTATATGTTTAATTAAAAAATCTTGTCTTCCAATTGCGTAAATATATCCTTCCAAAAACATCGAGGTATCATCTTCATCGCAAAATATACTAACTATATTATTGTTTTCTTTTATCTTTATCAATTCTTTAATCATATTTACTCCTTCTTCCATCATATCTTGTCTTCAGACTATGATCTTTCCATGTAGAATAAGATACATTCCACTAGTATAGCACACTTCATTTTTCGCCTGATCATCTCCATGGATTGTTGTCTCTCCGAAATCCGTGACTTCGTAAGGTCTCAGGGAACTTAAATTCATACAGTATCCTGATATGTCGTTTTCATTCTCCCCTTATGCTTGGATTGTAACATTTCACCATTTTACAGGCAATCAGATTTAGTTTTTTCGTCGTTTAATACAAAAAACTTTTTTATTTTTGTGAAATATTTTAGTTGACTTTTTAATAAGTATACCTATTTAATATATTGTTCCATTACTGTACAAAAAAAGAACCCTGATAACTAAATTACCAAGGTCCTTTCCATATTCCCGTAAGAAACTAAATCATATAATCTTAGCTTCTTGCTCTTTCTTCTAATAAAGCTTTTACTTCTGCTTCTGTTTCTAACTGCATTACTTCATCAACTAATGCTTTACATTCATCCATTGTCCACAGAGACATTACTTTTCTTGTAGCAAGGATTGCTGTAGCACTTACTGAGAATTCGTTTAATCCGAATCCTAATAATACTGGTACTAATAATGGATCGCTTGCTGCTTCTCCACACATACCTGCCATGATGTCTTCTTTGTTTGCAGCTGAGATGATATTTCTGATAGAACGAAGTACAGCTGGATTGTATGCAGAGTACAGATATGCAACATCTGGGTTACCTCTGTCGGCTGCCATTGTGTATCCAGTTAAATCGTTTGTACCGATACTGAAGAAGGATACTTCCTTTGCCAGCTCTTCACTGATCATGACTGCTGCAGGTGTCTCTACCATAATGCCCAATTCAACTGGTGCAATCTCAATTCCTGCCGCTGTCAGCTCTGCCTTAACCTCTTCCACGATCTCTTTGATCCGAAGGATCTCTTTGACTGAGATGATCATCGGGAACATGATGGCTGCAGTACCATAAACAGACGCTCTGTAAATTGCACGGAGCTGTGTTTTAAACACATCAATCCGATCCAAACAGATACGGATTGCACGATAGCCCATCGCCGGATTTTCTTCTTTTGGAAGCTTGAAGTAATCCACCTGCTTGTCTGCTCCGATATCCAACGTACGGATGATAACCTTTTTGCCTTCCATCCGGTTCAATACTTCTTTATAAATTTCAAACTGCTCTTCCTCGGAAGGATAGTCTTCCCGTCCGAGATACAAAAATTCGCTTCTGAAAAGTCCGATACCGCCTGCATCATTTAAAAGCACCTTATCCACATCTTCTGGGCTTCCGATATTCGCATAAACGTTAATCTTTCGACCGTCTCTTGTTACATTATCGAGTCCGATCAGCTTTTCAAGCTCCGCACGTTCTCTGCCGCAGGCTTCCTTTTTCTGAACTAATTCCGCAAGCACAGTCTCTTCCGGATCCAGATAAAGCTTTCCATCCAGACCATCTACAACTGCATCTATGCCGTGGTATTCTTTTAACAGCTCCACATCGGTCTGCACCAATGCCGGAATTTGCTGAACCGTTGCGGGTTACAAATGCGAGAATCTTACTTTTATCGAGGGAAACAGTCTCACTCGGAGTCAAATCATCTGCCAGTAGGATCACCGGCTCCTCTGAAGTAATACTGCCGTCCCCGATGCCTGCCAGGATACGGATCACACGCCCCGAAATATCTTTGACATCTGCACTGCGCGCTTTCATATACTCATCATCCATGGAAGCAAATACTGCTGCGAACTGCTCTCCTGTGATATGCACTGCATATTCTGCATTGACCTTTTCGCTCCGGATCAGTCCGGTGATCGCATCAAGATAATCGCCATCATCCAGCATCATCTTATGCACATCGAAGATCATCGCCTGCTCTTCGCCCGCTTCTGCAAGTGCTTTTTCATATAAGTCATCCAACTGTCCGATGGCAGTCTCCTTAGCTGCTTCGAACCGGGCAACCTCTGCCTCTGCATCAGCAACCTGCTTCTGCTCCAGGACATATTCCTGCTTTTCATAAAGGTAAATTTTCCCGATCGCAATTCCCTTCAGAACGCTTTTCCCTTGACAAACTACCATTTCATCATCCTCTTTGAACATTTATTTTGCAGGATGCAGCTTCATAACCGCATCTGTTGTTTCCACGTCCTTGCCGGTAAAGGTTTCTACCTGCTCATATGCATCAGAATTGCAAATGATCATCGGTGTGATCGTTTCTCTTCCACTCGCTTTGATCTTGTCCAGGTCTGCAACGACAAGCAGATCGCCCTTTTTCACATCCTGACCCTCTTTTACCTTCTGTTCAAAGGGCTCACCTTTTAATTCTACAGTATCCAGACCGATATGGATCAGAATTTCTGCACCATCTGCAGTCGTAATGCCTACCGCATGACCGGTCGGAAATACGGTACTGATCTTGCCGTCTGCAGGAGCGTAAACATGTCCGTCCTGCGGGATCACAGCAATGCCCTTACCGAGGATTTCCTCAGCGAAGGTCGGATCCGGAACCTCCTTAATGCTGACACATTTTCCCTTCATCGGTGCTGTAAGCTCAATCCCTTTATCCTTTTTAAAACGATCAAAAAATCCCATTTTTCTTTCCTTCCTTTTTTTTGATATCTGCATATTTCAGCTGGACTGCGAGATAGATCACTTCCTCCTCCGTCATCTTGCAGGAAACCACGGATTCTATATAGTCTCTCATCGCTCTTGCCAGCTCATACTCATTTCTGTAATTTGCCCTGACAAATTCGTTAAAGCGGGCATCCTCTGTAATCCAGCCCTCTTTGTTCTGGATCAACCGGTTCAGCATAAACTTCAGATTTGTGATCAACCGGTCCTCATAAACCAGGTCTTCCGGAAAATGGTAATCTGCCCGAATCATTCCGATCAGGTGACGGATTATCTCCGTCATAATCTGAGTATCTCTCAGGCGCATCCCGCCAAATTCGCTGTTGACCAGATGAAACGCGATCGATGCAGCCTCATCCTCCGGCAGTCTCACTTTGATCCGCTCCTCGATCAGATCGAGGGCATGACAGCCAATCTGGAATTCTTCCGGATAAAATCTGCGGATTTCGCTGTAAAGCGCATTTTCAAACAGCATGCCGTCCTTAAACCGTCTCAGTGCAAAATCGATATGGTCGGTCAGCGCAAGATAAACGTTTTGGTTAAGCTGCATGGAAAGATGACTCTTCGCATAGGAAATAATCTCATCTGAAACCTGAACGCATTCCATTGGCATATTGGCAAGCAGCTCCTGAAACCGTGCCTGTAAATCCGGACTTCCCAGATGAAAAATCTTCTCCACCTGCGCAGCCTTGATTTCCTGACCGCTTTTTTTCTGGAAGCCGATGCCCCTGCCCATCGCCACGATCTCCCGTCCCTGATCATCCAGCGCGGAGATCACATTGTTATTGATTACCTTTTCTATCCTCATGCCCCGCTCCTGAAATGCAGCCATGCGCAACAATCAACTGTCCGGTATCCCACATGGCCTTGCAGACTCTTTAGAAACAAAAAACCAAATTTTATAAACCAGTTCTGCAGAAATATATAATATCTGAAAAACTAATTTATAAAACTTGGTTTTGCCTGCCTGCCAGTAACAATCCAATTTATCTTATCGTGCTGTCGTATCAACTGACCTTAGTATACTGAACATCCATTCAGAAGTCAACCTTTATTTTTCATTTTGTCTTATTTTGTCCTTTTATTTTTTATTTTGGCATCCAGATTGCACAATCCGCCGGACCTTTCTTTTCCAGAAGTGTCCGGCGGAATCGTCATTTCTTCTTATTCATCCTATTTTCAGGACATCTCATTAAACAATTCTGATTTTTGTCCAACATCATGCTTCCATCAATGCTTCCATCTCGTCAAGCAGGCTGTCAAACAGCTTCAGTGCGCGGTGTACCGGCTCTGCGGTGCGCATATCAACGCCAGCGCCCTGCAGCAGGGAAATCGGATCTTTGGAGCAGCCGCCGGACAGGAAGTTTAAGTAATCCTTCACCGCCGGTTCGCCCTCGCTCAAAATCCGTTCAGACAGCGCCATCGCAGCGGAAAAGCCCGTCGAATACTGGAACACATAATAGTTGTAATAAAAATGCGGAATTCTCGCCCATTCGCGGTCGATTAAGTCATCCACAACAACCGCATCCCCATAATAGAATACGTTTAAGTCGTGGTAAATTTTGTTCAGGCCCTCTGCCGTTAAGCTGCCGCCGTTTTGTACCAGCTCGTTGATCTTTAACTCGAACTCTGCAAACATCGTCTGGCGGTACAGAGTCGTACGGAACTGCTCGAGGAAATAGTTGATCAGGTACGCTCTGGTCTTTTTGTCCTGCGTTTTTTTCAGCAGATGCTGCATCAGAAGCGACTCATTGCAGGTAGATGCGACTTCCGCAACAAAAATTACATACTCTCTGTCCACAGGCTCCTGATTTTTAGTGGAAAGATAGGAGTGCATCGCATGTCCCATCTCGTGCGCCAGCGTGAACTCGGAATCCAGCGTGCCCTTGTAATTTAAAAGCACATACGGATGCACAATCTGTCCTGCGCTGTACGCACCGCCGCGCTTGCCTTTGTTTTCGTAAACGTCGATCCAACGGCTTTCAAAGCCGTGCTTTAACACTTCCCCGTACTCTTTTCCGAGAACGGCAGTCGCATCCAGCACTTCCTCCTTCGCTTTTTCAAATGGAATCTTCACATCCGCATCCGCAACGAGGGAGGTGTAAAGATCGTACATATGAAGCTCATCCGTCTTCATCAGCTTTTTGCGCAGACGCATATAACGGTGCAGGATGCCGATGTCCTCATGAACGGCTTCGATCAGGTTATGATAGACTTCCACAGGCACGTTGGTCGCATCCAGCGAAGCGTGCAGGGCGTCCGGATATTTGCGCGCCTTTGCAAAGAATTTCAGCTGGCTGACCTGCGCGTTCAGCAGTCCTGCTGCCGTATTTAATACCTTGCCATAGCCGCCGTAAAGGGATTCAAACGCCGCTTTTCTCACATTTCGATCCGGGCTCTGCATCAGCGGGATAAAGCTTCCGCCGGTCACTTCCAGTTCTTCTTCGTTGCTGCCTTTTATCGGGTCAAAGGTCAGGTCTGCATTTACCAAAGACGAATAAACCGTTCCGGGCGCCTGCGCCATCTCCCCTGCATCTGCCAGTATCTTTTCCAGCTCCGGCGATAAAATATGATCCTTGCATCTGCGCACTTCATTGATGCTTCTACGATACTTTAACAGCTCCGGCTTTTCTGCATAAAATGCTTCCAGCTTTTCCTCCGGAATGCTCAGAATTTCCGGGTCTGCAAAGGAAATCAGACCGCTGCATTCTACATATAAGCCCATCGCGCGCGCAGACAGCGTCTGTCCTGCCGCGTCCGCCGTATCCTGATCCTTGACGCGGGACGCATAACCGTAAATTTCGCTCAGCATGCAGTCGAGCTTTTCTGTCAGAGCCGACCAGTCATACAGCGCCTGGGCGCTCTCACCCAGCCGTCCGGCATATTCTGCCGCTTCCTCTGCGACCTTTTTCGCCGCCGCAAAATCCTTTTCCCAGTCCTCTACAGTCGCATACATGTCCTCGATCGCCCAGGTGTCCTCTTTCTTTACCTGGCTGCGCATCGGAATCTTCTGATTTTCTTCCATGTCAAATCCCCTTTTCTAAAATCGCTTATTTCGTTTGAAAAAGT
>ERZ773147.545-NODE-545-length-45781-cov-6.693566_pt1 | contig 45781 bp, 33 predicted proteins | sample MGYA00580851_ERZ773147 | MGnify/ENA primary metagenome ERZ773147 (study PRJEB29015, sample SAMEA2737818) | human gut metagenome | biome: human gut; feature: human-associated habitat; material: faeces | place: China | collected 2012 ... | reverse complement strand
GTAGCCGTCGGCAGCGGTATTCCATTCGCCGGCGTCGATGACTTCGATCTTGATATCGGGATGCAGGGCAAGTGCCTTGTGGATGCCAAGGACGCGCAGGGTGAGCTGCATAAATGCCGCTCGGCCTACAACGACGATGCGGTGTGCGCCGCGGGCGATGGCGAGCTCGGCGATAATGCGCCCCTGTGCCTCGTTGTCGGCGGCCACGTAGTAACCGGGTTCTGAACAATGGACGTCCAGATGGACGATGGGGACGGGAATCTTGGTCATGGCGGGGTGCCAATCGAGGGACGCCATGGGCTGAACCATGACGCCGGACATCTGCGTGCCCATAAAATAGCGCAGGTAATGGTCCTCGAGAATATCGTCGTTATCGGCGTTGGCGATGAGCAGATCGTAGCCGTGCTTGCGTGCCTCGTTGTGGGCGCCGCTGGCGATTTGGAGCGAAAAGCCGTGATCGAGACGGGGGAGCACCAGGCCAAAGGACTTGGTGGCGCCGCCCGCGAGCTGACGGGCGCTTTGGTTGGGCAGGTAGCCAAGGCGATTGATGGTCTCGTTGATGAGCTTGAGGGTCTCGGGGCGCAGCTTTTCGGGGTGGTTGAGCGCGTTGGAAACCGTGCCCAGCGAAACCCCGGCCTCGCGCGCGACGTCGCTGATTTTTACCTTTGCCATAGCGGCCCCTTTGATGCGTTTCAAGTACAAGCCAGATTGTAGCATCCCAAACCTACCAAAAAGGGACAGGTTTATTTTGGCAGGTTTTATCTGGGGAAACGCCGTTGCCAGCGCGACCACCACAAAGGGGACAGGCACCTTTGTGGTGGTTTGGACCGGCTGGACGTGTGTGCATCGGGTGGTATCTAAGTTGAGATACCACTTCTGGTATATCAGCTTGCGCTTGCGTGAGTACAATACTCGAACGTTATACGTCTCAGCGCCCCCTGTGCGTGGACGTCTTGCAGTCATGCGAACGAAGGGATTTATCCTATGTGCGGAATCGTCGGCTACACCGGCTCTGATATTGCAAAGAACATCCTGGTCACGGGCCTCAAGCGTATGGAGTATCGCGGCTATGACTCCTCGGGCGTCGCGCTCGAGGTGGGCGAGGGCGCCGCGGCGCACCTCGACGTCATCCGCCGCGTGGGCAAGGTCGCGGGCCTGGAGAGCGAGCTTTCCAACATCGACAGTGACGCTACCTGCGGTATCGGCCACACCCGTTGGGCCACCCACGGCAAGCCCTCCGTCGTTAACGCCCATCCCCACACCAGCTGCGACGGTCGTATCGCCATCGTCCACAACGGCATCATCGAGAACTTCGCCGAGCTGCGCGAAGAGCTGGAGGGCCGTGGTCACCACTTTAAGAGCGAGACCGATACCGAGGTCTTCGCGCATCTGATCGAAGAGGCTTATGCCGAGACGCACGACCTGATGGCCTCCGTGCGCGAGGCTTGCACCCACGTGGTCGGTGCCTATGGTCTGGCCGCCGTGTGCGCTGACGAGCCCGGCGTGATCGCCGTGGCCCGCAAGGATTCCCCGATCGTAGTCGGCGTGGGCGAAACCGGTTCCTATGTTGCATCCGACGTGATCGCGCTCATCGACGCCACCCGCGATGTCGTGGTGCTCGAGGACGGTCAGTTTGCCAAGCTTACGCCCGCAGGCGTCGAGTATACCGACGAGGCCGGCAACGTTATCGAGCCCAAGGTCACCCACATCGACTGGGACCTGGACATGGCAGAAAAGGGCGGTTATCCCGACTTTATGCTCAAGGAAATCCACGAGCAGCCTCGCGTTGTGCGCGATACCCTGGTGGGCCGCATGACCCCCGCCGGCGAGCTCGATATCGACGAGCTGGGCCTTTCGCTCGAGGAGCTCAACGACATCGACCGTGTCTACGTGATCGCTTGCGGCACCAGCTACCACGCCGGACTCATTGCCAAGAATCTCATTGAGGGCTGGGCTCGCATCCCCACCGAGGTGGAGGCGGCCAGCGAGTTCCGCTATCGCAATCCCATCATCACGCCGACGACGCTTGTCGTTGCCGTGTCCCAGTCGGGCGAGACGGCCGACACCCTTGCCGCCATTCGCGACGCGCGCATCAAGGGTGCCAAGGTCTTCGGCATCACCAACGTGGTTGGTAGCCCCGTGGCGCGTGAGAGCGACGGCGTCATCTACACTAAGGCCAACAAGGAGATCGCGGTCGCCTCGACCAAGAGCTTCATCGGCCAGGTCGTGAGCCTTACGCTGCTGGCTTTGCTGTTGGCGCAGGTTAAGTACCGTCTGACCACCAAACAGGCGCGCATGCTGTTCCGCGAGCTTTCCGATACGGCCGAGCAGATCCAGTGGATTTTGGATACCCAGACCGAGGCCGTTCATGAGGCCGCCCTGCTGTGCAAGGACGCGCAGTCCGCGCTGTTCGTGGGTCGCGGCATGGGTGCCGCTATTTCCTACGAGGGTGCGCTCAAGCTCAAGGAGGTCAGCTACCTGCACGCCGAGGCCTACGCCGCCGGTGAGATGAAGCACGGCCCCATTGCCCTGATCGACCCGGGCTTCCCTGTCATCGCTGTGGCCACCAAGAGTGCCACCTACGACAAGACCGTGTCGAACCTTATGGAGTGCAAGGCGCGCGGCGCCAAGGTCATCGTCGTTGCCACCGAGGGCGACGAGGAGATCAACAAGATTGCCGACTGCATCATCCGCGTGCCGGCAGTCCGCGACGTGTTCAGCCCCATCACGGCGAGCGTCCCGCTGCAGCTGCTCGCCCGCGAGGTCGCCATCCTGCGCGGCTGCGACGTCGATCAGCCCCGTAACCTGGCCAAGAGCGTCACGGTAGAGTAGTTGGTTCCGCCGTTCTAGCGACTAAGGCCCGGCTCCGCATCAAGACGGAGTCGGGCCTTGTTGTATTTGCCCAGATAAAACCTGCCAAAATAAACCTGTCCCTTTTTGGCAGGTTAGCGAAGCTTGCTGGTCTCGAAGTACTCGGGGAACTGGTCCAGAACTTCGGTTTGGTTGCGGAACATCATGTGTAGGTGCTTGCTGACCAAAAAGCTCGCTTCGATGGGGTCGCGACCGGCGATAGCGCGGCGAATCTGCTTGTGCTCGTTCACGATGTCCTGATTGTCGAGAACCTGCGTGGCGGCGCGCAGCCAGCGGAAGCGCTCCAGGTCGGCATTGGTCTCTTCGAGCCACGACCACACGGTGCTGCGACATGCGATGCTAAAAATCATGTGATGCATGAGGTTGTCGCTCAAAAAGAAGCCGATGCGATCCTCTTCGGCCATGGCCTTTTCCTGCAGCACGATGGCGCGGTCGAGCTGCTCGATGCCGGTCGACGTGGCGCGCGCACAGCACTCCACAATCACCTGCTTTTCCAGATGCTCGCGGATGTAACAGGCACTCTCGGCAAGGGTGAGGTTGATGGGTGAGACGTAGGTGCCGCTCTGGGGCACGGTGCGCACCAGGCCTTCCTGCGCCAAGCGAACCAAAGCCTCGCGCACGGGCGTGCGACCCATATCCAGGTCGTCGCAAAGTTGCTTGACGCCCAGCTTTTCGCCCGGCTTGTAGTCCAGGTAGACGATTTTGCGTCGAATGGTGTGGTAGGACTGGTCCTGTAGGCTCGTTTCCTGCTCGCCGACGTGCATCGATTCTTCCATAGCGCCTCGCAACTGTTCTATCAAACTCATATGTCAGTTGTTAATTATGCCGCGAATCAGCTTTCCGCGGTGGGTAATTCGGCTGTTGCCCAAGAACTATTGCGGCATCTTAGTCTTTGTTTACGCAAGGCTGCGCTCAATGTTGCCGTATCATAAGCCGTCGCAAACGTGAAAGAGAAAGAAGGAATCCCATATGCAGCTGGCGAATATCGTACGCGAGCGCTGGAAGGGCGTCTTGTTCTGCCTGATCATCGCTATCCCCGCAACGCTGCTCGGCAAACAGATTGAGGTGGTCGGTGGGCCGGTATTCGCCATCCTCTTCGGCATGGTTCTGGCGATCGTCTTTCCCAAGAATCATCGCGAACAGCTCGCCGCCGGTGTCACCTATACGTCTAAAAAAGTCTTGCAGTACGCGGTTATCCTGCTTGGCTTTGGCATGAACCTCTCCCAGATTCTGTCCAAGGGTGCCCAGTCGCTGCCGATTATCGTGGCGACGATCTCGACCTCGCTTGTCATTGCCTTTGTACTCTGCCGCGTTATGAACGTGCCGAGCAAGATCGCGACGCTTGTGGGTGTGGGTTCGTCGATTTGCGGCGGTTCTGCCATCGCCGCGACCGCGCCCGTCATCGATGCCGGCGATCGCGAGATTGCCCAGGCTATTTCGGTCATCTTCCTGTTTAACGTTATCGCGGCGCTCGTGTTTCCAACGCTCGGCGGTATGCTCGGGCTGACCAACGAGGGCTTTGGCCTGTTTGCCGGCACCGCCATCAACGACACCTCGTCCGTAACGGCTGCGGCGAGCGCTTGGGACAGCATGCATCCCGGCGCCAATGTGCTCGAGAGCGCCACGGTGGTCAAGCTCACCAGGACACTGGCCATTATTCCCATCACGTTGGTCCTCGCATGCTGGCAGATGCATCTGGCGCGCAAGGCCGGCGGCGACGCCAAAAGCACGTTCTCGCTTAAACGCGCGTTTCCCATGTTTGTGCTGTTCTTTGTGCTGGCGAGCGTAATCACCACGGTGCTTCAGCTTCCCGTGTCCATCACGGCGCCCATCAAGGAGCTGTCGAAGTTCTTTATCGTGATGGCCATGGCGGCTATTGGCTTTAATACCGATATCGTCGAGCTGGTCAAAAAGGGCGGCAAGCCCATCGCGCTGGGCTTTTGCTGCTGGATTGGCATTGCGTGCATGAGTTTGGGAATGCAGCACGTGCTGGGAATCTGGTAGAGGAGTAGCTTATTTGCGTGCTGGTTGCTGGTGAGCGCATGCCTGCGGTGGAGCGATAGGAGCTCTTGCGGGTATGGCTTGTCCGCAGGTTTATAAGTCCCGAAGAGCTCTTATCGCCCCGCCAGGATGGCGATGCGGGGCAACACCTATACTCGCAGGACGGCGCTTTCTGCCCTATAGTGTTTGGTGAGCAATATCGTTCAATTTTGAAACACTCGGTCGTGCGACCGTCGGCGGTTGCACGTCGCCGCGGACAGGGGCAAATCATGGATAGCGATGCCAAGCTGAACATCTTGACCGAGGCCCTGGCTGCTGCCGGGGCCTCGGCATTGGCAATCGATGCGCGTGGGGACGTCGCGATTTCGACCATGAATGACGCGGCGCTTGAGCGGGATGTGGCGGCTTTTGTCGCTGAGCGCCTCGACCGTATAGGAGACGGCGCGCGTCTGGTTATGGGGCGTGCGGGTACGCGCCTGAGCCTGACCGTTCGCCCCACCGACAAAGAAGGCGGGGGCCTTTGGGTCGTCGTGGTCCGCGAGGTACGCGGCGCCGCGGCACATGCGGGCATCGAGTGGCTCAACGCCGACGAAGTTGAGGCCCGCTACGAATCGAGCGCGTACGGCATCGTTGAGGGGGCGGCCTCGGTAGCTGCGCCGGTCGCCGAGAGTTACGCGCGCGGCGTGCCCCTTATGCTCGAGGGCGAGCTGGGAGCGGGTCAGGTCGAGATCGCCAAGCGCCTCTATCTGGACGGTCCTTTTGCCGATCAACCCTTTGTTGCCGTTGCGCTCGATGAGCTTACCGATCGCGGTTGGCGCCACGTGCTCAAAAGCGCCGAATCGCCGTTGTTCCAAACGGGGCTGACACTTTGCATTGAGGGCTGGAACACGGTTGGCCCCCAGCGTCTCCGCGAGCTCGTTTCCACGATGGCCGACACCGCGTTGGCGACGCGCTGCCATGTGGTGCTGACGGCGAATGACATGCCGGGCGGCAGCGAAAGTGATCAAGCCGCCTTTGTGACCGAGCGCTTCGCCTGTGCGGTGAGCGTGGCGCCGGCAATCGTCGAGCAGGGAGCCGCGTCGACGAAGGTTGCGCGCTATTTGGAATATCTCGCTGGTGCATTTGGGACGGCAGCACCCACGCTGTCTGCCGCGGCGACGAAGGCGCTCGATGCTTACCGCTGGCCGCGCAATTATCTGCAGCTCCGCGAGGTCTCGGAACGACTGTATATATTGGTGGGGGCGGGCACGGTGGATCGCGCTGTGGCGGAGGAAGTGCTAGCCCAAGAGGACGTGATTAAGACCGCAACCTTTGGCGCCCCGACACTCGAAAGCGACCTGTATATCCTGCGACCGCTGGCCGATACCGAGCGAGATATCGCGCATCTGGTTGTAGATCATCTCCACGGCAACCGAACCCGTGCGGCGGAGGTGCTGGGCATAAGCCGAACAACGCTGTGGCGCTTACTGAAGGACGATGACCGTTGAGCGAGGCGCCCGTGACCGCGCGCGACGCGTGTGCTACAGTCCAAAGCGTTATTGTTTCGATTTGGTTACGGCGTGCGGGGGCGTATGGCTGAGACTACAAAACCGAGCCGCAGAAGGCGGAGCGCCGCGCCGGTTAACCGACGCACAACATCGGTGACGTGGGGCAAACACGCCTCGGGGTTTGACGGCTCGTTCAAGCGCACTAAATACGGCTATCCTTCGACAGGTGCCCGCTTGGCAATGCAGGCAGAGTCCTCGCTGTGGGACCGCAAACGCGTGGTGGGCTCAAAGCTCAAGCACGACGGCACGCTCGGCTACATCAGCCGCGGGGCGGCTCGTCGCAGCGGACTCAATCCGGCTGGTTGGCATCGTTATGTTCCGATCGCGGTCGTCGTTGCAGTGATCGTCATCGCACTCGCTGCGCTTGGCTACGCCGGCGACGGTGCCAACTTGGACGCGATGTTTAAATCGCCCGAGCTCGCGCATGCAGGCACAGAAATTGTCGAGGGCGCTCAGACCCAGACGGGCGTCGCGCCCCAGCGCGGTATCGTTGCGGCGGCCTCCACCATCGCCGACGCTCAAAAGGACGAGGGCGAACAGGGCGACGGCGCCGAAACGACCCACACGAACGAAACGACGACAACTCCATCGGCAAGATAAGTTGCGAGTGGGGTGGCTAAAATAGCCCCGTCCCAAATTAGCTACCCCTATGACGCTCCTGGGTTACCTTACGTAGACGACGTTGTCGCGGCGGGGTTTGGGCTCGGGTAGCGTGTCCTCGGCATAGCCCAGAATGCAGTGACCGACACCGCGCAGGCTGCCGTCGGCGGGCAGGCTCCAGCTGGCCAGCAGCTCCAGGCCCTCGGGCGAGTCAAAGACCTCATGCGCGCGGTGAATCCAGCATGAATCGACACCCAGTGCATAGGCGGCGTTGAGCAAGTTGCCCATGGCGAGCGAGCCGTCTTCCAGATGCGTGGGCACGTTGCGGTCGACCAGTACCACCACAACCGTTTTGGCTCCGTAGAAGGGGTCGCCGTTGCTACCCATGACTTGGGCGTTAAGCTGCGAGAGACGCTCGACGGTCGCGGGATCGGTGACGGCGACAAACGTCACCGGCTGGCGGCCCATGCCGCTCGGTGCATATTGGCCGGCTTCGATAATACGTGCAAGCTTTTCGGCCTCGACGGGACGATCGCTGTAGTTGCGGCAGCTGCGGCGGTGAATGAGCGCTTCGATAGTCTCCATGGTGCCTCCTTGTAGTGGCGTTGCAGATGCCCCGTTCATACCCGTCGGGCTCAAACGATAGACGGTCAATTGCCCGGCCAAAAGGATAGATTCCAATTGGGAGAGTAGGTTTGCATAAAAGTACCTTCAGAATGTGACAAACAAATGGGATGGTTAAACGTTTTATCCCGTCTACCCTGCGGTTTTTTACCACTTGCCTAAATGAGGGACGCATATCCATTGATAAAGGTTTTACTAAAGAGGTACCAACGTTTATCAATGCGCTGTGGTGGCGCTGGGCCAGGAGGTAATCATCATGTTCCAGGCTGGAGATGTCGTCGAGACTGACTTCGAAGGATTTCTGAAGCTGCTGCGTTCCAAGACGCGCGCTTTTGTGACGATCGACAACCACGAGTACTACATCACGCATACCGACGGGTACTGGCGTGTTCAGGATTGCGAGGCCCTCAACGATAAGGGACACTTTACTGACTGCTCCGAGCTGGTCAACACGGTCTGCGAGGTCGTCGAGCTGCCCTGGATCTGCGGCAAGAGCCTGCATGACAGCTTTGCGGGCGCTACGGTCTACGAGGCCGTCGCTGCCTAACAGGCAATAAAACCCGATTTTCACGTGACCGCTGGCGCCGCCCCCGCGCCGGCGGTCTTTTTCTGCCGATAGGCCATAAAAGTGCACGCGTTTGCGGAGAGCCTGTTGACGATAGTCAAAACTCGGACTAATCTAGAGATATAAAATTGGTCAAAAATCGGACAATCGAATGGTGGGATAGATGAATAGTGCGGTTACGCTGGTCGACTTCGACCGGTTGCTCAATGGACTCGACCATATCTATTCGGAGTTCTCGCGCGCCTGCGGCCTTTCGGACTGCGCTTACTGGATGCTCGTCGATACCAGCACGGCGGGCGGCAGTATTGCCGTAAGCCGTCTGACAAGCGAATGGTTCTACAGCAAGCAGACCATCAACTCGGCCATTAAAACCTTGACGGCGCGGGGCTTCGCAACGTTGGAGTTTGCCGAAGGCAGTCGTAAGAACAAGGTTGTGAGCCTGACCGAAGAGGGCAGGCGATTTGCCGAGCGTTATGCGCTGCCGGCACTCAAGGCCGAGCATCGAGCCTTTGGCGCGCTTGAGCCGTGTGAGCAGCGCGAGATTATGCGCTTGATCGGAAAATTCTCTCAGGTGCTCGGTGAGGAGTGCGAGGCATTTAAGCAGCATATCGCTGCCGAGAGCCAAGCCGAGAATCAAGGTGAGGGGGAGTCGTGCGACTGTTAATGAGGTTTCTGAAGCCCTATCGAGGGCTTATCGCAGTGACGCTGCTGGTGCTGCTGGTTGATAACGTCGGCACGCTGTTGGTTCCCACGATGCTGGCGAACATGGTCAACACCGGTATCACCACGGGTGATGTCGACTACATTTTGCGCAATGGCCTCTACATGCTTATCGCGACCGGCATGGCCAGCGGCGGCGCGGTGCTGGGCTGCTATCTTTCGGCGCGCTTGGCCGCCAACGTGGCCTGCGATATCCGCAATGCCGTGTACGACAAGTCGCTCGAGCTCGCGGCCAGCGACTTTGAGCGCTTTGGCACCGGATCGATGATCACGCGCTCGCTCAACGACATCAACGTGATTCAGCAGGCGATTCTGCAGACGATTCAGCTGGTGCTGCCCGTGCCGTTTTTGGCTGTGGCGGGCATCATCTTCGCCTGGTTTATCGATCCTGCCATGGGCACGCTTCTGGGCGTCGTGGTTGCGATTGTGCTGGTGGCGGCTGTCTTTACGGTTGCCAACGCGGCTCCGATCTTTATGCGCTTGCAGAGCTTTATCGACCGCATGAACGTGGTGCTGCGCGAAAACATCGTGGGCGTGCGCGTCATCCGTGCGTTTAACAAGGAGCGTCACGAGGAGCGGCGCCTGGACGAGGTGTTCAGCGACTACGCCGCCAACGCCATCAAAGTCAACCACCTGTTTGTGGGCCTCGACAGCTCAAGCTTCTTTTTGATGAACATCGCCGAGGTGGCGGTGCTGTGGGTGGGCGGCAACCGCGTGGGCGTCCATGCCATGCAAATCGGCAGCATCTCGGCCGTGCTGGAGTACGCGATTCTGATCCTGTTCTTTGTGATGATGGCGCAGATGGTGGTGCTGACGCTTCCGCGCGCCGCGGCGTGCCTCAACCGTGCGCAGCAGGTGCTCGAAATCGAGCCGAGCATTGTGGACGGCAAGGCTACGCTGGGCGACGGGGCGCCTGAGTCCGCAGACGGCGCCGACGCGGTGGCCGTGTTCGACCACATGTCGTTCCGTTTTGACGATGCCGACGAGGACACCCTGTGCAACCTGAGTTTTGCCTGCCGCCGTGGACAGACGACCGCGATCGTGGGCTCAACGGGCTCGGGCAAGTCAACGGTGGCCAAACTCTTGCTTCGCTTCCACGATGCCACGAAGGGCGCCATTCGCCTGAACGGCGTCGATCTGCGCGACCTTTCGCAAGACGACATCCGCGGGCGTATCGCCTATGTGCCGCAGAAGGCATGGCTGTTCTCGGGTACCGTGGCAAGCAATCTGCGCTTTGGTAACGAGGGTGCGACCGAGGCTGACATGCTCCATGCGCTCCAGGTTGCCCAGAGCACCTTTGTACTCGATCAACCGCAGGGGCTCGACACTCCGGTGGCGCAGGGCGGTACGAACTTTTCGGGCGGCCAGCGCCAGCGTTTGGCAATCGCCCGCGCACTCATGAAGCGCGCCGACCTGTATATCTTCGACGACAGTTTTTCAGCCCTGGACTTTAAGACCGATGCGGCACTGCGCCATGCGCTGCAGGACGAGACGTGCGATGCCGCGGTGCTCATCATCGCCCAGCGCATCTCGACTATTTTGCATGCCGATCAGATCGTGGTGCTCAAGGACGGCGAGATCGTGGGCCTGGGCACGCACGACGAGCTCATGGAAACCTGCGAGGTGTACCGCGCTATCGCGGAATCGCAGATGAAGGGAGGTGAGTAGCATGACCGAGGAGCTCAAGAAGCAGGGCATCGCCGATGACGCCGCGGTTGCAGAGACAGTCGAGGAGACGGGCGCCACGCCCGGCCTGGACGAAGCCGCCAAGGCGGCGGAGCGCGAGGCTCGCCGCCAGGCGCTCTACGAGGAAAACGAGCGCGCCGAGGACGAGCGCGCCCGCGCCGAGGCAGAGCGCATGCGCGACGTTGATGACGAGGACGAGGACGAGACGCCCCGCGACACCTGGGCGACGGTGCGCCGCCTGTGGAGCGAGGCCGCCGGCGACCATTGGCGCTTCTATATCGTGTTCGCGAGCATTGTGTTCTATGCCATCTTTAACACCGCTGCGCCGGCATATAGTGCCCGCGTGATCGATGAGCTGTGGGGGCACATGAAGGTGGCGTTTGCCAACAACACTACCTTCAGTATTACCTGGGAGAACTGCGGCAGGACCATCTTCATCTACTTTATGATCTGGACCGCCGCCGCCTCGTTCTACGCACTCCAGAGCTTTTTGATGTCGAGCGTTGCCGAGCGCCTCAACCTGCGCCTACGCAACCGCATCGCACAAAAGCTCAACCGCCTGCCGCTTGCCTACTTTGACGCGCATCGTCCCGGCGAGGTCGTCAGCCGCGCGACCAACGACTTGGACAAGATGTCCGAGAGCATGCAGCGCGGCTTGCTGCAGCTTCTGGTGTCGATCGGTACCGTGGTGGGTGCCGTGAGCGTGATGTTCGTGTTTAGCGTGCCGCTCACGCTCGTCTTTTTGTTCTTTACGGCGCTTTCGCTGCTGGTGACGAAGGTCGTGTCTCGTCGCACGCACGATGTGACGGGTGAGCGCCAGGAGTGGGTGTCCAAGATTACGAGCGCGGTCGAGGAAGGCTACTCGGGCCGTCTGGTGATCCGTGCGTTTAACCGCGAGCGTCAGAGCTCTGCCGAGGTACACGAGGCTTCGAAGGAGCTGGCGCGCGTGAGCACCAAGGCCGACTTTATGATTAACGCCGTCGGTCCCGCGGTGCGCTTTATCGGCCGCTTGGCGCAGATCGTGATTGCGCTTGTGGGCTGCAGCATGTTGGTTGCCGGGCATATGACCGTCGGCGTGTTCCAAGCGTTCTTCCAGTTTATCTACGAGGCGTCCGAGCCCATGACGCAGCTGTCGTTCACCTTTAACTCGCTGCAGAGTGCGCTGGCGAGTGCGGAGCGCGTGTTTGACCTGCTCGACGAGCCCGAGATGGAGGCCGATCCGTTGCCGGCGGACGCCGCCAAACTGCCGGGCAAGGCGGAGGGCCGTGTTGTCTTTGAACACGTGCGTTTTGGCTATGCGCCCGACAAGCCGCTTATGCGCGACGTGTCGTTTACCGCCGAGCCGGGCCAAAAGATCGCGGTGGTGGGAACCACAGGTGCGGGTAAGACCACGCTCATCAATCTGCTCATGCGCTTCTACGAGATCGACGGTGGCCGCATCACCCTCGACGGTGTGGACACGAGCCGCATGGACCGCGGCGAGCTGCGCCAGCAGTTTGGCATGGTGTTGCAGGACGCCTGGCTGTTCGATGGCACCATTGCCGAGAACATCGCCTATGGCTGTCCCGAGGCGACGCGCGAGGAGATTGTCGCGGCCGCACGTGCCGCTCAGGTCGACTTCTTTGTGCGCACTATGCCGCAGGGCTACGACACGCGTGTGGCTAACGATGCCGAGAGCATCAGCCAGGGCCAGCGTCAGCTGCTGACCATCGCGCGCGTGCTGCTCAACAACCCGGCGATCCTCATCCTGGACGAGGCGACGTCGAGTGTGGACACGCGCACCGAGCTTGCCATCGGCCGCGCCATGGACGCGCTCATGCGCGGGCGCACGAGCTTTGTGATCGCGCACCGTCTGTCGACGATCGTCGATGCCGACCTCATCCTGGTCATGGATCACGGCAATATCATCGAGCAGGGCACGCACAAGGAGCTGCTGGCTGCCGAGGGCGCTTACGCCGACCTCTACCTAAGCCAGTTCGCATAAGGTGACAAAGGGGCAGTCCCGCATGTCGCATCGAAAAGAAGGCGCGCCGGGGGCGGATTCCCTGGCGCGCCTTTTGCGTCGGTGCCGATGTTGTTTTGTGCCGCTCGCGTTCCTAGTGCTCGTCCACGAGCTTGGCGACGAGGGCCTTGAGCTCGGCCACCTCTCGCTCGAGTTCCTTGACGCGGCGGGCATTCTCGGTGATGCCCTGGCGGTTGAGGGCGCTCTGCTCGGCGGCGTCATCGGGCATGTACTCGCGATGCTGCTTGGCATCGAAGCTTTCTTCGAACACGCGGCAGCCGTTGCGCTTGATGATGCGACCGGGCACGCCCACGACGGTACAGTTATCGGGTACGTCTTTGACGACGACCGAGTTGCCGCCGATCTTGACGTTGTTGCCGATGCGGATGTTGCCGAGCACCTTGGCGCCTGTGCCCACAGTGACGTTGTTGCCCAGGGTGGGGTGGCGCTTACCGGTCTCGTTGCCGGTACCGCCGAGCGTGACGCCCTGGTAGAGCACGCAGTTGTCGCCCACAATGGTGGTCTCGCCGATGACGACGCCCATGGCATGGTCGATAAAGAAGTGCTTGCCGATCTGCGCGGCGGGATGAATCTCGACGCCGGTGATATGACGGGTGAGCTGCGAGAGCACGCGGGCGAGCGAGCGATGGCCGTGCTCCCAGAGCCAGTGCTCGGGCACGTGATTCCACTTGGCGTGAAGACCGGGGTACGAAAGGAAAATGACCAGGCCATTTTGCGCAGCGGGGTCCTGCGCCTGGACGGTCTTGATGTCCTCGCGAATGGTATTGATAAAGCTCACCGGCCGCCCTCCCTCAGCGCCATGGCAATGCGATTCAATAAAGTATAGCGATTCGCTAGGGATTAGGAAGAGCAATCTTTCACGGCTTTGCGTGACAGGTGTCAGTTATGCAAACTTGCTGGTAATGGGGTCATGCTTTTGTGGGGTTGCGCACGAGGGGGCGCCGCAACCGTATACTGGTCAACTTGGACGTATCCGCGCCCACAACTGAGAGGTTTTACTTCATGGGTTTCATCAATTTTATCGCCGAGCTGCTCAAAGACCCGCGCACCGCGATTGCCAGCTGGATCGCCGCCGGCCCGCTTATGGCCTACGGCTGCGTGTTCCTGATCATCTTTATCGAGACGGGCGTGGTGTTCTTCCCGTTCCTTCCTGGCGATTCGCTGCTGTTTGCTTCGGGTTTCTTTGCCCACAACGGTGGCTTTAACATCGTGGCGCTTCTGGCCGTCGCATGGGCGGCTGCCATTTTGGGTGATCAGTGCAACTTTATGATCGGCCACTTCTTTGGCAAAAAGATCATCGCTTCGGGCAAGGTCAAGGCCATGACGCCCGAGCGCATTAAAAAGTCTGAGGACTTCTTGGACAAGTGGGGCCACCTGGCCATCTTCTTGGGTCGCTTCTTCCCATTTATCCGCACCTTTGTGCCCTTTATCGCCGGCATGGGCGGCATGCACTGGCGCAACTTTGTCATCTTTAACGTGCTGGGCGGCATTACCTGGTCGACGGTCTTCACGCTGCTGGGCTACTTCTTTGGCGGTATTCCCTTTGTGCAGGAGCACTTTGAGCTGCTGATTATCGGCATCGTCGCCGTGTCGATCATTCCGACCGTGGTCGGCATCGTCAAGGCCAAGCTGGGCAAATAGAGCGCTTAGCCTGAATCGGCGCGCAAACCGTGTAGTTGAGGCCCGTCATCGCTTGCGGTGGCGGGCCTCTTTAGTGCCGTTCAAATGAGAATACTTTAGTTAGTTAAAGAAAAACGTTTTATCCGACGCGTGCGGGGAGTACAATCTCGTGCATGCGAATCGACGTGCCATCGGCTTTGATGCTGTTCGCGTGTCCCGTCCGGCTCTACGCTCCGGGCGTGCGACGTTGCGACGCGGTCGGCCCCGGTCCTTGCGTGCGGGTTCGCGAGTATGCAACTGTGTATGTAAGGAGCGACATATGACTGTCGAGAAGAAGGATATCGATTGGGGTAGCCTCGGCTTTGGCTACATGAAGACCGATTACAGCTACGAGGCTCATTGGAAGGATGGCGAGTGGGACGAGGGTGGCCTGACCACCGACCACACCCTGCACGTCTCCGAGTGCGGTGGCATCTTCCATTACTGCCAGGAGGTCTTTGAGGGCCTGAAGGCCTACACCGCCGAGGACGGCAGCATCGTCTGCTTCCGTCCCGACATGAACGCCGAGCGTATGTACAACTCTGCCCAGCGCCTCGAGATGCCCCCGTTCCCCAAGGACAAGTTTGTTGAGGCCGTCAAGCAGGTCGTTTCTGCCAACGCCGCCTGGGTTCCGCCCTTCGGCTCCGGCGCGACCCTGTACGTGCGTCCGTTTATGATCGGCTCCGGTGACGTGATCGGCGTGGCTCCCGCTCCTGAGTACACGTTCCGCATTCTCGTGACCCCGGTCGGTCCGTACTTTAAGGGTGGCCTCAAGCCCGTCAAGCTGCGCGTTTCTGAGTATGACCGTGCGGCACCGCACGGCACCGGCAACATCAAGGCCGGCCTCAACTACGCCATGTCCCTCAAGCCCACGATGGAGGCCCATCGCGAGGGCTATGCCGAGAACCTGTATCTCGACTCCGAGTCCCGCACCTATGTCGAGGAGACCGGTGGCGCCAACGTCCTGTTCGTGAAGGAGGATGGCACGCTTGTCGTTCCGCAGTCGCACACTGACTCCATCCTGCCCTCCATCACCCGTCGCTCGCTCGTTCAGGTTGCTCAGGACCTGGGCATAACCGTCGACCAGCGCCCCGTCGAGTGGGCCGAGGTCAAGGCCGGCACCTTTGTGGAGTGCGGCCTGTGCGGCACCGCCGCCGTCATCTCCCCGGTGGGCGAGATCGACAATAAGGTTTATGGTGCCGATGAGACCGTGACCTTCCCGGCTGGCTACACCGAGATCGGCCCTGTGATGAAGAAGCTCCGCGAGACCCTGACTGGTATCCAGTCTGGTGCTGTTGAAGATAAGCACAACTGGGTCTATACCGTCGCGTAAGCTGCCATAGCTGTTCGGCCCGAGGGCAACCTTCCTTTCCGGCGCGTCCTCGGACATGAAAGAACCTCCGCTGCGCACTTCGTGCGGCGGAGGTTCTTTCGTCCTGCGGAGTGCGCCGGAAAGGAAGGTTGCCCTCGGGCCTGCGTTACCTCGGCGCTGCCGTTACGGGCAATATAGATCTGAATTAAAGATGGCGCATGGCCTTTTAGGCCGCGCATTTGTTTTGGTTCGCGCCATGTGGGGGTGGTGGCGACGTGCATTTTTGCGAGTATTCTGCAATCGAAGGCCCCTGCATACCGACCTCGGGCAAAAATCGGGATTTCTCGATGTTTTCTACGAATGATGGGCGGGGTTATGGGCTGACAGCGTTTGATTTGCAGGGATATTTGCGCTCTTTGGCATTTATCGCGGCGCCCGAAGCCCTTGGTTATGTTGAATACTCCTAAAAATGCACGGCGCTTAGAGGGGGACCTTCGCGAAAAAGGAAACCGCCCCGTCGAAGTATGCATTCGACGGGGCGGTTTATGCATTTGGCCGATTAAAGATGCGCTGTCAAACTACTAGAACTTGACGGTCGGGGCCTGGCGGGCTGCTTCGGCGGCCTCGAAGCCCTGGCGCTCCTTAAACTGGAAGATGCCGGCAAAGATGACAGCCGGGAACGTCTGGATGGCGTTGTTGTAGCTGAGCACGCAGTCGTTGTAGCTCTGGCGTGCATAGCTAATCTTGTTCTCGGTATCCTCGAGTGATGCCTGCAGCTGCGTAAAGTTGGTGTTTGCCTTCAGATCGGGGTAGGCCTCGGCCACGGCGAAGAGCTGGCGTAGCGCACCGGTCAGCACGTTGTCGGCCTCCATCTTGGCCTCGGGCGTGGTGGCCTTGACGGCGGTGTTACGCGCGCTGATCACGGCGGAGAGCGTCTCTTGCTCGTGCTTGGCGTAGCCCTTAACGGTCTCGACCAGGTTGGGGATCAGGTCGTTGCGGCGCTGCAGCTGCGTATCGATGTTCTGCCAGGCGTTATCGATGCGGTTACGCTTGGTGACCATGTTGTTGTAGATGCCGGCGATGGCGCAGACAATCACAATGACAACAACGATGCCGATGATGACGGTAATCATGATGTCTCCGTTTCGAATGGCCGCGGCGGCATGCGCCAGCTGCCGTTGGTATAACGCTACTAGTATACCCGCAACGTTTTGCCGTGCCGAACTTTCCGGTAAGCGTTATGTTTTCGGCGGGGTCGGCACCGGGGTAAAACGCGCGAGGTACAGGTGTAAGATATGCGACAGATTGACGAGTGTTGTCTTTGCCCTGAGGATGGCGATACCAGTGGACCTTCGCATTAAGAAAACCTACCGTGCCCTGTTCGATGCTTTCACCGAGCTTCTCGAGGAGCATCGTTTTGAGGACCTGACGGTTGCCATGCTGTGCGACCGCGCCATGATTCGCCGCACGACGTTCTACAAGCACTTTCGCGACAAGAACGATTACTTTGCCTTTTATATCGATGAGCTCATGTCCGGCTTGCCGCAAAAACAGCCCGATGAGGCCGGCACAGTGTCTGCCGAGGACGTGCGCGCGCTCCGGCACGCGATTTTGGACGATGCCATGGGCCTGATTCTGGCGCACGAGCAGCTCATGGATAACATTTTGGCAAGCAGCATGTCGGGCATGTTGACCAACGTTATTTGCGACCGCATTGCCCGCTCCATCCGCGAGCGTGTGATGAACGTGCTTGCCGAGGATGCCCTGGCCCCCGTGTCACTCGAGACGACGTCTGAGTTTGTCGCCGGCGGTATTATTCGACTTTTCACGATATGGTGGGAATCGGGCCACGATCTTGAGCGTCGACCCGAGATGGCCGACGTGGTCGATGCGCTGTTTGAGCGGACCATGACGCCGGTGCATCACTAAAAGTGGCGGAGAGAGGGGGATTCGAACCCCCGGAACGCTCTCGCGCTCAACGGTTTTCAAGACCGCCGCATTCAACCGCTCTGCCATCTCTCCGTGAGTCGTAATGATAGCATCGTTTTGGATTTGCAACAGGGGAGGCGAACGATGACGAGCACCGGAATCGATGAGAAGTTCATGTGTGAGGCGCTGGCGGAGGCGCGTGCCGCCGCGGCGGTGGGCGAGGTGCCGATCGGTGCCGTAGTGGTGCGCGCGGGTGAGATTGTCGCGCGGGCGCATAATCGCCGCGAGCTCGACCAGGACCCTTCGGCGCATGCCGAGTTTGCGGCCCTATGCGCCGCCGCTCAGTCGCTCGGTCGTTGGCGCCTTTCCGATTGTACGGTCTACGTGACGCTCGAGCCCTGCTGCATGTGCGCGGGGCTTATGGTTAATGCGCGCGTGGGGCGCTGCGTGTACGGCGCGGCCGATGCTAAGGCGGGCGCTCTGGGGTCGCTATACGACCTCAATGCCGATTCGCGCCTGAATCATCGGTTTAATGTGACGGCTGGGGTCTTGGCGGATGAATGCCGCGAGCTGCTGAGTAGCTATTTTGGCGGTCTGCGCGGGGCGGGCGGCGCTGATTGCGGTTGTGGGGCCAATCTTGACGCACACGCCGCTCACGCCGCAGCGTTTGCGGGTGCCGGTGAGGATGCTGGCGCGGCGGTTGACTTTGGTCCTGCGTGCCGCCGGCCCCGCCGTGTGCTGCTGGCGATCGACTCCTTTAAAGGCAGCGTGTCGAGCTCGCAGGCAGAGTCGGCAGTTGCCGAGGGCGTGCGCCGCGTGTGGCCCGATGCCCAAGTAAGCGCGCTGCCGCTGGCGGATGGCGGCGAGGGAACGCTCGATGCCGTTGCCGCGTGCGGCGGTGAGACTGTGACCTGCGAGGTGGCAGGTCCCTTGGGCGACCGCGTGTCTGCACGGATGCTTGTGGATGCCGAGCGCGAGTCCGCGGTCATCGAGATGGCCGAGGCGGCCGGCATTGGGTATTCGCCTTGCACGGAGTTGTCGGCGTTGGCGGCCACAACCTATGGCGTGGGCGAGCTGATGCTCCGTGCGGTTCGTGCCGGGGCAAAGACTATCTATATTGGCTTGGGCGGCAGCGCCACCAACGACGGTGGCGCCGGCATGCTGCAGGCGCTGGGCGCGCGTGTGGTCGATGATCGGGGCTGCGATGTCGCCCCTGGTCTTGCGGGTCTCGAACACGTGGTGAGTATCGATTTGGCGCCAGCGCTTCGGGCGCTGAACGGTGCGCGTGTCGTGGTGCTTTCCGATGTAGAGAATCCACTCGTGGGACGCCGAGGCGCTCTGGCGGTGTTCGGTGGGCAGAAGGGCCTGCCGGCGGATGATGCCGAGGCGCTGAATAGGTGCGACAGCTGGATGGTCGGCTACGGTCGCTTGCTCGACGCTGAGATTGCCGGAGCTCGAGCCCAGGGGTTGTTGTGCACACCCGAGGGCGCACGGACATTCGGCTCGGTGCTCGGCGTGCCCGGCGCGGGCGCTGCCGGTGGCCTGGGCGCCGCGCTGCTGGCGCTCGGCGCGGAGCTGCGTTCGGGCGTGGAGACGGTGCTCGATCTCGTGGGATTTGACGAGCACGTGCGCGATGTCGACCTGGTCATAACGGGCGAGGGCAACATGGATGAGCAGTCTGCCGCCGGCAAGGCGCCGGTGGGCGTGGCCCGCCGTGCCAAGCGCTATGGCAAGCCGGTTGTTGCCGTCGTAGGTGGTCGTGCCGACAACCTGGATGCGGTGTATGGGCAGGGCATCGACTTGGTGCTTCTGATCTGCCGCAAGCCCATGCCCCTCGACCAGGCGCTCGGCGTGCAAGAGGCCACAACCAACCTCATCTGCGCCGGTGAAGCAGCCGCCCAAGCCTACGACCTCGGCCGTGTCTAAAACCTATCTCTCTATAAGTTGCGGTGAAATACGGAGTGTTTTTGCCTTTAAGGGGCCAATTCAGTCCGTATTCCACCGCAACTTCGTGAATGGTCATCCGAGGCTGGCCGCCTTGTGCCTTGGGTCGGACCGTCCGCCACGAAATGCGGCCATCTACTACGTTTAACCGAGTATCCTCGATCATCCCGAATTTTGCGAAATTAAAACCGCAGGTAGAAAGCTTGCCGGTTTTCGAAAAAGCCGGCTATGGTTGACCCCTGCGGCCTAAACGTAGTAGATAGGCCCTTTTCGTGGCGCAGCGTCAGACCAGTCTTTTTGGGACGGGGCTATTTTGACTACTTGCCGATCCGATTGCCCGAGTAGTCAAAAAGGCCCCGTCCCAAATTAGCTGTCTTGCCCCATCGGGCGGGAGCAGGTAAGATATATCGAGCGCCTAGCGCGTTCGATGGGTTCGGATGACGACATGTTCCGAATCTGGTCAGGTCCGGAAGGAAGCAGCCATAAGGAGCCTCTGTCGGGCATCCGAATCCATCGAGCGCACGGGCTTTCTTTTTGCGCGGTTTTACCAAACCGCGCAATGCTCGACGCTGCGCGCCACCCAGAGCGACAATTTGTCATTCAAAAGGCAAGGCATGACCAGAAGGTCTATGCCTTGCCTTTTTCATGCCAACTTGTTCGCTCTGGGTGGCGCTCGCCGGCTTTGCCAAAACATAGGCGGCCACGTGGTCCGGGCGTGATGGAGTGGTGTCTCGCTGGTCCTCGGCTTTGCCTGCGGAATCGCTCGACTACCAAACGCCCTGCCGGCACTCGCGGGTAGCCGACCAAAACCGCCTGAAGGGTCACATTTATCTGATAATTGAATCCCTGGTGTTATGTCGCTCGCTGGCGTTGCCAAAACATTGGCTGCTACGTGCCTTGGGCGCTAGCGGCCGTTGCCCTTACATCTGTAACGAGTTGCTTACGCATCTTCAGGGTTCGCCGTACTATCATGAATCGGATTGAAGAGAGATGATGATAGGGAGCGCCTTTTTATGATTGAGCTGCTCAGGCGTTTTGGTGGTAAGTTTCGCCGGTATATGGTGATTGGCCCAGCGTGCAAGCTGATCGAAGTGATCTTTGACCTGCTTACGCCGCTGGTGATTGCCCAGATGATCGATAAGGGCATCGACGCACGCGATGTGAACGCTGTCGTCCACTACGGCATGGTACTTGCCGCTATGGCCGTGATCGGCATCTCGTTTACGCTCGTCTGCCAAAAGATGGCGGCGCTCACCTCGCAGGGCATGGGTACTGACATTCGCGGCGCGCTCTACCAGCACATCAACAAGCTGAGCTATGCTGAGCTCGATCGCTTTGGCACGCCGTCGCTCATCACGCGCATCACCAACGACGTCAACCAGGTGCAGCTCGCCGTGGCGCTGGGCGTGCGTATGCTCATCCGCTGGCCTTTCCTGGCGGTGGGCTCCATGGTCGCGGCCCTCGCTATCGACCTTAAGCTCGGCATGATTTTTTTGATTTGCACGCCCGCCATCGGCCTGGTGTTTTGGTTTGTCATGGCGCGCTGCATCCCGTACTACAAGCAGCTGCAGGCAAAGCTCGATCGCATCGCACTCATCTGTCGCGAGGGGCTTTCGGGCGCCCGCGTGGTCCGAGCCTTTGTGCGCGAGGATCACGAGCGCGAGCGTTTTGCCCAGGCAGCCGATGACCAGGCGCATACCGCCATCGCGGTGGGCAAGCTCTCGTCGATTCTTAATCCCGTCACGTTTTTGGTGATGAACCTGGGCGTGTGCGCCATCCTGTGGGTGGGCGGCATCCAGGTCAACGTGGGCGAGCTCACACAGGGCCAGGTCATGGCGTTTGTGAACTACATGACGCAGACCCTGACCTCCATCGTGTATGTCGCCAACCTGGTCGTGGTCTTTACCAAGGCGAGCGCCAGCGCGTCGCGTCTCAACGAGGTGCTCAATTGCGAGCCGAGCATTACCGACGAGGGCAACCAGCCGGTTGCGCTGCCCGAGCCGAGCGCGATGGGCAACGCTGTTCCGGTTCCCGCGCTGAGCTTCGGCCATGCGAGCTTCTCCTTTGGCGCGGGCGCCGCCAACGCCGTCAATGACGTGACCCTGGAGCTGCCGCTGGGTAAAACGCTCGGCATTATCGGCGGCACGGGCAGCGGTAAGTCGACGCTCGTCTCGCTCATCCCGCGCCTGTACGACACGGGCGCCGGCAGCGTGAGCGTAATGGGTGCCGACGTGCGCGCCTGGCCGCTCGATCAGCTGCGCCATGTGGTCGCGACCGTACCGCAGCGCGCGTCGCTCGTGAGCGGCACGATCCGCAGCAACCTAACCTGGCGCGACGAGTCGGCAACCGATGAGGAGCTGTGGGCGGCGCTCGATATGGCGCAGGCCAGCGAGTTCGTGCGCAACAAGCCGCAGAGGCTCGACGCCCCGGTCGAGGCGGGCGGCAAGAACTTTAGCGGTGGCCAGCGCCAGCGCCTGACCATCGCACGTGCCCTGGTGGGCTCTCCGCAGGTCCTGATCATGGACGACTCCGCCTCGGCGCTCGACTTTAAGACCGACGCAGCGCTTCGCCACGCCATCCGCGAGCGCAGCGTACGCGGTGCCGCCGAGGGCGGGCTCCCGCTGACCACGGTGATCGTGAGCCAGCGCGTCTCGACCGTGCGCGATGCCGACATGATCTGCGTGCTCGACCACGGCTCGGTCGCGGGCCTGGGTACGCACGACGAGCTGTACGCAAGCTGCCAGCTCTATCGCGAGATTTGCCAGTCGCAGTTTCGCCGCGAGGAGCTCGAGGGTCAGCAGGGGAGCGCGGCGTCCGCGCTCGCCCCAAGCCCCGTGCCCGCCTCAGGCGCCGCGTGCGCTCCGGCATTCACTTGCGCAAAGGAGGGCTGCTAAATGAACCCGTATACTTCTTCCGGTTCGGTCGCCACGATGACGGCCAACGTGTCCGGCAACGATAACCTCAACGACTTGGGTGACGGTCCGCGCCAGCCCGGCGATCCCGAGCGCTATCCCGCCGGTGCGGTAACTCGCCGCCTGCTGGGCTACGTTCGTCCGCATCGCATTTCGTTTACGGCGTCGTTTGTGAGCGCCGCCATCTCGGTGATCTTGCAACTCTATACGCCCATCCTCATCGGCGAGGGCATCGACCTCATCGTTGCCGCCGGGCAGGTGGACTTTGACGCACTGTTGCCGCTCGTTACCAAGCTCGCGATTGTCGTGGTGGGCGCGGCGGCCTTCCAGTGGCTGCAGGGCTACTGCGTCAACCGTCTGTCCTACGAGACGGTGCGCGACATGCGCGTGGAGGCGAGCGACAAACTCAGCCGCATGCCGCTCAGCTTTATCGACAGCCATGCCCACGGCGACCTCATGAGCCGCGTAGTCAACGACGTCGACCAAGTGGGCGACGGCCTGCTGCAGGGCTTTACGCAGCTCTTTACCGGCGTCATCACCATCGTGGGCACGCTCGCGTTTATGCTCTCCATTAACCTGGCCATGACGCTCGTGGTGGTGCTCGTCACGCCGCTTTCCATCTTTGCGGCCGGTGCCATCGCCAAGCTTTCCAACAAGAGCTTCACTGCTCAACAGCGTATTCAGGGTCAACTGGGCGGTCATATCGAGGAGTATGTGGGCGAGCAAAAGCTGGTTGATGCGTTTGCCTACGGCGCGAACGCCCAAGCGCGCTTCGACGCGCTCAACGCCGAGCTCTATACGGCGGGCGAGCGCGCGCAGTTTATGGGTTCGCTTTCTAACCCCGGCACGCGCTTTATCAATAACATCATCTACGCCGTGGTCGCCGTGATCGGCTGCGCGGGCGTGATCACGGGCGTGCCTGCGGCGCTCACGGTGGGCGGCGTGCAGATCTTCCTGTCCTACGCTAACCAGTACACTAAGCCGTTCAACGAGGTCACGAACGTCATCACGCAAATCCAGACCGCGTACGCCTCGACGCGCCGCATGTTTGCACTGCTCGATGCCCGTGAGCAAGAGCCCGATGCGTCGGACGCCGTAGAGCTTGCCGCGCCGCAGGGCGAGGTCGCCTTTGAGCACGTGGACTTTAGCTACGCGCCCGACCGCAAGCTGCTGCAGGATATCTGCATCGATGCCAAGCCCGGCATGCGCTTTGCCCTGGTCGGCCCCACGGGCTGTGGCAAGACGACGCTCATCAACCTGTTGCTGCGCTTTTACGACATCGACGCCGGTCGCATTGCGGTCGATGGTCGTTCCTCGCGTGACTACACGCGCGCAAGCCTGCGCCGTGCCTTTGGCATGGTGCTGCAGGACACTTGGCTGTTTGAGGGCACCGTGGCGGAAAACATCGCTTACGGTTGCCCGGATGCCACACGCGAACAGGTTATCGAGGCTGCCAAGCGCGCGCATGCGCACAAGTTTATCGTGCAGCTGCCAGGCGGCTACGATACGGTCATCGGCGAGGACGGCGGTACGTTTAGCCAGGGCCAAAAGCAGCTGCTGTGCATCGCACGTGTCATGCTCACCGACCCGGCGATTTTGCTGCTGGACGAGGCGACCTCGAGTATCGACACGCGCACCGAGCTGCAGGTGCAGGCGGCATTCGACGAGCTCATGGCCGGTCGCACAAGCTTTGTGGTGGCGCACCGCCTGTCGACGATCTGCAACGCCGACTGCATCCTGGTCATGCGCGACGGCCAGATTATCGAGCGCGGCACGCATGACGAGCTGCTAGCGGCAGGCGGCTTCTACGCCGAACTCTACCGCAGCCAGTTTGCCCAGTAGGGGCTGCCGATTAGCGGCAGATGGTTTACATCTGCGTCGTTAGTACTAAGATATGCTTTTAACAAATTGCATTAATGGCTCGAGTTTCGGGGGAAACGAGGCAACGTGACTATGACATGCTCTATGGTGGTTAACAGCAAGAGCGGTAATACCAGGATGGTTTCGGGGGCGATCAAGCGCGCCCTGCAGGCTGCAGGCGTCGAGTTTATCCATGCCGCCGCGCTGAGCGATGATGCAGATCCGGAGCAGGTCGCGCACGAGGCAGAGGGTGCCTGCGCTGCCGATACGGTGCTTGTCGGTTTTTGGTGCGACAAGGGTGCCTGCACGCCCTCGGTGGCGGCGTTGCTCTCCGCCTTGCACGGCAAGCGCGTGTTCCTGTTTGGCACCTGCGGCTTTGGGGCCGACCAGAGCTATTACCAGCAGATTGTCGACCGCGTAACTTCCAATCTGGCCGAGGATGCCGAGCTTGCGGGCTGGGCGATGTGCCAGGGCAAGATGGGTCCCGCGGTTAAGCAGCGCTACGAGGCCATGCTCGAGCAAGATCCCGAAAACGCCCGATTTAAGATGCTGCTCGACAACTGGGTTGCCGCGAAGGACCATCCCACCAAGGAAGACCTGGACAACATGGCTGCAGCCGCCAAGAAGGCCGTGCTGGGAGAGTAGCTTCGCCGTTCGCGGTCCTTCGTGCAAAACAATACAAATGTGAAAGCCTCGAAGTTCTCGAGGCTTTTTTTCATGACACGAGGGCGCCCCTTTATTGATGGAAGGCCTAGTAAGCTGATTGTTCTATGCCCGGATGTGTGCGGAGTGGGATGGGATTTCCGGATGGGTGGGGTTGCGGAAGCTGCGTCCCGCCTTTGGAATGGGATGCGGTTTCCCGTTGGGGACTCTGTGGAAACCGCATCCCATTTCGCAAGCGAATGCTGGGACACGGTTTTCAGAGGGTTATGGGCTGCGAACTAGATGGTGCTGTCATAAAGCTGCAAAAAGAGGGTTAAAAATAAATGGTACTTTCAGAAGTTAATTTTAATGTGGGGGGGGGGTACCATTATTTTAGTTTCGCAAAAAATTAATCCCTCTATGGGGAAGTTGCGTAGGGGGTCAGTCACAGATATTGGATAAAACAGACTAATTTGGGGATAAATGACCACTTACGCCAAAATTAGTAGCATTTAGCGACAAATCATTGAAAAATATGTAGCACATCGCTATGTTTTTATTACGAAAAGATTCCAAATTGGCTTATTTCGGACTCACTTTTCAAGCGCCTTGCGGTTCCTGTTGAAACTTGCTGACCTTTGGATGGGTCGAATAGGTCCTCAAGGGGGATGAATTATCACTTTGACGGCGCGTAGACTCAAACGATTTATTGCACTTTTGAGTAGCTTGGCGATTGCGCTCGTCATGGCTCTTGCCGTCGTTTCTTTTGTCCCTCGTGCATTTGGATACACACCCTTTGCAGTGCTTTCGGGTTCTATGGAGCCCGAGCTACCCGTTGGCTCCATGGTGTTTGTTCACCAAGTTGATCCAACGGATATTGCCGTGGGTGACAATGCAACTTTTTACCGGTCGGACGGTGCCGTGGTGACGCACCAGGTGTACGAGATCGACCCTGTGGCGCAGACGATCAGCACGCAGGGAATCGCAAACAAAAATGCAGATGGAACCATCATGCACGACGCCGAGCAGACGCCTTTTTCACGCGTGATCGGTGTCGTTTCTTTTTGTGTCCCTTACCTGGGCTTCGTTGACGCATATTGCACGACGATGCCCGGTTTGCTTGTTGTGGTGGCCGTTCTGGCGCTGCTAGTCGCGGCGTCGATAGTGCTCGATCGGATGGTTCCCGACGAGCCTGCGGGCAAGCATACCCGCGTGCATGCGAGGGAGCGGCGTTCATAGCGGCAGGGAAAAGCGTCGGCGGCGGTAGGGGCCGTTGCCGGGGAAAACGATTCTCGAAAGGAAGAGAACGATGGAAAACAAGAAGAAAAAGCGCTACGGCATCATTGCCGCCCTGCTGCTGTTGGTACTGGCTGCCGGCGTTGGCACCTATGCATGGCTGTCGGCAACCGACTCCGAGACGAACGAGTTCACGGTTGGCAGCATCGACAAGCCCGAAGTGAAGCCCGACCCTGATCATCCGAACAAGCCCGGCGACAAGCCCACGGACCCCTCAGTGGATGGTTATCTGTTCGAGACCCTGTGGAAGAAAGATTCCAAGATGATTCCCGACACCAATATTGCCAAGAACCCCAACGTTGGTATCGGCAAGGACTCTGATGAGTCCTATGTGTTCATCTACGTGAAGAACGCCATTGTGAAGAAAGATGCCACTGACGCTCTTGCTAAGACCCCGTACTTCACGCTTAACGATAACTGGAAGCCGGTTGCGGATACCACCGTGGGTGCTAAGAACAACGGTAACCCTAACCAGTACGTGAGCGGTCTGTTCATGTATACCGCTGGTAACACCGACACCCCTGCCAAGCTTGCTCCTACTCCAAAGACTGAGACTACCGAGGCAAAGGCTGCTTACACCGGTGAGCTGTTCAGCACCGTGCATATCCCGGCTGCCATGAACAACACGGATGTTGTTCAGAGTCCCGCCAAGCCCACTATGACAGTCTCCTGCTACATCTTCGGCGCTGACCAGGGCGATACCGAGAACGCCATCGCGCAGGCCAAGGAATGGGCTAAGACTCAGGCTTAATCCCCCCCCCTACCGAGATCCCGGCCCGCTCCCCATCCCCATTTTCGGGCCGGGATCTCGGTCCCCCTTTGATCGACGATTGGCGAACGTAATGCTCAACAATCTTTCCGACAATCAGAAACGCACCTTGGCGCTTGCCGCGATGGCGCTGTTGGCCCTGGCGTGCCTGTGCGGCACGCTGGCTTTTACCGTTGATATGGTTCCGGTGAACAACGTTCTATCGTTTGGCAGCGTGAAGGTACGAGTCTGCGAATACACCCTCAACGAGCAGGGCGAGGAGATTCCGTTTGATCCCAACGAGCACGGTGACTATCCCGACACCAAGGCCGGGGGCTCTGACATCAGCCGCATTGTGCGCGTGGAGAACGTCGGCGCGCAGCCTGAGTACGTTCGCGCGCGTCTGCGCATGACGTCAGTGGCGCCCGACGGTTCGAGAGCGGATGCCTCGGGCAGCGTTGCGTTTCATGTGAACGTGGGCGAGGGATCCCCGTGGATCGATGGCGGCGATGGGTGGTACTACTACCGCGGCTTGGCCGGACGTGGCGGCACGCTCGACCCCGGCGCCATGACGGAAAGCCTCATGGACTCGCTGCGCTTTGTGGGCGACTACCACGATGCCGCGCGCGGCGGCTCATTCAGGCTCGATATCGATGTTCAGGCCGTGCAGGCCAAAAACCAGCAGGCAAGCGATACCGTCCTCGACGTGCTTGACGTCGCGGGCTGGCCGGAGGCGAACTAGCCTATGAAGATCAAGAACATGAACCGGGGCGTGCTTAGCAGGCTAGTTGCCGTCGCGGCGATTGCCCTTTGCTGCGTTATGGCGCTGCCAACGGTGGTGCATGCCGAGGACGTGCCCGAGAACACAAACGAATACCACATCAAAAACGCGAACGACTTTTTGGTGTACGTGGCGCTTTCGCGTGAGCGCGATACGTCCGGCTGGCGCGTTTATCTCGATAACGATATCGTGCTTAATGATGACGACATGAAGACCATTGTCTCGCACACCGTTAAGCATCTGTCGTTTGGCAACAAGGAGCATCCGTTTAAGGGCGTGTTCGATGGTCAAAACCACACCGTTGAGGGCCTGAGCTACGATAAAGACGCTTTTGACCCCGAGCGCGATACGGGATTTTTTGCCGAGACCAACGGTGCCACCATCAAAAACTTCCTGGTCAAGGACGCCAACGTGTGGGCGGACTTCCGCGGTGGCATTATCGTGGGCAAGGCCGTCAAAACGCGCTTCGAAAACGTTATGGTCATGGAGAGCACGCTGCACGTGACCTGCGCCAACAATGCTCTCAACCTCATTACCAACGCAGGCTTTGAGGGCGGTCTCATCGCCGGCGAGCTCGACGGCTGCACCCTCTACAACTGCGAGGTCCGTGGCGGCCGTGCCGTCAACAATGCGACCTCGGGCGTGCAGGCGCTCGGCGGTGAGGGTCTGTATATGGCGGCGTTTGCCGGCTACGTTAAGAACTCGACTATCGAGTACTGCCGCGTGACGCCGACGCGTAAGGACGACGGCTCGATTGCCGAGAAGGGCATGACCGACGTCACCAACAAGTACGACGTGGCCATTGGCGCCCTGGGCGGCAACAACGTGTACGCCTCGGGTTTTGTGGGCTGCATGGCGGGCGAGGCCAAGATTATCGACTGCTTCTCGACGGCGCAGTGCTACAGCTATGCCGCGTCATATGTGGGCGTCGTCGCCGTGACGCGTGCGTGGACGGGTGGCTTGGCGGGTCGTATTCTAACCGAAAAGGGCAACGAGCTTGTCCGCAGCCATTTTGCGGGTGACTTGAGCTCGCGTCAGTACAATCCCATCGCCGTGATTCCCATCATTCAAAACGATGTGAACCTGGGCGGTATTGCCGCGCGTGCCAACAAGGATGATGCCACGGTCACCGAGTGCTACTTTAAGCCGAGCGTGAGCCTTTCTGGCAACAGCCAGGGCAACCCTGCTAAAAAGAAAATCCCCTCGTTTGGCGGCGATGGCACCACCAAGGGTGATGGCTATGGTCCATGGGATGACGAGCGCTACACCACGCGCGAGCTGTGGGAAGAGCACGACTACGACTTCTGTGCCGGCACCATGCGCTCGACTGCTAACGACGGGACCCTGGATGGCCCGCACCCCAATGAGTGGGCAATGGATTACAAGCTGAATATTCCTGTGCATGGCCAGAGCGTTAAGGCGACGATCGATTTTCCCGGTGCGGGTACCGCGACAATTACGGCAACCAAACTCGGTATTGATCAAGCGACCTCGGATCCGTACGCCTTTGCCGTGAGCGCCGTGCTGGCGGGAACGGCCCAGGGCTTGGCCCAGGGCGATACGTCGGTAACGTTTGAGCAAGAGACCTCCGCAAAGCCTGAAGGCCTGACCGAGGCAAACGAGGGATACCGCTTTACGGGCTGGTTCCGCGAGCCCGGGGTCAACGTGAACCACATCGAGGCCGATAACACCTGGTTTGACGGCAAGACCGATGCCGATGCCGTGACTGCCGGCAAACAGGTCAAGAAGAGTGAGGCGCACGAGCATACGTCGACCTATACCGCCGATAATGCCAAGGGGGTCGACGGTTTTAAGGGCAATGACCTGTTTATCGCTTCGTACGAGGCGCAGGTGCTGTTCTATAACGTCCAGGGCGAAACGCTCGATTGCCAGAGCGGCACTGCACACGACAAATCGGGCGATTGGTATCGCTACGGCGCGAAGCTCAACCCCGCCGCTCCTACCGATCGTGGCACGCTGTCTTCCAGCGCCACCTTTATCGGTTGGACAACGAAGCCGAGCGAAGAGGCTCAGATGAACGGTGGCTATGCAGCCATTACCTCGACCCAGCTCGCCGAGCTAAAAAATGCCGGCGCGTTCTATCCTGCCGGTACCGAGATTACCGTGCTTGGCCCGACCGACTTCTATCCGGTGTACAGCGACTACGTCTCGAACATCATGACAGTGTTCGAGGGCAATGAACAGGATGAGCTTGAAGATAAGACCCAGCGTGTCGGCGTGGGCAACACCCATGTCGATGTCCAGACTTCCGAGGATGGCGCCAGTGTCTATACAGTGCAGGTGCGCGGTGTAGACAATAAGCCCTTGTCCGATGGGGGCGCGTTGCCTGACGGCTACCGCTTCCTGGGCTGGTACGAAAACAAGCAGACTGCCGATGGGTCCGAGGTCGAGGTGCGCGTAAGCCGCGACCCCAGCTATACACTCCCTGCCGATGTCGATCTAACCGTGCCACATACCTACATCGCCCGCTTTGAGTACCGCGTGGATTATTACGTTCGGGCTTATACCAACCATGAGTTTACGGACAGCAAGCTACTTTGTTCCGTTTGGAATCGCTATCAAACGCCCTTTGAGGAAAACGTCGGTAGTACCTTCGTGCGTGAAAACGTCGTCCACTGGGGCCCGGAGCATGTTGACCACGGTATAGGGAATAGTTATGAAACGTGTGGCACGTGCTTCACGAAGGAAACCCTTGTCGTGAGTCCCCTTAACGCGTACTCGCACAACGTTAAAAACGATACGGGAGCCGATACTCTAAAAAACCTCTATGCCGATACCGATTTTCCAGGCGCTGCAACGCTAAGCGATACTTGGACTTCGGCTTCGCTGAACGTAACGGTCAAACCGGTGAATGATCGCTATCGCCTGAATTTCTGGACGCTTGAGCGCGATGGTGAATATTGGACATATGTGAAAAATCCCATCGAGAGCATGGTGCGTACAGATAAGAAGTACTACGTTCGCGCGATGATTACCACGGACGTTAATTTCTACAACAAGGGCGATAATGTCGTGAGGACTGCCACGCGGCGCTATGAGAGTAATTTGCTGCAGACCAAGGTGAACGGGGCGGATCCGACGTTCACGTATTACTACCCGCATGTTAATAAGTCGGTTAAAGTGGCCGAAAAGCCAGAAGATGGTGAGAAGGGATCGTATGAGAGCCCCCTGACCCTCGAAGCTTCCCCGACCGATGCCGACATGGCCGTGCCGGGCTATAAGTTCCTGGGCTGGATTTCGACCGCCGAGGTCCAGAAGGGGTCTGACGTCTGGAAGTATATCTACGATGTCGAGGGCGATTCCTTCACCACTTCTGACCCGGATAAGGCCGAACCGTATCTGGTGAAACCAGATTTTAAGGTCACCCAGTGGCAGGATGCCTATCCGGTGTACGCGAAGTACGATGTTAGGTACACCACCAACCTGTATCGCGCCGGTTTTAAGGGTACTTCCGAGGTGAATGTTCCTAGGTATGACATCACCCCTAATCTCAATGTGGACACCGATCCTGCCACGGCAACGGTGACCCCTGATATCGAAACGACGGTATACAAGTCCGGCGGCGAGTTATATAAGCTAAATAAGGTCGAGGTCGAACTTCCGAATGGTGAGGTCAAGGAGCTCGATTCTGCCGACGGTAACTCATATTCCTATCAGGTGGAGCCCGGCGGGACCTATACATTTGTGGCGTACTATTCGCCGTTGGCGGTTGTGTACCATCTCAATGCCAGGGATGTGGACGGTAAGGTAGCCCAGCAGGGCGATTCTCTCGGCAGCCTTAAGGACGGCATCCCGCTGCCAACGTATAACGTCGGCGATATCGATGCTGCAACGAACGCATACAATGCCTTCGTGGGCTGGACGGAAACTAAGCCGGTAGCTGGCAGCGGTTATGTCGTTTGGTCGGACGGCGTTTCCATGGTGAATAAAAACACCGTGGTCAAGGCACCCATGGAGCTGTATCCGGTCTACCGTGCCAGCGCGGTACGTGTCCAATCGAATATCGATGACAATCTGGATAACCGCGGTTCCGTGCGTTATCTTTCGCGCACCGACTCTGGTGATCAAATTTCGCTGGAGGTAAAAGCCGCAACCGAGGTTGTCGGCATAGACGGCACCAAGTACGACTTTGTTGGCTGGTCGCGCGACTACGAACCCGATGGCAAATACACCCTGTTGACCGATGGCGAGAAGTATCCCCTCGAGGGCAGCGAGCCCTTTGAGAGCGTGGCCTACACCGCGGTGTACAAGACCGCGCCGTATAAGGTGCGCTATCACGGTGTCGACGGGTCGGTCATCTTTACGGCGACGGTCGACTCGAGCGACGAGCGCGCGACGGGCGCTGGCTTTGTCCATAACGTCGATGTTCCCAAGGTGAATGAGAGCGGCAACCCGGTCTATGACGACAACGGCAATCCTGTGATGGAGCAAAAATCCGTGGCGTACGACCCGGACGCCCACTCCAAGATCGTCGCGCTGCTCGATGAACAGGCTGCTGCCAATGGCGATAAGCGCGAGCTCTTCTTGGAGTGGCGATATGTGGGTGCCGATGGCACTGCAAAGTCTTGGGATGAGTTCAAGGGCGAGCCAGTCAAGGGTGACATGGACCTGTATCCTGTGACGTATCGCGTGGTTGCCAACGATACGTCTGATCCCGCGAGCCCCGTAACTATGACCGCGCAGCTTAAGTGGCTGCTCGATCCCGCCGCGGCCAACACCGTCGGTGACAGTGCCGACAATGCGCCGTTTAAGGTCTGCTTTGCCAAGCCGTTTATGGGGACGCAACTGACTGTTACGGTAACGCAGGCAAGCTACGGCCCTGGTGCAGAGGGCGTTTCTGCGGCGGAAAAGCCTGTGAACGGCAAGTTTGTCTCGCTCTACAGCCTTGGTTCGGGTGACGGCTCGTTCGACCTGGCCAACCGTCTGGAGTCCAAGAAGACGGGCGAGGGCGATCAGGGCCCCGGCAAAGCCGTGTTCAACTTTGCCCAGACTCATGCGCTGACGATCGTTAAAAAGACGACCGATGCCAGCGCTATGGGACAGACGTTCCGCTTTAAGGTGACGAAGACGGCGGAGGGAGCCTCTCCCGAGACGCGCGTGGTCGAGGTGAAGGTCGATAAGCAACAGCCGGAAAACGGTGAGACCTGGTATGTCGGCAGCGTGCAGTTCGCCGCTCCGGCGGGCACCTATACCGTCGAGGAAGACACGGCTTGGGCATGGCGCTACCAGGGTGAGCTGAGCACGCCTGGTAAGGCGCCCGGCAAATCTGCCGAGCTGACGATTTCGTCTGCCTCGAGCGCGGGCGATGCGGTGGTGACGTGCGTTAACACGCGCGCGAAGGACAAATGGGTCGATGGTGGCTCGCGTGCCAAGAATGTTTGGGAAAACGGCACGCTGAAGAAGGAGGACCAGGATGACTAAGCGCAAGCAAATCGTCGCCCTCCTTGTCGGCGTTCTTCTTTTGGCTGGCGCTGCCGGCACCTTTGCCTGGCTTTCGGTTACGGGCGTGCTGGTCAACGAGTTTGGCTTTGGTTCGGTGGCGCCCTCGGTAGATGAGAAGCTCAATGGCAACGTGAAGAGTGACGTCACGATTACAAACAAGGGCTCGGCTCCGGCATACCTGCGTGCTGCGGTGGATATCTACTGGCAGGACCAGGATGGCGCGCGCCTGTGGGATGAGCCGGTTGCGGGAACGGACTACGTTATTGAGTGGGGCAACGTGTCCGATGCGTCTGCTTCCAACAGCGCCTCGTCTTGGGTTGCCGCGTCCGACGGATTCTACTATTGGACATCTTCCGTTGCGCCGATGGACAAAACCGGCGTGCTCATCAAGAGCGTGACTGAGAGGAAGGCGGATGGCAAGAACCTGGTCGTCGACATTTCGACCCAGGCAATTCAGTCCACGCCCGATGACGCAGTTACAGAGGCATGGGGCTGTACGGTCAAGGATGGCGTGCTGGTGCCGCCGCATGGAGGTGCGTAAGTATGGCCTCTCCGATTCGTAAAGACGTTGCGTGTTTCTTGCATTGCGTGATGGCGGCAATCGTCTGCCTTATCGCGCTCGCCGTTCCTGCACGTGCGTTTGCTGACATTCCCACGATTGCCTATGACGGAAATGCACGCCAGCTAACGGTATCGGGAGCGACGGACTCCTCGGGGGAGCCCGATCTGTTTCCAGCCTTTAAAGATCTAATGCCCGGCGATGTACGCGAGCAACAGATTGGGGTTCGTGCCACGGGTGTAAAGTCCCAGGTACGTGTGTTTGTGCGGGCTGTTGTCGATCACGAGACGGCACATCTGCTGTCGCCCATTACCCTAACGGCGTCGGCGGCCGATGCGTCTGCCGGTTGGCTCCAGACGGGAACGCCGGGCAGCGTGTTTGCCTATCCCACGCAGGTCGCAACGTTTACGAGCGATGGCAGCACGGTACTCAATTTGCAACTAAGTGTCCCGACGTCGGTGGGCAACGAGCTTGCCGACGCAAACAAGGCAATTCGCTGGGAAATCACCGCCGAAGACGATGGCGAGAAGATCCCCGTACAACCTGCTGGCAGCAAGAAGCCCGGCTTGCTTGGTCTGGCGGCAACGGGGGACAACACGCTCGCTTTGCTTTTGGTGTTGCTGGCGCTTGCCATCATCGCTTTTATAGCCGCGCTTCTTTTGTCCCGGAGGGATAAGTACTAGGTCCATCTTCTAAACGCAACGCCCTCCCGGGCGGCTGGCACGAAGTTCCCTGCTCTACAGTCCTGCGCAAGACGAAGGCCACATTAAGTGGCCTTCTTTGCGTGCGGAACTCGCGATGAACTTCGAGCCCGCCGCTCGGGAGGGTGTCTCTTTATTGATAGAAGGCCTAATAAGCTGATGATTTTATGCCTGGATGTATTCGGAGTGGGACGGGCTTTCCGGATGGGCGGTGTTTCGGAAAGTGTGTCCCAGAATCGGCGCTCAGAGTGGTCCCCACTTTCCGGTTGATGTCTTGTCCGGAAACTATGTCCCGGAATTAAGGCTTGGAATGGGATGCACTTTCCGGTTGAGAGCCTTAGCGGAAAGTGCGACCCGGAATTTACTCTTGAAGTGGGATGCGCTTTCCCAACAGGCCCTCAAGCGGAAACTGCGTCCCATTCCGAAGGCAGATTCCGGGACACACTTTCCGAATACAAAGAAGGCCACTTAATGTGGCCTTCGTCTTGCGCAGGACTGTCCGAGCAGGGAACCTTACGTTCCGCGCCGCCGGGCAGACGAACCAGTTAAGACGTGTCGCTATTTGATCTTGGTCGTGCCCGGCGCCAGGTTGGGGTCGGTCTCGTTGGCCTCGGTCTGGAAGTGCTCGGTGTAGACGTTCTTGCCGTCGCGGAACATCTCGTAGTACTGCATCTTGGCGTAATCCTCGCGCGCCTTGGTGGCGGCTGCGGCAGCGGCGTCGTCACCGGTGACGTTGGAGGAAAGCGCCCAACGCAGGCTGGCGTCCTCGTAGCCGACGGAGTTGATGGCGGGCAGCGACTCGCGCAGTGTCATATGCGCCTTCTGATAGTCGGAAAGCGGGGCGCCGATCAGCTGCATCAGCTGGGTGGACAGGTAGTTGGTGGACAGGTCGTCGACCTCACTCGTCTGGTCGCAACCGGCAACGTCGTAGTTAGCCCAGATGATGTAGTCAGTCTGCCACAGGCGTTCCTGGTGCGTGGCATCATCCTCGCCGGTAAACCACTTGTCGTTGAACTTGGACGGGAAGAACGGCTGGTGGTCGCCCCAGAACACCACGACAACCTTACGGTCGAGCTTGCTCAGGGCGTTGAGGAAGTAGCGAAGCGCCTGGTCGGACTGCTCGATGCACGAGACATACTCGTCGACATCGGAGAGCGTACCGTCCTCGACGGTCTTGGCGTCCAGGTCCGTCGTGTCGATGTTCAGGTGCATCTGCTTGTCGACCGGCAGCAGGCCCGTGTCGTAGCCCGAGTGGTTCTGCATGGTCACGTCGAAGATAAACTGCGGATCGGCGTTCTGATCGAGCAGCTCAAGGATCTTGTCGTAGGTTGCCTGGTCGGTCACCATGCCGCGCAGGGTGTCGGCTCCCTGGAAGTCGTTGATGGACAGGAACTGGTCAAAGCCAAAGTCCTTATAGACGTTCTCGCGGTTCCAGTTGGTCGCGTGGTTGGGGTGCATGGCCGTGGTGGAATATCCGAGCGACTTGAACTGCTCTGCCAGGTTCCCGGTCGTCTCCATGTTGTAGATGGTGTAGGGGTACACGCCCGAGCCCAGGTTAGCCATGGAGTTGCCGGTCATAAACTCAAACTCGGTATTGGCGGTACCGCCGCCGTAGGCGCTCACATAGAGCTTGCCGCGGCTGAGGCAGTTGGACAGGTTCTTAAAGTACTGCGGGCCCTCGTAGCCGGCGCGCATGTTCTGGTAGATGGACAGGTCCGAGAAGGTCTCGTTCATGATGGCGATAACCGTGGGCTTCTCGCTGTCGAATTGCTCCTTTGCGGCGGTGCGCTCGTCGCTCTTGGCGGCGTCGGACTTGTCGTAGGCCTTGGCGTACTTTTTGAGCGTGGCCTTGGCGTCATCGACAGAATAGTCGGCGGGTTTGGGCGGCTTGATGGACTGCGCTGCACTAATAAAGGCTGGCAGATAGCCCTCGCGCCAGTAGCTCTCGAGCGGGCGCCAGGTGTAGACGGTGATGCCGAGGGTGTTGTAGTAGTCGATGAGGGTGACGTGCGCGGTCACGCCGCCCAGGCACAGCACCGCCACGAGCAGGTTGGTGAGCAGCATGCGCTTGGCGTTGGCGGCGCCCTTCTGGCGATGCGGCGCGACCAGGCCGGCGTACTCGCACAGCAGCATGGCGATGGCGGTAAAGCTCATGGACAGCACGCAGAACAGCGAGATCGAGAAGGTGTAGCCGTTGCCGGCGACCGCGGCGGCGGTGGAGATGGCCGAAAGGTCGCCCGGCTGGATCGGCATGGATTTAAACGTGATGACGAAGAACTCGGCAATGCCCAGGACAAAGAGGGCAAAGGCCAGGACCGCGGGAGCTGCGCCGTGGCGCTGGAATAGGAAGAACAAGCCGGTCATGAGCACGGTGATGATGGCCCACTCGAGCAGGATGCACAGGGGGTAGACCCAGGTAAAGTCGTGGTTGGACGAGACCTCCAGGCCCAGCAGCGCAAAGACGCCGGCGAGCAACAGGCACAAGACGGCGGCGACGAGCGGTTTGCCCACAAAGGCGCCGCGCAGGCGGGCGAGCTTGCCGGTGGGGGCGGGCGCGTCGGGCTCGGCGAACGCAAAGACGCGCGGGGCGATGCGGTCGCGGGCGATGCTGGCCCAAGCGCATCCGGTGAGGATGGCATTGGTCAGGATGAGCATCACAAAGGCGAGCGGCTCGTTTTGGGCGACGAGGCCAATGGCGCCCCAAATGGTCAAAAAGAGCTGGAACAGGCCGAAGGCGACGCTCCACCCAAGAGCGCTTTTGGCAACGGTGCCCGACTTTGCGCAAATGGCCTTGGCCTCGCGCAAGACAAGGTAGACGGTCGCCGCAAGACCGACGAGCGAGATGGCGGCAGCGAACATGCTGAGACTCCTCACAAACTTAAAACCTACGAAAGCGGGGATTAACCCGATTGTTACCGAGATATGCGCAGCATTTGACGGCTGCGTACAACAACCAGCCATAATAACGCGCGAGTATGGCGGTGTTGCGCAATGGAGTGCCCACCTGCGCGATAATGGACGGGAATTACACGGAAACGTAAAGGCTTCTTAAAGAAATGGCGAGGGTAGGGCGATGAGCGAGCAGGTTTGCAAGGCGGACATGGGCGGCGACGGAGCTGCGGTCGTGGATACGTACGGCTATCCGGTCGAGACTACGGGCAACGCGGTACTGGACATTTTGGAGCACCGTTCGTCCACGCGCGCTTTTGCGCGCGATGACAGCGACCGTCCCGTGGCGGTGACCGACGAACAGCGGGCGGCGATTCTGCATGCGGCGAGTCGCGCGCCGTCGGCAGGCGCCATGATGATGTATTCCATCGTGAGCATTCGTGAGCAGGCTACGCTCGATCGTCTTGCCGACCTGTGCGACCACCAGCCCATGATCGCCAAGGCGCCCTGGGCACTCATATTTGTGGTCGACTATGCCAAGTGGATCGATCTGTTTGAGCACGTGGGCTGCTTTGAGCCCGAGTTTGTCGAGCGCACGGGCAAGGTGCCCCGCCGCGCGCCGGGTTTGGGCGACTTTGCCATCGCGGCGCAGGATGCCGTGATCGCTGCGCAAAACGCCGTGGTTGCCGCCGAGGCCCTGGGGCTGGGGAGCTGCTACATCGGTGATATCGTCGAGAATGCCGAGGAAGTCGCCGAGCTGCTCGATCTGCCGCCCTATACCATGCCGCTGTCGATGCTCATCATCGGCACGCCCCGTAAGGAGCGCCCGGCAATCGCGCATCCCGTGGTGAACCTGGTGCACGAGGAGCGTTATTGTCGCGCCGACGCCGCGACGATGGATGCGCAGGTGGCCGAGATGGATGCGATGTTTCGCCCGCACGCCCGCGAGGTGGGCGAGCGCGTCATCGACATCTACACCCGTAAGCACACGAGCCCCTTTATGGCCGAGATGAGCCGCTCTATGGAGTGGTGGTTCAAAAACTGGCTCGGAAAATGACGAATGTGACAAAGGGGGCGTCCCTTTGTCACATTCCATATCGCCGCGGTGGCCTAAAGGCCGCATAAATGTTTATCTAGCTGGGAAAACGGTGCCATTAAAATATGGGCTGATTACCTATAATCCCGTCGAACGTTAAAATTGGGAGGAAACCGGCTTATGGAACAAAAGGCAAAGGAAGTAGCCTCGCACGCTGCGATTCCTGTGAGCATCTCGGCGATGCTCGTCACGCTGGGCGTGGTGTATGGCGATATCGGCACCAGCCCCATGTATGTAACCAAGGCGCTCGTTGCTGGCAACGGCGGCATCGGAAGCGTCACGCAGGAGTTCGTGCTCGGCGCGCTCTCCCTTGTCGTGTGGACGGTCACGTTGCTGACGACCGTCAAGTACGTGCTGATCTCGCTGCGCGCCGACAACCACGGCGAGGGCGGCATCTTTGCCCTGTACAGCCTGGTCAAGCGCTGCGGCAAGTGGCTCATCATCCCCGCCATGCTGGGCGGCGCGGCGCTCCTCGCCGACGGCATCCTGACGCCTGCCGTTACCGTCACCACGGCCATCGAGGGCCTGCGCACCATCCCGGCGGTCCATGCCGTGCTCGGTGACGACCAGGGTCGTGTCGTCGCCATCACGCTTGCCATCATCATCGCGCTCTTCTTGGTGCAGCGCATCGGCACGGCCAAGATCGGTCACGCCTTCGGCCCCATCATGACGCTGTGGTTTTTGTTCCTGGGCGGCACGGGCCTGTTCTTTGTCTGCCAGTATCCCGCGGTGCTGCTGTGCCTCAACCCGTTGCGTGGCATCGCTTTTCTGCTGAGCCCCAACAACCATGCGGGCATCATGATTTTGGGCAGCTGCTTCCTCGCTACCACCGGTGCCGAGGCGCTCTATTCCGACATGGGCCATGTGGGCCGCGGCAACATCTACGCCACCTGGCCGTTTGTTAAGTGCTGCCTGCTGCTGTCCTACATGGGCCAGGGCGCGTGGCTTATCAACAACGCCGGCAACCCGGAGCTCATGGGTATCGCCGACCTCAACCCCTTCTACCAGATGCTCGCCCCGGGTCTGCGCCCCTTTGCCGTCGGCCTTTCCACCGTCGCGGCCATCATCGCCTCGCAGGCGCTCATCACCGGCGCATTCTCGCTGGTGTCCGAGGCCAGCCGCCTGGACCTCATGCCGCATATGCAGGTCTTCTATCCTGCCGAGACCAAGGGTCAGCTCTACATCCCCATGGTCAACAACGTCATGCTCGTGGGTTGCGTCGTCGTGGTGCTGCTGTTCCAGAACTCGGCGCACATGGAGGCCGCGTACGGCCTGGCCATTACCCTGACCATGATGTGCACGACAATGCTGCTCTTCTTCTATCTGCACGTGGAGCGCAATCTCAAGGTCGCGCCGTGGATCTTTGCCGCCTTCTTCCTTTTGCTCGAGGGTTTCTTCTTTGTGAGCTCGCTCACCAAGTTCTTCCACGGCGGCTACTTCACCATCCTCATGGCTGCACTCATCATGGGCATTATGGTGTGCTGGTACAACGGCACGGCGGTCGAGCAACGTCAGTTTACGCTGCTGCCGCTGCGCAGCTATCTGCCGCAGCTCAAACGCCTGCGCGACGACGATCGCTACGAGCTCATGAGCGACAACATCGTGTACCTGACCAAGGACACCAACACCGACTATATCGACCGCGATATCGTCTACTCGATTTTGGATAAGCACCCCAAGCGCGCTCGCGCCTGGTGGTTCGTGAATGTCGAGACCATGGAGGAGCCGCATACCTTTGCCTACTCGGTCGAGACGTTCGGCACCGACTACGTGTTCCGCGTGCATCTGTATCTGGGCTACAAGATCAACCAGCGCGTCAATGCCTATCTGCGTCAGGTTGTTCAGGATCTGGCTGCCAGCGGCGAGCTGCCGGCGCAGACGCATGACTACTCGGTCTACAAGGACCCGGGCAACATCGGTACGTTTAAGTTCGTCATGATCCGCAAGCTGCTGGCGCCCGAAAGCGACGTGGAGCCCAGCGAGCGTACGGCCATCACGCTCAAGTACATCATCCGCCGCGCCGCCGGCACGCCTGCGCGCTGGTACGGCCTGGAGAACTCCAACGTGAGCTTTGAGTACGTTCCGCTGTTCACCAAGTTTAAGGCCGTGAGCAAGATGCAGCGCCTGGCTCCCGACGAGCGTCCGTAGTCGACGTCTGCTGTTTGTCTAGCGACCGCAGGCTGCAAAGGCTATACACTTGAAACCACCACAAGGAGGCCACCACCGCAAAGGTGCCAGTCCCCTTTGTGGTGGTTTTTGTTTTTGAGAGAGGGGCGGGGCGCTGATGGACGTCCGTGCGGACGGCGATATTGCCGAGAACTTTTGGTGGCGGCGCACAACGCTGACGCGTCGCAGCCCTCTGTATGATGCCTGCGTATCGGTGGGGCTGCTGGTCGCGGCGACGATTGTGGGCGTGCTGCTCGACCATCCGGGGCTCGCGCCGAGCATCATGATCGTCTATGTGTTTGCCGTGCAGCTGTGCGCCTTCTTTACCTGGAGCCGCCTGTATTGCCTGCTGAGCTCGGCTGCTGCCGTGGCGCTCTACAACTTCTTGTTTGTCGACCCGCGCTACGCGCTGTCGTTTATCGACCGCGTCTATCCCGGCATGTTCTTTATCATGTTTGCGGTCTCGCTCGTATCGAGCTCGATCGCGCTGGCCCTGCGCCGCGCCTTGGCGCAGGCTGCCGCCAGCGACCGTCGCACGCAGATGGTGCTCGAGACAAACCGCATGCTGCAGCGGTGCGGCGATCAGCAACAGATTGTGCATGCTATGGCAACGCAGCTGGCGCGTTTTTCGGACTGTCCGGTCGTGTGTTATAGCGCCGATGCCGATAACGATGACCTGCTGCCGCGCACGACGTACACGGCCGTGGGCGATGCCGCGCCGGTACACCAGCTGGCGCCGCAGATGCCGCCGCGGCTCTCGGCGTCCGCCTATGTGGGAACGCCGCTCGATGCCACCTATGGCGCCTCGGCGTTCTACGGCATATACCTGACCGTGCGCTCGGGCGACACCATGGTGCGCGCGGGCGATCCCGCCTCGGTGGTGGGGGTGTTCGCCATTGTCGCCGAGCCCGATGCGCTGACGCCCGAGGAGCGGACGCTTGCCGATGCCATCGTGAGCGAAGGCGAGCTGGCGCTCGATCGCGCCCGCGCCATGGAGGCTCGCGAGGAGGCGGCGGTGCTCGCTAAAAACGAGCAGCTGCGCGCCAACTTACTGCGCTCCATCTCGCACGACCTGCGCACGCCGCTCACCAGTATTTCGGGTAATGCCGATGTGCTGCTCGACCAGGGCTCGACCGGTACGGCCGTGCTCGACGACCAGACACGCCGCGGCCTGCTCCTATCCATTCGCTCGGACGCGCAATGGCTCAACGCCACTGTCGAGAATCTGCTCGCCATCACCAAGCTCGAGGGCGGCGGCATGCACCTGTCGACCACGCTCGAGCTCATGGACGATATCGTCGAGGAGGCGCTGCGCCACGTGAACCCGGCCGTGCGCGAGCATGACCTTAAGGTGGTGGCGTGCGATGAGCCGGCGCTTGTCAACGTCGACGCGCGCCTGATGGTGCAGCTGGTGGTCAATCTGGTGAACAACGCCATCGCCTATACGCCTGCGGGCTCGCATATCGTAATCTCGATTGGCGTCCATGATGGATGCGTGGCGTGCTCGGTTGCTGATGATGGCCCGGGCATTGCGCCCGAGGACCGCGAGCGAATCTTTGAGTCGTTCTACACCGCCAACCATGGCCTGGCCGACAGCTGCCGCAGTGTGGGCTTGGGGCTTTCGCTCTGCCGCTCCATTGCGCTGGCACATGGCGGTAGCATAGAGGTTACCGCGGCGGACCCGCACGGTTCGGTCTTTACGATTGAGCTTCCCGCCGCCGATGTTTCGTTTGATAAGGAGTAGCGCTGTGCCGAACTCTGCCGTGAAACCGCTCATCTTGGTCGTTGAGGACGATCCCGCCGTCCGCAACCTTATCGTCGCCGCGCTCGAGGCGCACGGTTTGCGCCATATGGCTGTGGAGACCGCCCACGCCGCCATCGCCGCCGCTTCGTCGCAGGCGCCGAGCATTGTGCTGCTCGATCTGGGCCTGCCCGATATGGACGGCGTCAAGGTGGTGGAGTCGGTGCGCGCGTGGTCGGGCATGCCGATCATCGTGGTTTCGGCGCGCAGCGAGGACGCGGACAAGATCCGAGCGCTCGATGCCGGCGCCGATGACTACCTGACTAAGCCGTTTTCGGTCGAGGAGCTGCTCGCGCGCATTCGCACCACGCTCAGGCGCCTTTCGTATGCGCAGGCGGGCGGTGTTGTCTCCGAGGGCTCGTTCGATACCGGCGAGTTGCATATCGATTTTGATGCCGGCATCGCCACGATGGATGGCGAGGAACTGCATCTGACGCCGATCGAGTACAAGCTCTTGTGCCTGCTGGCACACAACGCCGACAAGGTGCTGACGCACCAATTTATCCTGCACGAGATTTGGGGTACGGCGACCAAGAGCGACCTGGCGAGCCTGCGTGTCTTTATGGGCACGTTGCGCAAGAAGATCGAGTCCGACCCCGCGCACCCGCGCTATATCCAGACGCACGTGGGTATCGGTTACCGATTGGTCACCCAGGGATAGGGCAGAGCACGGCCCCCAGACGTGGCCCCTCTATGAGTTGCGGTGGGATAGTTCTCGTTTGGCCTTTGATGAGGTCATCGGGGAACTATCCCATCGCTTTTTTATTACTTGCCCTTGGGCTTGCTGGCGTAGAACTTCTTCTTTTTGGGCTTGCCTGCACCGGCAGACTTGCCGCCGCCGCGCGGTCCTCGGTCGCCGGCCTGTGCGTGCGCGGGCGATGCTGCGCGAGGCTTGCGGGCTTCGGGGTTGCGCAGCTCCTCGGTTCGCTCGGCAATCTCCTCGGCGCTAAAGCCGGCTTCGGCCATGGCGTCCTCGATGGGCAGGCGGCGCACGATATAGCAATGGTGCACCTTCTGGTTGCGCGCGAAGTCCTCGGGGATGGTCTGCGCCGTAATGTCCTCCAGCACGACGCCCGCGCGCGCGAGCTTGCGCGTTTCGGGGCGGAAGCCGCGCAGATTGCAGCTAAAGATGGCATGACCGCCCTGTGCGAGCAGGCGCGACACGCCGGCCAAAAGCTCAACATGGTCGCGTTGAACATCCCAGGTGCGGCGGCCCATCTTGGACGAGTTCGAAAACGTGGGCGGGTCGACAAAGATCAGGTCCCAGCGGTTGCGCGTCTGACGCTGGTCGCGAATCCAGGCGAGCACGTCGTCGCGCACAAAGTGATGCTGCGGGCCCACAAAGCCGTTCTGACGCATATTGCGCTCGGCCCAGTCCAGATAGGTGTTCGAGAGGTCAACCGTCACGGTCTCCTCGACGCCGCCGTCTGCCGCATAGCAGGTGGCAGTGCCGGTGTAGGCAAACAGGTTGAGGAAGCGGCGCGCCTGCTTGGCGTGCTCGCGCACTAGGTTGCGGGTGACGCGGTGGTCCAGGAAGATGCCCACATCCAGATAGTCGTCAAAGTTGACGGCAAAGGTGAGCCCGCCCTCTTCGATGAGCGGGAGGCGACGGCGCGCGATGTTGGCGCGTTCGCCCGATCCGCCCTTGCCGGCACCCTGCTTGCCGTACTGCGAGCCGCCGCGCGAACGCATGCGGGCCTTGGCGTGCACGTGCTCGGCGGGAACATCTAGGATGCGCGGCGCGATGGCCAGAATGTCGAGCATGCGGGCCTGGGCCAGTGCGGGGTCGATGGTCTTGGGTGCGGCGTATTCGGCGATGACGAGCCAGCGGCCCGGCGTCTGCGGGCAACCCTCGTACAGATCGATGGTGGCGGAGTAGTCGGGCAGGTCGGCATCGTAGACGCGGTAGCAGCTCACACCCTCGCGGCGCGCCCACTTGCGGCGCAGGCGTGCGTTCTTGCGCAGGCGGTTGGCGAACTGCTCGGACTCGGGGATGAGCACGGGCAGCGGCTTGCCGTCGCCCAGGTCGAGCATGGCGGCAGGCTCGGGCATGGCGGAAGCGGCGGCTTCATCGTTGACTTCGTTGGCATCCGCAGCCTCGGCCTCGGCATCCGCACTGGTCGCAGCTTCAAACGCCGCGGCAGCATGATCGAGCGAGGGCCAAACCTCAAGAGCCGCCTCCTCGTTATTGGGCATGACGGCGATCGAGCGCTCGGGCTCGGTATGGAGCGCACGGGCCATAAGGCCATCGCGGGTGAGTGCGGCGACCGGTGCCGAAGCGAGCTCGGGCGCGCGGCGCAGCTCGCCGACCAGCGTCATGGCATCGTGCATGAGCGAAAGCGGGGTCTCGGTCGTGTCCGCGACCAGGGCGGCACCGGCAACGGCACCTGCGTGGTCCAGCACGGTGGCGGACTTGGCGGCGCAAAAATCGACAAAGCGCTTGTAGCCGGCACACTTGACCATGCGCTCGGCAGTCTTGCGGGCGGCAGGGTCAATGTCTACAGCCACGATGCGCGCCTGGCGCTCGCGCGCTGCCGCTTCGCGCTCGCGCGCCTCGGCAAGCAGCTGCTCCCACAGGGCGGCGTCGTGCAGCTGCCAGCCCTCAAAGCCCCAGCGCTCGCGTGTGGCGCCCGGGGCGCGGTCGGTCAGAATGTTCACGGCTTCCAGCAACAGGCCGCCGCGGGCGCACGAGGCATCGATTAGCGTGGGAAGGGCTTCATCCTCGTAATCGTCGGCCGTCAACTCGCGCTCGCACAGTGCGGTCCAGCCGACCTGCGCCAGCACCAGGGCGGCGTAGTCGGGGCGCAACACGTGCGCGCCCTCGCCGGCACGGGTCGCAGCGGGCGGCAGGCGTTTGAACAGCGGGTCGCCCGAAAGGTCCAGGCTGATGCTCGCACGGCGCTGACGCAGCGAAAGCAGCAGGTGAACGTCGGGGTCGGCGGCGTCGACATCGGCGCGACGGCCCGTGGTCTCGGCCAGACGGTCGCACAACGCGTCCTTGGCGCGCAGAGCCGAGAAGCGCGTGTTGCGCAGCTGCTCGGTCACGCCGCGGGCGGTGATGGCGATGGTGGCGCCGGGGCGGATGATAGTCTCCCAGGCGATGTCGTAAACGCTGTCGTACAGCTCGTCGGCATCCTGCGCCTCAAAGCGCCCAAGCACCACAAACACGCGGCTGGCCAGGCGCGACCACAGACAGGCGCGGTAGCCTTCTTCGAGCTCGCCCTCAAACGTAGCGCGGCCCTTCAGGCGGCGGACATGCGAAAGCCCGAGGTGTTTAAGCTCATCGGCGAGTGCGGACTCAAAGCCCTCGGGGCAGCTTGCGTAAAATTCCATGGGTGACCTCTCTGGTTGCGTCGCTCCATTATATGATGGATGCTTCGTTTGCC